>Ga0304729_1000048_pt1 | contig 84531 bp, 148 predicted proteins | sample C_131016_MF_Meta_FD_190475 | JGI IMG/M metagenome (GOLD analysis project Ga0304729, IMG submission 190475) | Freshwater microbial communities from Lake Croche, Canada to study carbon cycling - C_131016_MF_MetaG (v2) (version 2) | ecosystem: Environmental > Aquatic > Freshwater > Lake | place... | reverse complement strand
AAAACCAGCCGAAGCACCAGCACCGGCAAAACCAGCACCGGCAAAACCAGCCGAAGCACCAGCACCGCAGGCACCCAAACCACCAACTGCAAAACCCGTTGAAACTGCACCACCAGCACCTACAGCGGCACCTGCACCACCTACTGTCACACCACAACCACCGATTGTAAAACCAGCTATCGTTGAAGCCGCTAAATCTGCGGCTAAAGTTGGTGTAGCCGGTGCCGCAGGAATTTCTGCTTCGGCCGCACTTTCTATTGAGAGAGAAACTGGAAAACCAGCAAAAGATGCAATAAAAAATGTTGGTCAAATTGTACCAAATGATCCGAAACCTGGCGTTTCTTCATATGGCATTTTTGGTATAAATTCTGGTGGCTCAGTGCAATCTTTTGTTAAAGATAATCCTCAATTTGAATTAAATTCGAAACCAGCGTCAAAAGAATTCGATGAAAAATGGTCTAAAATTTCAAAAGAACGACCAAAGGAAATGTTGGATGCACAATTGAAATGGTACGAAAAAAATATAACAAACCCATTAAAAAACGATTTGGTTAAACTTGTACCTAAAGAATTCGCAACCGATCCTAGAGTTTTAACATACATGTCTGATAGAAGGGTACAGTATGGTAAAACAATGGAAGCACAAGCATTAAAACAGGCCTCTACTGCAAAAAGTGTTGAAGAATTTTTGAGTTTAATGTCACAATATGATATAGCTAATTTAAAAGATGCCTTCAAAACATATCTTTCAAATCATCCTGATGCAATAAAAGGCTTAGAGAAAAGAATACGTGAACGTGAAAAATCATCACTAAAGGCCATAGAAAGCAATTCAAATTTAGGTGAAAAACTTAATTCTGATTCTACACAAAATGCCGACATGAAAAAAGATATGTCAGAGAGTTCAGCCGGTGGTTCTCCAGTGATTATTCAAAACAACAATACAACAAAATCAAAAACAAATATACATAGAGCCGCACCACAAGAACAACTTAACCCAACAATGAGACATTAAAATGGACTACAGAGTAGCAAGTAATATCAGAGGTAAATCTCTTTCGTCATTGATAACAGATAAAATTACATCAGGTGGTTCTGTTGGTTCATCCATTAGGGGTGCAATCTCAGATAAACTCAAAGCAAAAGGCACCGGTATCAAAGAGAAGTTTGATCCAATGAATATTGCACGTGCAATGACAGGTGGTGGTAAACTTGCGCCTGCTATTCTTGGCAAAATTACTGGTCGTTCACAATCAGATATTAATTATTTTGCTGGTAATAAAAACAAGGCTTCATCTTATACAAAAATGCCATCTGTTGGTCAAGTACCATCATCAGAAGGTTTTGGTGGTTCCGCAATTGAAGTTCTCAATAAGATGCTCTCATTCATGCAAAAGAATCGTGAAGACGATCTTAAAAGAAAACAAATCAGCATGTCATTTGAAGAAGAACGCCAGTCAGAAGAACAACGCAGACATGAAAAGTTTTTGAAAGTATTAAAAGATTTTACTTCTGTTGGTGCAACAACAACAATGGTAAAAAAAGAATCTGAAAAAGATAAAAGTTTATTTGATGAAGTTGCAGATTTGTTTTCGAAGGGTGCATTTTTAGCAAGAATACTACCATTTTTAACTAATCCACTCACTCTTACTATAGGTGCAATTCTAGTTGCAACTTATGGCTTGAAAAAATTAGCCGAAGCAATGCCCAATCTTAATATTCCCACACCACAAGAAGCACAAAATGTGTTGCTTAATGGAACTCAAGGTGATATTGAAAAAGAAGGTGGATATGATAAACTTGCTGACATTATCAAGAATAGACCAGGAATAGCAAAACAAGCATTAGAAGATTACGGAACAGGTAAAATAACTGAAATAGAACTTAATAAACTTGGTGGAAAAGATAGACTTGAACAGACTGTTAAAGAAGCCGGTCTTGCTGTACCTGAAAAGAAAGTGATGTTAGAAAAAGTTGTTCCGAGACCACAGAAAAGAGGATATCAACAAATTCAATGGGACACTTTGTATGGCAAAGATTATAATATTGATGGAACAAAAAAGTCAACACAAGTACCAAATGTGGCCACACCGCCTGTGCCTGCGGCTACACCTGTATCGAATAATGACTCATCACCTGTTCCTGCCGCCACTCCTGTTCCTTCAACAACCACGCCTGTACTTTCCACACCACCCTCATCTACTGTCGTTGGTAAGATACAAGAGAATAATGATTTAAACTTACAGGATACTGTTACTTCTGATACTTCTTCATCATCTTCTTTATCAGTGAATAATTCATCAACTTCTGCACCAGACCAAACTGTTACATCTACCGCAACAACACGTGATGATACAGCAATTCTCGATTTTGTTTTAAATAGATCAAAGGCGCGGATATAAAAAAAGGACCTTTCGGTCCTTTTTATCAGTCTTCGGCTAGTTTGCTGAAGTATGCAAGGTCATCATCATCAGCCATACCAGCATCTTCTGCTACTGGAGCAGGTTTACGTGGCATTGCTTTAGCTTGTTCAACCGTGGTCTTTGCAACCACTGGTGAACCATCAAGCCCAAGAACCTTATCAAGGCGGGCCTTCAATTCATCATAAGACTTGAAGTTTTCTGGCGCAAGGAACTCTTTAAGAGAGTATTCTTTCTTCCAGATTGCTTCTAGTTCCTCATCATCACTCAATAGAGGTGATGGAGATTCAAATTCAGATTTGTCATAATTCTGATAACCTTCAACTTTACGAATCTTCAACTTGAAGTTAGCACCTACCCACAGGTCAAATGGATTAACTGCTTTTTCATCTTCGAAAGCGGGATTCATTGCTTCGGTGATTTTATCAAAGATTTTCTTACCGAACTTGTAAAGGAAGACTTTACCTTCGTTTTGGCTATTCTTAGGATCTTCAACAACATAAATGTTGGCGATATAAGAAAGACGACGCTTTTGTTTACGTGCTACTTCTTTGTTTGCTTCGATGCCAGAGTTCCACAACTGAGAGTTGTATTCAGAAACTGGATCTTTTTGGCCAAGAGTAGTGAGTGAGTTTTCAATGTACCAGCCACCAGGTCCCTGGAAGCCATGATTAAAAACTTTTGCCCAAGGTAGTGCATCATCACCATCAACCGAGGGTTGTGGAAGAAAACGAATAACTGCATAACCGTTACCAGCCTTATCGACTTCGGGTTTCCAGAAATTATCTTCTTTGGTGGGAGATTCGGCTGTATTGAGTTTTTCAATAGCCTTTGAGAGTTTGTCTAGGTTGCTAGAGCGTCTTAGATTTTCGAATGCTGACATGGTATTTTCCTTGTATAAACGTTGTATTAAATGTGTTGCGAATTATCCACATAATTCATAATGTATGAAGTATATAGGTGATTCAAATAAACATTTTCAGAGTTGCGATAGTTGATTCGGCATCTGTATGAAGAATACCAATACCACCGGCTTTGTTCCAATCATCGATAACAGATTTGGTGTCATCAATGATTATGGAATTTGGTGTAGCATACTTGTATTTCAGGGATTTACCTGGAACAAAGTTTGCTTTATAGAGAATGTTGTGTTTGATTAGCCACATTTGTTTTTGTGGTGCAATCATTCCATGATTTTCTGGTCGTGCAGTTGACGATAGAATTTCTTTAGGTACATCCAACTCTTGTAAAAAGTGCAACAGTTCTTTTGCATCGTGCATGAGGTCAAGTGTACTGAATTCTCCACCATCAATAAACTTTGCAAAGTAACCATTAAATTCTTTATTGTTCCGTGTTTCTTCGGGTGTCACACGGAACTTTTCTTTGTAACGTTTTGAGAAATCGGCAATCACCCCGTCCATATCAACATAAATCATGCTAATTGGCATATTTTATCCTTCAGAATCTTTTTCATTTTTTGTTCATCATATAAAAAGAATGGCTTGTACTTTTCACAACTTTTGGTGAAGTCAGGAAACAATATATCATCTTCAACTTTCTTTTTCCACATAGGCATAAAATTCATAAAGTCATTGAGAATGAGTATTGTTTCCTTTTTCACTTTATCATGTAAGTATAGATTATATAACATCGGATACTGCCTGTCAACCACCTTTAGCAATTCTTCTGGATTGTCTACCGAATCTAATGCGGTAGATAAGTCCTGCTCAAAAATGTATGAGAGGGATTGTTGAGTTTTGAGCCAAACTTTGTACTCCGATTCGGCATCTTCCAACAGTAAATCACCAGCCCAACATTTTGGATTGTGTAGTAGATTGGCAATATAGAAACCGAACAATTCATCTTTCTTGTATTTACGAGAAAGTTTATAGAAATGAAACTTATCTTTCCGTAGCATGAATGAGTCTTTACCAATGGAGATTTTACCATTGTATTTCACATAATCATAATTTGTTGTAAAATGGAGTTTTAATCCATGAAACAACGCAAAGGCATCATAACCACCGGCTTCGGTCATATTGGTAACTTATTCACTTTCTTAATCATATTACCAGCCTGTGCTTCATCATTAATCTTAGACTTGATTGGTGTTGTAAGGAGAGTTGCCGCAAGTTCAACTTCAAAACCAGTATCTTCACAATGAAGAAGTACGGCATCCATATAACCAATTCTTTTGGTCTTTACAATTTCTTCAATAATAGCAGAGAACTTTCTTTGTTCATCTTTCGTAGCCATTACTTTTTACCCATCGAATATGCAATACAAACAGCATTAGCGTTAGTTTCATATGCACACTTGACCGAGATTGGATCGATACCTTTTTGAATAGCCGATTCAATATTCTTAGACATGTTGTTACGGTCATTAATATTATAAATTGTAAAAGCGGCGATAGTTGCACACATTGTAAGTGTGATACAAATGATAACCGTAATAGCTTCTTTATTCATTTTAGATGATTCCTTTGTTTCGATTGATTTCGTCTTTGTTGCTTCTGTAAAAGATGTGTCTTCCAATTTGGTCTACCTTTTTTAAATTCCATTGAGGATTAACATAGTCTGCATGGTAATAGGTTGCTCCACCTGTAACATCTTTTTGTTGTTCAAAGTTGATAACCATATTGATTGCTAACTGTCGAATTTCATTATACAACGAAGTGTCACGTATTGTCAACTGTTTATCGGTAATCTTTTTGTCACAAAACCATGAGAATTGACATGTGTTACCAGTTTTTTGATACACTACTCCGCAAATATCTTTTGCATAATTTCCAGTTTGAAGTCGATTAATTGTAACGAAAGCAATAGCTTTCTTGCCATCAAGTGGCTCATGCGCGGCTTCAAAATAAATATTATCTGCTAGGCATGTTACTTGTCTTTGTGTCTCTTTATCTAGAGAATCGTAACTAGCCTTGAATGGTAAATTATATAAGTTTATATTTACCATCGACAGTGCTAAAATAATTGCGGAAAATAGTATGCTTAAAAGTATTGGTTTACTTTGCATTTTTATTTCCTGTGATTGTGGTGGTTTTTGAAGAACCACCAAAAAACTTTTAGTTTATCAGAACTTTACTTTAAGTCCGATAGCACCAGTATTTCCGTTGAATTTGGAAATACGTTCTTGACCAGCACTGCGTTCTACGCTTGCTACAACGTCAATAGTTTTGGTGACAGGCATAGTAGCCGTTGCACCAACGGTTAAGCCATAACCACCAGCACCATTAAATGTGTCTTGGAATGAAACTGATCCACCAGCAGACAATGCAACAGGTCCTACTTTAGTTAAAGCAAAATCTTTACCGACTGCATAACGATTATAACCTTCGTCAATGTGAGTTGCACTTAACGTGATTCCCTTTAAGGTTGTACCAACCCGAAAACCATTGTGTTCTACGTTATAATCACGTACAGCAGAAACGGTTACGTCACCGGCAAAAGCGGCGGTGCCGATGGTTAGTAGGGATGCAATAATTGCTTTCTTCATTTAAACTCCTATTTGTTGAACATAGTGGTAGGTTATTCTGTTACGAGGAAACCTACCGAAACCCTTTTAATGATTATTCGTTAGAAACGAAAGCATTAAGTAATTTTGCTTTGGCAATAATTTCTTTTTCAGTAGGATACGCTACCAATACTGGTACGGGAAGCGATTTATCAACTTCAGAACTACGATGCCATTGTTCCATTAGCATTTCTTTTTTAATGTGAAAGTCTTGTGTTACCAAGTCCTTTGCCATGTCTAAAAGACTTAAACGGATTTCAAAAGGTGTTTTACTCATAAGATTTCTCCTTGTGTGTGAGTGTGTGTTTACTAAAATGGTAGGTTATTCTGTTACGAGGAAACCTACCGAAACCCTAGTCAGCGTTTAGGCTGCCAATGCGAACTGTGAGTCGTTTGCGTTTACTTGGTTTTAGTTTTTACATCTTCTCTGATGAGTTGTCCACTTCTGTACTTGTTGCTCTGTCGAATACTGAGTACACCCCCATCAAAGTAACACTAACCATAGTATCGGCATCTGCTTTCTGGGTCTACTACAGAAAATATTACTTTGGTGGAGGTGGGGGGATTTGCACCCCCGTCCAGAACACTTTTCTAGTTGCTTCATACAACCATAACTACTATTATAGCAGGTTTTTATTCAGTTGTCAAGTGATATTTTGGTAATATTAGAAATTGCTGTCGACCATCTCTATCATTACTCCTGTGCGAGTAGACAATATAGTTGCTCCTCCGGAATCGGATGATATCTCTATTGTATAAGTTGCGCTGAAAACGTTTTGTCCGGGGGTTCTGGAGATATATATTTCCCTAGCGGTACTCAACAGCATCCATCCAGTAGATGCGGTGGAACTGGCTGCCGCGGTAGGTGTGTAAAAGCTGTTTGTGGCTGTTCTGGTAAACCGAATCCAATAGTTTGAACCTATACCAGACGTAGTTGGACTTCCCCAAGTTTCACCCGAGGCGTTGTAACCAGATGAATAAAAGAAAAAACTTATTGTTGCATCGGCGTTCCAACGTATACCCACAGAGGCAGGCTCGCCAAAATAGTACAGGTAATCCAAAATATAAGAATTTGTAAAACCAGCAGAATAAGCCACAGTAAAGTTAGCCTTGCCAAAAAAGTTGGAAATACTAATAGCACCAGAAGCAACACCAGCAAGAGTTCTTAGTGCAGTTTCATTTAAACTACTTGTTGCACCAGCGGCTCGACCCAATTCAAGGTTAATTGAACGTGTGGATGTTGATCCACCGATACTCATTTCTCCAGAAGCGGCTAATGTCATTTTTTATCCTTGTACCCAAGGAAGTGGAGTATCTTTTGGAACTACTGTTGGTGGATTAATCATCCTATCAATATATGCTTGTACTTTTGCTTTTGCACTATTGACACCCGAGACACCTAATGTGTTTTGTAACCAACCAATAAGTGTTTCTTCTGTCAATTCAGCATAAGGAATAAATGTTGATTCGGTGAATACAAGTGTGGTTCTATCACCCACAGTTGCCATATAATTTTCACCAATACCGATGGCATCAGCGAGAACTGGAGTAGTGTCATCAACACCCATTAATGTCCAGCAGACTTCGGCCACATAATTTGGTTGTGGTTCTTGAAATGTGCTTATACGGTCAATTGACCAGGTAAATGTCGTAGCCATTTAATTTATCCTCATTTTTTATTTAAATAGAACTCTATGTGTTCCAACAAGGTATTTATATGATCTCCAGTTTTCTCTATGAAAATCAGAGGTTCTTCATTCTCAACTGCCATAACAATCACAATTTGGTCAACCGGTACAGAAACATGTTCTTCGTACATACCAGCATATGCTGTGCATTGTGCAAAATAGTCTTGAATGTCTTCCTTTTTCTTAATCTTCTTCGATGTTTTAAAGTCGATTACAGATAAAACACCATCCCACTCAGCAATGAGGTCAACACGACCAGCTAAACCGATTCGTTCAGACCAAAGTGCCTGTTCAATATAATGTATATTATTTATTCTATGGAGGTGTGGAATCAATGTACGGAACATTTCTACCGAATCGGGCATTTCCCGCACCCATACAATCTCCTCATTCTTCAGATATCGTTCTGCAAGGTCATGCACACGATTACCACGGCCCGTTGCAAGTTTGGAGATTCGGTTGGCTTCAACTTCGCCAACACGATTTCTCCATTCCATAATTGCTTGTTTCTTCATTGCACCAACAACAGTTGTCACAGAAGGCAAACGTTTACCGCTTGGTGATGTGTAGTAACGTTTACCGTCAGTATGTGTTTCCGATTTTAGGTCCGGAAGAACCATTGGTGGGCAATGTGTAAACATATTATTCTAATTCAATCTCAATTTGTTTGAAACGTTTCTCTTGAATTGTTTCTTCTTTCCATATTTTTCGTGGATTACCACACATGATACAACCAGGTCGACCGCAATCCAGTACGTGATGTTTGGCCAACTTGTGTGGTTCTTTTATTTCAATGCCGTGAGATTTTGCAATCTTCATTTGTTTCTTGATAGCAGTTTCATCGGCATGAATACGTCTGCTGTGTTTTAGCTTGTCATATTCTGTACTCATTCCGCGTCCTCATATTTTAGTTTGGCTATGATATAGTCTTTAACAAGCGAACTACGCACAATGTCATCAACAGTAAATTCAATCTTCGTAAATGCATTCATGTGATATGCAACATCAAAGAATTTAAGAATACCCGACACATCATTCTTTTTCTTGTTGAGGTCTGTTTGACGGTAATCACCACACCAGATAATCTTTGAACGATAACCAACACGTGTCATTACAGTATCAATTTCCTCGAATGTCATATTTTGCATTTCATCCACAATAATGATTGCATCATCAAATGACATACCACGAATAAATGATGTGGAAATAAATTCTACAAAACCTTGCTCAGCCAACCTTTGATATGCATCTTTTCTTCCAAAAAGTGTGTCTGCAATTTGAACGTATGGTTGTTGATAAATCTCCATTTTCTCCGTAACATCACCGGGTAAATGTCCAATTTCCCTGGATTGTACCGCAGAGCGAACAATAATAATTTTCTTAAATGGATTGTTTTTATCTAGAACTTCTTCGAGTGCTTTATACAATGCACAAAAAGTTTTACCTGTACCTGCTACACCGTGGAGTGTTAAGAAATAGTCTCCTCTTTTGTATGCATCAAAGAATAATCTTTGATTATCTGTTAATGGCTCAAACGTTTTTAGATGGTCTAGTTTGATTTTTAGTGCGTTTGTCGTTGCGGGCTGATGTGTATATTCATCTGCACCGATAACTTCATTTCTTCTTTGAACTGGAGATTTTCTACTAGCCATTAATACCCCTTTGTTTTACGTGGTTACCATTCCCTCGGCATCTTTGTTTTATGTGATTTTCCCAAAGTATTTCCGGGGACACTTTCCTTAATCCTATTGATGACATATTTCTCGAATGTAGAGTCTGCTTTACCTGTTCCAGGGGTACTCAGTCGAACACCATCGGACATGATTGGCAGATTTTCAGGAGAATGATATCTCTCTAGGTGAGGATTCTGTTCCTTGAATTCATCATACACAGACAGTCTGAGTACATGTTCTTCAAGTTCTTGTGTTTCTTTGTTTATGAATACGTATGTTGGCATTTTATAAATTAAATACAATAGAGATTCGTGGATCGGTTGATTGATTAGGCATAACTTCGTGATAGAGCCATGCTGGCCACATCAATAGAAGACCCGGACAAGGTTCATATTCATATTGTGACATTGCATACCAATTTGTTGGATCTTTTACATGAAAGAAATAATCATAAAAATCTCTAAATGGTTGGTTTGGTGTGAACTTAATCTTTGATGAACCTGGTGGTGTTTGTAGGTAGAAAATACCTGAGATGGTACACTGTGAATGTACATGCCTTGGATGGCTACTTCCCTCTTTAAAAGAATTTAAAAAGAAATAAGGATTAAACTTAACAGAGTGTGGTTCGAAACCCTGTTTTTCAAGAAACTCATGTCCTTTATTGATAATGAAATCACCAAAACCCAAATATTTTGGATCATTTCTTATATCGATTCCCGTTCCATGTGTAGTTCGACCATTGTGATAAAATGAATCGTTTGTGTTCGTAGCATTCTCAAAATAATCTTTAACAACAGGTAATAGTGCATCGGACCAATTTTTATGTTGTTCGACACCAACAACAGAAGGAAATAATGAGTCCAATCTCATAGTTTAACTTTCATATGGTAAAAATATTTCTAATTTTTTCAATTTGGCTTCAACAGCCTTTTCTAAATCATTCTCAGTAATATTTATATCAGTTTCTTTCATTAAAACCTTGATAATTGCTAACACATCACCAATCTCTGTAACAAGTGCCTGTTTATTTGTGACGCCTTGCCATTCACCATGCATTCCAAAACGATTTATTTTGGATACCGCTTGAATCACTTCCGCACATTCTTCTTGGAGTACGGCCATTACTGTTTGCGTATTACGCTTCATTCAACTCTCTCTTTATATTCTTTGGTTGGTATGTATGGAAAAGTTATTGGAACACAACTATCTCTACCTGTAAAGTACGATTTACTTTTATTACCATCTTCATCAGTGTACCAATCATAGAAGATGATACCATCAATGTCATATGCTTGGCCATCAAATCTATCGGCTTGTTTGAATACATGTGAGCAACGTTTGTTTTGAAATATACCATCACCTACTTCCACCCATTCCCAATCTTCACCAGTTAACGGTGCAACAGGTTCAAACATGGCTAGTTTCTTGAACAGGTCGACGGCGTATGGTGCGGATGAGCCTGAGTGTTCTTCGGCTGAAAAGACCTCAAGCAACTTTAATACATGAGTGCAAATAGCTTCCTGCATATCATCAATATAATTACCATTGTCATCAAGCCATTTGGCGGCTTTAAATTCCATCAAAGCGTGTTTATGTAAATTGCTCATTTTTTATTTGCTATCCAAAGTTTAATTGCTTCTTTCAATTCATCCATTTGGCTTAGACGGATATCATCCATGATACCCATGCCAAGAAATTCAGAATTCATATTTCGTTTTGTCATTTGCCATAGTTTATCATGGTGTTTCTGTAACACATCAATCACCACATCATATTCAGGTTCATCATTCATATTGTATACCAAGAAGGAGTTGAACGTGAGTTGATTTTGCCTTGCCATGATGCAAAGCTACGTTTGTTTTTGTTGTAGTAATTGTGGTAAGATGCAAGTTCATTACCGGGAACTTTCACATCATCAGGCATCGCTGGTGTTGGTGCAGTAAAAGGTTTTTGTGTGATATTTTTTGGTGCAACTTTTAGAGGTTCCAACAATTTAGAACATGCATGAATTTTACCATAACGATATGTGTATTCTTCAAGCAGGTGAACCCACATTTTGTACAGCCATACATAGTTTGCTTCAGATGCACGGCACCAAATAGCAGACGGATGGTTCATGTGTGTTGCTTTGTATAGCGTAGCATCACGTGCATCAGTTAGACGCCACACTTTTGTGTTACGATAACGTGCAGGCAAGGAACCGTGTACATAACGCTTTTCAATTTCTTCATAGCCATCAATAACACGGTGTGCAGTTGACATGAGTTGTGCATACTCAATAATCATTTTGACAACGTGTTTAGAAATATGCATTTCAGCACAAATTTTTGGATCTTTGTCGAGATAAAATATATTCATTTTCAAGTTCTTTCACGGTACGACATAACCTTTTTCTTTAAGGTTTTCAATGTCCATTTCAAAATAGGGATATAGTATTGTAGCAGAAACAATAGGTGTTGTCAATACCATTTCTTGAATATTTTCAGGCCATCTGCCCTCCATTTCGGTAAATTTCCATTTGTATAGGAAATTAGCCCACGAAAGTTCTCTGTATTTGTGTGAACGGGATTGTTCCTCATACCGTTCAGAATGTGGTTCTGGACGTTTAGCGAGATGTTGTGTTGGTTTCCATACACGACCATGTGCAAAATCATTGATTGAAGATTTTTCTGGTAAATATTTGATTGCTCGAAGGAAATAATCACCTTCACCAAATCCATAGTGAAAGCGTTCATCCCACATGCCAATCTTCTTTACTGCGTTTGGTGTATATGCACACACCATATCACCAGCATCATCAGCATAGAAGTCAAAGTCTTTCATCACTTTGAGTAGTTGTGGAATCCAATCATAATTCCATACTGTATCATCTTGGACAGTGACAACAATATCTGCATCAGGCTCATTTAGATTTTTGAAACCGTGAATGATTGCCATGTTCCACATACGTGCAAGCATTGCGGTTGCAAAGTCTGGAGTTCCACGATTGTGTATCACATTTACATGTGGTGCAAACCGTGGATCGATTGTGAAATTTGTATGATTGTTGATGACGTTAACGTGAATGTCAACACCTTCTGGTATAGGATTAAAACCTTCAAATAACGTATGAAGGTTTACTTCCAGTGCTACTGGATCCTGCCACGTTACAATGAAGATTTTAATTCTCATAATACCATTCTAATCAAACCAACCGAATCAATTGTCACCAAGAGCAGGTAGTTAGCCAGCATCCCAAAAGATTTCCGAGTATAACTAGCCCAAGCATACAAGGAGCAACCAATAATCCAGATAGGATACAACGCCAATAGAGGTGGATTGGGGACTGTAACAGCCATGGTGATTGCACAACCAATACTAATCCCCCAAGCAAGCAACTCAACAAAAAAACGAAAACGATTAGAACGATAATCATTTTTAATCCAACCAAAAATGTTTTCTAGTGTATGATACATGAATTAATTAAATTCAACACCTTTACCGTCTTCTTGTGCCTTGATTGTTGGCATATCTTTCTTGACTTTTGGAAAGCGTTTTGCAATATCATCAGCCGAAACTGTTTGCATTGCGAATTGCATGAATGCAGTATAGCTATCTGATACTGTCATGGTGCGTGGACCGCCGGCTTCTTGTGCGGCAAAATAGAGAACACAGCCACCCGAAACCAATGGTGCAATCTCAATTACATTGTCTAGATTGACAATGAGTTTGCAGTTTTTAGGTGCAACGGAATTAACTTCAACGAATGTAGTCATAATAACCTCTTAATAAAAAAAATAAAACCCAACCAACATCATAAAACAAAAAACACCAAAAGTCAAGGCATAAATCCTTCTCTTTCGGTGTTTTTCGATTTCTTGATATATCTTTACCTGATCTAGGAATAACTCAAAATTGTCCATAATAAAAAACCAAAATTGTCTAAGATATATTATTTAGCAATTAGTTACACTGTTTGGATTTTCTACTGTATTCGATAGTCAATCGTTCAATGTCACCAATGTTTTTTGGATGTCTAGATAAAATAAATTGTTCTAATTCGGAACTATATGTACTCACAAATAGTTTTTTGAACACCTTCATCATATTAAACTACCTTGGCCGCTTTTTGCACAGCGTTTGTTGCTTCCTCTGTAACGCGAGTCGAAATATCAGTGAAGGATTTTACGATCTGTTTCGTGAATGCAGTTTGTGCATCAACAAATGCGTTAAGTGGTTTGCGAATGTTTTCATCCGTAATAAATGTGGACACGAAATACTTTTTGGAACCTTGAACGGTATCGATGAATTTGTCTGTTGCGAACATTTTTTTCTCCTAAATTTAGCGAGGGTTAATAAAAGCAGTAATCATATTAGCATTACTACTTAGATTATATAGGATATTTTGTTGCGGTGCAACATGGATTCCATAGAATACCAAGTCTAAAGTTTTTCAATGTAATTGTACTGTAGATGACGTTTAGCCTCATTCACTGAATGAGTTTTGTGGCCATTGATGTAAATAACTTTTGGTGAATACACCAAAATCTCACCATCAATCATTTTCAGTCGATAGAAGGTTTTACCCTTAGAATCAACTTCTTTGGTTCGAATATCACGGAAATTCTCAGCGAGACCGGACCACATAAGTGTTTCACGAATCTCATCCGAGATTAACATACGAAAATAGTTTGCATTCATAATATATTATAACACAACCACAGTAAAATGGCAAGCATTATTTCACGTTTGTTGCAAAAAAACAACAGTCTGGAACGCTCTAGGAGCGCCTAGGTCACTTGGTGCTGGTTACGGCTTCGACCAGTCGCTTCCATTCATCTTGATTGAGGAAAAACTCAACCCTAGACTGTATGGCATCAGGAAACTTAGCGCCTTGGTATTTGGTCATGATTTTCACATGTTTGAGTTCACGTATATCATTCACTTCTAAAAAGTATTGATATTGTTGATAGTGGTCAGAAATTTCATATATCATACAAACCCCATTTTGTTTTGAATTGGTTTTTTCATATTTGTATTCTGTTCAAAGAACACATCGGCGATTGACCATGAAGTACGTTCAAGGTTCAATTTTGTTCCAACTTTTGATGCCAACTTTTGAGCCTGTTCTTGGTTTAATTCATCAAAGTGTAGAATGTCATAGCAACGACCAGGACGGATAAGTGCAGAATCAATATCACGAATGGATGGGAGGTTTGTGGAGAAGATTAGCTTCTTGTTACGTGTAGTCACAAGACCATCACCAACGTTTAGAAATTTGTGCATCATTGTGTTACCTTCAGAACGTGCTTTTAGGAACATATCAGCATCTTCTAGAACCAGAACATTCTTTTCACCTTCAATGAAGTTGGCAAAAACATAATCTTTCTCCAGAACATTTGAATCATAAGATACAATCGCGGATGCTTCAGAGTGTTGTAGTAGCCCACGAATGAATGTGGTCTTTCCTGTTCCAGGTGGACCAATCAACAACAGAATAGATGCAGATGAGTGCATGAAGCCGTTATAAAATTCGGCGAGTGTTTGACCTTCAAGAAACGGATACATTTCTTCAACGGGCATACGGTCATGACGGAGTGGAATTTCAATAGAAGAACCATCAGCGGAATAAATCCATTCAATTTGGTTTGTTACGAACTCAAAATCTTTTTCGAATCGTGTTTCATAGTCTCTGACGAATTCATCATCACCAACCAATTCAACAGATACGTGTGTTGAGTGAATGTTGAAATACAGGTATGACAGTGATTCATCATCAAAGAAATAGCCATTGCCATTTTCAAATTGAAAACGGCGGATGTCTTGAATGGTGTCAATATAATCCATCCATTCTTTCTTTGACGCATACATGCTCAAACGCTTTTGAAAGGTTTCAAGACCACGTTCAAAACGTTCCTGCAAAATCTTTGTCAAAAACAGGTCTGCAATATCGTTTGCACCTAGGAAAATATCATTCGCTTTTTCTTCATTCATTTGTATGCCTTCGTTTCTCCACCATTGTAGACGTTTTTTCTTAGTCATTTGACCTGCCCATATAATTTCATTTTTTTGGTTTTGTTTTCTTGATTTTCCACCAGATTTACCGACACTTCTTGAAAGCGAGGCAAGCCAGCTATCGATTCTTTTCGAAACAGAAGACTTTCTTTTAAGAGTTCTAAACTTCCGACTCATTGAATTCTACTGCCCATGTTGCCCAATCTTGACGTTTAATATTGCTCGAATCAATATGATTGTCTTTGCAAAATTTCCATGCATCAAGATAAAAGTGAAAGAGTTCCATGTTAAATTGTCCTCGCTTTGTATTCAAAATTCCAGTATTGTCGACCATCTGGAGTATACTCTATGTTACCGCGTCTGTCAACAGTTTCCAGCCATCGACAATCATTGTTTGCCACAGTGACAGGAAACCATGCGAACCAATTGTGCCATTGCATTTTACCTGAATAGTCCTTTGGTCCACATTTAAGTTTCATTTGGGAAAACTCCATCCTCTGGCTGTGTATTTTTCAACACGTTTTTTTGATAGTGCATACGCATTTGGATGCTCATTCTTAATCAAATGTTTGTTAAGAATTGCATTGTATTGTTTTTGAGATATATGTAATTTGTTGTCTGATATTCCATACCAAGGCATACAATGTACAAAATCAAATGTGCTACGTGAATCAGCATTAGCAAGTGTAATCACTTGTATTGAATTTTTAAATGTGGTGGCATTTGCAGTCACCAATTTGCCTTCAATCTGCACATCAACATATTTTTCATCAGCATCTTGAATCAAATTTTTATCCAAATCCGAATTTACATATCGTCTGAAAAAAGCTATGTCGTGTGAATGCCGTAAATACAAATCATAGTCTTTAGGTGTTTCATCATGCATGAGTGAAGGAATGGCACCACCACTAAGAATGGCATTATTCTTCAAGAAATCTCTAAGAGTTTCTGGAAGTCCATTCAGCAAAAAGTTAATGTTTTCAAACAAAACCTTCTTTACTTGCAGTACATGTTCTTTATCAATTTCTTTAAGTACCAGCATAATGCATCCTCAATATTTTAACTTGATCGCTTGGTGCAAGGTAACAACGGGACCTCACAAGGATATCACGAGTTATATTATCTCGCAGTTGTGTAAATTCAACAAGACCATTTGAAATCATGTATTCAGCCATTTGATGTGCCATCGATGTTTTCAAAAATTGTCGAAATTCTTCTTCCGTTCCATATGAGAGCACCTTATGTTCAGCCACACGGATCGTACCTTGCACCATTTTACCACCGATTACAACATCTTTATATGTGAAGTTGAAATCGTCAAAAGGCGAGGCTCCATCATGTGGAGCCTGCCTAAAATGTGATGGTGGTTTCACCAATGCCATTAAACTGTTTCAGTTGATGCAATATCGTTGGTTTCAGTAGCTTTTTGCTTCTGACGTTTAACTGGTACAACAGGTGCAACAGGTTGCACGGGTTGTACACGACCAATATAGCGACCTTCGGGAGAAAACTCTTGAAAGTTAACCAATTGATATCCAGTCACTTTACGACCATCTTTGTAAACACGGACAATTCCACCATCTTTGCGGATGTTGTAAATGTTGGTCGACAAACGATAGAGAACACCTTCTTGGTCACTGCCTTTGAAACAGGACTCAATCTCTGCGGGGGAGACAGGCTTGCCAGAGAGCATAACGCAAGCAATTTTTTCGTGACGATTAATTTTAGTAGTAGTACGCATAATATATTTCCTTTAAAAAGAGTTTTACCAGATTCAAGTGTAACAGAGTGGCAGTCTGGTGGCAACCACTCTGTTGTTAAAATACCACAGTTTAGAATGGTACTTCATCATTAGGTGAATATGTTGGTACAGGTCCGGCATTTGCCTCTGCAACTTTAACATCAACCTTTGAATACAGGTCAAGGAAAGAATCCTTGGTTTCTTGGTCAAAACGATTCACACAGAGTTGAATTGCCTTTTGACGATCTTTAAAGATTGCATAGGTCTTTGAAATGTGTACCAAACGGCGAGTAGAGATAATTTCATCAACACCACCTTCGGCAAATGTTTTACGGATAACATCAGCCCACTTTACAAGATTCTCCGCAAACTCATCATCATTCAATAATGTTTCAGAATCTTGAGTTCGACTTTGGCTTCAGGATATTCCTGTTCTACGGTAATATTGAAACGTTCAAGGAACGCATCATCAAGAATTTGTGAGAGGTAGCGACCTTCTTCGGAGCCACGGCCCTTGGTGTTTGCGGTGGCAACAACGTTGAAGCCACGTTTTGGATAAATGTACTCGCCAGACTTTTTGTTGAAGTAAGGTTTGCCCTCCAGAATACCTTGGAGACACATCAGTTTGTTGGAGCCACGGTCAACTTCGTCAATCAATAGGATTGCACCACGTTTCATGGCAGTCATAACAGGACCATCACGGTACACCACGTTACCATCGACCAGTGTTGGACCACCAATCAGGTCAGATTCATCAGTCTCAACGGAGATATTCACACGGATGCATTCACGTTTGAGTGTAGCACACACTTGTTCAACCATCAGTGTCTTACCGTTTCCTGACATACCAGTAATAAACACAGGGAAGAATTCCTGTGATAGCACGATTGAAGTCAGGTCTTTGTAGAAACCAAAAGGAACATAGCCTTGGTATTTTTCGGGAATAGAAGTGTCTGCATGGTCTTCAAGTTTCTTTTGACGGAGAACATGAACGGTTGCAGTTTGTGCCATATCAACAGTTGAGGCTTCTTCAACAACAGTTGTGGTTGCAACAGGACGCACGGTATCAGGTGCATCAGGCAAACGATATTGGCCACGATTCGAACGGAATTCTTGACGGGTAACAAACCAGAAGGGATAAGGAACAGAACGTTCATCAACAACGTGTTGAATTTGGTCACGGCTCAAAATTGCATTCTCGCCAAAAATCTCAGTAGCGGCTTGGACGAATGCTTTTGCATTACGATTCATAAAGTTCTCCATAATAAGATGTTTCTATTGTATCACATTTTTTGCCACATGGCAACCATTTTTTGGTAGATATGTTGCATAGAAACAACAATCATGTACCAGTTTATATCCATATTCACCTCTTTCCATTCTTGTTTGTTGCATAAGTAGGTATGTCCATCCTTCAGAGAAGGTTAACCTGGATATCCACCTTAGTAGCCACCATCTTATCATCATAGTAAGTGTATGTGGTACCAAAACCACTAACATCTTCCCTTGCACAGGTTGCCAATGCATTCCATACAGCAACCCTTTGTGTAGTAAACACAAACTTATCTTCAAGGTCTTTCACTTTCATAATGAAGCCAACACCGTTCACAATAGCACGGAATTTCTGAGTATTGTTCAGACCCCAAATCAGTTGTTTTGTACGCATTTTAGTTCCTTTGTTGCTGTGTATGGTTCTATTATACCAGAAACCAAAAAAAAGGCAACCATAAAGATTGCCCTTTGTTGTTTTTTTACAACAACTCACCAGTACCCATCGGAAGAACCAAGAACGTATTGGTAAACATGTTTCCGTCCGTCCTCACCAGTTTGATACACCTCATCAGGTGTTTTTCCATCAAATGCTTTGTTCTCGGAATTCCACCATGCATCAACCAATTCAATACGACCTAACATAGGTTGCAACAGTTGATTGATGTCAGATTTTATAATTACATTTTCAATTTGACGCTTACGCCAGCCTTGAGCCGCCATCATTTAACTCCGAAAAGTGATTTAATTAGAATTGCACCAAAACCTGGATCATATGGAAAAGGTTCATCTTTCCATTTAATTAGTTCATTGGCACATTCCCGTACAACCAATTCACCAAACTTTTTGAATTCTTCTTCATAATTGGAAGACCAATCAATCACTTGACCTTCTGGTCGCCAAGACTCATCTTCCCAAAAACAAAAGCCGGCTTCTTCGGCTAATCTTTTAAAATTTTCATTCATCTTCGTTAACCTCAGTATTATCAATCAAATCTTGTTCTTTGGCGTGTGTATCACATGCAGTGTAAATCCATCCATGACCACGGCGTTTACCTGGAGCACCACATGTTTCACACATGATAGTTGACATAGATTCGGCAAACCAAATAAAATCGTTGATTCGGTTATCACCACCATCACCATAGAATCGTAGAGAACCATACTTTTCTTTTACTTGGGATGCAACGAATTGTGGAGTTCCTTCCTTTGCATTTCTATTGAGGTGATGTTGAATCTCACTGCAAAGTCTATTGATAAGTGGGTACCAACCATCACCACAATCGAAACCCCAACACATGGCAGTTTCTTTCATGTCACCAAAACGATTAGCAAAAATCTTTGGATAATCTTTACACAGTTTTTTATCTAGTTCTTGTCTCATTACCAGTCCTTCACATCAGTGATATCAATAGTTGTGTCTTTGTTGTCGAATAGGTCAAACTTCACACGAACAGATGTACCAATACCGGATGAATGGTCAGTTTCAACTTCAAATTGTTTAATGTCTTTGAAGTGTTGTGCAATCTCATACAGTTTTTCAATCTGTTCGTGATTTAAAATAATGTTCTTAGACTTAGCCATCATTAACCTCCGTAATATTTAATAACTCTATTAAGTGCCTCAATCAGTAACGTGTTGTCACACACATCTTCGGGGTGCAAATATGCACCTTTTTTAAAGTCTTTCAATTCTTTTTTGAGGTATGCTTGGTGGTCTTTGAGTCTAAGCAAAGTGATACGCTCAGCCGTTTCATAATCAATTTCAAGTTTTTTTGACATTATGGTACCTTCCAAATTTCTTTAAAGCCTTCATCTTCGGTTGGTTCTTGCCAACCATCAATCATCGATTGAAGTACATCCGATGGTATCACTTTTCCTGGTCTGTTGGCAAGTCTTTTTTGAAGTTCTTCAGGCCCCGGGATCCGAAAAACCACTGCAATTGCATAATATTCCGGGAGCATTCGGAATTTCTTCGCCCTTGTGGAGATTGTAGTAGATGTTTGGTCCCAGATAATGTTCTTTCCTTCATCACGTGCGACATTTACTGCATCTGCCATTTTTGCAACGGCAATTGGCATATATTCTTCAAACACTTCGGTATAAGTTTTACCAACACTCTCCGCATATTCCTCAACATATTTGTCGGTAGAAATGTATACACAATCGGACATCCAAAACTCTTGGTTTTTTATCCATGTGGACTTACCAGAACCTGGTACACCAATCATCATGTACAGATTAGGTTTTTTGTTCATCTTGATATACTCAGTTCAGCATCAGGATTATCCCAACATGCATTACGATACTTGTATACGAATTTCTCCAGTCCCTCATATGAACCCCATCCATTATCTGGATTGAATGTCATAAAGTGTTTTGGGTCTGATAGCAGAATATTCCATCCTTCATCCAGAAGTTCGGATATATCTTTCGCAAACTTCAAGGAGTGCTCATCCGGTCTCCACAGCACATCATACAGGGTCAGGCCATTTGAGAGTTTAACTTCTCCGGCCATTTTACCTAGATTATGTGTAATATTGTCGGAGTAAACGGAAGTGGGTTGCACTATCATCAAATCAACATCGAGGCTCATTTATTTTCTCTTTTCATATAGAAATCACGAATCGCTCTAGCATCAAAAAGTGCATTATGTGGCACCAATGATTCGTATTCAATACCAAAGTCGAGTTCAAATTTAATATTGAACATTAGACTCAACATCATACCTGGACCTGTAATGAGTGAATCACAAAAATATCGAATGTCATCAGGCCAGTCTGCAATAATGATTGTTTCTTCTTTATTATTCCACAAATAGTTAGCAAGGCTTTGCTGGAATTCATGGTGTGTGCATGGAGGCTGAAAAAGGTGAGGCACCACATTATCACGCACCCATGGTTCTAACTGGTCATTCATCTCCAGTTCTTTATAGAATTCGGGAAACGTATCATTCTCTGGCACCAAAGCCATCGATATAAGTTTACCACCAAATCCATTGAATTCAGTATCAAGAAAAAATCTCATTCTTCAATTCCATATTCTTTATGGAGTTCATCCAATGCCTTGCGAATCTTATTAGCCACGGGCATATACTTGACAGGATGAATTGGATTATAAGTCCAATCCTGGCCGGCCCATATACGGCTGCCATTCAATAGTTTATCGACCTCTGCTAGAATTTCAAATCTAGGATCATTCCACATCTTGAATACATGGTCAGGTATGACGGGCATGTTCATTCTTCAACTCCGAAATGTTTCTTAATCTGTTTAGACAAATTCTCACCACACGATTTAGTGGCAAGATCCTGTAAAGTAAATTTGCCAGACTCACGAATAACATCCAAATCAAGATTAGATACATTCTGTTCAATACAAATTTTAGCACATTCCCTAACAATCAACTCGGCGAACTTAAGTCTATCAAAATTTTCATAACTGGCACCCCAACCATGTTCTTCAATAGTTGTAGCCTTGTTCATCAATTCTTTAATTCGTTCGTTCATTCCTCAATTCCAAAATGTGCTAAAATCTGATTATAAACTTCGTAGTTGCCGTCGGCATATCGTTCACCAATGTTAGCACATTCCCTAACAATCAACTCGGCGAACTTTTTGTTATAGAGATAAAACCAATCCTCATCATATGGAAATTCTTTCTCTGTCGCCAAGTAGTTTGCATGTTCAGCAAGTTCTTTAATTCGTTCGTTCATCGTTCAACTCCAAATTGTCGTGAAATTTGATATGCCACATTGCCTACTGCATTTGATTCTTCGAGGAAGCCGGCACTTTCAAACTCGTCTTCTCTGTTTTTAGCAATTTTCAAACATTCTGCCACAATCAACTCGGCGAACTTTTGTAATTCGGTCTCACAGCCAGTCATATCCGCTTGTGCTCTACCTTCCCACAAATCCCATCCAGCCTGTAGAGCAAGTTGTTTAATTCGTTCGTTCACTTTTTAGCTTCCATCTGCACACATGCAATTTTAGTTGAATAAGGCAAATTTTGTGTTTTCAATTCAATCACAGCCTTGTTACAATCAGATTCTTTTTCAAAATGTCCAACATATGCAATAACTGATGTTGTCATTGTGGAAATTACTAGAATAGCCCAATACATTATTCGTATCCTTTTCCAAAAACTTTATATGAGATACCATTATTACCTTCAGTATCTTCACGGTCTGCAATCATATTCATTTCAAATTCGGATGGGTAGTGACGGAGTAATGACCTTGCATCTTTCCGAACAGAGAGTGGTACACGTGGAGTTTTCTTTGGATCAAGTAGGTCATATAGGAACTTTTGAGTCCTAGTCACCGCATTTGTTCGTTCTATAGGGAGTGTCATAGTTTTTCAACAATAATTTTATTTCCAAAATCTTCACCAAATGACATATTATCATAGTAAACCTTCACTATACCTTTCCGCTTGAGTCCTTCAATAGCAAGGAAACCACAGAATGTATTCATTCGGAGTGTAATTTCATCGGCATTTTTTGATTGTTCAAGGCCTTCACCGGTAGCCAACATTTCAGCAATCAGTAGAATTTCTTCAAGGCGTGGGTTTTCGTCATTGTCAGCAATCGTAAGGAGAGCCGATACATCACCATCAGTGAGTGACTTTAGAAAATCACCTGGTCGCATATAACCAGTCTCCGACAGGTCCATAGCAAGTGTGCGGGTAAGCGGTAGAAAATCTTTCTGCTTTATTACATTGGCATACTTAATTGTAAAAGTGCCATCTTCAAATTCATCATCTTCAATCATTCTTTAACTCCGAAATATTGTTTAATCTTATCGTGAATTAACCAAGAATATTCACATTCTTCTGTGTCAGGCGTATGCCGCCATGCAATATCCATACATTCCCGAATAATCAAGTCAGCAAATCCGTCAGCAAACTTTTCCAAGTCTTGCATATCCATTCTTGACCATGTGCCAGAGAATTTCTCATCTAGGGTTAGACCCATCAATTTTTTAAGTCGTTCGTTCATACAATTTTACCCAGAATTCCGTAAATCAATTGGTCCAGTTCGGATTGATAATCCTTACCAATCCTACGTTTTTCATAGAGAGTTTGGAGAACCATACGCATTTCATCACCATCGACAAACTGTGTATTGTAATCTTTTCCACGGCGTTTCAATTCATCGATAAGTTCATCATCAGAGAGTTCATCAAGAACATCATCAACTTCAATATAGGTGTTTACGTACGGCATTATGCATTCTCCTTTTCAGTACAAAATTCAGTAAAAGCGGACCATGGACCAGTGAACAGGTGTTCTTTATCGTAGCCATAAACGGTGATACGGTCAGAGTAAACATGGTATTCATAATCTTGACCACAATCTTTGGAGGTCACAGGGTAGATGTAAAAGCCACCGACAGACTGTTTAAAATGTGCAATGAGTTGGGCAGCCAAGCATCCCATTCCGTTTGCCAGTTTCCGTGTATCACCAAAGGGAATGCCATTGGTAATGGCTTCAAACGAATTTAAGAATTCGGAGAGTTCAAGCCCATGACCAGAGGGGTAGCCATCAAACTGACGGTACATATTGACGATTGGTTCAGGACCAGTCTCAGAGCCATAGTGGTCGGTGTAAACAAAAGTGAGTGAACGAGTGCCCATAATATTTCCTTTAAAGTTTGTTTGTGTGTGTATTATACCAGATTTCTTGGTGCTTGGCAAGTGGACTGGAAGTATTCATTTCTCGAATGATTTGATCCATGCCAGCAGGATTTCCTTAGCTTCTTGGTATGTAACACCGAATTCCCGTTGGATGTACGGAGCCGCACCCCACATATTGGTTTCACCGGAATCCCGTAGTGCAACGAGATAATCAAAATATTCTTTATAATCTTTCATTTGATAATTCCTTAATTTTTTCTAATATTTCAGAATAGCCCAAATTATGGAGAGCCATTTCATAAGAGCCATCTTGGCAGCTTTTCCAATGTGCTTGGGATTCTAAAATAGACTTTGCACGTGCCTGAAGTGTTTCGAGTTCGTTCATTTTATATACTTCCATCAATAGGTATAAGCGGAGAAAGTTTTTGCGTCCTTCATCAGACAATATGATGCACGATTATTTGGAAATTCATTTTTCCGATGTGCCCTAGGTCCACGATACCGAACCTTGTATTTCCCTGGATATACGGAGCGAAACTCATTTAATAAATGAATAGGTATGTTAGTGAATACTGCGGAAGTATTCGACCGAGAATAAAAACGAAAGATATTGAAAAACATTATTCTTCCTCCACCGTAGCAAAGAGTTTAGCACCTTCGTTCATAAAAACATGGAATGCAACCATAGTCTTTTCAGAATAAACCATTTTCCCATGTTTCTGGATGTCCTGTAGGACTTCAAGAAAACCGAGACCAAGAAAGTTCCGTTCTTTTTCGAGAATGGAGATAGCAGTAGTAATTTTCATAGAGAGTTCCTTATCAATCAATAGAGTCTATTATACAGGTTCCAAAGAAGAATGGCAAGTAAGAGAAAAGTAATCCATTTCTCCGGTCAAGTATTCACCTTACCGCTTATAGTGAACCGGACGTTCATAACGACCTCCAGAATCACGATAAAGAGAGACATAATGACCATGCTTTGAACCATCATCAAAAGTGTAAGAGTACGTGGAATCATAAGAAAGTGGAGGGAAATTAAGTGCCCAAGATTCCAGCAGTCCCTCAGATTCGAGAGCAGAATTGAGAGTAGGGAAGAAGTTTTGTTTCATCATGTAGAGTATTATAGCGGTACTGGTAGGAATGGCAATGGAATATTTGCGTTTGTTGTGAAAAAACAACAAAAAAATCTGTGGATAAAGCTGTGGATAAGTTGTGGATATCTTTTTGGAATGTGTTTGGGAAACCAGTATGCATTATAGCGCATATGTAACGGATGCGACATGCATTATACTGCATATGTCGCTGGCTGTGTCGCGGTGTGTCGTTGGTGTGTAAGTACCAGTGGGACTTAGTGTCTGGCTGCCAAGCCCTGAAATATTCTCAGCGAGCCTCAGAGTACCACAGTGGTACCACAGCACGACCACAGCACGTTCCAGCGTGTCCGGTGATGGTCTGGTAGAGTACCATTCAGAGCACCGCAGTGGTATACTGGAATATGCACTGGATTAGACTGGATTAATCCATCAGGCAGCCGCCACGTCCATCCCCAGTGTGCTGTTCGAACCATGCATCTATTATAACTCAAAAAAAGCCACCTGGCAACCACCTGGTGACTCACTGTTGTTTCTTTACAACATCAATTCATTTTCATTCGGAATAGGTTCTCCTGTTATCCAATAGTCCTGTTCTTCCTCAGTGCATAGTTGACCCTCCACCTGGAACACCAGGTCGGTGGCTGTCTTTTCATCACAACCAGTGGTGTGTCTCACGAATGCAATAATGTCCTCGAATGCATCGCCATTGGTAATGCAGGATTCAACATCGATTATCAGGTTTTTAAATTTACTCATTGTCTTCCCTTAGGTCATAATAAACGTCAGCAAGGATGTCCAGCGCCTGTTGGATGGCTGCCAGCAGGTTTTCATTGTGTGGATTGTTTTGTTTTTCCAGCCGGTGTTGCACCTCGAGGATGCAATCCTCAGAGTGGGAAATGGTCGATGCCATCTCATTGGATTTTGTTCTCATTATTTCACCTTTATTTTGTATATGTGAGTGCGTTTAACTGGAATGACCGGCAGAACGTGGGTGCGGTCCTTTAACCAATTAATCATATAAGTCCAACGAATGTCCATAATTTTCTCCTATTAACCGCAGATGGTATATTCTGCAAGGTCTTTCCACTTTGCACCGGCAGACTTACGAATCTTGGTAGTCTGGATCAGTGTACGGAGAGAAAGTTCTTTCACCTCATCTTGGAGGTTGTCAATCAGGTCCAGAGCCTCGGACTTTTCTGTCTTTGAATAATCAGGCATAAACTCTGGGAGGGACACCAGGTGGCGCATACGCTCGACCTTTTGCTCGGTTGTCATTGTCAGGTCAACCGCCATCGAACGGGTGATGATGGCTTGGTCCATCGAATCAGAGGAGATATTGGAGATAAACACCACGCGACCCTTGAATTCAAAGGATTGTGGTAGTTCCTCATCACGCATATCCGCACGCCATGAGATAACACGGCGAGAGTAGGAATCGAGAGCACCTTTAAGCAGGTTCAGGGAGACCGGATCTTTTAGCACCGAGTCGCAATCATCGAACACAACCACGCCGTCCTTGTTTTCATACAGTGTACGGTACAGGCCCTTAGGTGTAGAATAACCCTTGATAACGCGGTAGGATTTTGAGGTGTTGATTTTACCACCTACCTCGAATTCATCGAGGAGAGTAACATCACGCATGCCGGCATCATTCAGTGCCTTGGTGACGGTGTGGGACTTGCCGAGGCCACCAGGACCAGACACTACCACCGAGGACTGGTCACCTTTCACCAACATGGAAACCATGTCCGAGACAAAACCGAACCGCTGGTTGATGGTGAAACGGGACTCCTTGAGAGCCAACGGTGCCAGCGAGGATGCACCACCGGTGGCTTTACGGATCACATAGTCCATGTGGGATTTATTGGCACGCTTCACCACCTTGCCGTTGATGTTGGCAACGTATTTACCATTAATGAATTTCACTTCAATCATAATTTTCCTTTCAATTTGCAATACCATGTTGAAAAACACCACCGGGAGAGGTGCTCTTGAATATGGTATCGATTATACCAGAACCTGCGGGTTCTGGCAACCAATACTCGACCGGACTGGTCAACCTTTTGTCACAATCACAGGACCAGGTTTCCGTGCGGCTTTGCGAGCCTTCACACCTACTGGATTGTTTTTATCAAGGAGCCGAGCCAGTGTGGCTTGAGCCTTGCGGATAGCGGTCTGGCGCTTTGCTTCCTTAGCGGTCACCTTAGCCTGTAGAGCCTTTTCCTTTTCGACCTTCACGGCTTCGACCAATTCCTTAACGGAGACCTTAGCTAGAGCCAAAGCCGTACGGGCGGCGACCAAGGCCACCTGGGTGTCTGTCTTAACTGTCATAATATACCTTTTCAATTTAAAAAACCATTATACCAGATTTTGAATGGTCTGGCAACCAATACTCGACCGGACTGGTCAACAATCAGGATCAAAGGACTCCCATTCTTGGGCTTCATCCGGTTGACCATCATCCTCGGACTCGGTGAGTCCTTCCACGAAAATGTCATCATCGGTTAAGGAATCAACATAATCATTAAAACCGCAACGGTATGCTACCGGATCAATTTCGCGCAGGACGTTGGATGCCGAATAGGTCATTCCGCAGAGTTCAACCGGACCCTCACAATCGTCCAGCATTTCATTAAACATTTCCAAGGCTTCGGTTTCGGTTATCAATCGGGACATTTTCTTTCCTTTTCTTTTACAATATGGGTCTAATTATACAGGTTTCGGTAGGTTTGGCAACCAATACTTGACCGATTTACTGGGTTAAGCCAATTCCGCAATCATATCATATTCCGATATAATCACGTTATAGGCGGCAATTTCATCCAACGATAAATTGTCCCAATTGTCTTCCATATCGGAAATGGCGACCAATAAGGATTCGCACTTATTAGCATAGCCGAATTGGGAGACAATTTCCATGGCTTGGGGGAAGGTCATAAATTTCATTGGGTGTCCTTTCAAAATATGGGTGAATTATAGCATAACCAGCAGGTTTGGCAACCATTCGAATAATACTTGACCAATCCGGTCAGGTATCAAATTCGCAGGACTGGTCCAGGTACAGGCTCAGGTCCTCGGCTTGGTTCAGGATTCGAGACACTTCCATGGCTTCCTGTTCGGTGTCGAATCGGTCAACATTGGTACCCATGCGGATACCGTCAACCATTGGTGTCCAGCGGACCACACGGAAGTCCATGGTTTTATCGTGGTATTCGGCGGTGTAGGTTTTTGTGTTTATCATGGGTTGGATTCTACAGGTTCCAGCAGGTTTGGCAACCATTGAAATAATAGTCGACCGGAGGGATGGTGTATTATTATGGTGCCCAGCCTCCACGTCCACCCCGCCTTTGCTTCGAATCATAGGATCAATTATACCACAACCAGCAGGGAAGGCAAGCCCCCACTCCAATACCCAGCCAGCCGGTCAACTATTCCGAGGATGGTTGCCATTCTCTCCAATTGTGGTATAATACACTCATACAATCAAACAAAGGTCAAAAAATGAATTTACTCTCCACTGGCAATCCTAAGGTCCTCAAAGGCATGGTTCGCGGTTTCAATACTTACATCCTGCACCTTGCACCAGCCTCCCTCTCCGGTTTCAATACCTGCCCTAAGGCAACCGCTGGTTGCACGGCCGCTTGCCTCAATACCGCAGGACGTGGTGGTATGTTCAAAAAAGGCGAGAATACCAACGTCATTCAAAAGGCGCGTATCCGCAAAACCCAATTGTTTTTCAATAACCGCGAAACCTTTATGGCTTTGTTGGTAAAGGATATTGAATTGGCGATTAAACAATCGGAGAAAATCTCCATGATTCCAGTTATTCGCCTGAATGGTACTTCCGACCTTTCCTTTGAAAAGTATGCCGCTATCCGTAATGGTGTGGAATATAAAAACATTTTCATGGCATTCCCTGAATTACAATTCTATGATTATACCAAGATTCTCGGACGTAAAATCAAGGATTATCCTAATTATCACCTGACATTTTCGGCAGCCGATGGTAATGATTCGGACGTTTCGAATGCCATTCTCCAGGGTTATAACGTGGCAGTGGTGTTTGGTATTAAGAAAACCCTCCCAATGCCTGCCGATTATCTCAATATGCCAGTATTCAATGGTGACGAATCGGACCTCCGCTTCCTTGATCCTTCGAATGTGGTTGTTGGTTTATATGCCAAAGGTAAAGCCAAAAAAGATAATACTGGCTTTGTAAAGTATCCCGCCATTATGATGGCATCCGTTTAAACTGAAAGGAAACATTATGTCCAAAATCAAATTACCATTCGAATGCATGGTTGGAACCGAGAATGAGGTGGTAACCAATCCATTCTCAGGAGAATCCATTACATTATCTCCAGAGGCAGTGGCGGTATACGATACCATTATGGGTTGCCAAATGGTCGGTGATTATAAGAGAATGCAAAAGGGGCTGGATTGGTTCAGGCGCCACTATGCCAAGGCTTACATGGTGCTCCTGGATTGACCTTACAGTCCGGTGGTGTATTCCATGCATGGTTGCCAAAACCATGCCCTTCCGCCATAATCCAACCATGTTGTTAAGAAAAGGAACCAAAATGACAGAATTCGAAACCAAGTGCTATGGCATGAGCCAAGCCGACATCCGTGACCAGTACATGGGCTCCATCACCGCTAAATTCTCTGGTTTGGAGATGGTGGTCATGGGCATCCTGTCCGATTGTCAGGAACTACAGGCTATGGGCCACAATGAGGCGATGCGGAAGCAATTGAACGTGGCTAAATTCATCCTCTCGGAAATGATGGATGCCCGTGGCCATTCGGTTTAAATAAAGGAATTATTATGTTTTCAGAAAATAAGTGGGAGAACCTGGCATTCCAGGTGGTGCTGGTGTTAGGCTTGGTGGTGGTGGCGCTGGACCTGTGGGTGTGGCGCGTGGTAGGCTAAAGGTTAGGTGGCAGTGGTTTAGGGGGTGCTTTGGCACCTCTTTTTTTGTGCTCACGCCTTAAAGGTCCAGGGGCAGTGCCCTTAAAGGTATCATAGTGTAAGTAATGTTGTGCTATGGCCCAAACTCTTTTCTTCCCATTTTTATTTTCTGGGGCCGGAAGCACATTTTCGAGTTTTCTTCCCAGCTGGAATTTTCTCCGGACCCCACTACACTTTTTCGAAATTTTCCCATGCCCAGTGGACTATGCACCAGTCTTCGATACAACGTTCTTTTGAAATATCGTCACCCTTTCCCACCTGAATCATCTTAGTTGACCAATACGTGTAGTAGGACTTCAGGATTTGTTCCTCTGTCCATGTCTCCACCACATCTTGGTCAAACTCTCCAGGGAAGGAGATACTCCAGCGTTTAGTCATAGCTTTTCAGTCTCTTGAGTACCTCTGGCTTCACTACCAATATAGAACTCTTGTTCTTTGGGAATGGAAGGTCGAGGTGTATCGATACTCTTGGTCCTTCTTCCTTAGAGATTTCGGTGTCGTTCCCTACCGTTCCAATGAAGGGTATACCTTCTTTCTTTCCGAATACTCTTTCACCCATTTCGAATGTCGGTTTGTATCGGTTATCTCTAAAGTAATCAGCTAGGTTCATTTCTGTTCTCCGATAATTCCTTCGATTTCTTTCTTTACTCTCTCTCTACAGAAATTCATCATACTCTCATCATATGTTGTAAATGTTCGATCCTTTAGGTTAGCCCTATTTACGGCTTCGATAGCTTCCTCAAGAGCGATTTCAATTACCTTTTGTGTGTAACCATACTCTACTTCCTCTGAGGTATAGATTACGTTTTCTTTCAGATAGTCTCTTGCTCTATTCGCTATTCCTATAGTTTTTTCTGAAATCATTTTTTGGACCTGATTGTTGATACCACGTTACCGAATGTTACCATTGTGAGCCATACTACTGCTCCCCATGTTTCAAGTGTGTACGGAATCGTGAGTGTGAAAAGTGTGTTGATTGACCAAATTGTTGCAAGAGGTCCGAGGGTAATTGCGGCTATAACAAATGCAAGGTAGATAAGTATCGTATATGTTTTCATCATTCTATCCATTCTAAAATTTCAAAATACTCCTCTGCTCGTTCCTTTGCATTTTCAAAGGAGGTAGAGAGGACCTCTAACTCAAGTATATCATCATTCAGGTGCATTGTAAAGGGGCATTCGTTCGCTTTTTTGGAAGAGATTACATCACCAACATCAATTCTACCTTTTAGTGTGTAAAACTTTCCGTTTTTGATTCGGTCTAAAAAATCATAAGTCTCATTGTGTATGGCTATCACAGAATCAAACCAATACTCAGCTTCGGAATGTGTCGTAAACTGTGGTGATAGTTTTGTTCCAGAACTTGGATTAATCCAGAACCAAACTTCACCCTCGACACCCACATGTTTATACTTTATCAGAGCCGCCTTAAATTTTTTTTTTCGTAAAGTCATGGCTTCTTTGAGAAGAATAGTTGAATAGAAATTCTAGGTGGTGCTGTAGTAGCAATTGGAGTCGTACAATGCCATTCCCTCTCTGTTGAGTACACGGCTGTATTGTATTGTGGAGAGTAGAACTGTCCTCGTTTTGGATTGATATTCGGCGAATCTACACCCTTATCTTCTTCTGTCCATGCAAACCAACCACCCCAATTTGAATCCCATTCTTTGTTGAGGTAAATTGACATTGCATCATAATCAGGATAGTCTGGATGCCAATTTACACAAGAAGTGGAGAAACCCATATAGAGAATGGCCGAAGATGAGTATGGAAGATAATCCAACTTTCCACGATTCGCTAAATCATAATAAATTGGATTCTTCCATTCGTCCGGAAGCGCCCTCGAAAGTATTGTACCAGTCGTAGCATATTTAAGAACATCAATCCATTTTGTCTGGTTTGAAGCCCAAACATCAGATGCCTTTGTTCCATCGTTCCATGCTAGGAGTTCGTCAATATAACCTTGAGAGAGTACGTCATCTATAATTTTAATCATATCATGCAATTAAGTTAATGAAGCGATTCAACACGATACGATTAGAAACACGGTTGCTTGTGTACTTAGAAAAAGCGGAGACAAGCCCACGTGTCGTTGTTGAAGAAACTTCGAATTCATCATCTTCATCGGTGTCCAGTTTATCGGAACGGAGGAAGTAATATTCATCGTATCCAACGTTATTTAGATACGTAAAGTTATTTTTGCGGAACTCTGCCACAAGCCTTTCAGTTTTTACTTGTTCATCTTTTGGTGTATAGAGTGTCAGTGCATTACGAATATCACGAACCTTTGCAACATAGAAACCAACAACATTTGCATTCGTGCGTTGCTTCAATAGTTTCAGGAGTGCAGTGGTTTGAGAAACACCGCGCCCACCATAACCATAACCAGATTCAGTAACTTCAACCGATGCTTTAGTCACAGTGTCACGGAAGAAAGAACGCATTTTCCAGTTAGCATCAGCATTCGTGATTTCATAACGTTTACCATCAAGGGTTTCAATTCTACCTGATAATGAAGAACCTTCACCATCAGTCAGGAACACAGTATTTACAATTTGAAGTTTGTTATCTGTTTTAAATTGGGGAATCAGTTTGAATGCGGCAATCACTGCTTCGTTGAGTGGAGTACCACCGAGTTCCATAATACTTGGAGGTTCCATGTTTGTACAAGTACCACGGCGACCAGTACCATAATCAAGCAGGAATGATGCCATCTTTGTGAATTCATTTGCACTCATCTTGTGCGAAAGAATGTTGAGTAGCGAGAAGTCATGGACAAGCAAATCACCAACTTTCAACTTTTGAGTTTGCCTGTATTCTCGATCTAACATTGTTCCTGTTGTAAATGCATACACTTCATAAGGAATATTAACCTTCTTGCAGAACATCACAAGGTTCAATAGTTGTTTCACTGTTGGACTCATATGGTCACACATGGAACCAGACCAATCAATGAACATCACCAAGCCGTGGGATTTACCATTTGGTACTTTTGTCATCCGTGCGAAAATGTCATCCGTGAATTTGTATTCATGGATTTTGGACATGTTGAGTTCACCAGTCTTAGAGATTTGTGCGCGTGTTTGCTGTTCAGCATTCTTACGCATTTCAAATTCTTTGACAAGGTAAGAAACAACCTTGTTTGATTCATTCCGAAACTTGCTAAAATTCTGACGCATTTTTTCTGGATAAAACCATTCGTTACGAAATGTTTCTGAATTGTACCGTTCAATTTCAGAAATCAAAGTTTTGTGACCGACAATGATATTTTCTGGAATGATTTCGGGAATGTTAGAATACATAACATCTTTCCGCTTTTCATCAGAATACAGTTGTTTTTCTTTTTCACGGAAAGCATTGTCGGTCTCTGATTCAATCTTAGTATCGTCTGAACCGGCAGAACCTGTTCCACCAGTTTCAAGTGGAGATTCACCTTCTTTTTCTTCTTTGGCCAATTCTTCTTCACTGGAAGAACCTGCGGTAAGGTCACCTTCTTTAGGATCACCTTCTTTTGGTTTCGATTCGCCTTCCGCTTGTTCTTGAGGTTCATTGAAATCGAAATTCATACGACCACCAACTTCTCCACCAGGTTCTTCACCAGGTTCTTCGTTTCCTTGTGAGTTCTCATCTTTTTTCGGTTGAGTTTTTGGCTTTTCTGGTTGTTCTTTCATAAACTTTTGAATTTTCATGGCAATTGCCACAGTTTCTTCAAATGTTTCAGCATCTTCAACTTCACGCACCAGAGAATATTCTTCGGAATTGAAATCGATACCTTGAGCCGCACCACCTTTAGTGTAAAGGTTGATTCGGTCAATGAAATTCATTGTATTGAGGTTTTTACCTTCGGTGCCAAAGAAGTCCATCTCCATCAGTTCACGATAACCTTTGACAAAGGAAATACGGATACCAGGAAATTTACGTTTGATTTTCTTTTCGATACGTGCATCTTCACACACGTTAAGAATTGAACGATTGACTTTGAGGTCAACAATAGAATCGTGCCAACCTTGTTCTGGAGTTTCCAGTGCGTGTCCAACTTCGTGACCAAGGAGAAGATCAATTACTTCGTTAGAAAGATTGCCGTTTAGAACAGGAACTGTCAAAACACGATTTTTAATATCGAAAAATGCTGTCGGAACCTGACGTTGTTCGACAATCAGGTTTTCGGTAGCCATGAGGCGTGCAAGATTGGATTTTGATTCAACTAACATGTGTTTCCTTGTGAGTCTGTAGTATGTATTATAACACAGCCACAGAAAATGTCAAGTGCTTTGTTGTTTTTTTGTCACAAATTTGTCACAAATTACTCTTTTTTTGTGATAATTAGCGTTCCGGCTTCGGAAACTTCAAGATTTAGTGTGTCTCCTTCTTTCCAACCGGTTTCTTCGATTAATTCCGGAGGAAAAGTCAGAATTCCGTCTCCTGAATCGTCATCCGCATCTTCAATTTGAATCGGACCATAAGTTTTTGGCTTAGGATTTACCCACTGATGCACAATTTCACTTAGATGTTCCCATGGTTGTCGTTTTCCAACTAATTCCTCATCTAAAGCAAAATAAATGTCGTTGGCCAACTCAGGATCACTTTGAATTATCGCTTTTGCGAGTCTTTGTGTATCAGTGTACATAATCACACTCCAAAAAAACGATTTTATTCTGTTTTTCTGCAACTAGAAGGTTTACCTGCATCAATGTCTCCATAACTTCTTCATAATTCATTTTTTCCAACTTATCGGCGATTTTTTGGACTTCTCTTTCATTAAGCATAATTTTCCTTTTGACGGTGCTTAGGTTGACGATTGTACTTTGTCTCAATCCTGTGTTTTTGTGCAGGTTTGATAGGAGTACGACAAACTGGTTTTGGTATCTTGATTGTTATCTTCATTTTTATCTCCGCATTTTTGCCATATCTTGTGCTTCTTCAACAGAAAAAACAGGAACAGCATTAGACTTATGTAGAGTTCCAATACCTAGCATTTTATCACCTGTGTAAAAATGTTTAGGTTTAACAGTTCCGCCATCCATCACTGAAGAATTTAACGATGGAATTTTTCTGGTTTCACGAATAGAACCCGATAATGTATATGGCCACGGTTGGACACTCGGCATCACCTTTTTAGTAATTGGAATCTGGTGTTTAGCTAACCAAGCCTCATATTCCTCACGCTCTTTTTTAGGCTTGAGTTTGGGTTTGGATTTTCCAGTTCTAATGTATATCATCATAATATATCTCCAAGATCGAATATCCCTATTATAATCGATTTAAAGATAAAAGTCAAGAGGTTTGTTGTTTTTTTACAACTTAGTGTAACGTTTTTCTAAAAAACCATAATCGTTATCATCATGTTGACGCTGGCGCATCCTTCGTAACTCTGTAACTTCTTTTTTACGCTTCTTATTTTTATTAAATTCCTTTGATGAATTATATTCACTCGAATATTCATCATCAAATGGACGAAACTTAGGAACAAATTTTCCCACTTTTTTTCTCCGTTTGTTTATAATACATCAGGAATGTTATCACGGATAAACTTATATGTCAATCCTTTAACACCCAAATCTTTCTTAAAAATTCCAATAACAACATCCGCTTCAAGGGGTTCAAGAGATTCCAATAAAACCATGAGAATTTCTTCTGCACGTTTTTCTGTCAACTTCTCGGCGGTTTCATTACCAACACGAAACATATAAAGTCGTTTAAGTTCAGTATCAAGTGTGGCATAAGAGATTCCGGGTTTTGTATCCGGTTTCTTATATCTTTTTGGATAATCCTTAAACTTCCATTCCATTTCAGGTCGATATGCCAATTGAAGTACCAATTTTACTGTTGGTGTCCAATTGTTGGCAAGTACATTAATCTTATCTTGTTTCGAATCTGCTTTTTCAAATTCATCAAACACTTCATAAACATTTTTTCTCATTAGAATTCCTCTATTACATCCATCAAATTTTTAAGTCTCTTGGCCATGAAATAAGGTATTAACTTAGAGCGAGTGGCCGGCGTTGTATTATTATATGTATCAATAATTGAATTTTTAATTTCACCCGGAATTAGACGGAGGTCAATTAAAGTCTGGTTTCTCGAATAACCAATACGTGCAGTTTCATCTTCATATTCACCATAGTTTGCAGACATGAAAGTTGTCAACCTAGCTTCAGTCATAACCTTTTGACGGATTTCTCGGACAAAGGTGTCTCCCGGTGAAAGAATATTTGGAATACCATCACCACGGTCACCGCCAATAATCTTCGCCTTTAGTTCTTCTAATGGATTTTTAGAAGTAAGAAATTTCTTTTGTGTTGGATTATATTGCTTAACATTCTTACCCCACATTTGAAGTTGTAAGAAGTCACCATCACTTGAGAGAATCAACACTTTCTCAGTTTTTGAATAAATTGGTGTAAGTGTTCCAATAATATCATCGGCTTCTGCACCATCAACATCAATAACACGATATGGGAAATTGTCTTTAAGTTCTTGTTTGATTTTACCAAGAATGTCAAAAATCAGGTGCCAGTCTAAATCGGACTTTTCACGTGTCTTTTTACGTCCAGCTTTGTAGAATGGAAAGAATTCTTTGCGCCAATATTTTTTATTGTCACAGCATAGTACAACTTCACCATATTCATGGCGAAATTGTTTAATATGACCACGTAGGATATTCAATGCAAGGTGTCGAATTAAATCTTCTTCGAGTTTTACATTTTTCTGGCCAGAAATTTGGACCATAAGACCTGCCAGTAAAACCTGGTTTAAGTCAACAAGAATCATAATATACCTTATTTAATTACTCTGAGTAATATTGTATCAGAATTAATACGACCTGTCAAGGCCTGTTCGACTGCATTAATGTCGGGAAGCACTTTCCGTAGTGCAACTTTACCAGCTTTCAGTGTTGCAGGTAAAACAACTTCTGGTTTACGGATTGTTTTGTGTACTGAAGTTTCTTCATTGAAATTGGTAAGTGTTGTACCTTTGATATTCAATCCACCAGAATCCGTTGCATTGTAGCATCCAAGTTTTCGGGTTTTTGTATTGAAAATCCACAACTGTGAAGCGCCAATAATATCAACAGGATTAATAGAAGCAGTCTTATACTCATTGTCTTCCTTTTTGAATTGCAACTTTTCAATCACCTTATCAACAGGTTTGACTTTTTTCTTCCTAGGCGCACGTGTAAGTTTTGCAGTATGTGCAATTCTTCCACAATCATCAATGATGCATTTTAAAAGTGAAGCATAGTCTTTTAATTGTTTTTTGGAAAGAAAGGAATAACCTTCAACAAGTTGCTCATCTTTACCTTTAATGACAATTTCAATTTCTTTTAGTTTTTTCTCATAAACTGGCACAATATATTTTGTGTGTGCGCCTTTGATTTCTAAAGAACGCATCAATTCATAAGGATCAAAAACATTTTTGAATTCTCTCAAATAGAAACAATCATCGATTGCACCTTCTATCTCACCTATGTAATCACGTGTTTTTTCTGCTACACGTTCTTGGATTGAAACTACTTTAACTTCAGTATTTTCAATCTTTTTTGGTGCAGGTACTTTACCTTTTAATTTTTCAATGAAAGTGGAAATCCACATTTCTTGTTTTTCCGTGATTGGTGCGCCACGCAGTTTCATTCGGCAAATGAAACCTAAATTTTGAAAATGGTTTTCATAAACCTTTTCGATTTCTTCGATTTCTTTTTTAGATGCACCAATTTCTTTAAGATAAGAAAGTGTAAATTTTTTACTTTCTTTATAATCAGAATGTGTGTTATACCAATTTAAAGCGGCTGATAGTGATTCTTGGCCATTTTTCCAAGTTGGTTCTCCACCAGACAGTGCTTTTTCAAAATCTTTAACTGATGCGTGTCTCATGTGTAATTACAGCCTTAACAGAATCGGTTCGGAAAGAACGCCAGCCGTTACTTTCCATATCCCATACTGCTAGTGTACTAGGATTCTCTGCTCTTGGCAAGTTCTCCGTCAAAAGTTGTTGCCCCTCTACAACAGGTTTTGCGGGTAAATATTCCGGTAAAAGTGTACACTTCAATTCACGTTCGGTACCGTCAATTTTAGTAAACACAACTGTGGATACACTATTTGTTAAAATCTCTTTCAATTCATACTTATCGAACATTTTTCATTTCCTTTTCATAATCTTTAATATATTCAAAACTCTCATCTTCCATATTAACCATAATATCATCCATAATTTCTTTTGATGTTGTGGTGAATTTTGTAACGACACCATAAAAACCATCTTCGGACATTCTATCAACATAATCTATTGGTGAAATCAATATTGCTTGAAAGCGTTCTGGCATTTTTGGTGGATCTTCTTGTACAATGATAATATCAAAGTAATCACCCAATTCAGTTCCACCAATTTTTTCACCCGGATCTTTAAACTGAAATTGCGAGAATTCCAAATCTCCATCATCATTTCGATAGAAATTAATTCCATCAAAATCATTATTCTTTAATTGTTGTAAGAATTCTCTCATTGAATGCCTTAATGTGTGACTTTCTCACTTTAACCATAATCCATGCATTGTAGTAATTATTAGACTCCAATACACTACGATCAAACTGCTCTTTAGCTTCTAGATAACCACATTCACCTTTTGATTTACATAGGTGTAAGATTTCTCTTTTGAAGTTTTCTTTTCCATGTATTATAACATCATTTTGCAACTCGGCACTAGATCCGTAATAAGTTTGCCAGTCTGATGATATTTTATACCTTTTCTTTTTACCTTTGAGAACTTTCGTTTTCATAGAGTAAAAAAACTTTTTACCAATATACATTCTATCTGTATTTAAATGGGTGATAACATAGACGAATCCATAATTATCACCTATATCATTTTCTGTAAAATCTTTATTGTCATATTGCCAATTTATTTGTCCCATTCCTCGTTCTCATTGAAGTCATCATCCTCTATATATTCTTCTTTTAGGACTTCAATTCTTTCACCACAGAATGGGCAAAAGGTGGGAGATTCATCAGACACATAATCTTCATCAAACGCAATTTCACACATTGATTCACAGTTATCACATTCGGCTGTTGTAATTTTTTCAGACATTTTTAATCCTTATTATTTCATGCCCAAACGTCACCCCAGTTTCCTGATGTGGCACCTTTGGCATAGTCTGTTGCACGATTTTCAAAAAAGTTGGTATGAGTGGGTGCATTAATCATTTCCTCAACCCATGGTAGTGGATTGCGTTTAACTTTAAAGATACCCTTCATACCTAAACCAATCAATCTACGGTCGGCGATATAACGGATGTATTTTTTCAATTCATCTTTTGTTAGACCTTCCATCTCATTGATACCAAATGACAAATCGATAAATTTATCTTCTAGTTCAACCATGCGTTCAGCAATGGTATAGATGGATGATTTTAGTTCATCGTTCCATATTTCTTGATTCTCGCTTATGTATGTTTTAAATAATTTCATCATATTCTCGGCATGCATTGTCTCATCAACAATAGACCAAGTAACAATTTGACCCATACCTTTCATTTTACCGGTACGTGGGAAATTCAACAACATTACAAAAGATGAAAATAACTGCATACCTTCAGTAAATGCACTGAACACGGCAATATGGCGTGCAGTATTTTCTTTTGTTCCATTTTTATCGGAAATGTCCATTACATAATCATGCTTATCTTTCATTTCTTGATAATCCAAGAATTGATTGTATGTTGTTTCGGGTAAACCCAATGTTTCAATCAAGTGTGAGTATGCGGCAATATGAAGTGCTTCACGTGCCGCAAAACCCAATAACATCATACGCACTTCAGGTTGTGGAAAATAAGGAAGATAGTTTTTGACATAACCACCAGCAACGTCAATATCACCTTGAGTAAAAAAGCGGAAGATATTTGTAAGGAATTGTTTTTCTTCATCGGATAATTTTTTCTTCCAATCTTTTACATCTTCCGACATTGGAACTTCTGTATGAAGCCAATGAGACTGTTCATGCTTAAGCCACGCATCATATGCCCAAGGATAATTAAAAGGTTTAAAACTGTTTCTTTCATCAGTTAGTCTGGAAGCAATTTTCTTAATCATGCTTCAATCCAATTCTTCAAATTTTCTTTTGTTACCAAACCAGTCATTCGTTTAACTTCAACATTTCCATCGAGGATGACCAATGTCGGAACCGAGCGAATTCCATATTCCACTGCCAATTCTGTATGGATGTCAATATCAATAACTTCAATAGGAAGATTTGTATTACATTCTTCCAGTATCATTGCCATTGATTTGCAAGGTTGGCACCAAGATGCCGTAAATCTTAAAATTCTTTTCATATCATTCGCACCATGGGGTTTTGGCTTCGCCGTAATATTCACGTGCGTAACCATTTGCTATTAACATTTGCCTTAAACTCTTACCATCAAGTATCAAGTCACCTAATACTCGGCCGCCATACTTATCCCAATCCATCAAAATAATCTGTCGTTTTTGTGATGCACTAATTTGTGCTTTAGTGAAAGCTGAGGCCGCTTGGCCACGGGCATCTTCACTTGGACACTTTGCACGGAATCCTTTTTCTGGTGTATCAACACCAAAGACACGGAGACTTAGTTCCTTCTTCAACGGATCAGGTAACCAATTGGCTTGGAATGCTATTGTATCACCATCTATAACTCTTGTCAATACCACATCATAAGTTACACCACTTTTTTCCTTTTGAGCAAATGCTGGTGAAATACAAAGTGCTAGGATTATTGCTATTATTATTTTCATTCTTTTTTCCTTAAGTTATTTCCAATATTTGGAGTAGTCTAAGTTATTCCAATATTCTTTATTATTTCTGTTCCAAAAATTCTTAATCAGATACCAAGCCATTCCTGTATATCCCATTATCTCAAATCTCCTGCTATCTTGTCCAAAATAATGATGCATTAATTTAAACTTTTTAATATCGTATTTCTTAGATAAAAAGAAGTCCTCACTTGTTTGATATTTTTCAGAAAAGCCACCAAACTCATTAAATTTATCTGTTCTAGTCAACATGAAAGCGCCGACTGCAAAGGGAACTTTATATTTCATAATATTATTAATCATATTAAATAATATGAAACCAATTTGAGTCCGTTTGTTTTTATCGTAACATTTTATTTTTAAACCAATTAAATCCAACTGTTTATTTTCCATTTCTTGTACACAATCATTTATAACTGCATCTGAAAAAAATCTAACATCACTATCAATGAATAGTATATAAGGTGTTGTTACTAATTTAGAACCGTTATTTTTAGCAATAGAAACTGTACCGCCTTCAATAATTTCAACATTCAATTCACCTTTGTTTTCTTCGATGATTTTCCTGGTGTTATCAGTAGAACAATCAGCAATAATTATTTTTGTATTGTCGATGTTTTGTTCTTTTAAATTTTCCAGCAGGTATGAGATGTAATTTTCCTCATTCTTACATGGAATAACAATTGTAATTTTATTACCTAATGGCATATGTATTTTTGTGCTTCAATGATTTTTTTAATGCTTTCAACCACAATCTTTTTTCTTCAACTTTATTATGGTTGAAACACGCTTGATACATCTTCATTAGTATTTTCTGTACTTTCATTAGTTTTCTCCTGTGTCCAAGTTACTATTTCCCAACGACCATCATTATGTTCTACAAGTGCTGTACACGATTCAACCCAGTCACCGTCATTCATATACACAATATCATCTATATATTTAATTTCGGCGTGATGTATATGGCCACAAATTACTCCATCATATCCACGTTTTTTACAATATCCTGCCAGGTTTTTTTCAAATTGAAAAATAAAATCTACAGCTTTCTTTACTCTTGCTTTAAGATACTGACTAAGACTAAAGTACCCAAAACCAAAACGATGGCGTATCCAATTATATTTACTATTGATCGATAAAATGATATCATATGCTTTGTCTCCTAAAAATGCTAACCAAGGTGCCAGTCTAGTAATACCATCAAACAAATCACCATGCGTGACCAAATAATGCTTACCATCTACACCAATATGTTCGCTTTGATTTACAATTTCCACATTACCAAAACTTATATTATAAGGTATTAATGTTCTAAGGAATTCATCATGATTTCCTGCCACATAAATCACTCTTGTTCCACGTTTGGCATGTCCCAATATTCTCCTAACAACATTCGTATGACTTTGTTTCCAGCGCCAGTTATTTTGTTGAATTTTCCATGCGTCCAATATATCTCCCACAAGATATAGCGTTTCACATTTATTGTGTTTCAAAAAATTGTTTAATAACTCTGCTTTACAATCCTTTGTACCCAAATGCACATCACTAATGAATATGCTTTTATATTTCATTTTTTCCTTAAATGTTAAATGTATTTGTATTTTTCATCAATTTATTAACAAATTCCAATAACAATTTGTGGTGCCTACCCTCATGCCAGTATTGTTTTAGAGTTTTGTTATCATACCACCACTCTAATGAATCTAAACATGCACCCATTACACCAATCTTACCTTGAACAATACACATTGGTTCTTTATTAAAATATGTGCTTACTATTTCTGAATGACTAAGGTCTCCTACAAAAGTACAACCATCACGGAAGAATATTTGTTCTTCTTCTCCTTCCCACATACAATGAGCCGCAATGTTAAAACTTCTCATAATGTCGGCGGTTGGCCTTTTGATATATTGTACAGGTTCAGCACCCTTTAGTATATCAAAATAATTTGGACCAGCCCAATAAGCACCCACACATATGCCAAGATATGCACCACCACTTTCAACAAACTTTGCTACTGCATTTGCATTTCTTCTTGGAAACATATGAAAATAATCATCTGCGCTACCAATTCCTCCAGGAAATGCCAGCATATCAACATTCCCAAAGGTTTTTGATGTACATTCTTCTTTCTTAAATATTTTAATATTATAATGTGAAGATAATGCTTCAATCACACCATCACCACAAGATAATGATTCTTTACATCTATCGTCTTGGAATAATGCTATAGTTTTCATTTAAAAACAGAATATCCAGAGTTAATCCACATTACAAGAAGAATGATCCACAAAATTCTTGTAATATTATCAATTATTCTTTCATAATTGTCTAGCCATGAGGTTTTCTTTTCCATCATTTTCTTTCATTTCTGTTTTATTAAAATAAGGATCCAAGTGGGGCTCAATGACAAATTTATTAGCACCCCACCAACCAAATGCCGATAAAAATCCAATAACAATATAACTCATCACATTTCATCCTTCACAAGCAATACAATCATTACCTTCTGCAAGTGCAGTCATATCAAGTTCTTTAATTACATCACGTTCAATACGTCTAGACACCTTATCGGCTTTTGCTAATTTTTCGGAACGTAGGTAGTACATAGTTTTGACTCCTTTTTTCCATGCTAAGAAGTGAATAGCATGTATATATTTGATGTGAGAATCTGGTCGGAAGAAAACATTCAGTGATTGTGCTTGGTCAATATAAACTTGACGGTCTGCGGCATGTTCAATTACCCAACGTTGATCGATTTCCATAGAAGTCTTAATACTTCTTTTGTATTTTCGTCCATCCAATCAAGATGTTGTACAGAACCATCATTGGCAATAATGGAAGACCAAACTTGTTGATACAGTTCTTCACCTTTTGGTGTCCAGGTGCCACCATCAAGTTCTAAATGTTTTGTAATAACTTTATCAAGCCAACGGTTCTTATTCAGAAATGAGCCAGATAGAGTGTCCTGACGGTATGCATTAGCACGATAAGGCTCGATAGAAGGGCTAGTATTTCCCATGATGATAGACGAAGAAGCATTTGGAGCAATAGCCATAAGATGACTAAAACGCTTGCCAGTGCCCACGGCATCGGGTGCTTCACCACGTTCAGTGCCGAGTTGAAGATTCGCTTCATTCAATTTACTCCTGATATGCTTAAAAATTTGGTTATTTAAAACTTTTGCCATCACTCCTTCGAATGCAACATTGTTCTTTTGAAGTAATGCATGAAAGCCGAGGGCACCAACACCAATAGAGCGTTCCAGAGAAGCAGAATATCTTGCGCGTGATATGCTATCAGGAGCATTATCAATGAAATACTGTAGGACGTTATCAAGCATCTCCGCAATGTCCCGAAGAAAAAGTGACTCATTTTTCCAATCATCATAATACTCCAAATTTACGGAAGATAAACAACAAACGGCAGTGCGTTCTTCATTTGTGGGAAGAATGATTTCTGAGCAAAGGTTTGATTGATGTACTTTCAGACCTTTATTTTTTAACCACTGTGGCAATGCACGATTCGATGTGTCGATATAGTGAATGTATGGCTCACCTGTGTGCATACGTAGTTCAAGAATTTGTTGCCAGAGGTGTTTAGCTGATACAACTTCACGAACTTCACCCGAATGTGGGTCAACAAGTTTCCAATCATCATTTGCGGTAGGATCAACCATACACTTTTCAATGATTTGCATGAAGTCATCGGTGATGTTGATACCGTGATGTAGATTCAAACAGCGTACATTTGGATCACCCGTTGGCTTACGCATTTCTAAGAACGGAATAAGATCAGGATGACTAATATCAAGGTAGGCAGCATAAGAGCCACGGCGAGTGCGTCCTTGACGATACGCAAGACTAGAGGCATCGTAAATTTTGAGGTGAGGCATAACGCCAGTAGATTTATCATCCGCCGAACGTATGCCAAAACCGATACCAACACCACCGCCAAACATAGACAGCCAATTAGTTTCAGAAAGATTATCAACTAGACCCTCCGCAGTATCTTCAATGTAGTTAAGAAAGCATGAGATGGGTAACCCACGCTTAGACCGGCCGTAAGAAAGGATTGGAGTGCTATAACTCAACCAATGTTTAGAGGCATAATCATACAAACGTTGAGAATGCTCTGTATTGGAACCGAAAGATGATGATACATATGCAAACCTCTGCTGTGGTGAAGTTTCATCATCACGCATGTATGATTCTTTCAATCGCTTTATACCCAATTCATCAAATAGCTTATCTTTTTCCAAATCTATTTTGATACCCATATATTCCATATTCTTACCTTTTTATAATTGCTTTAATGTTGGGTGGTGTCCAGCCTTCCGGCTTCAATACTTTTCCATCATTTCTTTTTAAGACTTTTCCGGTTTCTTGGTCAATCTTGGCTAAATTACTTCTTGCAATTTCATTCCAAATTTCTTGTTGTGGAAGTTGCAACGTATGTTCTAATCCCTCAATCACCCATTTTAAATCTGCACAGCCATCGGCAATTTCAACCATATCTTTTTCAAAATACGCTTTGACCAATTCATCAAATTCTTCACGTATTAACCTAAAATATAGGTCTGCTTGTTTATTGAATCCCGTTTCCTTTTGGTCACAAGCATCCATAAAGGTCTTAACATCATTATGACTGTCCATCAATATACTCCTCAATCATTGGAAAAATTGGTTGAATCGCATCTGCACATGCTAGTGCAACATCACGGTGTTCTTTTTGTGTTCCGTTACCGGATCGGAGCTGTATATAGTGTACCCAAGAACGGAGGGTTCCGTTCATGTACATGCGTGATTTTGTGTTACCTTCTGGTAATATGGCACGTGCTTGCTCTTTCGCTATACCTTTATTTAAAGCCCACGTGTAAACATCCTTTGTGCGTTTAAGTAAATCATTTTGTAAATTTTCCCATTGATATGCAATCTGGCGGTGGGCATCATCGGCAATATCCATTTCAATTGAATTTTGACGATTCTTTGTGTCTTGCAATCTCGCTTGACGGAGTTCAAAACCTAGGTCATCGGCACGTGCGTACCGTTGTGAGAATTCTTGGAATGAAAAGGAACGGTGACGGAGAATTTGTCGTGCAATGTCACGTGTAGTTTCAATCTCCAAGCACACGGAGACCATCTCCAGTGGCGACCAATGCTGGTTCTTAATCAGATAACGAACCAACTTCTCAGCAGTCTCCGAGTTGTTTTGGTTTGATGGATTAGAAACACGTGCGGCAAATGCCACCTGTTCTAATAAATTCATACCATCAAGACTTTGTGAATAATTAATTAATTTAACGTTCATACTTTCTTCCATTGAATAAATTCCATCTTTGCCCTCAAATTCACAAAGGTGTTTTTGTCTATGATATCAACAATCTCATCACTGGTAAACCCAGATAAAATCATATCGTTAACATCTTTCTCTTGCATCATCTCCGGCCAAATGCAAATTGCAAAATGATTTTCAATTGCCTTGTCCATTATCTTACATATGTCTTTGTTTCTTGGTTCATTATCAAACACTAGAACCAACTTCTCTCTCGGTATATAATTGACTGCATTTGTTAAATTAGCATCGGCAGTAGCAACAGCATTAGGAAGAAAAAGTGAATCAATCGGACCTTCAGTTACATAAATTTTTTCTTCTAAATTCACCCTGTCGAGTCCAAAAATCTTAATACTTTCTTCTGCTATTTTAATTGTAATATAACGAATCTTTGAATCACGGAGTGAACGACCTTGAACCGCCAACAATGTACCATCATTGTCGTAAAAGGGTATAATAAGTCTAGGATCATCTTCCTTCAAATCTTTACCGTGGTCTGGAAGTAACTCATCGATAAAGATTTTGAAGTCATGTGCATAATATAGTGTATTATATGTAGCCTCTGGAATTTTTCGTCCTATGCAATACTTTGACGCATAGTGATCCATCGGAAGGTCAATAATTTTTGGTAGATTGATTTCTACCCGTTTTTTCTTGAATACTGGTGCTTCAAACTTTAGTTCCTGTTTTTCAGGTTTCTGATAGTTTTGATTTCCAGTTTCTCCGTTGGTATAACGTTCCATGGCATATTCTTTAACCATGTTTGCATCAAGTAAATTGATAAAGTTATACATTGTATGGCCAACACTGCAATTCTGACACTTATAGAAGTAGTCATTCTTTTTGCGGTAAACATAGCCACGTGCTTTATGGAGGTGTTTCTGCGAGTCGCCACAGAACGGGCACCGGAAGTTAAACAGGTCTTCCTTTTTTTGAGAAAACCTGTTTAACTTCGGTGAGAGTAGCTTGAGATATTTTCGGTCAATAAAAACGGACATAACGATGCATCATGATGAAAGATTCTATCATTATAGCACATTTTTGTTTGGAGTGCAAGACCAATTTTGGTAATTAACTTAACAGAGAAAGGATTTTATCTGAATGTCCTGCAACAAAACCACCGACAGCTAAGCCACCGGCAATCATCCAAGTCCATTTATCTTTCATTTTTTTCAAATCGGAAATATCCTTGGCCAAGGCGGCATGTTGCTCACAAGAAGCACCATACATTTTTTGGAGTTCACCTTTTAAGTCATCGCGTGTCTTATCTAGACAGTCGTGGATGTCTTTGACATCCACTTTAAGATCGTCCATTTTTTCATTGAGGTTTTCCACCTTGGTCTCTACAATACCAAGTCGCTCTGTCGTTGTTGCCATTTTATTTTTTCACAGGAACTTCTGTTCCTTCTAGTTTTTTATGCACTTTCATTTCCTTGCAGTTCTGTTTTATGTTGCCTTTGGCATCTTTAACAGTATTGCCCGCTTTGTCTTTAACATCGACACACACTTTAGTTTTTTCAGCACTAGCATAACCTGATGTGGTTATACCAAACAATAATGCGAGTGATAATATTAGTATTTTCATTTTAGTAATTCCTTTTTGCCAAATTTTTCTGATGCGGTAAATCCTAATCCAGCCACGACAATGTACATCATGGCATCAAATGTTTGTACTGAAACTTTATAACCCCAAAACAACTCAGCAATAAAAGCTACACCACACATTAAAAATGCTAAAAATGTTATTACCCTTTTACTGCTGATCGAATCATTAGTTCGATCAGTCAACATACTGGTTAAAAAATTCATCATAGTTCAGGTTGAGGTGCAGGTGCCGGAGCAGGTTTTCCTCCAAAGCCTGTTACAACTTGTGGTTCTGCTACACTTCCAAAATTCATCGATTGTACACCAAAAGAATTTGTGATTGGTGTGGAAAAGCTAGGTGCCGATGAAAATGCTGGAGCAGGTGTAAGAGAACTTGGCGGTGGTCCCGAAACTACTGGTGGTTTATTAGCCGCAGTAAGTGCTTGAGCCCTTAAATCTTTATCATTGCCAGCAAGCATGATACCTGATAGTGTACCAGTCAAAAATGTGGCAATTGGAATAATCAACTCAAAGAATTTTTGGTCAATTGGAGAAATTGCATTGAGTGGTTGAGTAACAAAGATGATTGAATATAGGACAACGAAAACGATTCCTGTTAGTGTTAGTGCCAAGCAAACTCCAATAAAGAATTTCAATCTGGCCATCAATTGTTCTTCTGTATACATTACGTCATTATTTTCCACAATTTGCTCCTTGGTGTACTGGTGTGCAAGCAGATGCCGCATTTAATTGTTGTTTTGCTAATGTATTCTGTGGTTCCTCAGGAGGACCTAATCTAGGATCTCTTTGTCCCTTGAACACATGTTCTACACAAGTTCTAGTTATGTCACAAGCTGGTTTTTGACAAATTGGTTTGTCCCAATTCAACGAGTCTTGACATGGATAACGAAATCTATCCCCACCAAAAAATGCTAATGAAAGAGGGAGTAAAATTAAAGCAATTCCACCCAAAAGCAATTGTTTATCTTTCATATTAAACTCCTAAAACATGTAGTGCATGTTCATAATGTTTAATTCTGTCTTCCAAACCAATTGTTCCACCATTGATTCGTTTAGTCAATGTTAAAATATCACCCTTATCTGCCCATTGGTTTAGGTTGTTTGTTTCCCAGAACCAGCAAGCGGATTGCGCGGCACCTTCAAACGTTGCCATATATTCTGCGGCTTCTTCTACGGATATTTGTAATGAACCAGCAAAAAAACTATAGTTGTCTTTACCGGTCAATTGAATGAGTCCACGACCACGATATTTGTATCCGTCACCTGATGCTTCATCACCATTACCCATACGGCTTGCATAAACACGATTTGCAATAGCTTCCTGTTTATTTTTACGTGAACAATATTCATTAGCAATTGTATCATCAGGGAAATACTTGGGGAAAATCTTACGGAGTGTTGGTGGTTTGTAGTTTAAGTTTTCTTGAAGTGCAGTAAACCCACCAGACTCATGTGAACACTGTGCAATGAAAGCTGCCATACGTTGCGGTGTATTAATTTCATAGTCCGGTAAAAGTTGAGCCAGCGCATGGTGCCAGTGGTCAACATAAGGATTTTTAGGAAGTAATTGTTTTAGTTGTTGTAATGATAGTTCCATTATTTTAATCCCTCAAATATAATTTTTTGTATTTGGTACCATTCAATCCAAGCATCATTTTTCACAGCACATGTATAATACTCTGTGTAGTTAATAGTAATTGTTTTTGTAATATCTGACATTTTTGCATCATCAGTTACTTTTTGCAATTGGGGACATTTTACCAAAAGTTGTTGTGGCACTTCTGGAAACTTAGCAACAACAGGAACTGTAGTTGAACAACCAGTTAATAGAACAAAAAATAAGACAATCAAATATTTCATTTTGGAGCCTCGGCTGCTTTATTGTGTGCCTCTATAAATTCTTTTGGAATTTCACATATACCACCAGGCAAAAACTTTGTATCATACTTGACAATTTCTTTGTCGATATATTGTATGATATCTTCGCCCCGTTGTTTGATAACTTGTGTTTTTGTTACAACTTTGGTTTCTATCTTTACGTTTTCTTTTACTGATTCAACTTGAGCCGCTTCAACTTTTGCTTCAAGTTCTTTTACTCTAGCTATCCATGCTTCTTCATTTGAGATTGCGCCGGACATGTATGTGCCTATGGCTATCAGTGCCACAGAGATTAACTGTATTGAAGTTTTATAGATGTAGATTGCAGGAAGTGGAACAAGCCTAAGCAAATAGGTTACAGCAAGACCAATTAAGCCTACACCAAGCACAGCATAGAAAAACCAGAAAGGTAACCAGTTAAGTATCCACATTTTACATCTTTGGTGGTTTGCGTGTAAATGTTGGAGCCATCACAACATTTTTCTTTTTCTTTAGGTTGACACCAGGTTCACCACCTTTACCACCTGTACCTGCTATAGCACCTGTGCCCACGGCATTAGCCGGTCCAGCAGAACCAACGGCACCACCATCTTCTAACATGAATTGCTTAAACGTTTTCATATTTTTCTTAGTATTTCCGCCACGTTCATGTCCATAAGTATATCGGAAGAAATTATATTTTTTCCGTTTATACCTTTGACAATATCCGGCATGTAATTTAGGTATATTAAAAAGGTCTTTAGTACATCATAATCAGATTCATCAATCCTAAAGAACAATATTCGTGTTGCTGGTTCTGCACCAAATACATTATAAAGCAAAATCAAATGATTTAAAACTAATCTTTCTTTGAGAGATTTTGTGATCTTGTAACGTCTGAACAATCTTTTCAAATATTTAGTGCGTTTTAAATCGCTCTCGAATTCACTCATAACATAATGCGGTGAAGTATAAGCCTTCATAGCATACATTAAAAAATTATCTTCATTCAAATCATCAAACATAATGATAAAATGGGTGACTTACGCCACCCAAATATTATACGATAACTGCACCGTTACCGGTGATACTTCCGGTTGCAACTAGAGTTTCATATTGGGAACGATTTGCACGACCACCCATTGTTACGGTGAATGCGGCGTTACCACTCACGGGTACGGCTGTTGGTGTTGTGATATACAAGCCACCAGAATTTATTGTAACCGATTGAATCAAACCATTCGTTGCAACAGAAACAGTAGCATTAGCGACTGTGCTACCTGTGCCACCACCAGAGAATGTTACGAAACTATTTGTTCCATAAGAACTGGCATTTGCTCTAATTGTTACAACTGGTCCCAAACCGGAGGTCTTTTGCACCCAACCAGCGTGTGCCATTTTACCTGCGGCAGGTGTTACTTGTGTGTTCGATGCTTCTTGTGTATCTACACCCCAAACACCTATAGCAGAAGAAAATGCTTGTGCTACGTTGGCATTCGCATATATAACGTTTGCGTTTGCACGTGTTGGTGATATTTTTAAAGCTGCCGGTGCAAAAAGTGGAACACCAGTGTTTGCATCTGTCATTGTCCAGAAAGCTGTTGACATTTTATTTTTCTCCTTGAAAGAATTCTATTTACTATTTATTGTTTCTGTGAATTAGGTCTGGTCTTAAGAACAGGCTCAATTTCAACTGTGTCGCGTGGCTTTCCTGTCATAGTGCTACCACCTTGTAATGTAATTTTTGCGTTGGGCTTATCATCTTTTTCCCAATCATACATGCTTTCATTTTTACCCTTCTTTTTATAGATGGATTTGATGATACGTGCAGATTTCATATTCTTTTTGCGTTGTTCAGACTCCATAGCCTTTACAGAATTTGTTGCTGACATTGGTGAATCTTCGATACCACCGATACCTTCTTGAACAACATCTTCGGAAACGGATTTCCATCCACCACCTTTTGACTTATACCACTTTGATGCCCAACCATTTGCATATGCAGAAGGGTAAACATCAAACTTGGAGCGTGCCATAGACTTTGCTCTCGACCATAGTGCTGGATTCGTTGGGCTGTTTTTTTCTTCAATGTGTTCCGCTTCTTCACTTTTAAGTCTGCAATCTGGAACCATTTTGCCACCCTTCATTTTCATGCCGACTTGTTTGTGTGTATCCCAACATGCTTCATCAACTTCATCTTCGCTTAATTTACCTTTGCCGTAATTTGAAACATTGACGGGTTTACCACCCTTGCCGGCTCTATCGGCAACTGGATCATTTCTACGTTTGGTGGCTACTGCGGCCGCACGTTCACTCTTACTGAGTTCACTGCGTTTTTCTTTGGACATACATTTTGGTTTTGGCTCACCGGGTTCTCTAGCACAAGGACCTATAGCATCACCTTTTGAATTGATCCTTTTCCAATCACCTTGAGGATCAGTTTTGCTAAACCATTTACGTAAATCTTCACGTGTAATACGGCTATCAAGTTCTTGATTATCATCTTGATCTTTTAGTTCTGAAATTGGTTTTTCGTATTGTTTACGGATTGCTTTTGTAACACCACCAATAGCCTTGATACTTTTCAGTGTACCTTTTGGTGTCATACCACGACCAGGTGTGGTTGCAACAGTGGCAACGTATGATTTCAGAGTGGTGTTTGATAATTCGTTTACAACTTCTTCATCAAGTTCTTGCGTAGACTTTAAGTAGTCCAAAGAAGTTGTGATATAATCTTCAGCTTTTGTTATTTTGGCTTGAACCCACTCTGGAAGATTTTCATCATCTTTCAGCATGTTTTTCAAGTCATCGGCGTTTCTACAAATTGTTTGTAGCTGAGTCTTGGCCATTGCGCCTTCATAATCGTATTCACCGGCGTCTTTACTTTCTTTCACATAAGACTTCTTGCTTTGTGCAGCCTGTTCAGGTGAATCATGGAATGTTGTGCTTTTAACGGGATGTGAAGAACTTCCACCAGACGCAAAATATTTGCCTGTTTCACCATGTTTCATGATGTTGGCATGTTTGGTCCCATTTGAATGAAATGAGTGTCCTACGATTGTATGACCTGCGCCAGTTTTTGTTTGGCGACCAGTATTCGGTTCATATGAAACAGATTCTTTTAATTTACCGGTGATAGCATCATAGTTGTCCATGGTCAATGGAACTTCATTCCGCATATCAATCAAACGTTCAACCATATTGTGAAGTTCGATATCAGTCTTCATATCTTCACGGGTAAACTCAAGAACACGAATGAGTAAAGGAATATCAAAACAAACTGTGTCTTTGGCATCAGCTTCTTCTTGAACATTCTTGGGCTTGATACCACGTTTTTTCATATTAATTGCAATAGCCGCTTGTTGTGCAGGTGACGATGCTTCATTCCAATCATCACCACGCTCACCCATACCAGATGCTTCTTTCACGTGGCGCATTTTGAAAATTCTGAATTCAGAAGAACGTGCATATGCTTTCTTTTGGTTTCCGTCCATAGACAAAGGATTCAAACCTTTAGACTTAATGAACGACATTAGAAGACCAGTACCAGCTTCATCGAGTTGTTCGGTTTCTTCAGTTTTCAAATTCTGTTTTTTAGCATCAAAAGTGTGACCCGTTTTATAAGTCTTAAATGCATTTGAACGTGCATATGAAGAACGCTGTGCGAAAGACATGAACTCTGGATTAAAGCCAAGTGAACGGATGTACTTCATTAAAAGTCCATCTTCATTCAGAATTTCTTCTTTAACAGGTTGTGCATATTTTGCAGACCAAGGTTCCATTGGATCTTCATATGGTGAATCGCCAAGTTTGCCCATAACAGACTCTTTCTCGGCCTTCAACAAACTCTTGACTAATTTACCAGCATTGCTCATTTTTCAGTCCTTTTTGGCCTGTTTTGTTGCTGTTGCATACATTACAGATTTTGCATCTTTGCCATAACGTGCTTTAAAGCCAGCTAAGTTCTTTTTCATAGATTTAACATTAACTTCAACTGCATCTTTTTCAGCAGGAGACAATGAACGTTCATTCATTTCAACTTCTTCTTTAGTTGTTTTTGGAATGGCCATTTTAGCTAAATGTTTAACTCTAGAAGCATCACCGTGGCCAGGTTTTGTATCTGGTTTTTTGTAGGGGCCATCAAATGGTGGGTCTTCTTTTTTTGCTTCTTCTTTTAAGTGACCAGCTTGTTTAGCGGCACTTAAAACTGCATGACGGTCTGCAAATGAACCATTAAATGTACCCTGTGCCAAATGTGGCTTATACAAATTGTGGTGTTCTGGTTTGATATGCTTCAATAAAGCGGCACCAGCTGGATGTAGATTATCAACTTCTTCTTTTGTAGTTGTTTTTTTAGCTAAATCCATTGCCGCTGAGTATCCAGGAATATTCATCATTCTTTTTAAACGTGCTGGATCTTTTGCAGTTTGAGCACCGGCCGCAGCCAATCTATTTTGGCGGGTCATGAAATCTGCGATTTTTGTCACCATGGGTTCATATTTTTTCTCCGTAGCTTCATCCAAATCTTCTTCGTTAACATTGAGTTTAACTTTAGCTTTTAGAAATGGATTAGCAGACTTACCAGCAACTCTACCCGTTAGAGTGTCGGTTGTTGTAACATTCGGATCAATTTCTTCTTTTTTAGCCATTTTCTTTCCGAGGGCTTCCATGTCTTTTTGACCAGGACCTCTAACCACAGCAAACGGATCAGCCAGTGAATCACGGTGTGTTTTTGCGGCGTTACCATAACGGTGACCCAAAACTCTTGTACCGGTTGAAGTAGGAATCTTAACACTTGTGTCTGCTTCTTCAACTTGTTCTTCATTGACTTTTTTTTCACCACGAAGAATTTTGAAGTCGTGAGCATCAATTTTGTTGTTCTTATTTTTATCAATTTCGGGTTGATTGCCCTTGAGTGCTTCCATCTTAGCCTTATAATCGGCTTCATTGATACCTTTGATGAGGTCTGCGACAGCATCAGTTTGGGTGAATACGTTTTTGTTGAACATTTATGTCTCCGTTAAAATTAGCAGTTCCATTTGCGTAGTGATAATGCTTTTCTAGTTGGTCTACCTTTTTCATCCTTCATAGGACCTGGCATTCCACCCATTCTAGCACAGAATGATTTTCTTCTATTAGCCGCTTTGCTTCCAGCTTTTAACTTGGAAGGAGGTGTCGTTACAGCCATCGAAAGTTTAGAACCTGGATTTTCTCTGCGATAAGAAGCAATACCTTTACGGTTTAAACCACCTTCGGGGTTTTTACCTTCTTTGCGCTTCCATGCGGCAGATTCTTCTAAAAATTGTTTGAAACTTATCATTTCTTTTTTTTCTTTGGTGGATTCACTGGTATTTTATTCAGAGTATCCATTGGTTCTTTATTTGATGGTCCATATTCACCACCGGTGACTCCCATTTCTGTGCTAGGAGAATCAATCGATTCTTTTCTAAACTTATTGAAAGATTTGCGTGTCACCTCTGCGGTACTGGTATATTTATACTCACTTTGTTCTTTAAAGTTAACATTACTTAAACCAGCCATTGGATAAACTGTGCCTGAACCACGGGTATCATACTCAGGAGAAACACCTGCTGGTCTTAAGACTTTGCCGCTTTCGGCGCCTGCGGCTTTTTGCCTCTTGGATTTTTGTTTGTCTGCGTCTTGTTGGAAACGGGGTTCTTTTTCTGCACCTTTGACGGTGATGGTTGGACTACTGCTTTCGTAGGTTCTGAACGTGTAACCTGAGTTTGAGGTAATTCCTCCGTCTTTAATGTCGTCTGGTTTACCTTGTCTTCTGACAAGTTCGCAACTTGGACAGATGTTGTCGGTAAAGAGTCCTTTGGTGCTTCCGCAACTACAGGTTCCTGCTTTGGCATTAGAAGTCTTGCCATTTGTTTTAGTTTCTGAAACATATTTTTTATATCCCTTTTCTAATGTAGGTTTTGTTATAAAGTTTTCAAACATCTTATTGATATTATGTTTTTTGTGCCTTGTCATCCAAGATTCGGCGATTTCATTCTCAACGGGAGTGTCAAAGAACCAATTTGACATTTCATATATGATTGAAATATCTTCTTCTTTCTCTGACGTTTCAAATTCAGTTGCTTCATTCAGGTCCATTGAATTATCAAACTCTAAATATTTTTTAAAGGCCTGATTGAATTTTTCTGCCACAAGTTGTGTGACTTCCCATCTTTCCTGACGAACAGATTCTACCATCATTCTTTCGTGACCTTCGTTACGCTTTCTAGATGATTCATTTGATGTGTTAACAAAAACCATCATAGTTTCGTAACCAAGTTCCTCAAGTTCCTCACGTATGGCAATAATATTATATTGTTCGTTTGTGGTACCTGTGATAACTAAAGGCTGTCGCTGACGTATTGCTTCACGGCGAGAATCACGTGAGAACTCATATAGTTTATGTTTATCATTCAATATTGATATTGCTGTGGTTGATGTTATTTCAACTGCGTTCTGTTCAGCAATAGCTTCACGAATGATAATATCTTTACCGGAACCAGGACCACCAGAAATGAAAATAGCTTTGAATAAACCATGATTGATACTTTCGTGTAAACCCATACCTTTACGAACATCACGGAATAATTCTTTTGCATGTTTTTCTGATACATGTGATGGAATGCCACTTTTGAATCCAGGTTGTTTTTTACCTTGAGCATCAACATAATCATAGAAGTGGTTATTTTGTGCGTGTTCGCGCATTTTTGATGCTGACATACCTTCTGCACCTTCTGCATCAGGATCACGTTGGCCAGCAGACTTCACTTCAATCTTTTTGAAGTCGTATAGTTTACCAGGACCTTCGCCGTTGTATTGATGGAGTTTCTTTTCATATTCTGGAATACGGTCAGAACCGGCAACCATAACCAAATGGTCATGTCCCATAGCATTCAGTCTTGCCGCATGTTGTAAGAATGTTGGTTGTTCTTTGCTTGATGCTTCGATGTTTGCACCAGGAAAGAATCTTCTGGCGTGGATTAGTTTGCGTTTAACATCCAAAGGATTCTTTTTAGCATCAACGGAATGTGAAAGGATAATGTGGTGTGGCGCATGATAATCGTGTGCAATTTGTTGAACACGATTAACTAACTTTTCATGTCCAATAGTCGGCGGATTCATACGCCCAAAAGCCATAACAACAGGCTTATGTGTTTGCATGTCTTCTTCTACTTTTTGTAAAAACTTTTTCATATGTTTCTAATTCCCGCAAAGTTCCTACGTGAAAATTCTGCACGGTTAACAAACTTATCAGATTCTTTTCCGTGATGAAAAACATATCCTTCTGGATTTGCCGCTTCACCACCATGTGTATGTTGAAACTCTTGATGTTGATTCATTACATTAATTAGCACGTTTTTTGCTTTCTGCAAATGCTGATGCATTTTGAATAAATTATTGTAGTGTTTTTTGTTTCTTTCAATTTTACCAAGTTGGTCTTTTAGTTCTTTTTGTTTTACTGTTCTGTTCTTTTCAACCTTTAGCTTATCTATCTTTTTATTTTCGGTTGTTTCTAACCAATTTTTAAAATTCTGGTGGTGCGGCGTTTCACCCGAGCGAACCGTATGGTTCATATATGTTTCTAATGCTCCACCAACTCCACGATGTGTTGATGTACCAGCATACATGTCATCACCGTGTGTGTCATGTACAGCCTGTGCGGCAGCAATATGTTTATTAAATTCTGCACGATCTTTAGGACCAAAATGAACTTTTGATGTATCCATTCTAGGATCAACTGAGAATACATCGGGGTGTGGCTTGAAGTTTTCGTGGTCAACTTCATGTGATGCATTTAAACTGCCAGCATCTTTACCTGTATAGGAAAGATGTGTAACAACACCAATTTTAGCCTTCTTAACGGCACTTTCATGTGTGCCGTGTGCAGTATATGTTAATCCTGATGGGTTTGGATGAAAAGATGTTCCACCGCCTTTGACTGGTTTTTTGTCATCTTGTGAAAACATCATGTCGCCTTGGTATACGCCTTTCTCTGGTGCAACCTTCGGTAGATGTTTCAGTGCGTCTTTTAATTTGCTAACCAAACCTGGCGCGTGGCCGTGGTTCCTTTCAATATCAGCGGGTGTGTAGTTAATCTTTGGAGTCTTGTTGAAAGCTGATTTTGATGCTACAAAGAACTTACCGTTTTCAGGTTGATGACCATAAACGATAGCAGGAGAACCATCATATTTTGTGGTTAACTCTGAACTTTTTTTACCTTGTTGTATGTGATTTGCGGCAGCAGTTAAAGATTTGATAGCATGTTTTGCACCCTTTTCTCCAGTCTGGAGTGGTCGGTCTTCAACGTGCGTCAGGTGTTTAATCTGTCGGCTGGCACCGTCTTCAGGGTCTTCCTGTTCGGTCAAAAATCGGGAAAAAGGTATCATTAAATTCTCTGGTTAGTACACTGTGACTATATGTTATTTAGTAACCCCAAATCTTAATATCCACCCATTTATTCATGTCATCTCTAATTAAAGAATGCTTTCCTATGTTAAATTTACCATCAACAAATGGATGATCTATATCAATACGTTCAACTGGTATAGAATTACTTGTGAGTTGCTCATGGAGCATTTCATGGCCACATAACTGAACACCAGAATCATGCAACTTTCTTAGGTGTAGAAAAGTTGAAGCGTACACGTTCATCGTGTCGGGGTCAGAGATAGCAAACTGGTCATTCAGTAAAGGATTCGGTCCGGCCGTATCTTTTGATACGTAGACTTTACCTTTCTCCAAGGAAGAAAAGTCAATGACTTTATTAAGTGCCAAGTCAAATCTACTTCTAATAACAAAATCATATTTTACATCATTTAGTGTCTGGTGGCGAATCCTGAGGTCATTTGTTCGGTATATTGAATAAAACATCGATGTGCAAAAGTTTGCCGGATGTGATGCATTCGGAACAAATAGATCGGAATTTATTGATTCTGATAGTGGTGTATCATAAGAAAAAAGTACAGGTTTGTAAAGCGTATTTAATTCTTCAAATAACTTAATTGCGGAACTTTGTGGTTTCCATGTATGGCAAAAAACATCAACATCATATACATCAAGCAAGTTCTTTTTGATGTATCGGTATGCTTCAAATCTGCTTCTGGCTTGACCCGACAGGCAAAGTGCTAGTTTCGGAAATGAATTTTTCAACATAATCTGTACACACTCCAACTAAGTCTAAAGTTTTAACATGCTTCCAATATCCTTCACACCTTTCTGGAACAACGGCAACTGATCTATTAGTCAGGTGTTTTCCAGGATATGTCCAAATAACATCGTTGGATGTTAAAGTAAAATCATCTTCTTGGTGCCAAAAGTAAATGTATTTAAATGGTCTTTTTATCAATTCATAGAGCGCATCTAAATTTTTACAATGTAACCACAACCCTTGTTGGCCAATGAAAGGTTCATCAACACGATATGTTGGTTCATCATGACCCAACCACCATTCTCTTTCAATTCTCCAAAGGTCTACTTCGCAATCGTATCCTTTTTTTAATGCTGTGCGTATTTGGTCCGGATGATTTTCTTTTTCTTTATCTGGACCTTCAAAGAGTCCACGGTGTGCAATGTAAATCATTGATAGAGACTCTTATGTTTATATTCACCGAGTGGTGTATGCATGAGTGTTTTGTTAATCATAAATTCTTCCCAAGGTAAACCTAGGCGTTTAATGAAATGCTCTGAGATAACATGAGGGCATAACAAACCAGTTTCTTTATAAAGTTGAGGTAGATGATTTAGAACTTTACAAAACAAACTCATTGAAAAGAAATTACCAATCTGAATCATGTCAGAAGTACCCTGACCCATATGATTTCTATAACCTAGTGTATAGAATTTATTCGGATCAAAATCCGGCAAAGGTTCATTCAAATATAAATCTGGACGCATACGTATTACTAGGTCATATGGTTCTCCAGTTAACATCATATAGTCTTCGACCATCGTCATTCCACGGCCGACTTTAAACCACATAGAAACTTGATTCTTCGGCACATGATAAAAATTGGTAAATTGTTCCGCACGTTTTGAAAAGTTTTCTTCAAAAATTTCATATCTATCGAAACGCATTTGTCGCACAGGTTTGTATGCTTCATTCACTTTACCGAAATCAATTTTAGGTCCTGTATCAGTTATACCTTTTTGTGAATGTGGGTCCCAATATGCTTCCGAGTCCCACGTTTCGAGAAAAACATCAGCATTGTATTTGTCGATAATATGTTGTCTTGTATTGGGAGCAACCTGTTCCCAACAACGCAAATGACCGGTTAATAACAATGCTACTTTCATTTTTTCCTCACAAAATATAAGTTTTCTTCATTTACTTGTGATATAATCTTATCAATCACAAATCCGTTTTGTTCCAAAAAGTCAAGTGCATCTTGTTTGGTGTGTTGACCTTTATAAAGTCTTAGGTTATCTTCTTGTGGCACTTCAATAACACCAGATTGTACCATCGATATTTTTTCTCCAAGTCCTTTGAGTACGGCGAGGTCTGAACCTTGTGCATCAATGTGTAGATGGCCAATACAAGTAATTTCTGGTGCAAAAATTGTTAACCAAGTGTCCAGTCTATACACATTAACTTTTTTGGAGCCACGAACAACAAAGTCTGTTCGACCTGGCCAAATTTCGGATAAGTTATCTGAGAATTCATTGAGTGAAGCTGAACCAGTATCACCTTGTACCATATGAAAATCCGCTTCTCCGTCAAAATCTGAAATAGCATGTTCGTAAACATGATAACGTTCTTTCATATTCCTTGCTTCAGCGGCAATACGGAGAAGCCTTGCAAGTTCAGGTGTGGGTTCGAACGCATAACAAATAACATCAGGATTACGATGTGTTATGTTCAAAGAATTTTGCCCGTGATGCGTGCCTACATCAAATAAAATCATTTTTATTCCTTATGATTGTCTAAGAAATAATTCAGGTCTTCAGGTGTGCCGATGCCCCACATTTTTTCAATATTTTTTACGCGAACTTTTTTACCATCACCAACGGCTTCGTTGAACACGGGGCAAGTGTAGAACTCACCATTAGTCCGAATGTCTTTCTTAATCATCTGTTCAGCATATTTAACATAGTCCGAGCCGTGACGCCAGTAGTAAATACCAACTGTTGCTTCATCTGAAATGACTTTCTTCTCTGCAACTTCTGAAACAAAACCATCTTCGTCTAGTTTAGCATAGGACCATTTTGGATGTGTTGCTTTGAATGTGAGAATACCACCATCGATAGAATCTGCTGAGAATGCGTACATACATTCATTGGAGTTCCATTCAACAAACTGGTCGGAGTTAGCCATAACCAACGGTGCATCATTATCGATGTATTCTTTAGCAAGGAGAGTTGTGCAAGCCGCACCCTCTGTGATGCCATCAACTTGAACAATCTTGCAATTTGGTGCAATCAAATTTAAAAGATACTTCAGATTGTATTTGTCATAGTGTTCTTTTTGAACTAAGAAAATATAATTTGCTTCGATATTCAGGTTCTCTACCACAACTTGAATCATTGGTTTACCACGAACTTCAATAAGAGGTTTAGGGAAAGTGTATCCAGCTTGTGCAAAACGTGAGCCAGCGCCAGCCATTGGAATCAAAATATTCAATTTTTTATCTCTCCATGGTAGAGACTTTTTGCTTGTACCTTCAATCGTATTCATCAGGTCATAAATCCTTTGCATCATATGTTCAGAGTTAACTTCTTTTGCATTTTCAACTGCAAGCAGGTGCGCTCCAGAGTCCAATGCGCCTTGGCGTCCAATGTGACTATCTTCTACAATAATTGTATTTTTAGGAAGTGCATTGAGTGCTGTCATACATTTCCAGTACATTTCTGGATAAGGTTTAGCCCTCGCCACATCCTCATTACTGACGAAATAATCAACTTCGTCCATCACACCAATACTTAGTAGAGATAATTTTACAGTTTCACGAATTGCATTTGATGCTACAGCAATTTTATAACCACGCGCCTTGATTTGGCGGAAGATAGTTTGTAACAAATACTCTTTACAAAAACCACGCACTAACTTGAATGTTGCTTCTTGTTTGTCTTGCCAAACTTGGTCATACGTTGAAATTGGAAGACCTTTTTGTTCGGTCAACATTTTTAATTTTCTAGTCGTATTCAGACCATCATACTTACTGAGATGTTCTTCACGTGTAATTACAAATTCTTCACCAACTTTACGGAGTGCATCATTGAGTGCATCATAATGTAGTTCACGCGAATCAATCAAAACTCCATCAAGGTCGAAAATAACTAACTTACTCATGTTTATTAAACTTTCTTAAAATAGAACGTACATCTTCAATAGGCGCATCAAGAGGCATCTTATGAAGTTCATACATGTCGGGATTTTTAAAATATGCCATCAGCAACAAACCTTGGTCATCGTCAACAAGACCAATGCTCATCAAATATTCGAGGGCTTCTTTCATGTCAACAGCCAAAACTTGCCACGGTTCTTTCTGTGCAACAAATACACCACCAATAACGAATACAACATTATTCTGTACAGCCATCGAAACTTGTTGTTTAGCCTGTTTGAATTCTGGATCACGATAATTAAAATAGTGCATCAGTCCTGGAGTGAAATCATATTCCCAAGTTTTGCTTGTTGGAATATGTTCATCATCACGGCAATAACCAAAGTCAACCCATGCGGCAAATTCATTCGTGATTAGACCACGTTCAAATGCATCTGCAACATAGAATGCTTTGAGTGATGTAACACCAACATAGTCTTTCGACCAATATTCTGGATTACGGACTTGATAAGGATTAATTTTTTTGACGAACTCTGGTGATTTTTGAATTTCTTCAATCTTATCACGGAGTTCTTGGTGAATATTGAAGTAGTCATACTCAACTACTTTAACATTAGGAGAAATTGCGGCCAAACGTGGCGCAATGTCAGGTGAAGTGTATACAATGATTTCAGTATCAATCTCACACATGCGTGTGAAGTGATCGATATATTTGTCAACTGAACGTTGTAGATAATGTGGAAGGGGTCCACCATTTTTCTCGGTGCTTGTTGACCAGTCACCACGGCCGATATCATAGAATGCGGTTACAATACTAATTTTGCTCATTTCAAAGTCCCATATTTATTAAATTACGAATTTTATGTGTTGTACAGAAAGTATTTAGGCGAACTGCCAGTATTGGTGTCTTTTGTTATATTTGTTCCATATTTTTTAGAGAAATATTCCATCCATTCTGGAACTCTATCATACTGATGAACAATAACAAAAGGTTTACCATTTGAATTTACAATAAGACCTTCTTTGGACATTGTAGGTGCCTTTTCCAATAAATATGGTTTCAGCTTTTCAACAAGGTCTGGTTTGTTTGTCACATGTGCATTCACAGCCCATGCATCTTTTAATTTTGTCACATGTGTGTGTGATGACCAAAGTCTTGTACCAAGCAACACATTATAAGCGGCTTGGTCGCAAACCCAATCAGGGCGGTTCAATGAAAACTGATAAAGATAAAAACACAATTCTTTAATTGTTTCAGAACGACCTGCAAGAATACCTACATTACAAACTTCATTTTCTTTCACTTCATTATAAAAGTATTCTCCAAAATTTTTGAGAATGTTGTCTCTGTTCCATTCTTCGTCTTGAATTTTAATTACTTCTGATGATGCGATAAGTCCTTTTACGTACATTGAATTCATTTTATCTTCAATATAGTCGAATGGGTTCGATTGAAAGATAACATCACGCACATCAGTTGAAACAACATAACGATAATCTTTTTGTTTCAGAAAGTTATAGATGTGTATGAAACGTTGCATATGAATCATCATGCTATCATTTTTAGGAAGTGATATGACAATCACACTTTCTTCACCTAGTTTCTTCACCAATTCTGGTGTAGTTCCAATTGCAAATAATACAGTATCACCTTTGAAACCGGTATCTTTGATTGACTGCACCCAAGGTTTGAGTACATCATAATCTGTATAGTTGTTGAATGCGCCTATGATTAGGTCTTTTTGCGCCATGGGTATTCTCCATTCATTTTCTGTTTCATCACTTCATTTCCTTTAATAAAGAAAACATCTTGTACTGAATCTGCTCGGCTGGCTACTCTGTAGTTTACAGTGTACTCACCATTCGTGTCAAATTTTTGAAAGTTTTGCATCATAAATGGAGATAAAATTCTATCAACTTCTGGTTGTTCTTGTGGATGCCTTGCACGGCGATACCAATAAGGGGAAAAATTAATTGCCGCCATCTTTGGAATCATAAAGCAATTCACATCAATAAATTTATCATTGATAACCGAGTTCCATTTACCAAGAGATTCACAATCATCGTTACATATGTATGTTCCTTCCTGTGAAACAATTTTTCTCAGTGAATATGCCCAATCGTTTCCCTGGTTAATAACATCAACCAAAGATTCGATATGATTATCTTCATACCAGTTATCTTGATCCAAGAAACAAATATAGTCACCTTCAGCAATAAATGACATTGCACCATAGATTTTATGACCATTGTATTGGTCGTATCCAGTATTGTGAGGAAGTGAGATTGTTGAGGAACGTGTTGCACCTTCCATGAGTTGTGTGGTTTTTGCACCATACTTGTCAAAACCATCAACAACAACAAGGTGCTGTATATTTTGGTATGTTTGTCTGTCGATTGATTTCAATACATCTTCTAATTGGTCACTTGCCGTAGTCGGCGTAATGACCGTCACTAATGGTTTCATAATTTAGCTCCGTGTTACTTTTAGGATTCTTTCAATTTGTGCTTCGATGACAGGTTTACGATTAGGCCATTTGATGATAGGTTGGTCTGAAGTTTTCAACAGTTTCATCAGAAACGGAAGAATCAATTTTTCAACTTCCGCCAATTTGGCTTTATACTGTTCTACAGTATCTTCTTTCTGTGAAATGATCGAATTGTATTCCTCTTCATTTGTAGCGGTAAAGCCGAAATCAAAATCATCATCGTATTCACTGAGAATTTTTTGTGTGTCTTTATCTAGTGCCATATTTTTACGGTAAAACTATTTTCTTTTCATCAATCGTGGCAGTTTTGCCAACAATTGGACCTATGTTGTACGGAGATTTAGTCACGGATTTAAATTGTATTTCCATAGTAATTTGATAACCCTGTGAGCCTGCTGAAGGCCAACCTTTTCTTTTTTCATCTTCTGCGGCTTTTGTAACACCTTTAGATTGTACACGAATTCTTAAAACTGCGGTGTGGTGGTCATCCCATAAAGGTATTTTTGGATTAGCATTATCATTTAATTCAGCCGGATCATTTCGACCCAACAGATAAAAACCGTGTGTTGCAACATTAACATAATAAGTTTTTTTGATATTGTAATATTTACTTATTGTATTTGAAGGCAATGGAAAATATATATCTCTTAAATTTTTAATGTCGTGGTCATATCTTTCTCTCAAAGACAATCCAGACTTTCTGGCCCTAGCAATCCATTTAGCATCACGCACCTTCTGAATAAATGGTTCAACTTTCCATTTAGTCTTAATAGCTTGCAGAACCTTAGCATTTACACCAAGGCCTTTGAGAAATTCTTTTTCTTTGCTACCTTCTGTATCGCCATAATCATATTTACCATTACCAAGATAGTGTATTACCAAAGAACCTGCTGATGCAAGATCCTTTTTTAATTCACAACCATATTCTTTTCCACCAATTAATAAATCCAAATCAGGTCTATCAGAAGATGCTCCAGCTGGTTTATAATCTTTTTTAACCCAATTTTTCTTTATTAGTGCTTTTGCCGCATTTTCTTCGTATAAAAAACCTTCTTGAGCCATTTTGCATCCTAAATGAAAATATTTAGGCCTACACTTTAAACCCTCCAAAATCTTTCTTCTTGAAGTTGTTGTTTTGTGGTGGTTTTTGTATTGGATTATGTCCCGCATCAGCTAAGCCAAGTTGTGCATCTTGTTCAACATCATACAGTTTCATTTTTGATCTGTCAACACCGAGAACGAATCTTTTGTATTTTGATGGGTCTGAATAACGATTCTTCAACTGTTTGACCATAATTTGGCCAAGTGCTTCAAGTTCTTCGGAAGAAATGAGTGCAAACATTAAGTCTGCCGTAGCCGGCAAACCGAAACTCTCACTTGTATCTTCGAGTCCGGGGTCGGATGAAGTAAAACCTGACCGTGTTGTTTGTGTAGCAGAAACAATTGGAACTCCGAATTCAACGGCAAGTCCTCGCAATTCTTCTGCGATAGATTTGACATAGGTGTAAGAGTTAATGTTTGCACCTGCTTTAATCCGAGAAGAACAACATATATTAAGATAATCAATGAAAATAATATCAGGTACAAAAGACTTTTTAAGGTTAAGTTCATTTAATAGTGTTCTAAAGTGTGTTGCTGAGGCAGAAGCGGTTGGATATTCTTTGATGATTAATTTACCTGTTGTCATATCTTTGACACGATTGACCTTTTTGTCATACATGTCCTTTGGTAATTGTATCAAGTCATCAATAGTCACATTCAACAAGTTTGCATCTATACGTTCTGCAATTTTCTCCTCAGCCATTTCCATAGTGATGTAAAGTACATTTTTACCTTGTGACATAGCACCAGCGGCAACATGACACATAAAAAGAGATTTACCAACACCAGTACCAGCCAAGGCGATATTAAGGGTTTTCTTAGGTAGACCACCCTTTGTGATTTTGTTAAAATAGTCGAGGTCAAATGGAATTCGTTCTTCTGTTCGGTGGTAGAATTCAAATCGTCCATCAGAATCTTCTAGATAATCGTGACCTACAGAATTATCAAAACTGATGGCCAGAGCATCAGACAGAATTTTAGGAATGGCACCTTTGTCATTCGCCTTATCTTTACCGTCAAGAATGGAAATAGAATTTAAGACTGCATTATAAATGGCTTTTTCCTGGCAAAACTTTTCAGTTTTGTCAATGAGCCAACTGTTATCAGTTTTTTGTTCCGTCTTTGAAGATTGTTCAATTTCCTGTAGATAAGTTTCACACTTCTCCACTTCATCATTTGTGAGATTACGCCTTTCTTTGACGGCCAATGCAATCGCTTCAACTGATGGTGTACTATTGTAAGTATTTGTAAACGATAAGATTTCATCATAAATTACTTTTTCGGTTCTATCTGAAAAATATTCATCTTTGAGGAAAGGTAAAACCTTCCTCATATAGTCATCATTCTGTAATAGATTCCTCAGAATAGTTTGTTCCAACTTCATCAATAATTCCCTTGTCAATGTTTTGCGACATTATGCTTACCAAAATATCACCAATGTGATTTTTAAAATTCATGTCTTTTTCAAGCACATCCTTTTCTAGAGGTGTTTCCATCACATTATACACGAATTGAAGATAGATGGCACCATCTTTTTCTTCTTCGAACTTTACTTTACCATATTGATAAACAGTATCCGAATATTCTCCTGTGAGCAATTTAACACCCACAGTTGTGTCTTCACTTTCTGGAATTACATAGTTGAAATCTACACCCTCTTTATACGTCTTCATCCAATTCTCCTTCCATTTCTAATTGCATGATACTTCCGGACGCAACACGATATTTGTCTTCGATAAAATCACGGAAAGACTTTTCTTTCAAAATCGGTAACCAAAATTCTTTGCTATCGGTATCTTTGGTCCGATATTTTTTGTCCGAAACTTCACCTGTAGTTTTATCTACTTTTGAATACCAGCCATTTGATGGTTTAATAACATGTCCGGATTCAAGAGCCAGGTCAAGTAAACCGCTCCACTTGCTAATGCCACCATCAAAAGATACAGACACAGGTATTTTAGATTTTTCTTTAACATAACGAGATTTTTCAACATTGATAATGAAGTTATAACCAATAACTTCCGTTCCTTCTTTTTCTTGCTGACGACCAATAATAAAAATATTATCGGCTGAATAATAAGAGCCTGTTCCACCACCAACAACATCCTTGGAATAAAGTTCCATTGTCTTATATGTGTGATTGACAACAACCATTGGAATATCTTTCATTGAAAGATGTGGTGTTACCATACGGAATAAAGATTTGATTTGCTTTGCACGAGTCATATCACCCACAGATTTACCTTCAAGTGCATCATCAACTTCTTTCTTTGATGCAAGATTACCAATCGAATCGATGATGATGATTAGTTTATCTGACCGGTCTAAATCTTTAAGTTGTTGCATAACATCAAACTTTAGTTGTTCGATATCAGTGAGTGGTGTATGTAGAACGCGGTTGGTATCAATACCAAACGAATCGAAATATGATTGCGGAGTACCAAATTCAGAATCATAGAATAGCAAAGCGGCCTCAGGATATTTGTCCAAGTAAGATTTGGCCATTAATAATGAGAATGCTGTCTTAAAGTGTTTTGAGGGGCCAGCCCACATTGTAAGACCCGGTGTTAAACCGCCATCAATTTTACCACTCAATGCAACATTGATAATTGGTACTGAGGTAGAAATCATATCTTTATCCAGAAAGAATTTTGATTTAGCTAATATAGCAGATTCTTTAATAGAACTGTTCTTTTTAATTTTGTCCAAAATGCTCATAATTTTCCTTTAATCGAATAGTGAGTTTGTTCGTTCTGTTGTCCAATTCATACAATCAAGAATGATTTTAATTGGTTCTAAAAAAGTTTTATCGAATTGCATATTGTAATCGATATATTCTTGGAGACCAAATTCAGGAGGTAATCTTCCTGGGAATGACACCACGTTTTCTTTGAATGTGTTTGGGGTTTTAAGATAAGTAAATTTAATCTTTTCACCCTCTTGAATCAACGGATACTTCTTAGATAGACCTTTTTCTTCAAGGTACTTATTATATAGTAGGGCACCTCTCACATGAATTGGTGTACCTTTTGAATATATGGTAGTTTTGTTTCCATATTCTTTCAGACCATTGATGCCACGTGGAAAAGAAATATCTTCCACATTCAGCTTCTTGAATTTTGTACGAAAATCTTCAATGAAAATATGCATATCAGCTTCAGTACCCTTCATCATAATCTGAAGTGCTTGTTTCATCTTGTCACGCACAGGCGCAGGCGTGGATGATTTAATCATTTCGAGACCCATAACCTTCATATCAGGTTCGGTGTATCGAACACCTTCATTATCATACACGTTCATAATGTAACGCTTTTTGGCAGTCCAAATACCTTTGTCGGCCAGTGCTTCACGTTTCATCTGCATCTTCTGTGCATATGCATGTATATACTCAGCCAACTCATTGTATGATTCATTAATGTAAGGTTCAATCTTGTCTTTACAAACACGATCCATAAAATCAATCACTTTAGTTTTCGGCATAGAAACTACACCATCAGCACCATACACTTTGTCAACTAAAGGACCAAGTTTTAAATAAATTGAATCTGTGTCAGACGCAATTACATAATCTTTTTCCTCTGTTGACAGTAACTTGTTCATGTAAAGGTTAATCTTGTTTTCAATCCATTTGATTGACAACTGACCAGCAGTAGTGACACCCAAGGCCATACGTAAATCATAAAATCTAAAATACTGAGAACCTAGAGCACCATAAGCGGAATTGAGAGAGACTTTCTTTGCAAGTTGTAGATTGTTAAATCTTGCAATACGTTTTTCGATTTCATATTTTTTAGAATCGTCTGTTTCAGCTTCATAGTCTTTCTTGGCCTGAATCATCATCTTCTTAAACTTCTTACGGTCTTCGTACATGTCTTCCATCATCTTTGGTAAGAAACCTTGAATGTCTGTGCGGAAGAATTGACCGTTCGGAGTCAATGTTGCATTCTCCAAACTTGAAATGTCAACTTGTCTTTTCAAGAGTTTAACAACAGACACACCTTGTGAAAGAATGTCGCGCATCTCTTGTGTATAATCTGCTGGTTCAATGAGTGTTTCCGGTGAAATATTATACTGCATCATCAAGTGAGGATACAAAGAATTCAAGTCAAAACTGGCAACAAATTCATGTAGTCCAACTTGTGGGTCTTTTACATATGCGCCTTCAAATGCCTCACTCTTATCCTTGATGATACGTGGTGGAACAACGATGTTCTTATTCATCAAGTTGTTATATGTCAGAGCATCCCACATGCGTGTCTGTGCAAACACATCATCATAGTTAGTCTTTGTATCATAAGCCAAAGTAAGTGCTAGTTCAATCAACTTCAACTTATCTTCTAGTTTAAGAATCAAGTCAACGTCTTTAATGTTATATTCGATAAAGAGTTGATAATTCAATCGATACAATTGGTTAAGGTTATCATATTCTTCATATGAGATTTTACCTTCACCAAGTTCAAATTGTGCAATGGCATCAAGACGATAGGATTCTTGTGACTTACCATTAGGAGAATACCATTTGTACAGTTCTAGATAATCGAGTTCACCGACACCAACAAGTTCATACACCGTCATTTTACGGTTCATAACAAACGCTTGACGTTCGGAGATAATGTTCCACGGAGACAACTTCTTCGCTTCATCTTCACCGAGAACTTTACGCATACGATTCACAAGATATGGTACGTCAAAGAACTTTGTATTCCAGCCGGTAAGTGCATCAGGACATTTCTCTTGCCAGAGTTTAAGGAAGAACTTTAGCAAGTGATACTCATCTTTACACTTCATGTATCGTTCTTGGCCTTTGACCTCATAATCACCGCATCCGAAAACGAACATATGCCCACCGATAAAACGGAGAGCAATAGCAGTAACAGGTTCATTCGCTAGATAAGGATCGGGAAAGCCATTCTCAGAACCAACTTCAATATCGATAATAGCAATAGAGACTTTATCGAAATCCCAATCAATCATTTCTTTATGTTGTTCACCAATGTAGGCATATTCGAAACGATTTTGACCATAGATTTTTTTACCAGAAACACCTTCGAATTGACGGAGATAGTCACGTGCTTCGCGCATCGAATCGAATTTATTACCTTGAAGATAATGGCCATCGAGTGAGGTGTAGTTAGTTACTTTCTTCGAATGTTCGTAAAGAGTTGGCTGATAAGGGATTTTAATTTTTGTGCGTTTACCATCAGCAACACCACGATATAGAATGTTGTTACCGACAGATTGTACATTTGTATAGAAAAGAGACATTAACCTGTGATTAGTTGATTTGAAGAACTACCGGACATCATTGCATTGTAGTTTTCAATGATATTTTGGTCTGGTTCATATGTGTATGCGATATGTAACGGTTCAATCATAATTGAAACTTCTTTTGATTGATCTGCAAATGCTGGAAATGGCACAAAACCCATAGAAGGTGGTGCACCATTAATTTTTGGAGGAACAACTCTAAGTTGCATTGGATTTTTAAGCAATGCTCGACCATCTTGACTGATAGTTGTTTCTGAAATGACTTCTTCACCTGTAACAAGTTTGAAACCTTTAATACTCATAATTATACCTCTGTGTTAAAAAAGAATGTTTGGAACAATCGTCCATTATACTTCGAATCGCCAAAGCCTGGCAACATACTTCTGTGGTAATATTCACCTCGGTAAATAACCAAACGATTAAATATGTTGGAAACTTGAACAATTGGTTCCCATCTATCAACATCATTTAGGTCGTTGGAAGATGAATTATAATCAGTTTTCGGATCGTTTCGATCCAACATGAAGATTTTTGATTCTTTATTTTGGTAAATAGCAGTTCCAGCTTCCAGTGGGGCATCTGGTGTTAGATAGAGTACGGCCGCCCAGTTTGTTGGATCATAGTGTATCCATGTTTTATCTTGTGCGGTTGTGTATTGAAAAGCGGTATTGTATTCTTGTGGCCACCAAATAATTTTCTTTTGAAGTATGTCCTCAAACATAGATTTGGCATTTGTGTTCTGTTCACCTTGCATGATATTAGTTCTAGCACCTGGATAGTTACCAGTAACATTGAACGGTAAAGATAGTGCAAAGTCTCTAACACCCATGGCATTAGAGTAGAAGTTGTCGAAAATCATCAATGAAGGTGTCATTTAAATGCTCAAAGAATTATATAGTGATATGGTAACACATAACCCGATTGCAGGCAAGATATAAATTGGTATAATTATTAATTAGTTTTTAGCATAATCAGCTAATTGTTTTTTTTCTTCCAATTCTCTTGCACGTTGTTGCTGAAACCTTACATTTGCGGCTTTTGTTAATTTTTCTTGATAGATGCGTTGATCTTCTACAGCACCATATATGCCAATACCCACCATTGTCATACAAAATAATGCAATCGCAAAACCTATAAAATACATGCCAAACAAAAATTGCTCGGCTATTTTTTTCTTATGTGCCAGTTCTGCTTCTTTGGATTTTCTTTCAGCCTCGGCACGCTCTTTAAATAGTCTAGTGCGCTCCTTAATCATATGTTCCCATAATTCAGGCTTACCTAAAGTCCAAATAATAGTATCTTTTAATTCACGTTCAGCTTGACGCAGAGCATCACTATGCATTGCAATCTCTAAGGCTTCGCGCCCTAGTTCCGCATCAGATTTTCCAAGATGTAAGGATTTAGCTTTAACTTGTATGCGGGCCCGATGTATGCTATCGGCAGAATCGAAAAATTTGCTGAATTGACCCACAAGACCATGAACGTCTTTTCCTAAGGCTATCGCCTGTTTAATATGGCCTACGGCGCTTTGTGCGGCCGCAAAAGCCAGGCCAATAGTAATTGGATCCATAATTTATCACACACCAAGTTTACATATATCTTTGTATAGTCTATTAGAACAATCTTTCTTCTTCCATTCTAAACAATAAACGGTTCTGTTATAAACATCTCCGGTCCATTGCCATCGAACACAAATCCACGGTGCATCTTTATCAATTGTTTGTTCTGCCGAACCAGCCAGTACAGTCAGCAATAACAAGACCGGCAGAATTTTAAAACTCATTTTATTTGTTTGATAAAGGATTGTCTATCGCTTTTTGAATTTTAGCGTCAATTTCTTTCTTTAACACTTCAACATCTTTAGTAACTTCTTTCTTTAATGCTTGTGTTTCTGAGTTAATTTCTCTGCGTGCTAGGGCCATTTCGGTTCTTACAGCATTAGCTTCGGCACGGGCTTTATCCAAATCTTCTCTAACACCTTTACGCATTTCACGCATTTCACCTTCGGAATCACGCTGAGCCGCTTTAACAAAACGTTCAACTTGCTCAGTAACCGATTCGTTTCTACGTAGATCACTTTTTAAATCATTTTTAATATCACGTGTGTATCCATTTGCTTCAGTGACTGAATCTTCGGCCTTTTTAATTTTTTCATCGAGTATAGATATACGCTTATCAAACTCCGTTAGGTCTGGTGCTGAATATTCGGCAATTTTTTTCTTCATGCCAACATAATCTTTATAAACCTCAAATGAGCCATATAGACCACCTAGCAAACTGGACACAATTGTAAAAGCAACCATCAATTTGGCTGGAGTAAATTCATACCCACCAATACTGATGACTGTATCTTTACTTGCATACTTTTTTACCGCTTCTTCCGCTTTGTCAATCTTAGCATTAACGTCTTTGATTTCTTCTGCCATTTTATTTTCCTTTGTATTGTTGATTCACCATTTCTTGGTGTAGTTTATCGCTTGATAACTGGCGCAAGGCCTTAATGTTATCCACATTATTTTGCTTGTTGTAAATTTCTTTTGGCTCATAGAATGACACATCTTTCATAACAAACGAATAGGATTCATAACCTTTTGGTTGTAAAGCCATCATTGCAATATCAACACCGCCTGCCAATTCATTTGATTGTACATTTTTATTCACTGTTTCTGTTGAGGTTTCAACTCTTAAACTGTCAAGTGGTGTTTTGCTTTCCATTAATTCAGCCAATGGATTACTTCTTGTTGTAATCGTATTGACCAAAATAGAAGGCATTTCTACTTGAACATTCGTGTTTTGTGGAACATAGGTTTGTTGTTGTGATTGTACAAAAGTAGGGGCATTCAAACTATAATTTAAACTTGTATTAACTGAAAACAGAGAATATGACTGTAAAGGCATTTTTGCTTGCGGCAAACCAAATGAGGTTCCTTGTGTTCCTTGTGAGTTTGATTGTGAACTTGTTTGTATTGGTGTTTGTACTCCTGGTAAGTTTAATGCTTGACCTGTTTGGCTTGATTGTACGTTCAATGTAGTTTGCAACGATGCTTGAGAACTGGCCAGTGACATAGAATTTAATGAACTAACAACCGACATTGCCTGTTCTTGAGACTTAGAAACACTCAATGAAACTTGTTGAGCCGCATTCTGAACAGCAGCCTTTTGTGTTGCTCTATCGTTTTCTTGTATCTTACTGATTGTACTCATAACCAATGACATAGGTGCACCAGGTTTTGATTCCACTTTATCGGGTCCACCTCCTTGGCCACCACCAGGACCAGCACTAGAAGCGATAGGTGATTCTTGCCCCTGAGCAGGTTTATCATTCTGTTGTGTACCTTGTGGTGTCATTGCAACTGCATCTTTTACAGTTTGAGGAACTCCATCCGGTGCCGAAATTGAACCTGTCGTAGATAATTCAACACCACCAACATTCACATTAGTCACAGGTGAAGAAGAAGGGTCTGCACTAGCGGCACCAGCAACTGTTTTTGATACTGATGGAGGTAATACTACGTTTGTTTGACCCGAATTTGGTATCGATGGTGTTACTGGTTTTGGGTCCGGAGTTGGTGGTGCAACGGCCGCAGAATAATCTAATGATAGAGAAATGTCTCTAACTCTTGGTCCATAATAACCAGCCCAATAACGACTATCTTTACCTGTAAATGCAACACCCAGCCAACTTGCTGTGTTTAAATCATATGGTGAATTAAAAGTTTGTTTGCCTTGAAATAATTGAAGATTTCCGTTTGTGGGGCCCATCGTGTAATTATGCACCTCCAGCATAGAACCGTTTGTACCACCTAAAGCAATAGAAGCATTCAATGTACCCGAGGTTGAACCATCATTTTGATACAACCAAGAATAGTTGTATCCTTTAATCTGCACATTTACACCAGCATTTTGAAGTGCAGTGTTGATGCCAATAATTTGGGAGGTCGTAGACATTCCATAAGAAAAACGAATAGTATTGGTATCCTGATTCATTGCTGGACCAGGACCACCCGAACAACATTGACTTACACCATTGTTATCGGTATACTTTATGTTAGTCCAACCACGATTATCAATTAAATTGCCTGTGGTTGAAATCTCTTGAGCATTAGAATAGTTTAAAGACAATAGCGCCGAGCAAAGCACCAATGCCAATTTTCTTATACGTGTCATCAGATTTAACCTCTTCCATTACTGGTAGCTTTCCGGGATTATCTTCCCATAGTTGTTTAGCTTGTTCACCAATTTTGCCTTCATAAGGACATGGTGTGCCGGCAGCCAACATAGCATCAAATACCCTACGGTCTTGACACATGGTTGCAACGGCAGCCACTTTCATTCCCATATCGTAAAGAGTCTTAGACAATTTTAAACGTTCACAATTCATATCTCTAACAGTGCCACCAGAAGAAACGCCGAAGATTTGTGTTTGCACGGAACCTGATGTACCAGTAGAACATAAATCTGCATTACCACCACTCATCATTGTTGGAGCAACTGCTGTTGGTGGAGGTTGTATTACTTTTTGTGTAATGGTTGTTTCATTGATGTTACGATTAGTCATATCACCAGTCTGTACATTTTGATTAACGTTAGTTGAGGTGTTGACGTTTGTATTTTTGTTATCCGTAGCGGCTGTAGACGTATTGATGTTACGATTAGTCATATCACCAGTATTGACATTGTTGTTTGTCATTGTACCGGAGTTTATGTTGTTGTTCGTGTTTACGTTTGTTGAGGTTGAAGCCGCAGTGGATGTGTTGATGTTTCGATTAGTCATATCACCAGTGTTAACGTTATTGTTAGTGTTTGTACTAACGTTTGAGTTATTATTGGTGTTTGTCATGGAACCAGAGTTGACATTGTTGTATGTCATTGTTCCACTATTGATGTTTGTGTTTGTGCTGGCGTTGACGTTATTGTTATTGTTGGTCAACGTACCAGAGTTTACGTTGTTATTCGTGTAGGTCATAGAGCCAGAGTTTACGTTGTTATTCGTGTTTACACTGGTAGACGTACTTGCGTTAACGTTGTTATTGTTGTTCGTGGAAATACTTTTAACATCAGTATTATTGATGTTTGTAATTGTTCCAGAGTTTACGTTATTGGTATTAACGGTACTTGTGCTGGTAGAGGTACTGTTTGTATCTACCAGAGTTTTCGAATCATACGTTGTCTGAGCAACGGAAATTGATGTAGACATGACAAAAAGTACCATAAAAGGCATCTTTTTGAACATTTTTTTCCTTTAGGGTGTTGACAAAATTGTGGTTGGTTTCACACCAACACAACTATTTATCAAACCGGCAAAGTGGGAATCAATATTTGTAGTTTACTGAATCGAGATTTTCTCTGTAAATGGACGCACCGTTTTTTAAATGAAAACGTTTGGCCATTTCAGTTTTTGGGCTATAAGTCACAAACTCTTTTATGTTTGGATTATTACCCTCAATGTATTTTCTGGCTTCAAGGAGTAAATCTCTGCCTGCGCCTGCGGCATAACTCCATATTGTGTAAAATACAGCAACTGAAGGATTCTTTGCGGTCTCTAGCAATTCATCTACGCTTGATGGAATTGAATCATGGTATTTGACGCATACCATTGCACCTAAAATTTCTTCTAACTGGAGTGCTAGTACCTCACAGTTAATACCAACTCTCATTTCATGAGGAATTTCTGGACGAATTGGATCGTCTTTTAGGTGACCTGCAAGTGGATGGTCCAGAGATTGAATAGGAATTAGCTTTTTCATGGCCTTATATATCCAAAACATTGGTGCTCCGACTAGGAATTGAACCTAGACTCAATGAATTATGAGTTCACTGCTTTACCATTAAGCTATCGGAGCATTTGGTGCGGATAGAGGGACTCGAACCCTCAGATTATGGATTTTAAGTCCATTGCCTATACCAAATTCGGCTACATCCGCATGTCCATTTTGAAACACACTAACGACATAGGCAATTGGATATCCCTGTCTGACTGAACCAACTTCAGTAATGTATTTCAAAATGGACACCTTTCGGTGCCCACTGCGTTACAGCACTTTGTAACGGTCATCCATGATGGTCTTAAGCATCACAGATTCTGGTGTGAAGGTTTCTAGGTCACCAGCAAGGAGTGGCTTAACCACGGCTGGAGAGAAACCAGACACCAGTGCAGTACCAGACTTGTCAAACTTCACAGGTGAGTTACCATATGAGGCGTTCAAGTTCCAGAATACAACCTTTGGTAAAGTGTATCCTGCGGCTTCGTACTTACGTGCAATCATTTCGATTGCAGAGTCATCATGCTTAACGCAAGCGTCAAATTGCATGTCAGACAGAATCAACACCATTCCTGGCATATCTTCTTGTGCTACGTTACCTTTTACAGCAACGTCTAGGATTTTCGCAAAGGCCTTGTTCAGGTCAGTGTTCATATCCCAGTTGGACTTAACCATTTGGTCAATCTTAGAGTTGATACCACCTTTTAGGTGCATCAATTCTGGCTTGCCAGAGAAGGTCAAGAATGTGTCCTTGAACGCACCCTTGTTCTTGTCAGCAAGGTACAATCCCAAAGAGACTGCAACTTCCAAACAGGTCAACTTACCGGTCTTGCCTGCGGTGCAGGTCATAGAACCAGATACGTCAACTAGAGGCAGAATGTTAGCATCCCCAACATAGTTAGGCAATGCATTCCATTGTGCTTCAATCAAGTCCAATTCGGTCTTGTTGAATGAAACTCCATAGTTGGAGATACGACCCTTCAGCACATCATATGGGAATGCCACAGATGCGTTAACCTTAACTTCAGGGTTGTCACCCTTTACCAAAGCCGCAACATAAGTTGCATATGTTTGGGTGTTACGATTAAAGGCCTTCTTGTAACGGGCAGCCGCTACGGAAGGAACATGTGAAAAGTTAATGGAATCCCAGTCCTTTGCACACATATTTGTTTCAACAACCTTGGTCATTTCAACCAAAGACTTGCGGTAGAACTTTGGTGACATTCCGAAGAATGTACGGATTTCTGCCGCAATTGGACCTTGGCGAGGAGACCACTTAGCCGCCAAACCATTCTTTTCACGCAAAGCGTTGCCAAGCAAGGTATATGCGGCTTCTTTCAAAACCTTGGTCTTGAAGATGAACAAGTCATCCCAACGTCCCAATTCAGGCACCTTAGCCAACAGAGCCTTAGCGGCTTCCGTATCAGTCTTTTCCAGATACACTAGGATATCACGGAACAGTTGACGTTCACCAGCACCACCACGTGCATCACGTAGCCATGCGGCAACACGGAGAGCCAATTCACGGTTCTCTGCCAAGGCAGCCGCAAATGCAGGCTTAATATCTTTTCCACGGGATGCACCCGCATTGTAAAACAAATCAACCACCGCATTGGCGGTAGACTTGCGAGCCTTCATACCGTTTTCGGTACGGGCTTCTTGATTCATAACGGCTTCGACAAATGTTGACATAATGAACTCCTTTTCAATCAACAGGTTAAACTTTTAGCATCCGATGTGCAACCATTACACTTTATCCTCTAAGGGAACCCGGAATCGAACCGGCCTTTCAGTTTCCATTTGCATTAATTTGTTTTGCGGAACTTAACCTAAAAACAACAGAGTAGTTTGATTGCCACCATGGCACATGATCCGAGTCTCTTTCGAGTTTGGGTGGATAATGCTGGAATCGAACCAGCTAGTTTTGTTTTGCTGAACCTACTCTAAAACTCTCAAAATAAAATAACAGGATGGTCGTTCTGTAATTTTCGGTTTACTCTAACCGGAGTGCAATTGAACCACTCAAACCCTAATGGACTACCATCATCTTTGCTGTCTTTTCCAGCGTCAAATTTAATTCAGGTTGATTCCCTAGTTACGTAATTACACCTTGCGGTGGTCCTCCTGTAGTAACGGGTCTTTAGTCAATTAAGTTTATAATTGCTGAATCCATCCTAAAAAACTTATATAATCTCCATATAAAGATTATATCACGTTAAGTGTAATTTGGCAAGACTTTTCTTGCATTGTTACCTAAAAACAACATGGTGTCTCCGACAGGAATCGAGCCTGTATCCCATTCTTAGGAGGAATGTATTCTATCCGTTGAACTACAGAGACATGGTGGAAGAAGGAGGAATTGAACCCCCACCGGCAAAGCCAGTGGCCTGCTTTCCAAGCAGGTGTAAGAACCATCTTACTGCATCTTCCATGGTACCCCAAGTGGGACTCGAACCCACAGAATCTTGATTTTGAATCAAGCACGTATACCATTCCGTCATCGGGGCATAAAATTGGTGGAGATGGTGGGATTCGAACCGCACACAAGAACTTTTACAGAGTTAGAGCGTAGTTGTTGCAGAACTTATCCTTTACAGGATAATTTTTTTGCTATGCTATGCTACCATTACATCACATCTCCAAATTTGGTGGGCTGTCAGAGAATCGAACTCTGTTCTTCCGGTTAAGAGCCGGTTACTTCACCACTTAAGTTTACAACCCATATTGAAACATACTCTCGCCGTCAAGAGGCTTTTCATCACGCTGGCTAATGCTGTTTCGTTGAGTAGTCCCGGATGCCATCCGCTACAGGCTCCCAACCAATGATGAATATGTTTCAATATGGTGCGTCCTAGTGGAATCGAACCACTTTCCTCGGTGCTTCAAACCGGTGCTATAACCATATCAGCTAAAGACGCAAATTGGTGCTTCTACCAAGAATCAAACTTGGGTTTCGCCCGTACCAAGGGCGTGTACTGTCACTGTACGATAAAAGCAAATTAACACACAACTTATCCTATTATACTCCGTGTGTTATGGAGAAATTGAATTTGTAAGTAGTTCCACCTCACTCATCGAAACCATTCTACCTGTATTTTCTTTAAAGCCGCGGACAGGATAGAGGTACGTAGTAATAGTAGTTACTTAGCCGTTGCCATGTTGCCGGACTCGAACCGTTGCCTCATAAGGTTTTCGACGCCTTACTTTCACTACATCTACACTTACAAAACTTGGTACCTTGTGACGGGATCGAACCGCCGGCTTCCCACTTGTAAGGAGGGCACTCTACCGCTGAGTTAACAAGGCTTATTCAAATACTGCAATCACATCATCAATGTGAATACGATATGTTTCATTTTCAATCTTATATGCTTTGTTCCAATTAATCAATAGTTCTTCACCAATTGAAAGGGATTCGTCAGAGGTAGCAACAACAGTTGCACGGTCTGGTTCAAGTGAAGATTGAAGAATGATACCACCAGCAGAAACTTTCTCTGGTGCTTTTCGTTCAACAATTACATTACGATTCAATGGAACATACGTCATAAAATATCCTTAATAAAATTGGGTGGATGTACGGGAATCGAACCCGTGATAGCGGAATCACAACCCGCGGTTTTGCCACTAAACTAACAACCACATAAAAACTGGAGCGGGTAGAGAGAATCGAACTCTCACATTAACCTTGGCAAGGTCATAAGCTACCATTACATCATACCCGCATGAGAACTGGACCGCACTTTCGCAGAGGGTCCAGCCGTGTTTAAGATATTAAACGTTTCTTCTTTGCTTCTGCTACAACCGATTCAAATAAATTAACATCTAATCGAACTTTTTGTGCATCTGTTTCTACTTCTGGATTGTAGTCTTTAAAGTTATCACCATGTCCAATTTTAATATGACACTCTTTCAATGGATCCATACAAAGTGTAATTAGATTATTTAAATCCAATTCATGTTCTGGAAACAAATGGAATGGCTTCTTATGATGGACATTCAAATTGTTAGTTGAACCACAAGATTCGCAAACAGGATGAAACTTCAAATGTAGTTTCTGAACACCAGGCCATTTAGGACTTCTATCCATTCCATGACCAACGTGTGTATCTCTATTCGCAGTCTTTGCTAAATTTGGTTTTCTAGCCATACTAATCTCCTAAGGGTAGTTAAACCCTTATGTAGGAGATTAGTGGGCTTCGGTCAATTCTTGTTCTGCTAGAATCCGCTTTAGACGGTCTGCACAGAAAGAAGCGGCCGGCGCATCTGGCTTAACCATTGGTGTCATGTTACATGTACCTTTGATATAACCAATTGCTTGTTGAACAACACAAGAAGAACCGTGTTCAGTTGACTTGTTAAGGTCCAAGTGAACTTCAACGTGACGGTCTTCCAATACATCCTGCATTTCTTGGAACAGAGCGGATACTTTGTAAACTTCTGTCATCAAACGCATTGCAGGCTTGGACTTCTTGTGGTCATAATCTAATTCACGGTCAACAAATCCGAAGATTTTACATCCGTGACAACCATCGATATGAACAACGACAGCCAAAGCGTAATCCGCATACCAAACTCCGTTTACACGCATACGTTCGGAGTCTGCACCAAGGTAAACACGTGTGTCTGGTCCTTGAGCCAAAATAAAATCTTTTACTTTTTGGATATCAAAATTTTTCATATCATTTCCTTATTTGGCATCCCGACTAGGACTCGAACCTAGACTTACGGTTTTGGAGACCGCAGTGCTGCCATTACACTATCGAGACATATTATTTTTAACTTCTGAATCACACGGAAAAAACAATTTTAGCTGAACCAATTGTTCCAGGCATATCTAGGACTCTCCGTGAAATTTCTTCAAAAGCCTCATCTTCATTTTTTTGATCCTCAATTTCCCGTGGATCTTTTCTAAAGATTGTGTCCCAATTCTTAGAGAATTCGTTTTGCGAAACACTATAAGGTCTGGGTGACGAACCTTTTCCACCATCACTCATACAATCTTCCTTTTAGGTCTTTTTGTTGAGCCTTGCGTTCTGTTTTCCAAAACACTCGTTTGAAATCTTTGAGGTGTTTCCACCATTGTGGAGCACCAGTCAGATTGCCTTTTTTAACATTAGCCATTTAAAACTCCTAAAAATTGGTGCGCCCTGAGGAATTCGAATCCCCAATCTGAATTTCGTAGACTCATGTGATATCCAGTTTCACCAAAGGCGCATTTAATTTGCCGGCGTGATGTTTTCTGTGACAATTTGCACATAGACAAGCACACTTATTGATTTCTTCTAAAATTTTATTTTTACTAGCATCCACTTTTGTGGAAATATCAAACTCTTTTTTAGCAACATCAAGATGGTGAAAATCTAAACAATAAGATTCCGATTCACCACAAACACAACAAGATAGTTTATTTTTCATTTCGAAAAACCATTCTTTATTGTCTTTTTTATATTGTTTAATTCTTTTCAAATTCGTTTCGTGGTGTTTATAATAAGAAAGTTTTTGTCTCTCTTGCCTACAATCATCACACATTGCATTTCTTTTATCTAATGCCTTATTTTTAAAGGCAAATTTTTCTATTGGATATTCTATTTTACAACAAGAACATATTTTCATGTTATCTCCTTAAGTATACGAACTATTTATAAGTTTCGTATCTTTTGGTGGTGATAGAAGGTACCGAGCCTTCCTCATCGGCTTATGAAACCGTTACGCATCCATCTACGTCATATCACCTAAATTTGGTGGAGAATAGGAGAATCGAACTCCTATGAACAACTTGCAAGGCTGCCGTAATACCATTATACTAATTCCCCAAAATTGGCTCCGGTCCCAGGATTCGAACCTGGCTTCAAGGATTAACAGTCCTCTGCCCACACCTAGTTTGCTTCACCGGAATATTCTAACTATAAAACTGGTCTCGGTAGAAGGAATCGAACCTTCGCCACATGGTCCCAAACCATGCATGATACCATTTCACCACACCGAGAAAACTGGAGCAGTCACTACGATTCCCACGTAGATATTGGGTGGACCCCAACACGGTTAATATCCGACTGCATAAACTGGAGCGGGGTGAGAGAATCGAACTCTCAACAACAGATTGGAAATCTGTAGTTTTACCATTAAACTAACCCCGCAAAAAAACTTGGTGCCCCATGACAGAATCGAACTGCCGTAACCTGATTACAAAACAGGTGTAATACCATTATACTAATAGGGCGAAAACTGGTTGCGGGAGGTGGAATTGAACCACCGATCTCTAGGGTATGAACCTAGCGGATTACCTCTTTCCTATCCCGCGATAAAACTATTATAACATACTTTATATATGTTGGCAACTGGTGGAGCCTGAAGGAATCGAACCATCCGCCAACCACCCTCCAATTAAAGGCAACGGATTTACAGTCCGCTGAAGGGAACAGGCTCCAAAAATACAACAGAATCCGCTTTTTTTCATTTCCAGTGAAAGTTTTTATTTGCTGAATGGATTCTAAAACTTGGTCCTCTGTAGAAGAATTGAACTTCTGTCTATCGGTTATCAGCCGATTGCTCTACCATTGAGCTAACGGAGGAAATCTTGGCGGTCTTAAGGGGTAACGATCCCCTTCTTCATGCGTGACAGGCATGTGTGCGTCCATGAACACTTTAAGACCTAAAAATATGTGGCATTACGAACTTTAGCCGTGTCTCTAACGTGGACACCGAAAGAACACCATGTGATGCCCCGCTGGACCCGCCATACACATAATGTATGGATTAACAGAAAGTTTTTGCTTTCCGATTTGGTGCCCTAGGAGAGACTCGAACTCTCAGAACCTGGTTTCTAAGACCAGTACGTATACCATTCCGTCACCAGGGCAAAATACAACAGGATAATTTTTTACGGTTTTGATTAAAAGTCAAATGTATAAATGTTTGCTGAACTTATCCTAAAATCTTTGGTAGGGGCACAGAGAATTGAACTCTGGTTAATAGGTTAAAAGCCTACTACTTTACCACTAAGTTATACCCCCATATCATTTGTTTTGTTGACGCACTATTTGCTATGCTCAACGGAGTCAGTTGCAACAATTACCGTTTCTGTACATAGTTACTCAAGGTTGACGTTTCCCTCATGGCTTACATCAACAAAACAAATGACACTACCATATTAAAACACACTAGGATGTTTGACAAAAATAACAGTTTTGATCCTGCCCTACCGTGCCGTCCACGGACTTGTTTGTCAAACACATTACATTCCAACTTGTTCCAGCACCTTCGGGGGGCTTCATGTAGTCTTAGCAGAGCCTAGCCGTCACTAGGAATAGTTCTCTGCTAAGGTACCTACTGGGTTGGTAACCTAATGCATTTTAATATGGTACTCCTGAAGGGTTTCGATCCCTCTTTTCCGCCTTGAAAGGGCAGCGTCCTAGCCAGTAGACGACAGGAGCACAAATTACACTTAACTTTTTAAAGAACTTTCTTGCAACTGACTCAATCATTTGTTGCTATGTGTCTATTATAACACAACTATCTTTCTTGGCAACTACTTTTTTCGCTTTGTTGCTTAAAAACAACATCTGCTTTTTCGCAGTTACTTATTGATTTCTCAATCTATGCATAGAGTATAACAGAACCAGCGGCTTTGTCAACATCTATTTGCATGTTGTTGTTAAAAAACAACACTGTCATAAAGGTCTTAAAAAGAGCCATTACGAACAAAAACCAGTCATAAAGGTCATAAAAACAACCTTTATGAAAAGTGGAGTCGGCAACAGGAGTCGAACCTGCATATAACGGGGTTGCAATCCGTTCCCTAGCCATTCGGGTCATGCCGACATTAACCTTTTTTCCGTGATATCCAACCATCATAGTTTGGATCGGTCACAACATCCACACCGAATTTGCCAACAACTTCAAAATCAGGACCACGGATGGTCACAAACTCATTCATATTTTTAGCAAGATTCATTGCTTCTGCAAGTGTAAGAACCTTAAACGATTCTTCTTTTCCTATCACTTTAAACATAATCATCTTACAT
>Ga0304729_1000047_pt1 | contig 84543 bp, 80 predicted proteins | sample C_131016_MF_Meta_FD_190475 | JGI IMG/M metagenome (GOLD analysis project Ga0304729, IMG submission 190475) | Freshwater microbial communities from Lake Croche, Canada to study carbon cycling - C_131016_MF_MetaG (v2) (version 2) | ecosystem: Environmental > Aquatic > Freshwater > Lake | place... | reverse complement strand
ACCCCACTTTAGAAAAAAGGAAAAGGATGAAACAGGCCGGATGGACACCGAAAAGGCCCTCGGTCGTCCTGCGACGCACTGACTCATCGCCTCGGGGGTCGGCGTGCATCCATGCACTTCTTCAAGGCACGGTAGCGACGCCGCGGGGCCGCGTGCAACAAGACCATGAATTGATCTTCAAATTGGCCGCGGCGTGTTATCTCTTTTTGATCCAGCCAGGTAACGATCGCCTTAAAGGCATGTATGGCCTCCTCCGGCATGGACTGATCTTCATCATGGGACATGGAAATGAGGCGCTGCCTTAACACCTGGCCATCTTGATACTGGCCAAGGTAGTCTTGAAAACCCTTGAGGCTCGTGATTAAAGGGCTAATTTTTTTAGCGGGAAAATAACGCCCGAATCCCGCCAACAAATAACGAAGCCTTTTAGCCTTTTTCCTGAGATCGTGAAGACCATCAGGCGCGGTATCCTCGGTGATGGCACGCGCGGCCGCCATCAACCGATCGTGCGCCTTCAAGATCAACGTTCCGGCAACCGTACGAATGTCTTTTTGAGCCCAACTTAACTTCGACTTCGAGGACGAATCATCACGAAGAAATTGCTCCCAGCGGCGAAGAAAATGCTTCATGGGGAGAGAACAAAGCGCCGCTTCTAGATGCTGCTGATGGCTGTCAACCTCTGTTTCTAGTGCCTCCACGAACCATTTTGATCCTCCCGAGAGCCTCACGATGGGTTCGTCATCTACCGCTTTAAGGGCAGCCAGGGTGACATCAAGATCCCGCACTGTAGACGTCATTTGGGAGAACGTGCGCCACCATTGAAGCTGAGACTGAATCTTCTTGGCATCAAAGACCCGACGCATCTCACGCAAGATTGAGCGGGTCGCCCTCACGCCGACTCTAAGATCATGAAGCGCGTCCACCCGATCATAAGGATGCATGAGAAATCGTCTTCGGGCATCACGAATAGTGCGGTATTGATCTAAGAGGACCGCCTTGACGGCCTGATCAGCACGGTGTTTTTTCAGGGGTGGACTCCTTAAGAATGAATGACTTAAACCGAGCAACATCGCATCGCTATCATCTCATTGATCAGCCCCCTTGCGGTGGATGATCACATCTTCTATCTCTCCTTCACGAAAAGCACCATCAACGACCTGCTTGAAAAGGTATCTCGATCCATGGTCAGAAGAGCGATCAACAAAAGGGACGCGACGAGATATCATAGGCGATAATGGGAAAACTCATCTCCCATATTCTGGGTTGGATTTTTATGTTCAACCATCGCGGCGTATCAAAAGACGTTCCTCCTAAGGCCAAGAACATCCATTGAAAGCCCCTTTCTAAACCCGTCATCTGAGATGATCATGAAACTCTTCTATACCCCTGGCGCCTGTTCAATGGCTTGTCATATCACCTTGAGAGAGTTGGAGCTTCCCTTCGAACTGATGAAGGTTGACCTTGCCACGGGACGTACCGAGACAGGGATAGACTTTCGTCTGTTGAACCCCAAAGGCTATGTGCCGGCTCTGCAGCTTAATAATGGGGAATTTTTGACAGAGAACCAGGTGATCCTGCAATACTTGGTTGATGAGGTTCCTACGAGCGATTTAGCACCGCCCCAAGGGACGCTGGAGCGCTACCGACTCATGGAATGGCTCGCATTCATTGCCACTGAACTCCACAAAGGATTCGGGCCTCTATGGAACCGTGATTTACCAGGAGAAGTGCACCAATTGGCAAAAGATCGGCTTGGCAAACGATTTGACTTTGTCGAGAAGACGTTATTAGGACGTGAGTGGCTCCTAGGCCCCCACTTCACCATTGTCGATAGCTACCTCTTTACTGTCCTTAGCTGGGCACACGTCCTCCATGTGGATCTGACTCCTTGGCCAGGTCTTGAATCCTATGTGAATCGTGTCAGGAATCGGCCAGCAGTCCAAGCGACTCTCGCATCAGAGGGCCTGGTCTAAGCGAATTGAAGGCAACAAAAAGCCCGCTAAGGCGGGCTTTACGAAATCGTCGGTCTAACCATTCTCCAAGAGAGTGTTTTAGGCGACTGGGACTTCTTTCACAAGTCCCTGATTTTATTGGCGTCCCCAGGGGGATTCGAACCCCCGTCGCCGCCGTGAAAGGGCAGTGTCCTGGGCCTCTAGACGATGGGGACGGAACACGGTGTCGTCGCAACATGGTGGAGCCAGCGAGGATCGAACTCGCGACCTCTACAATGCCATTGTAGCGCTCTCCCAGCTGAGCTATGGCCCCGCGACGTCAAGCTGATAATTTTAACGATCAAGGGGTCAGCTGTCCAGTATTTTAAGTGCTCTCACCTGGCAGGCGCCTTCTGCCACTCACTGAGGGTTTCTACCCATCTCCTTGTACGTCCAAAGTGGTGGTTGAATCGATCCACTGGCAGGCATTCTGAAGGCGTTCAATGGTTTTCTCCTTCCCGAGGATCTCAAGAGTCAGGTCAATAGGAGGAGAGACCGATGTCCCTGACACCGCAACACGAAGCGGCTGTGCAATGGCGCCCATTTTGCCGCCAAGGGCTTCAGCCGTCGCAACAATCAGATCATGAATGCTCTCACGAACCCAAGGCCTCAGCGCCTCCAGATGTTTCATCAGCAGGTGAAGACCTTGAAGAGCATCCCGTGTCAGATGCTTTTGCGCCGCTTTTTCGTCATATTCTGAGAAGTCTCGGTAGAAGAAGAGACTGGAATGTGCCATGTCTAACAGCGTCTTATTGCGTTCCCGCTGAGCCTTAACGACGGCCACAGGGTCAGCCCCCACCGAAGGATCAACACCTAAGCGGCCTAAATGCCATCGAAGATGATTCGCTACATGGACTGGATCCCCATGCATGATGTAGTGATGATTGAGCCAAAGAAGCTTTTCAGGATTGAAGGTGGACGCCGAACAGTTGATATTTGGAATATCGAAAGCTTGAACCAGTTCGTCTATGGAAAAAATTTCCTGATCGCCATGCGACCAGCCAAGTCTCACCAGATAGTTAAGGAGCGCTTCTGGAAGATAACCTTCGTCACGATACTGAAGCACACTCACTGCGCCATGCCGTTTGGAGAGTCGCGCCCCATCTGACCCCAAGATCATCGGTACGTGGGCATAAAGAGGCAGTTCGGCGCCTAGCGCCTTTAGAATATTGATCTGCCTTGGGGTATTGTTGACGTGATCATCGCCGCGGATGACATGTGAAATCTCCATCTCAAGATCATCTACGACCACCGTGAAGTTATACGTGGGAGACCCATCGGAGCGAGCGATAATAAGATCGTCTAATTCTGCATTGCGAACAACGATATTCCCTTTAACCAGATCTTCAATGACGACCTCGCCCTCATCTGGGTTCTTGAATCGGACCACAGGCGTGATGCCATGGGGTGGGACTCTGAGGTGGCGGCATCGTCCGTCATACCGAGGCTTTTCCTTATTGGCCAACTGCTCTTCACGCATCTGATCCAAGGTCTCTCGGCTACAATAACAAGGGTAGGCTTTGCCTTCCTCGAGAAGCCGGGCCATCAAAGCCTTATATCGATCAAATCTCTGAGTCTGAAAGAAAGGGCCTTCATCATAGTCAAGACCCAGCCAAGCCATCCCTTCAAGAATCGCATTCACTGATTCGGGTGTTGAACGCTCAAGGTCCGTATCCTCAATACGAAGAACAAAGGTGCCGCCATGTTTTCGCGCATAGAGCCACGAAAACAGCGCCGTACGCGCACCACCCACGTGGAGATAACCTGTTGGGCTGGGTGCAAACCGAGAACGAATGGTCATGATGGATCCCTAAATGTCGAGGTGGCAGTGTCGATGGCCGGCATGCTTCTAAACCTTAAATGATCTGTTAACTCGCCTCATGCTGCCTTCTTTGATGCAGGCGTTGCTCGCGTCTGCGACCATTGACGGAGATGCTTGATCTGCTCCTCCATCGTTTTTGAGAGGGGAACCATTCTTGCTGAGGTGTAGGTAATGTCCTTTTCATCGAAGACCCTATCTTCTTGAAAGGCGTGAATTCTTGCCGCCTTAACGGCCTGTTCAATCTCGGCACCACTCCATTCTTTGGTAATAATGGATAGAAGATTCATATTGAAGGTGTCAGGGTCTCCACCATAAGCCGTGATATGAATCTTGAAAATGGCACGGCGCTCTTCATCCGAAGGAAGGTCGAGGAAAAACAACTGGTCAAATCGACCTTTACGCAGCACCTCCGCGGGAAGTTTCTCAATTCGGTTTGCCGTCGCCACGACGAAGACCTGAGGCGGCTTCTCCTGCATCCAGGTCAGAAAGCTTGAGAAAATGCTGCTACTCCCAGAGCTTCCCGACATACTGTCGTATCCGAAGCTGTTTTCCATTTCATCGACCCACAGCACCAGGGGAGAAATGTTTTCAGCCGTTCTAAGGGCATGATCAAAGGCATACTCTGGCGTCCCATAGGCCCCAGACATGACCAAATTCATATCAAGACGCACCAGAGGCAAATTCCAGGCGCTCGAAATGACTTTAGCCGCCATACTCTTACCACAACCACTGATCCCCATAAAAAGAATCCCGGTGGGCATCGGAATATTAGTCTGAAAGGATTGCCGGCTGAACAACGATTTGCGGCTTAAGAGCCATTCCTTAAGATTCTCAAGACCACCGACCTGGTGGAGTTCGAGACTTTTCGAGATGAACTGGAGGCAGCCTTCCTTTTGGAGGGCCGCGGTCTTGTCCGCGTAGATATCTTCAAGGACCGCTGGAAGTTCAAACTGATCAGATTTGGCCCAACCCATCACGAGATGGTTAATCTCATCAAGACTCAACCCCTTCATCGCAGTGGCCGCTTGCAACTCCCATTCCTGATCAACGCGGCCGCCGCAGCCAGCCCCCGACAATGAAGAATGGAGATATGCAAGAATCTCATTCCCAGTCGGCATTCCAAGATCAACCAACCACATCTGTCCCTTAAGCTCATCCGGTAACAAGAGCTTAGGATGAGAGAGGAAGACGAACACTTGGCGTCCTTCAAGATCCCGATAGAGATCCCGGAGGGCCCTCACCAAAACCGGATGGCCTTCGAACAGTGAAGGAAGATCGTGGAGGACATAAAATACGTCGTCCTTGGTGTGACGAATAGCATCAAGGACCGCCAGGGGATCTTGAACAGCGCGATCACCATCAAGGCCACTGGCCGCACTCCATATCTTAAGCGCTCGATGATCACCGTAATGATGGAGGGAGAGCGTCTTCAGCATCCCAAGAAGACGTCCTTCTTCTCGAGTTTTGACGTAGGTTAAGGGGTAATGATTGTTGAGCCCCTTTTGCAGCCGGGGGTCGCTAAGATCAGTCATGTGGCGGTTGTTCCATCAGGATGATTGCATTGAAATCTCTATTTGCATTATATGGTCATTGACGTGATCACTACAGTGAAGACATGATCATTGACGGAGGCATGGATGCCGACGACCCCCGAGGCGAAGGGTCATTGCGCAGCAGGACGTTCAAGGGCTTCTTCGGTGTCATCAGCGCCTTATCTCCGCTGGCCTTTCCAAGAATTCCTTGATCCCCTGACGGGTTCCACCACATCCCTGCCATCCGACAATCACCCTCAAGTGCTTAATCTGGGTTCGGTCAGAAAAATGGCTATTTCCTTACATGAAATGACTTGTACGCTTTTCATAAGCCATTTAGGATGCGTCGAATGGTGATGCACATCAACAAGTCTCACACATTAAGGGTTTACCCGAATCAGGAGCAACGCCGCCTGTTTGCTTGGACTGAGGGCGCTTGTCGTTACGTGTATAACCGGGCCTTGGCTGAGTTGGGTACATCCTACCAGCAGAAGAAAGCTGGGGAGATTGAAAAGGCCAAGTCGGTCATCGATATCAGCCAGGATGTGACCCAATGGAAAAAGCAGGAGGACACGGCATGGCTTTTAGAGCTGCCATCGAGCCCTCTGACACAAGCCCTCCGCGCACTAGATGATGCCTTCAAAAGATTCTTCAAGGGCCAGAACCGCTCCCCCAAAAAGCACCGCCGCCAGATGGCGTGTTCGATTCGGTCACAGCTTGACCTAAGACAGAAGACTGCTGCCGACGCCTGGGCCAATCAGAAGATCTTCTTTCCCGGGTTCGGAATCCTCAAGACGTCACAGCCTAAAAGGCTGAGGGTGGCCCAGCCCAAGATGCTGACCCTGTCCCGTGACGCCTGTGGCCGTTACTTCATGGCCTTCATGGTGGAGGTGGAGCAGGCGCTGCACCCGGCGAATGACCAGACGGTTGGCGTAGACCTTGGAGTCAAAATCCTGGTGGTGTACTCAACGGGTGAAAAGATCAAGGCCCACAAAGCGGCAATCAAACTGCGAAGAAAGCTAAAGCACGCCCAGAAAACACTGAGCCCCAAGCAGGGTGCGATGAAGGACACCCAACACAAGCTGACGGATGATCTGACCCAACGCTTTGGGGTGATCTGTCTTGAGGACCTGAACGTCAAGGGCATGATGGCCAGCGCCAAGGGAACGGAGGAAGCCCCCGGCAAGCACGTGGCCCAGAAAGCGGGGCTCAACCGGGGCATTGCCCATGCAGGATTCGGTGAGATTCGCCGTCAGATCGAGTACAAAGCCCATTGGAGAGGGTGCAGAGTCCTCTTCTGTGACCGATGGGCACCCACCTCTCGCACCGGCTCCTGCTGTGGTACGTATCAGGCAACCTTCAGTCTGAAGATCAGAGCGTGGACCTGCTCTAACTGTGGCGCGGTTCATGACAGAGATAGGAATGCGGCGATCAATATCGTCACGTTCGCTCCGGGGGGAACCCCGGAAGCTAGGGCGGGGAACGTCCGAAGTAAAGCGCGAGGAGAGGTATACCCACCCGGCCCGTATGAAGCGATTCAGCCGACACGCTGGGACCTCGATGAACCGCAAACCGAAAGCCAGCTTCTGAACGGTCAGGAGGTCATGCCGAGTGAGACACGATGTCGATCGGCAGCATGACAGGCGCGGATTCCAAATGACTGATCCCACGCACGAGAAGACTTTTCACCTGGAATCATTCCTGAAGACACTCACTCAGCGGCCGGGGGTTTACCGAATGCTCGATGAGACAGGAGAAGTCATCTATGTCGGTAAGGCTAAAAATCTTAAAAAAAGAGTACAAAGTTATTTTTCAGGGAAAGAGGCCTCACCGAAGCAACAGGCCATGGTCCTAAGAATCCGAAGTATCGATGTTCGGGTGACCCATACCGAAGGCGAGGCACTGCTGCTTGAAAGTCAGTTGATTAAACGTCATCGCCCTCGATACAACATTATTTTAAGGGATGACAAAAGTTATCCTGCGATTCATGTCTCGACCCAACAAGAATTTCCGCGGGTCACCTTTCATCGGGGATCAAAGCAGCCGGTTGGCCGCTACTTTGGACCTTATCCCAGCGCCAGTGCTGTCAGGGAAAGCCTGAAGCTTCTTCAGAAGGTGTTTCCTGTAAGACAATGCCGGGACTCTTTTTTCGACAACCGTTCAAGACCCTGTCTTGAATACCAGATTGAACGGTGCACGGCACCCTGCGTGGGATTTATTTCTAAAGAGGACTATGCCAGAGATGTCCATGACACCCTCATGTTTCTCAACGGCGATGGTCGACAACTGATTGACGTGCTCGCTGATCGAATGGAAAAGGCCGCCGTGTCTCTCGCCTTCGAAAAGGCGGCGCGATACCGAGATCAGATATCAACGCTTAGAACCGTCCTTGAGAAACAGGCCGTCCACGGCGAGCAAGGTGACCTTGACATTATCGCATCAGCGATTGAAGGTCAGACGGCCTGTATCCAAGTTGTCTTTATCCGAGGCGGCCAACAGATCGGTGACCGAAGTTATTTTCCTATCATGCCCTATGATCATAGTGAGAGTCAGGTTCTTGAAGCTTTCCTGACCCAGTATTACCCGGGGAAGTCGATTCCTCGAGAAATCCTGCTCGGTAGCGCCATCGATCAACCGGCGCTCGTCGAAGAAGTACTAAGTCAACTGGCAGGGCACCCGATCCGCCTGACGAGCAATGTCCGCTCTGAACGCGCGAGGCGGGTCCAATTGGCACGAACAAATGCCCAAACGGCGCTCGCCACGAAACTGGCACACCGACAAAGTCTTCAGGCGCGTTTTATCGCGCTTAAAGAAGCCCTTCAACAGAAAGAGCTGCCCCGACGCATCGAATGCTTTGACATCAGTCACACCCAAGGGGAACTGACCGTCGCTTCATGCGTTGTGTTTGATCACCACGGTCCTATTAAATCAGCCTATCGACGCTTTAACATCGAGGGGATTACCCCGGGCGATGACTATGCAGCCCTTCAACAAGCGGTTCAACGGCGGTACCGTAGAATCAAAAGCGGCGAGATTGATCGCCCCGATATCCTCTTTATTGACGGCGGAAAAGGGCAAATAAATGCGGTTAAATTGACCCTTAACGAACTCGGAATGGACGATATCGTCATCTTTGGGATTGCTAAAGGCCGCGAACGTAAACCCGGCCTCGAAATGATGATTGATCACGATTCCATGAGGGCATTCATGCTACCCTCTCACTCCCCTGCCCTGCTCCTGATCCAGCAGCTCAGGGATGAAGCTCACCGATTTGCCATCACCGGTCACCGGGCGCGACGTGCAAAGGCCAGAAAACCGAATAGTCTCGAAGGGATCCAAGGGCTTGGGCCTAAGAGACGACAACAGCTATTGCGCCAATTTGGCGGAATACGAGAAATCAGTCGTGCCGGTGTAGACTCTCTCAGCAAGGTCGATGGTATAAGCCCCCAGCTGGCACAACGTATATACGATCTATTTCACGAACACGAAACTTGAGTCATGGAGTTAAACCTCCCCACCTATCTGACACTCTTAAGAATCGCACTAATCCCTGTGTTGGTAGGCCTTTTTTACTGGCCTTGGCCATGGTCACATGCGGCCTGCGGTATCGTCTTTGCATTTGCTGGCCTCACCGACTGGCTAGACGGTTACCTCGCTCGTAAAATGGCTCTCACGACAAGGTTTGGGGCTTTTTTAGATCCCGTAGCCGATAAGCTGATGGTCGCCGTGACCTTGGTGTTGATTGTTCAGGCTGATCCAAGCCCCATGGTGGCTATCGCGGCGGCCGTGATTGTCGGCCGCGAAATTACTATTGCATCCCTTCGTGAGTGGATGGCCGAAGTGGGCGAGCGCCGCAAGGTCGCTGTGTCTGCCCTTGGAAAGTGGAAAACGGCAGCCCAGATGGTCTCTATCACATTGTTGTTGTTGGGGATGGATATCCTGAAAGATGATCTTCAGAGAATCGGTCAACTGTTATTGGTGCTGGCTGCCGCATTAACGCTATGGTCTATGATCCTCTATCTTCAAGCCGCGATGCCAGCCTTTTCAAGTAAGAAAGATGCCACTTAAGGCTGTCACAGTGTTGACAATTTCAAGTCTTATATCTAGAATTATTGGTTAATAAAGACGCGGGAATAGCTCAGTTGGTAGAGCACAACCTTGCCAAGGTTGGGGTCGCGAGTTCGAGTCTCGTTTCCCGCTCCAAATTCTTCAACCGCTGATCAGCGGTATCGGTAACGACCGATCTCAAGAGAGAACTGGGCCATTCAAGGTCTGGTAAACCCTATAATTACCCTTCTCGGCGCGTTAGCAAAGCGGTTATGCAGTGGATTGCAAATCCATCTAGGGCGGTTCGACTCCGCCACGCGCCTCCATTACAAAACAAGTCACTAGCAAAGATTCAAACGCTGAATAAACGACGCGTGATCTCACCACACGTACTCTTCGGTCTTGGCTTGCAAGAGCCTGCAGAGTCCTCAGCAATACGTTTGAACGTTCCTCAATTGCGGTGTCTGGGGCTCAACTCCCTTTTTGTAGTCAGGAATGCACAAGTCCCAGGCGTACCCTCCTAATTTTCATTTTCAGAAGGTTACGGGTTTGACCATCGACAACATTGACGTCAAGGCAACACTCAAGCGCTTCCAGGTGCTGCTCGATGAAGAGCCTAATCTCTCGCCAGCACTCCGATCGACCCTCGAAGTCCTGATCCTCGTTGTTCAGCTCATGGTCGGCCGCCTCAGCCTTTCAAGCCGCAATAGCAGCAAGCCTCCATCGACCGATCGCTTCCCCACCCCAAAGAAGCCTAAGGAGGGCTAGGGCCAGAAGGGCCGGGTCGGTACCACCCTCAAGCCAGAGGGTGGGATAAACCCAAGTTCCGCACTTCCCCAACCGTTTTGTCGGGTTTCAGTGGTTGACGCCCTAAACAAATCAATGGGTTAGAGTCCGATTCGGTGTGGATTTCGGGCTTTCTTGTAGTGTCACGCCGTTAGATTCAGGCGCTTGATAGGCTGGTGATAGGCGTGATATCGTGGGCACATGTATACACGCATCACCCGTTCAGGCGGAAGAAGTTATCTCCAGCTCGTCGAGTCCTTTCGGACCGATACAGGCTCTGTGCGTCAAAAGGTCATCGCCAACCTGGGTCGCCTCGATCAACTCGAACCCAAAGACCTCGAACCCCTGATCAATGGCCTTAATCGGGCCATAGGCAAAACCACGAGCGATGCATTCACGCCCGAATACGAGAGCGCCAAGGCATTTGGTGATGTCTTCATGCTGCACGAACTGTGGCATCAGCTCGGTTTCTCCAAAGTCATCCGGAAGGCACTCAGATCCTCCCGTCGCTCCTTCGACGCGGAAGCCATGGTTCGCGCCATGGTGTTCAACCGTCTCTGCGCGCCAGACTCAAAACTCGGTTGCCTTGAATGGCTGGAAACGGTTTCCATACCCCACATGCCCGAGGTGGTCTCTCATGATCACCTTCTTCGGGCCATGGATGCCCTTATGGATAACGCCGAAGTGGTCGAGAGCCTCATGGCTGAACAGATGCGGCCCCTGTTGGATCAGCAGCTCTCTGCCGTTTTCTATGATCTGACCACCGTACGGATTCACGGTGAGGGGAAAGTCGAAGATGACCTCCGTGCCCATGGAATGAACAAAGAGACCGGAGGCATCGCTCGCCAGTTTGTTCTTGGCGTCGTCCAGAGTGCCGATGGGCTTCCACTGATGCACACCGTTCACCCCGGCAACATGGCCGAGACCAAAACCCTGCAGTCCATGGTCACCCAGGTGCTGGCCCGTTTCCCTGTTGAGCGCGTCATCTTGGTCGCTGACAGAGGCCTTCTGAGCCTTGAGAACGTGGCAGAAATCACCAAGCTGGCTGAGGATAAAACGCGAAAGCTTCAGTTCATCTTGGCGGTTCCCGCCAGGCGCTACCAGGATCTGAATGATATCTTTGAGACGCTGACATTTGAAGAGGGTCTTGCCGAAGCCACTTTCGTAGGCCACCGCCTGGTGGTCGCTCATGATCCTGAGCGAGCCAAAGAGCAATCGGCTCGCCGGAGAAAACGGATACAGGAGCAAGTGGACTTTGCAGAGAAGCTGGTCAGCAAGCTCAATGCTCAGGATGAAGGCCTCACCGAAAAGGGGCGCAGAGCCTCTGATCGTGGCGCCTACAGCCGCTTCCAGCGCTCTGTCGCCGAAGCCGAGCTCACTCGTTTCATCAAGGCTGATTTTCAGGCCGATCTGTTCAGCTATGAGGTCGATGAAGCAGCCATCACCAAGGCTGAACGATTTGATGGCAAGCTGGCTCTTCTGACCAATGTCAGGGATTTCAAGGCGGAGGAGATCGTCTACCGATACAAGAGTCTCGCCGACATTGAGCGGGGGTTTAGAGTCCTGAAATCAGATCTTGAGATCGCCCCGGTCTACCATCGATTACCCGATCGTATCCGCGCTCATGCACTGATCTGCTTTATGGCACTGGTGCTCTACCGCATCATGAGGATGCGACTCAAGGCCAACGGAAGCAATGCGAGCCCGAGCAAGGCGCTGGAGATCCTGAGGAGGATTCAGCAGCATCATGCAAAGGTGGGCAGCAAGGACTTCAAGGGTGTCAGCAAAACCACCCCAGAACAGCTCGATTTATTCACCGCACTCGAAATCAGAACCCCGAAATAACCGCTGTAGTCACATTTTTCGATAGGCCATCCCTGTCAAATCATAGGCTTGCGTCACGAACTGCGGAAGTTTGGAAAACGACTTGTCATGTCCTCGTTGAGGCGATTGCAGAAACTCCCAGATGTGGTGAGATCATTCTTCAGGCATCCCGATTGCCAATACGCCCTCACATGACTTTACTTTCTAAAGGCTCAGTAACTCAATTACTGATGGTTCAGTTTGAAGTGTCAGATTGCCATATTCTTCAAAGCCTTGCCACGTAAGGCTTAGATTGGGCATGAAGGGTGACATTTCTTTCTATAGATGAACCCATGCACGAAGCTGGACAGAAAAGACCTGCTCGTGGGATAGTGACCCTGCGTCACTTCCTTGAAGTGGGGTGTTGGCTCGTCGCTGTTTTGACCTGCAAGTTTTTGGCAGCGACGGGCCGGTTTCAATCGGCAGTCCACCTTCTACCTGAAGGTCTCGTGACTGTCACCCCCGCTCAATCTCCTTCCCCTTAAAACTAAAAAAGGCCCCACTAGGGACCTCTGTGCTTTTGCGCGTCTAACCGCCAGAATTACGCGCTTTTCAACCGCCAACTACACGGAGGTGTTTCCGCAAATCGGGGTTTTCTGTCGGGCACTAGATAAGCTGGAATCTATAGAAGATATCCCAGCGGCCCGGGAAGCCCTCAAGAGCCTCCTCGGTGAGGTAAGGTTGCTGCCGGAAAACGGCGCCCTTACAGCTGAAACACAAAGCAACGGACTTGCCGATGCAATGCAAATAGCGTTGGTAGCGGGGGCGGGATTTGAACGCTGTTCACCGCGAATCAATAGGTACCCTAACCTTCGCTGAGTGGGTTTTTGAGGGGGCCAACCCCTAATCGACGCGCCTATAACAGAGGCTACTTCTTCCCATAAGCGCCGTCATGATCTGGATGAAGCGCAGAGAAACGCATCCATGCCCCCTCTCGTGTCACAACGGCTCGGTAGGAGCTAGAGAGACGGATGCTGTACTTCCCCGTCATGCTGATGATCTCTTCCCAGTGAAGCCCCTTATCAACGAACACGTCCTGCCAAACCATCTTACGAATCTTCTTGAGGGTCTTGATGACCTTCTTCAGGTCAGGAACATCAAGGTCAAATAGATCGTCCTGGAAAGTCGGCGCATTAAGATCAACTAAAACCTTGGAATCGTTTCCACTCATTCTTTGCCCACTAGACGGGCTTCAATGGCGTCGATGTCAGTCTCCTGTGGTTTGTTTTGACGCATCCACTCATCGGCTGAGGCTAACTTTTCTTTCATGGCCGGTTCATGTAACCAGCGTTCATTCTGGGGGATGACCACAGCACGCTTCAGCACAATGTCCCCGTCTGGCAACTGTTCGACAAGAAACTTCATCCCGGCCAACGCCTTACCCAAAGAGATTTGGCCACTTTTTCCAACCACTTTAATCGCATGCATAAAAAACCTCCATTCGTGCAGCATGATAGCATGATGCGTTCCTTAGTCCCTGTTTGCAGCGAATAAGTTCGCATTCAAATGACCCAGCGTAACCTGAGCAGGAATTCACTGGGTCATTACGATCGATCTATTCCCTTGCGACACAATTGGGTTATACTTTTATTTAACTTACGGAGGTTCCAAATGCACACGACCAATCTTCGCAAAGTGGGTGGTTCGATCATGTTGGCGGTGCCCCCTGCTTTCCTTGACCAATTGCATCTGAAAGCGGGTGCTACGGTCGGCATAGCTGTTGATCATGGCTGTCTTGTGATTAACCCTAATTCACCTATCCGCTATACGTTAGAAGAGTTATTGGCTGCTTCAGACTATTCGCAACCGGAGTTAGAGGAAGAGCGGGAATGGATCAATGCGCCTGCTGTGGGCGGTGAGTTGTTGTGAGGCGGGGAGATATTTACCTTGTGTCGCTGGATCCGACTGCTGGCCACGAGCAAAGTGGGAGCCGTCCCGTATTGGTTGTCTCTCCAAGTTCCTTCAACGATGCAACGAAACTGCCGGTAGTACTGCCGATCACAAACGGCGGGGATTTTGCTAAACGCTTGGGGTTCGCGGTGCCGATCAGTGGTATCTCTGTTTCAGGCATTGTGAGATGTGATCAACCTCGAGTCATTGACCTAGCAGCCAGACACGCCAGAAAAATAGGCATCATGCCGACTCCGATTATGGAGGATGTTTTGGCACGGCTTGTAACTATCTTTGAGTGAATAGATCTTGCAAAAAATGGTCTAGGCAGGAGATGCTCAATGAGCAAGAGGATCGCGACGTTTGATCTATCCGAGTTCCTAGATAGTGCCCGACAGAAAACCCCGATTTGCGGAAACCCCTCCTCCCCGAGATTGACCAGAGGGCAATCTCGGGGGGGTCGGGAAGGGATTTTCTTCGCTTACCGGGATAACTCTCGTTAAGTCTGGTTTTTGGGCGTAGGAATCCCAAAGACTCAACGCTATCCGCGAATGCTTCGACCACATCAGTCATGAATGGCTATCGCGAATATCTCAATGGATAAGTTGAAGCCGATCCATGACCGTATGCCGGTGATCTTGTCTCCAGACTATTACGATGCCTGGATGAATACGAAGGAAACGAGTACATCGAGGCTCAAATCACTTCTCATCCCCTACGCTTCAGATCGGATGAAGGCCTATCCGATCAGCACGTTAATCAACAGCCCCAAAAACGACAGTCGTGAACTGATCTTAAAAGGGCACATAAGTAATATCTTTGAGTCATAATCACTCGGTGAATGAAATGCTTTGCCCTTGAGTGCTGATCGACAACTAACCATAGTCCACCTTTTTGAGGCTACTGCCCATGAAACCATCACAAGCATTGGACTTAAATCGGGCTGCCATCAGGCAGGTAGTTGCATCTCACCGCGCCCAAAATGCTCGCGTCTTCGGTTCGGTCATACACGGTCAGGATACTGAAGGCAGTGATCTGGATCTTCTGATCGACACAACCCCGGAGACAACGCTCATGGATGTCGCGGCCATTCAGCTCGAGCTACAGAATCTTCTGGGCGTATCGGTCGACGTACTGACACCCAAAGCATTACCCGAAACCTTTCGAAATCGCGTGATGTCCGAGGCCGTTCCGGTATGACCAAGGCATTGCGAGTTCCGGATTACCTTCGCCATATATTGAATGCGATCGAGCGAATAGATCGATATACCACCGACATGGATGAAACTGGATTTCTTGCCAACGAGTTGATACAGGATGCCGTAATCCGAAATATCGAAATCATTGGTGAGGCCGCCAACAATCTCCAACGTGTGGATTCCGCCTTTGCTGCGGATCATGATGAAATTCCATGGATGGTGATGTACACGATGCGCAACCGCGTTAGTCATGGATACGACCAGGTTGACTTTGAGATTCTCTGGCGCACGGTACAGAAAGACCTAGCCGTCTTGCACGCGCAAATTTCCAAGTTGAGCCCACAATGAAGTGCATCGTCGCTATAGGGGTCCCCGGCCCCGTATCCTGCAGCGTTTGATGCAAATCGCAGGCCGTCCAAAGACTTCAGCCCTAAAGACCGACTCCACATTCCGTGAGAATGCAAAGGTTCCGAATCATTGCTTTTATGGAGCTCTGGACGGCCGGAACATCGGTCTTGGCGGACCTTGATGGGTGGGGTCATGGCGGGATCGTCCTCCCGCCTCCCATTCGTGGTCCCGCCATCGTATTGCCGCCACCACCGCCGCTTCCGCGGTTGGCACCGCTTCCACCTCCCTCTGGCATCTATCGTAAGGGACGTTATTACGGGGACCCACCCTCTGGTTACCCGAAAGGGCAATACAAACACCACCATCATCGGCACTGAACCCATGAAGCAAACCCCATACGACCGATCTGATCTGTCTGCTGCTGAAGAGTTGATCCGAACTGCACTGATGGTCGAGTTTCAACGTGATGAGCCTGTAATCACTCCCTGCACGGATGGAGAAAACCTTCACCTTTCGGTCGAAATCGTGGTCGGCATTGACGATGAAGATCCTGAGGACATCATCGAATGGTCCGCGATGGGACTCCTCTTTACACTCGCCGCCCTGTCATTCGATGACGCACGTCCGCGCGGACACTCTGAACTGGATTTCATGGAGAATGATCAACTCACGATGAAGGATTTTTTAGGCGACCTTCACTACGTTCAGGGTGAACTGCGGTTTTCTGCAGACTACATACGTGGCCGTTGCTTGAAGACAGACCTTGTTGCACGACCCAATGGACGAATTTCGATCAGCACACTGAATCGGGGCGTTTCCGCTTCACGCTGGCTGGATAGACTCCAGGGAAAAAATCCCATCCGCCTCGTCAATGGAAGCGAGAATTGAATCTAACGATCGGACCCCCTATGAAACAGACAGACCTGGAAGAACTATTACGCGTCATTACCTTGAGTACACTGGACCCCAAATTTTAGACGCTGGTTTAAGCTATTGTCATTGGAGGACGATGGCATGACAACAACCAATAAGCGCAGGATACACAGCGCCGATTTCAAGGCAAAAGCCGTTTGAGCAACGGCTGGGCTACTCTATCTCTCACATGGCTCGTTGGCGCTGATCGAAATAGTCTGACCAGCGAGGATGGCAAGCGGTGTCGGATTGGAACCCGCCTTCGCTTCGAGAGGCGATCACCGCCTATAAACCCCCCTAGGGTTTCCGATGCGCACAACAAGAATACGTACTTTGTTATCTTCGATGCTAGCAATGATCCGGTAATCACCTACACGGTACTTCCAGAAATCACCGAGCCTTGATCCCTTAAGCGCCTCGCCAATGGTGCGGGGATCTTCAAGGGTAGCGAGACGATCACTAAGGAATCCAAGAATACGTCGCGCAATGGGTGGGTCAAGCTTGCTTAATTCGCGCTCAGCCCCATGATCTAAGTCAATCTTCCACACCATAACGCTTCATGGCTTCCTCGAGGGGTAAGATCTTGGTTTTACCGGATTGGATATCAATGAGGCGTTGCTCTGCGAGGTAAAGATCTTCCAAGTCGCTTAGGTGCTCAAGAATCGCTTCTCGAGCGTAGAAAGTCTTGGTACGTCCTGTAGCTTTCGCCAACGCCTCAAGGCGTCCTTCAATGTCAGCGGGTAGACGGATAGCTAACACGGTCTTTCTCCTATCACCAAATTGAAATACACGTACAGCAGTTACAGAAATATTTCTGCCATCTTGAGCGATAAAACAAGGGAAGGCTCAGAAGGGCCATTAGATTATGCTAATTCCCACTCGAAACGGAAGAGCGCCCACGTTCCGGTATAGCAACCCGAGCGCCAAGCCTTAGCGGCGAGCATAGGCTGCAGTACTGACCCCATCAGCATCGATAGCCTCAAGGTGCCGCCGCCAAAAAATAGATCGTTCCGTCATATTCAACCTCTATCTAAAGGAAGGCTGAATTGTTCAGGAGATCGCTAGGCCCTGAAAGCACCCAGATGATGGGGCGCTTACAATTGATGACCATCATATTCCCCTCGCGATCTGAGTCCTCGTGTTCAATGCCGAGGAACTAGAACGGCGGAGAATAACACTGACCGCTTGCACGAAAGGGCTTTCGGAGGACCCTAATGCTAGACACTGACCTTAGCTCAATCCAGCCAGTCTGCCACCACCAAACCCGGCACCCGGTCGAATTCTCTGCGATTATGCGTGACCAGTGTCGCATCTACTGCGCAGCAATGCGCGGCAATCAGCAAATCATTCCCACCGATGCAATGTCCCTTGCTTTCCAGAGCCGTGCGGATTTCTGCGTAATACCGATCGGCATTGGAATCCAACGGGCATTACGGGAATAATCTCCAGCAAAGCCGCTACCCTTTGTGTCAGAGCCGATGAGGCGCGCTTTGCCGCACCGTAGCGAAGCTCGCAAGCCACCATGACGCTCGGACACACAGTCGCGTCCCCCATTTCCGCCATGCGTTTTACAGCCTTGCCATCTGGATTCCGAATTATGTCGGAAAGGATGTTGGTATCGAGCATGAAGAGCCCAGTCATCAGAGAAAATCGTCCGAAGCCGGGGGGGGGTCGGCAATGACAGGGAAATCATCATCCAGAGGCTCCCAACTGGCTAAAAGCTTGAGCAGCTGGTTACGGGGAGGAAGCGGCTCGATAATCAAGCGCTCCCCCTCCTTGCGCATAATGGCTTCCGTGCCAGCCAACTCAAACTCCCGCGGAATCCGTATGGCCTGATTACTGCCGTTACGGAATATGGATACATGGCGTTCGACGTTCATGCTGACTTCCTTAAAATAGCATATGCCTTAACATAGGCCAGGCCGCTTCGCCCGTCAACCAGGGAAAACCCGCGCTTCCCCCATAAGATTCTTTAAGCATGACCAGAACTTGTAAGTTCGATAGAGTCTCCAGACGTCTTGAGGCTGCTCAATCGCTTTGGGGAGTTTGACCATCGCTTGAGGGGCTTGGCCATCCCGCCCTCACTGCACGAAAATGCATTGAGGCCAACCACCAAATAATTCAGCCGCTTGTCACTGATCGAGATCGATCATCATTTGTGTAACTTGGTGATGAGGTCGGGATCAACAAAGGCAGAGCCCACCGAGCACTGAAACAAACTCACCAACTTACTGGCCGGTAACCTTATTGGTGGTGAAGAATAACTTAGGCGTCTGCAGGATAAAAGTCTGTCTGCGGGATGAAACATTACGCTTGAAGTATTTGCCAAGACGTCTCCGTGACATATGAGTGACGCGAGGACCACGAAACCCCCAAAGATTTGCAAACCGATTGATTTTTTTGGCGCCCCCAAGGGGGTCGAAGCGTTTCCGATTCAAAGACAGTCAGATCATGGATACCCAAAAACGGGTAGAAGCTGGCTTGACGGTTAACGAACTTTGCTGAGAGCTCGGCATCAGCATGGCTAAGTTCTTCAAGTGGCGATCGAAGAACGGTGGCATGGGTAGGGCCATGATTTCCCGGCTGAAGGAACTTGAAGCCGATAACACCAGACATAAAGAAAATGGTCGATGAAGAAAAGCTTAAGCCAGAGACTATTCAGGGGTTCATCATAAAAAAAGTGTAAGGCCATCTCGCCGACACGGGATGGCCGAAAAAGCCGTTGCTGAGAAGGGTATCTCTATTCCTCTCACCTGTTCGGAAATCTCCCCATTACTCATCCGCCCCCGTGCCTTCGCTCTCGCGTCTCGAGATGCGGGTGATTTGTCTTAACAATTTCGGCCTTATGCACAGGGGCAAATCTCATCCTTACTTCACCTTGAGCGGCGGCAGCTCCCATTCACTGGCGCTGATATTTTTTGGTCGGTATTGAACTCCCGCATGCTTCATAAGTGCACTAGGAACCATAGCAGGAGTATCAATATCCCGCGTTCCTGACCAACGCAAACGAATCGGGAACTCGCCAGCCTGTGCGCTGAAAGATTTGCATAGGTCAAAGTACTTTAAGGGAGTGAGGTACCAGTGATAATTTCCGACAAAGTTTATATCTCCAAACGTAACACAGCCCCCAAAGTCCCCCCCGTACTGTACTGAGTCGAGCAAGGGATAATACTGATTGTAGGGCAGAGGATCACTCGCGACAGGCATAGGCGCCAATCGTGTAACCCCTTGAGGATTCATAATAGAAACATTACCTCTAGCGCTGATGTAGCGGCTACCGCCATCGGTATAAATGGTATTGCCACCAGAATCAAGCCGTTTATTAGTAGCAACGTTTTTAGCTATGGTTAGCCCACTCGAAAGGCTCTGTCCTTGAAATCCGGTGGTGTAAACGGCGCCACCATCGATGCCCACTTCAAGGAAGTGATCCACCCGGTTTGCCACGATTGAATTGTGCTCCATGGCGGTTGGTGTTTCGGAAACGCCCCACATTCCACTTGTTGCGGAGGCGAGGCCAGGGAAGCTCCAAGGATCCAAAAGCCCCCATCCCCAACCTATTGCCACGCCAGACCAAGGCACGTTCACGATGGTGTTGTTCGCCACTTTGTTGAATCGACCAAACCCGAGAAATATTCCAGGCGCATCGGTGTACTCGATCCCTATATCGCGAATGAGATTGTTCGTGATGCTATTACCGAGGGTGACATAGGGGTCGGATGGTGGATGGCGATCATCTAAAAAGATATCACCCAAGCTAACGGCAGCCGCGGAGAGATCCTTAAAAAGGTTGCTGGTGACTTGGCTGTTCTGAGTGCCGCGACCAAGGGCTAAGGCGGTTGAGCCCAAGTGTTGAAATCTATTTCCAACAAAGGCTATGTGATTCGCAAAGTTGAAGTTAACGCTCCCTTCGACCTGCTGAAGATTTCTGGAGCTGGAATCATCCAAAGCCTCAGGGATGACATGACCAATGACGTTACTGTCATTTTTGTCGCCTATGACAAAGTATAGACTCTGATCAACCACGTAGCCCTGGCTACTGCTTGGTTTAAGCCATGTTGCATAGTCGAATGTGAGGCCTTCAAATCGTAGATCGTGAAGAGGGGCTTCCGGAGTGCCTCTACCCATGATCAGATGCTCAAGAACCGGAAGCTCGGCCTGTACCTTATTCATGTCCAGTCCAGGTTTAGCGACAAAATAGATTTTGTTCGTCCCCTCATCTAAGTACCACTCATCAGGTTCATCAAGAAAGCTCAGCGAATTTTCGAACCATGAGATTTGCCAGAGCCCCCAAACATTCTGTGCCCCGGCCGTATTAACGAAGATGTTGGCATTCTTCCAGCCGGGTTCTTCAAATACTAGCAATCCCGGAACCAACCCAACCGAGGGGTAAACGCTGCTTAACTGAATACGGTATTGCTTCCAAGAAATCAGACTGACCGCTTCGATATCGCCAGGTCTGTGCCAGGTGGCTGGGTCAGCCCAAGCGGGATTGTTTATCCAAGGAGCAGGAAGGAACGCCACACCGCCTAGTAAGCCGCAAAGAGGTGTCAGAGCTGGGCCGTTACAAGGTCGGAATCCAGCGGGGTAGTTTGATGTTTTTGCTCGGGTAGCTCTCTTGCCATTCACATAAAACTGTCGGGAAATAACCTTTCCGACATCTGCAGACCAGACATTGGCGGTCCCGTTTGGAATTGCGGTCAACGTCCAATGGGTAACCGGTCGTGATCCCGCAAGGACCACACTTCCACCGTCTACTCCTCTATAGGTGACCGTTCGTCCATTTTGGCCAGAGTCTGCCGCATCAAAGACCAAAGGTTGCTGAAGTCGGTATAGGCCATCTCGAATGTTAACGTACACATCCTGGTTCCCCCTATCCGGGCTAGTTCGCAAGGCAAGCCTAGCTCTGTCTATCGTTAGAAATGGATCTGACTCAGTGCCTTTGCCTGAATCATGACCGTTAGGGGCTACCCAGATGGACAAGGCGGCACCTGCTGGCGCTAGCCCAGGCATAGCCAAGCAAAACAGCAATAACATGCCATGAAAAAGCCTGGAGATGGGAACCATAAACTTTCGCTCAGTAAAGTGAATCGAAAAAAGCCCGTCCACTATAAAGTTACAACGTCGATTTAGGGGAAATACTTTCCTTAGCCATTAGAAAATTCTGCTATGCTAAAAGATGGTACATTTAGGGACTGAATGCGGCGTCTATTCAACACGACAGACGCTTTCGCGGTTTAACCGAAAAAAACCTGAGCGCGAGCATTTATAGCTCAAAACGAGAAAGATCGAACAGGATCAGGTATTGCTCAAACCAGCTTCAAAAGCATGAGCCCGACCCACCAAAGAATATTTGAGTGATAACCAGTGAATTCTGACGACCAAGAGCATGCTGCGCCTATCCTTAGCACAGCACTAAAAGAGAAAGATCACAAAAGATCCTCAAACAAATAACTGAAATTTGGTCCGACAGAGAAAGAGCTGTTGATTGAATCTGGGCGAGGGCCGATTCACCATAAACGTCAACAGCCATACCTTTCGAAAGATCTGAGGAAAGGATACTGAGGAAGAATTTCCACGGCGGTTGCTCAAACCCACAAAAACCGCAACCTTCCTAATAAATTACTGCGACAGACCGAGGTTACTGATGCCCGTTAAATTCATTCAAAAGTCATTACTGGCCCTCCTGTTTTTTTTCATCGGCTTAACGACGCTCTCGACAACCACTTACGCCCAAACGTTCACCGCGGGGCCCGGCATCGATCAATTTACCCCATTACCGAAGACCCTCAGTAGGGTCGGCGAGCGACTTTCAGTCCGGGTCACATTCAACGAGACCGTGATGGTCAAGGGTCGACCGACTATCCCGTTCAGTATAGGCAATGGAACTCGGCAATTAAGGTATCAAGGCCGCTTGGGCAGGGGTAAATCTCTTCTGTTTACCTATCGTGTTCAGCCCGAAGATATTAATTCTGGAGCCGTCAGCCTTGCGACCGTCCTGGGTGAGGTCATCGCACTGCCTCCATCCGTATCGATCCGGAGCCCTCAAGGCATCGACGCCACAGCGGCAAAATTCGCCGATGGTCGAACCTTTGTTGTGCTTGGAGCGCTTTATGAGCCTCTGGGAACCGTTAGCAAAGTGGCCTTGAATGAGGTATTGACGTCTGAACTCCCGAAGTTTGCTAAAGGCACCGTCTGGCCGGGATATGTCATCCCCACCTACACGCTAGCTACCCACGATGTACAGCTGTTCAAAGTAGCCTATCGATCGGTCATCCCAGAACGGAGCAATCAATCAACCACCGCCTATGGTCTTGTTGCCATCCCCCTTCCTAACACGAATGAAGGTCCCGGGATGATCGCTTATCGGCCGTTAGTGTCATACCAACACGGGACTGTGATGCAAAAGCATGAAGTTCCCTCATACGCGTTCACACCAGGACCACATTACGACAATGCCTACGAGACTCGGCTTAATGTGGCCCAATTTGCGGGTCAAGGCTACAGCGTCATCGCCGCGGATTATTTTGGAATGGGTGATTCAAAGGAACCCGAAGCCTATTCGGTCAAGCGCAGTGAGCAGCAAGCCTGTCTTGACCTATATCGATCATCGCTTGGCTTGCTGAAAGCGCAGCAGGTGGTTGTCAGTGACCTATTTCTCGCTGGCTGGTCGCAGGGGGGACTGGTCACGATGGCCTTCCTCGAGAAACTGGAAGCCGAGCAGATAAAGGTGAGAGCGGCCTCGACAGCTTCTGCGCCTGCCTCAACCCTGGCTGCCTTGTCAGCGTTGGTCTACAACCCAAGGGATGGGAAAGACGGCAATACTGCCGATGCCGCATGGATCAATATTGTTTTTATTCTCAGCGCCTTCTCCCAAGAGAATTATTTAACAATCCCAGGGCTGGCGAGGGACTTCTTTAAGCCGGAATATTATGAGACGTACCTGAATATTTATGAACGAAACTACGATATTGACACGTTAATAATCAGGCCTGGGTGTATCAGCGTGGGGGGAAGCCCTTGTACGCCAACCGATGCGCGAGAGATATTCCAATCTAAATATCTTCAAAAGTCGTTTTTTAGTGACGCTGAATATGTGAAGGTCATGACTGAAGCTAATGGCGATGAATGGGTTTTTAGCACCCAAATCAAGATGTTCTACGGTCAGCAAGACGAAGCATTTTCGAAGGGAGTCACAACCTTACCCGCCACCTCTCAAGCGATCTTTAATCCTGGTTACATCCAGAGCATTGAAGTGGCTAAGGGGACTCATCGGGGAACATTCCTATCCTCGGTCCAGGCACAGAAGGAATGGTTTGACGCCTGCGTAAGGGATACCAGCTCAATGGGTTGCCTAGCCCAGTAAGAACAACCCCCTTAGATTGCTTAATTTCGAAATGCATTCATACCCTTGTCTTTTTAAAATCATGTTATGACTTACTGATGCTATAGAAAGAAATGTCACCCTTCATGGCCAATCTAAGCCTTACGTGGCGCGGCATTGAAGAATATGACAATCTGACATTTCAAACTGAACCATCAGTAAACCAACTCCGCGTCCGATGACAAATACCACAAACAGAAAGCATGACCGGCACCTCAACCAGAACCCCCACAACGGTAGCTAGTGCAGCGCCTGATTCCGGCCCATAGAGCGCAATAGCCGTAGCGACAGCCAACTCAAAGAAGTTGCTGGCTCCAATTAAAGCGCCAGGAGCCGCAATGACGTATGGCGCGCCCGTCCATTTCATCAGCCCGTAGACCAAACCCGCGTTGAAATAGACCTGGATAATGATGGGTACTGAGATCAAGAGGACGTGAAACCAGTGACCGATGAGATTGTCGGCTTGAAAAGCGAAGATCAGTATCAAGGTGCCAAGGAGGGCACCCATGGCCACAGGATGAAGCTTTGGAAGAAACACACCTTCAAACCAGACTTTACCCTTTATCTTGACCAGAAGGGATCGGGTCATGATGCCTGCTACCAATGGGATCACAATGAATATCAGCACCGAGTAGAGCAACAGATCAAATGGGACCGTCAAATTGGACGTGCCGGTGACGAGCCACGTCACGATAGGCGCGAATGCCACGAGCATGATGAGATCGTTGATGGCCACTTGAACCAGGGTGTAACCAGGATCTCCATCCGTCAAATAGCTCCAGACAAAGACCATGGCGGTACAGGGCGCCGCCGCCAAAATGATCGTGCCTGCAATATATTGGTCGGCGGCATCGGCGCCTATCCAGGGAAGAAAAAGGTGCTTAAAGAATAGCCAACCTAGGAACGCCATGCTGAAGGGCTTCACTAACCAGTTGACGAACACGGTAATGAGGACGCCCTTGGGATTTCGACCGACACCGATGACGGATGCGAAGTCCACCTTGAGCATCATAGGGTAAATCATCAGCCAAATCAGGACCGCAATAGGAAGGTTAATCCCGGATAGTTGGAGGCTCCTAAGATCAGCGACTGAATCAGGAATCAACTGGCCAATCAGCACCCCAAGCAGGAGACAAATCCCGACCCAGACGGTCAAGTACCGGTCGAAAAAATTCATCTGCTTTCGCGCAGCAGCGGTTGCTTGTTGCTGAGACATGGTCATCACTCCTGATGGGATTATTGAATTTCTCTACCAATCCTTTGCAGTTCTTCGGTGATGGCCTCTTTGCTCATAGCCTCGACAGGAAGATCGACCATCGCCTTGACCCGACGCTTCAGAATATCGAATGTCTTGTCGAAGGCGGCGATGATCTCTTCAGGTGTCCCCTCTAGGTGACCGGGGTCTTCTACACCCCAATGTGCGCGGATGGCTGGCCCAAGAAATACGGGGCAAGGTTCTTGGCCTGCTGAGTCGCACACCGAAATAAGGATATCGATGGGCTGATCACGAAATGCATCCATCGACTTGCTGGAATAACCCTCGGTAGGCAAATTATGGCGGGCAAGTGTTGCTAACGCCCCTGCGTTAATGCGGCCGATAGGCTTACTACCCGCGCTGTGCCCTTGGTATCGGCCATGACCTAGTGCGGTGACCAACGCCTCGCCCATCACGCTTCGGCAGGAATTGCCAGTACAAAGGACCAAAACATTCAATGTCTCGTTATTCATATCTTTTGTTCGTGTGTTGTCGATATAAAGATCGATGCGTGTCTATCGTGAGCCAAGGTGAGGATGCCTCACCCTGGCCCTTCAATCATTTATCTCGTGTATCCAGTCATCATGAATCCCTGCTTTGAGATGTTTACAGGTCCATCAAACTTCTGGGATTAAGATCATCAGTGTCAAATCCTTATCCTATGGTTTCTTTGAAACTTGGCGTGCAACAGGATGTGGATGAGGTGTCTACTTTCTCTTTAAACTCTGGTTTTGCGCCAAAGACCGGCACGCTAGCAAGGGAATGGAAGGCTTCCCAAGGGATGCCTTGAGGATCCTGAGTCCAGTATTTGTCAGATTCAGCATAGCAACAGGCCGTCCCTTTCTGTTCGATCACGGGCAGTGCAGCGCTTGACAGCCGGCGGTTGATGTCAGAAAGATCACTCTCTGATTCGACCTGAATCCCCAAATGATCGAGACCAGGCTTCGCCCCACGGGATGAAATCGCAAAATTCACGGTAGGATCATCGAGCATCCACTTCGCATAATCCGGCTTGACAACGGAAGGTGCTGCTTCAAAAAGGGCCGCATAAAAACGGATATTGGCTTCGATGTCATCGACACTGATATGGATATGAAGGCGTTTCAATGGGTTACTCCAAGGTTAACAAAATTGCCCGTTACAACAGTTCTCGGTCAAATAGCTAATAACAGCGTTCATCCTTGCATAATCGGCGGAATAAATAAGGAACCTCCCCTCCTGACGCTGGTTAATGAGTCCCGCGTGACAGAGTTCCTTGAGATGGAAAGACAGCGAAGAGGGAGGAATATTTAGGGCCTCAGCAATCCGACCCGCAGGCCTTCCCTCCTCTCCCGCCTGCACCAAGAACCGAAACACGGCAAGCCGGCTTGATTGAGCGATCGCCGTCAAGGAAATTAGGACTTCATTTGTTTCCATGTTTCTATAATAGTCGAAATGATAGGGAGGAGCCATCATTTCATGATGACCGAGGGGATCAGTCGATTCGATGATAGGACCAGTAGAAAGAATTAGTGCTTGTCATCAGACCCCTCTTTCACACAAACTGAACACCAGCATGTTCTCATGAACGACATCCTAAAGAGCGGGTACATCATGATCGAAGCCAACCTAACGAATGTTTCACAACCGGTCAGACTCCTTTTTACAGGTTTTCTGTTAGTGACCCTCATGGGTCTCTATATGGCGGGCTTCCAAATTATGGAGACCCACGGCAAGGCCGATGGCCAACCGGGTCTATCAGTCAATGACATTGTTTATAGCTATTACGGTAATCGCAGCGGATCGAAGCTCGAGGCCATGCTCAATGGTCAGATGGAGCCGATGGCCCCAGATGAAGTTCGCTTCAAGTTAATCCAGTGGGCTCGTGAAGGTGCAAGCATCAAGGACTGGCTTCCTGAAATTAAACCGATCATGGAACAATACTGCGTTAGCTGCCACACAGCGGGCGCGAGCATTCCGAATTTCAATCAATTCGAAAGCTTACAAAAAGTGGCTGAGGTCGATGAAGGGGCCAGTATCGCAAGTTTAACTCGGGTGTCACACATCCATCTGTTCGGCATCTCCTTCATCTTCCTCTTTGTGGGTTGGATATTTGCCATGGCAAACTTTCCGGTGCGCTGGAAGATGATTCTCATAGCGACACCCTTTGTTTTCCTTCTGCTCGACGTGTTGTCATGGTGGCTTACCAAATTCTTCCCGGTGTTTGCATGGCTCACGATGCTTGGAGGGGTCGGATCTAGTCTCGCCTCAATCATCATGATCGTGACCTCTCTCGGTCAAATGTGGATGTGGGAATTGATACAAAGACGGCATTAAGACCCCTATTCCATGAAATCGCTCTGATTTTCAAAGCGTCCAAAGTGGGCGCCCCGTGGCTATAAATCCCGGGGTGCTTCAAGCGACTTTTTCAACGTGATAGCATCTTCATCCGAATAGAATATTTTTTCTTATTTGGTAGACCAATCTATAAAACCAAGAACAATCATTCTTTAGGACGAGGAGGGAAATCTATGAGCTTTGACTTTAGTCGGGTGACCAAGCGCGAATTCAATGTCGGCAATAAAGATCAGCAAATGCGCCTTGCCGGCGCCGCGGGGATCATGATCATCGCCGCCATCATCGAAAATGGCGTTCTCATGCTGTTAGGCCTCGGTGTAGCGGCCCTAGCGCTCTTGAAATGGTGTCCTGTCTATTCTGGAACAGGAAAAACGACCGTCACCAAAGGGGAAAGCCCGCCACCCTTTTGATGATCTCGCCATCTTCAATCGCTAAAGCGACATGAGGGCGCGTCACTTTTTTGGGGACAGTTATAAGACATTTCAAAAAAGCATAGGGAGCTATGGTGTCCTGACCGCCACCATCGTCATCATGATCCTGACTCGCCCTTTCTTTGAGCCTGATGGCCGAGGTGGGGGGCTTACCGACGCCTTCTTCGTCATTATCTTTCTTTCCTCGGTCCTTGCGGCCAGAAACAAACCCATCAATTTTATCTTAGCCGGCTGTCTTGGAGTCTTGACATTTCTGGCTAAAATTCACTTTCATTTCAGTGCTATCGCCCAGTTACCGCTGATCATCAGCGCAAGTACTGCGCTTTTTTTTCTGAGTGTTCTCATCCATCTTGCGAGTGACGTCTGGAATAACAGGCACAAAGTCAGTGGCGAGGTCATTTATGCCGCCATCTGCGCTTACCTCATGATCGGGATGACCTGGTGCTACTTGTACGAGTTCATTGAAATGGCCGCTCCGGGTTCGTTAAAAGGACCCACGATGGTCATGGTGAAAGACGATTTTTTCTATTTTAGCTTTGTCACCCTCTCTACCCTTGGTTTTGGGGATATCATTCCAGTGTCAAGACTTGCCCGCTCGTTCGCGATCATCGAAGCCATGACTGGGCAACTCTACCTTGCCATCCTTATCTCAAGGCTAGTTAGTGCGCACGTGTCAGACCTTCAGCACCAGGCGGCATCAAAAATTGCTCACCTAGAGAAGGCTCGGGCGGCAAGGACCGACGATCGGACCCCTTGAGATCCTTCAGAGATATTTGGAGAACTTTCATGACGAGAACCCCACAACACCTGAAGTACACCGAGACCCACCAGTGGGCCCAGCAGGAACTGGATGACACCGTTCTGGTCGGCATTACTGATCACGCCCAGGCGGAGCTTGGCGATCTGGTCTATATTCAGTTTCCTAAGATCGGTCAGCATATAGAGGCGGGCAAGCCGATTCTTGTGGTGGAATCGGTCAAGGCGGCATCGGATGTCTATGCCCCCCTTTCAGGGACGATCACAGCCATCAACGACGACTTAATCATCGCTCCAGAACAAGTTAATGAAGACGCTTATAAGGCTTGGTTGATTAAGGTAAAGCCAGATGACCCTGGCGAACTGAATCATCTTCTCGATGGCCCGGCCTATGAACATCTCATCACCGCACAGACCTGATGGATCAGCTGTCGCTTTTAAAACCCGATGACTGGCATGTCCATCTTCGGGATAATGACGCTATGGCGGCGATTGTTGGTGCTACGGCGCAGGTTTTTGCTCGGGCACTCGTTATGCCAAACCTCCGCCCCCCCATTACTCGAGTAGAACAGGCCCTCCGCTACCGCGAAAGAATTATGGCGGCCCTCAAACCAGGGCAGTCATTTAATCCTCTGATGGCACTTTATCTTACCGAGAGTACGCCAGAAGAAGAGATCGCACGCGTGGCCGAAACACCAGAAGTCATCGGCTTTAAACTCTACCCACAGGGCGCTACAACACATTCAGAAGCGGGCATCCGCTCGCTAGAAGCGCTCGATCCTCTGCTGGAAACCATGGCACATTACCAGGTACCACTGATGGTCCATGGCGAGGTGACTGACAGCAACATTGATATTTTCGATCGCGAAGCCCTTTTCATCGAGCGCTATCTCGAACCCTTGACCCAACGCTTTACATCCTTAAGGATCGTCCTTGAACACATCAGCACCAAGGAGGGCGTTGATTTTGTCGAGCGAGCACAGGGGCCGGTTGCTGGCACCCTTACCGCGCATCATCTCTTATTGAACCGAAATGCCCTGTTTGTCGGCGGGATTCAACCCCACCATTACTGCCTGCCTGTTCTTAAACGAGAAAACCATCGGCAGGCTCTTCTGTCAGCAGCCACCCAGGGTAATCCCCGCTTTTTCCTTGGAACCGACAGCGCACCCCATCACCGATCACTCAAAGAGTCTTCCTGCGGCTGCGCTGGTTGCTATACCGCCCATCATGCCATGGAGCTCTATGCCACGGCATTTGATCAGGTGAATGCGCTGGATCGACTGGAAGGCTTTGCAAGCCATCATGGAGCGGACTTCTATGGTTTGCCTCGCAACACCGGGGTGATTCGGCTTGAACGGCGCCCGAGTAACATCCCTCTAGAACTCCCCTTTGGATCAGAGAGCGTCATTCCATTCATGGCCGGCAAAACCATCCCTTGGACGCGGACCGAAGACCCTTCAAACAGCGGTGACTGACTGCCGCACCGACTGTCTCCCTATGGTAAAATAGCCTGGTATTGCCAAGTTTTTCCGCCGCACGCCACTCACCGCGTCGGCCCAGTCATTATTCATCATGCAAGATCATAAGCTCACCCATCTCAAGCAGCTGGAAGCAGAAAGTATCCACATCATTCGTGAAGTCGCCGCTGAATTCGAACGACCAGCGATGCTCTATTCAATCGGGAAAGATTCAGCGGTCATGCTGCATCTCGCCATGAAAGCCTTCCATCCAGGGAAACCCCCTTTTCCGCTCCTCCATGTCGATACCACGTGGAAGTTTAAGGAAATGATCACCTTCAGGGATCAAATGGCGCATGATTTTGGTTTTGATCTCCTGATTCATGTCAATCAAGAGGGGGTCGATGCCGGTGTCGGGCCCTTCACCCATGGCAGTGAAAAACATACTGACGTCATGAAAACGGAAGGCCTTAAGCAAGCTCTGAATCGTTATCAATTTGATGCAGCTTTCGGGGGCGCACGTCGCGATGAGGAAAAATCAAGAGCGAAAGAAAGAGTCTATTCATTCCGCGATCAACATCACCGGTGGGATCCTAAAAATCAGCGACCTGAGCTCTGGAACATCTATAACGCCAAAGTGAATAAAGGAGAAAGCATTCGTGTTTTTCCCTTATCGAACTGGACTGAGCTGGATATATGGCAATACATCTACCTTGAGAGCATCCCGATTGTGCCGCTTTATTTTGCAGCGCCTCGGCTCGTTGTCGAACGTGATGGAATCTGGATCATGGTGGATGATGATCGGATGCCACTCAAGCCTGGCGAGACACCACAGATCAAGAATGTTCGCTTTAGAACCCTCGGCTGCTACCCCCTGACAGGCGCCGTCGAATCTGAGGCCACGACCTTACCTGAAATTATCCAGGAAATGTTGTTGACCACCACGTCCGAGCGCCAAGGCCGCCTCATCGATCATGACCAGGCCGGCTCTATGGAAAAAAAGAAGAAGGAAGGTTACTTCTAATGGCTCATCAATCCGACCTGATTGCTGAAGATATTCATGCCTACCTCACCCAGCATGAACACAAGGATCTTCTGAGATTCCTGACCTGCGGCAATGTCGATGACGGCAAAAGCACGCTCATCGGTCGCTTGTTGCACGACTCAAAAATGATCTATGAAGATCAGATTGCCGCCCTCCGAAAAGACAGCGCCCGGTTTGGAACCACTGGCGATGACTTTGATCCGGCGCTGTTGATGGATGGATTGGACGCTGAGCGTGAACAGGGCATAACGATTGATGTGGCCTATCGCTACTTTTCAACAACCCGCCGCAAATTCATCATTGCAGATACCCCAGGCCATGAACAGTACACCCGTAATATGGCAACTGGTGCGTCGACCTGCGATCTTGCGATCATCTTGATCGATGCGCGACATGGGGTTCAAACCCAGACCCGGCGACACAGCTACATTGTTTCACTGCTCGGTATCCGTCATATTGTGGTCGCCATCAACAAAATGGATTTGGTGGATTACCGGGAAGAAGTGTTCAAAGACATTCAACGTGATTACCTGGGTTTTGCTGATCAACTTCATTTTAAAGATATCCATTTCCTGCCGATCTCGGCGTTGAAGGGCGATAACGTCGTTAATCCGAGCCCTAGCATGCCTTGGTGCCTTACCCCTCCTTTAATGACGCTTCTTGATACCATCGAAATTGCCAGCGATATAAATCTTGTGAATCCCCGCTTTCCGGTGCAGTACGTCAACCGACCCAATTTAGACTTTAGAGGGTATAGCGGCACCATCGCCTCTGGCATTTTCAGAGCCGGCGACCCCATCATGGTCCTCCCTTCGAGGAAAACCAGTCAGATCAGCACGATTCACACCTTCGATGGGCCACTCGAAGAAGCGTTTCAGGGGCAAGCCGTCACCTTGACCTTAATGGATGAAATCGATGTGAGCCGCGGCGATACCTTGGTTCGTCCTGACGATCAGCCCCTCTTTGAAGCAAACTTTCTCGCCCATGTCGTCTGGATGAACGAGGACGCCTTAGTCCCTGGTCGCCAATACCTGATCAAGCACAATACCCGATCGGTCTCCGGTAGCTTCCGCGAAATACGCTATCGCATTGACGTTAATACACAAAACCATCACCCTTCACCCCAGCTGCACCTTAATGAGATTGGTCTCGTTGAGGTGGTTCTGAATGCCCCCATCCCGTTTGATCCTTACAGTGTCTGCAAGGGAACCGGTGCCTTCATCATCATCGATCGATTGATGAATGCGACCGTTGGTGCGGGGATGATTTTGGGCCTATCGGATCTTGAAGATGATCTCGGTCCAGTGACCCCAGAAGAATTTGAGGCGCGTCTTGGACAAAAAGCCAAAGTCTTATGGCTGGGTAGCGACCGAAAGCCACTCGCCGAAGAAACCGGACGCCGCCTTTTTAATCTTGGCCATAGCGCGATCGTGCTGGACGACCCTTCACTGAATGCCGTGCTGGATCCAGTCACTCAGCAACTTCTTCGAGCGGGGCTCTTGGTCCTGAATGTCATTGACGGCGAACGCCCCTCTAGCGAAGATCATCTCGACGTGCCAAAATTAATTAAGACATGCGGTGCACTCATGGCGTGGATGAAGGCACAGCGAATTGTCTCTTAAGAGCATCCCTCCCCTCTTGTGGTCTCGGTTGCTGACATGGATTAACCCTCCCCAAAAAGAGACTTGGCCCTTATGAAAAGGCCTGAAAACATTCGCTACTGGCTCGATGAGCATCCCCCGGCACATATTTCCATGGTGCTGGCCATCCAACAGTTGTCCTTTCTTGGGGTTTATCTGGTCGTCTCCCCCATCTTTGCCCGTTCACTCCAACTCAACCATGACCAGTCCATCCAACTGATCGCCTCGACGCTGCTCGCTTCAGCGTTCGGCGTTTTGCTGCAACGCATGCAGCGATTTGGCATAGGATCTGGATACTTTTGTCCGCTCCAAGCGACCTCCTCGACGTTCGGCGCCTTAGTTTTGGCTAAATCGTTGGGTGGTATTGCGTCTATATTTGGCGCTGTGACTGTCGTCGGTCTTAGCCAAATTATTTTTGCTCAGATATTTTTTAGGCTACGGTCCATATTCACCATTCAAATTGCCGGCATTGCCGTCATGCTGATCGGTCTAGGGCTCGGTCATAGCGGCCTCAAATTAATTGTTCAACCTGAAGTTGATCAATACGCCACTAATAATGACCTCCTCATTTCCCTTTTGACCCTCAGCAGCATGATCGTATGCAACGTCTGGTCATCAGGACTCCTCAAGCTCTTTTCGGCCTTTATCGGTCTTGTCACCGGCATAACGTGCAGTATCTTATTGGGTATCATCTCGGTTCATGAATGGGACTTGGTGGCTCAAGCCCCCCTCTTTATGCCCCCTCAGCCGCTGCACCTTGGGTGGGATTTCAGCTGGGATAGCGTCCTCCCTGCTATGGTCACGGGATTATTTTTAGCACTCCATGGGTTTGGCGCACTGATCGCGGCGCAACGTTTTAGCGATGCGGACTGGAAACGGCCGGAGATGCTGGTGATCCGTCAAGGGATTGTTGCTGAGGGAATCACTAATCTTTTCTCTTCCGTCATGAATGGGCTTCCGATTACCTCCTCAGGCGGCGGCGTGACCCTTGCAGCGACAACAGGGTGCACCAGTCGATCCCTGGCTTATTGGCTCGCAGGCATCATGACGATCATTGCCTTTATGCCCAAAGTCATCGTGTTTTTAGAAATTCTGCCGCCCAGCGTGATGGGTGCTGCGATGATGTTTCTAGCCTGCTTTACTGCGATGACTGGCCTCCAGATCGTGTCATCAAGGCTACTTGATAGCCGTAAGATCATCGCGATTGGGTTTGGATTGATGGTGGGCATCAGTTTCGAGCCCTTAAGAGAACTGATTTATCACCATATTCCTGACAGCATGAAGCACTTCATCTTCTCAGGCGTAGGATTCGGGGTCTTTGTCGCTGTGGCCTTATCCGCCATTTTTAGGATAGGCGACCACACCCGGCTGCGTCGTCGTTTCGATGCGCACCGGAGTTCCATTGATGATGTTTCAGCCTTCTTGATTGATCAAGGCAAAGCGTGGGGTGCGCGCCCTGAGATTGTCAGGAAAGCAGAGTATGCCACCTGGCAAGCATTTGAAATCCTGACCGAGCATGATCTCCTCGCAACGATCAAAGACGGTCAGCAAGCCGAGCTCGAGCTTGAGACGATCTTTAACGAATTCACTTTCAGCGTCGTGATCCGTTATCAAGGCCAATCGGTTCCGCTTGCCATGCAGCCACCGACCCATGAAGAGTTTCTCTTGAACGACGACGGCGTCCTTCAGATGGCCGGTTATCTGTTACGTCGACTCGCGGATAGCGTCTCTATCAGGGATACCAGTGAAGGGTGCATATTAAAACTGGTCTTTTCTGACTAAAAGTAGCGTTTACAAACGTTCAACCGCCTAACCTCAAGGTGTAACCCGAACTGTTTTACTGCCACCTGATATGATGGAAAAAACCATCTATATATAGGATTGGGTGATCACTTTCTTATAAAACCTGCCCCGTTATTACGGTGTTCGTTATATAATATATGTGGGTTCTTATTATTTCAAAGAATATCCCTTTTTATCATTTGGAGATTATGATTATGAAATTAGGTCACATCGTTGCGCCCGTCTTGCTCGCCTCGCTCGTACTTTTCGGTTGTGAAGCCAAAAAGCCACCGGCTGATGCGGCTACGCCAGCGGTGCCACCTGCTGCGGCAGTAACCCCAGCGGTGGCGGCGACTGCAAATGCCCCTATGGCCCCAAAGACATGCACGAAGGACAGTATGAAGGCGTCTGTTGATGCCAGCTGCAAGGCTGAGTGCAAAGACGTCAAGGGCAAAAAAGCAAAAGCGTGCATGAAAAAATGCACTCAGACAGCATCAGCCGGTCATGACTGTATGGCACATTGTGATTCGACCATGAGCCACGATCACCAATGCCAGACACACTGCGCCTCTTCACCAACAGGCGGAATGGATAAAAGCTGCGCTCAACACTGCGATGGAACAAGCACCGCAGCGCATGACTGTGAAAAGCATTGTGAAGGCCACAAAGATCCACAAGCGAAGGCTTGCGTCAGCCACTGCGCCCATTAAAAGTTATTCAGGGGGCAAGGAAGCCCCCTCATTGGTTTAGTCTGCCTGTAACTCGATCGTACCCTCTACCGTAACAGACACAATCTGTTCACCGGCCAAAAGGACCGGAGAGGTCGCAGAATCAGAACCCTCCAACGACATGGCCCTATTCGCCCGAAGCGGTTGATGATTATTGCTGTGTGTGTTGACGTTGAGCGTCACGATGCGATATCGCTTTCTTCCGAGCTGCTTTGACACCAGATCCGCTCTAGATGCAAAGCCCTTTAGGGTATCCGCAATCAAATGGTCCTCAGCTTCGCGTAATTTCTCAGCTGAAACCATGTAGTCGATAGATTCGACTTTAAGCGTTTTTTGCAGAAGTCCGATCACCCCCGCCAAGGCATCAAGATTCTTGCTTTCAAGACGAAGGGATTGCTGAACACTCCACCCTGTCACCTTCTGATCCTGATAGGTCGGCTGGGTCTGGTAGTTAAGGGTCTGGTAATCAACATCGGGGACTTTTTTAAGCGTTTCTAACGCAGATTTCAGCGCCCCATTAACTTCATGAGCAAGACTTTCCGCATTCGCTCCGGTGCTCCGGGCATAGAGGATGGCGATCAGTGTGTCTTGACTGGCCTTGCTTTCTAAAGATGCAGTGAGATTAATACGATCATAAGCCTGGTTGCTTTCTCCCGGGAAAGAAGGCTCCAAGGGCAGCACTACCAAGAGGCCAATATAAAGCAAACGGATCCCTCGTCTCATGGTGTTCCTCGATGATTAGTTCGAACCAAACAGATTGGAGCCACCACCACTGAAGCCTGCGATGATGGGCGCCACAATGGCAATGAACTGTGGCGCATGATGCCTGATGGAAAATTCAAATCCATGCTCACGAAGCCATTCCTTCGTGTTGACTTCAGGCTGATCATGAGCGATGAACTCATGCATCCGTCGATTCCAATAAAGGGTTGCAGAACCGTAAACAGTCAACAGCTGCACACTAAAGGCAATACCCCAGAATTGGTAGATAGAAGACATCACCCCGAGAATGCTTTTTTTAGTCTCCGAATCGTCCAAAATCGAAATCGGCCATTCTAGCCAGCAGCCCATATGCAGCATGCCAAATAACATGATCAGCGAGCCAATGATGACACTCTGATCAAGGCAATGATCGCGCATCAAATAAAAATCGAGGGCATTGTCGACATCCCGCCTTGGTTCCGTCACGGCGGCACAGATCGCAAGTAAAAGCATGATCCCTGAGAGAACCGCAAGGAGATTGATAGAAATAATGGCGATCCAGACTGATTCTGCGACCGATGGCCCAATCAAAGAGGAAGCAGAAACCCAATCGAAGGTCGTAGCGAAAATATTATTGTAGATAGCTGAATGTTCATCGACACTTCGCAAGCGAAGGAGATCAAGCATCACAATAGCGAGCCCTGCAAGAAGAACCGGACGAATTGATGAGGTCTGATGGCAACGGTTCAGGGTTCCTATGCTCCAGATCATGCTCATGATATATCCCCAAACGAGGAGGAGACAGCTCCCTTCCCAAAATATCCGTCCTCGGTACTCTCGTAAGGTGGCCACAGGAGTGATGGCTTGATCTGATAAAGCCTTGAGGATCTCCGTTCGAATTCTGAGACTATCAGGCGCATTCATCTCAAAAATCGCATAGGTTCCTATTTGGATGAATACCGCAATGAGCGCGACCAATAGCCAAGATTTTCCTTTAAAGATAGGGGGTAGGAATGACATGGATCGCCTCTTGATGATCAGTAGGTTTATTGGGCGCCAAGGTCAATGGGTATTCCAACACGATGAGATGCATCCATCTCGCCCCCCACCGGGGCACCCTTTTGGACCGATACGCCCTGCCGTTTCGCTGGCCCTTCTAAGGCATTCATCAGTGTAGCAAGGCGCTGACTTGCAAGGGCATCTAGCGCACTTGTCGAGAGGCTTTTCCTTAAAACTAAAGCGCGGCGAAGGCGCTCATAAAAATCCGGGGTCGCGCTCGCTCTACCAAGAAACCCGCCCACGACACTGACGCGGTCGGGACTTCGCCCTGTTTCCTGCTGATACGCTAAGACGACCTCATGATCCCCTTGAGGACTTTCTTTTATCAATTTTTCCAAGGCGACCTGTGCGGCGGGATCGCTCGTATTGACCGCATCAGGTGATTCACCGGGGGCCAAAGAAACTTCGAGCAGTTTTCCAACATCACTGGCGACGGACAAGGATTTTAGAGCATCCAGATCGGCGCCCTTCTCAACGCCACCATGAAGAATCAGTTTGACCCCAGGTGTTTTCGCTAATTGATGGATGAGGGCGATGAGTTTTCCTTCCTCTGGGGGGGAGAGTGTTGCATGGCCAGGATCGAAAAGGACCACCGCATCGCCCGACTCATTAAGTCCAATAAAAGACCCAACAGCATGAAAAGGGGCAGTGACGATTTTCCCGATGAAGCCTGCCAGCGCATCGAAAACAATCTTTCCAAGAGGGATCTCAGGTTGATCTAAGCGTCCTTCTATCGGGATCGAAGCCTTTATCTTTCCATCCCGATCTTTGAGAAGACTGAACGCTAATTCGAGCGGCAGTGAAGTCGCTTTTGGGCTTTCAATTTTTTCGCCTAAGGTGATGTTGTCGAGCACGATGTCATTCGTACTCGTCAGTGCGCTATCGACGACCTGGTAGCGAAGCTGGAGGTCCAGCGTCCCAGACTCAATGCGGCGACCTGCAAAGGTTGCACTGTAAGGTGACAGAGTAGACAGCACAACATGACGAAAGACAACGCCAAGATCGAGATAATCCATGGCCGCCAGAGGGCTCAATGTACCATCGATCCTGGCTTCACCATAGGGTTGAATCCGGCCACTCAGATCGAGATTCACTCTCCCCTTTGGTGCCAGCGAAAATCCTGCGATGGCCCCACCAAAAGACTCTATTCGGGTTGCAAATGGAATCACAAGACTGGCATCACTGAAATCAAGAACCCCTTTTTGAATCACGATCCGCCCAATGGACAGATTGAATGGCACGGGCTTGTCCTTGGATTGACTGGTGGTTTTATTGTTGAGTGGTAAGGCCGGGTCAGGCTTTTCTATTTCTCGTTTCAAGGCTACTTTTTGAGCGGGTACAAGATCTGAAATATTGGACTGTTTATCTTCACGAATAGCCACCACACCATCAGGCTCTAGAAGGCGAACTTCCTTGATCATCAATCGCTGGGGCGAAAGATTCATCTCAAGACCACGAAGCCAAAGATCACGCCAAGATAAAAACTTACTGTCACCTTTGAGCGACACCAGCTGGAGGTTACTGAGATGGATATCGCCCTTTACTGTGCCTTTTAAAGGATCTTCACTGTGTTGCGCATTGACGGCCAGTTTGGATGACAACTCACCATCTTTGAGATGTAAGGCCACCCCATCCCCAAGGAATGGATCTAGGGGCTTGAGATTCATCCGGTCCAATTGAACATCGGCCTTAAGCCCCTGAGCAACAGGGTCCAAGGCTCCCCGAAGATCTATCGTGCCCCCTTGACGAATAGAGGCATGAACACTGAATGGAATCGGCGTCTTCGCCTCGCTGGAGATCTTTTGAATACCAAGACCCATATCAACCAGGTCGTAAGCCACTTCAACGGGATGACTCTTGTCCCTCATCGAGATATTCACTTGATCCATCTTGAATTCATCAAGATCGACAATGAAAGGGGGTGTTTCAGGAGCCGCCGCGTTTTGAGCCACGGAAGGAGCCACATTTTTAGGCGTGAACAGCGAGAGAGGATAAAGATCCCCACCGGCGTTACGAGTGATACCGAGATGGAGTCCAACTGATCTCATGCTGCCGATATGAGCCCGTCGATTTGCCACATTGATGGCGCCATTGAGCACATCAAAGGACTGTAATACCAGCAACGGGTCTTGTGATTCGGAAGTCACCACGTTGAAGTCCCTAAAACCAAGGCCAAGTTGGTCGATTTGTATGTCTGGCGGTCCTTGACCGATGAGGGCATGAACGCTCATGGCCATCTTAAAGGTATTGAGATTGATCCCAAAGGGAACAGCGAATTGCTGTGTCATCGCATCGACACCGATGTCATCCACGTTGAGGGCCGAAAGATCAATCGTCCAAGGCGTCAAAGGGACATCATGAGGCGCCGTCGTCGTCAAGGTTGGAGGCGATGAAACCACGGAGGCTGGTTTATTAGGGCCCTTCAGGCCTGCCTCCCAATTACTGTGTCCCGCCTCATCCATCGTCAGATGGAGATGACCTTTCGACAAAGAGAACGCCGGAATCAGGAGTGTTTTAGCAGCGAGGTCAGCCTGGATATCGTCCAGATGGAGATGATCAAGGGTGATCAGAGGCGCATTCGCATCTGAGAGGCTAAAACCTTGAAGGTCGACCTGCGTTTTTTCAATGAATAAGGACGGTTGTTTCGATTGCCCTTCGAAACGATAATGAAGATCAACACTCACAACACCTTGGAGCTGGCTCAAAGAGGTCAGACCCTTGACATAAGGCCAGAGCGTGTCCAGTTTGAGGCCCGTGATACCCAGAGCCCCTTCCGAGGCCATTGGACTTAGGCGAAGTGTGCCTTGCCAGTCGAGGTTTCCACCCTCTGGAAGAAGGGCATGAAGGCCATAGTCCCCCTCCTGGTTCTCAAGCGTCGAAATATGGGCGAGCGTCAACGAGAGATGTTCTGCCTTCGTCGAATAGAAGGGTTCGATCTCCCGATTCTCGAAAGCGACTGCGCCATCGATCAAGGACGCACTTTCGATCAGCAGTCTCGGCAGCGCTGCCTCTTCAGCCGGCGGCGGCGGAGAAGGCTCATTGGATTTCATGCCCTTGAGGATTTCAAGAAGATTGATCTCCCCGTTAGCGTCCTGGATCAGCGCCAGAGAGGGCGCACTGAGGCGGAACTCTGAAATAGTGGGCGCCCAATGCCAGAGGGTTCCGATGAGATCAACATCGACAACACCCTGACCCAGAGAAAAGACGAGGGCTCCCTTCTGATCGAGAAGCGAAAGACGATCGATCTCGAGACGAAACGAAAAGGGATTAAAGTGGATCGACTCGATACTGACCGGGCACTTCAGGAAGTCACCCAGCTGATGCGGCAAGAAACGCTCTAGCGCCAAAGGAAGGATCAAGAAACCGAGCAGCGCGTAAGCGAGGATGATACCTATCCAACGCTTTGATTTTCGATAAATCAGGGACCTCGCGGCCACTAACCCAGACATCATTCCACTCATTCGAGATCGCTCCTGCTGTGATGATGCACGTTGATCCAGTGACCTCATCAGTTTCCATCACCCAAAGACGATTGCATTATAAGGATTTAAAGACCTGGGGGGCATCTTCACACCCCTCGCCTTTAGCGACGAGGATGCGTTTCTGTTCGGTTGCGCCGACGCTAACCATGCGCCTACTGATGCATTTCCCGCTCACGTTGTTTAAGAAGCTTATTGGCTTCCCGGAAGACCTCTTTTTGTTGTTGCGGGGGCAATCGCTGAATCTCGTTGCGATGATCATAGAGGGTGTTGAGATTCTTCTGAGTCTCGGTTTCAGGGGGTTGCCGATAGTGAGGAGCCCCTGAATGATAGTAAGCCGGGTCACTAGGATAACCATAGCCATACCCATAGGAGGGATAACCGTAACCATAGGGGGGGTATCCATAAACCGGGGACCCGCCATAGCTTGGGTAGTCACCCCACCCCCCGTTATTAGCACCGAATCCACCCCATCCGGCACAACCGGTCGATAAAAGGAAAAGGGCTCCGAGTAAGGTTCTAGGATTCATGAGGATAAAGATGCCATCAAGGCAATGGGATCCATACCGTTAAGGTCTGAGGTTCAAAAAACATCACCGTGTGATACCGGATTCTCATCTCTTCTGGTTGAAGATGAAAATAATCGCGTCAGCCGACCCTTTGGAGGGATGATGAGAGTGAACGGATATTCAACTTCCAGTCAACGAATCCACAATCCACACCCCTCTTGGTGAGAACTCATCCTATCAAGGGTCAGAAGCGAGATAGGCTTCACAGAGGGTTCACCAAGACCACTCAAAATATAAAACCACAGGTGCCTTAGTTTTTTTTATGATGAATGCTGGCCATGACATCAAGTGCGCTCTTGAAAGGTGCGCTCGAAACGCTGATTTCACCACGCAAAGGATTATCAAGGACAACAATAACCGTCACGATTCCAGAGAGGTAAAAAACATAGCATCCCGTCAAAAGAAGGTGAGTTCGAAACGACGGTAAATCAAAGAAAAAAAGGATAGGGATATTAAGAAATGCCCCACCAATAATAATCAGCCAGAAGATAGGCGGGATTCTGAGGTTAACCCCATCGATCCGCATCCTTCTCGCCTTCACCATGTCAGAAAATGCCGAGACAGCTTCCGTATAAATGATAGGTTGGTTCCTTGCCTTTGGTTCTAAATGTGCAATTTTCTGATGCAAGGTGGTCATGAGATCTGTACCGCCCGAAGGAGACGCGCCATGCTTCTGTGCTGGCCATTCAACCTCCATGATCTGCTTCGTGTAACTCTCGATATCCTCGAGGATAGCCTGGTGTGATGGATCATCTAAAACACTCACACACCGATACAACTGGATGATTGACGCCGACTCCTCATCAACCAAATCATAGATCTTGTCGTAGTTCTGCCATGTCGCAACGGCAACCAAACCCAACAATAGTCCATACAACATTCCAATGGCACCGAATATGGCGCTCACGGCTTGATCAGCCTCTTGGGATTTGTGGAAGTATTTACTGATAACGCCTCGGGTCGCCACCAGTCCAGTGAGTGAAAGGCCTAGAAAAATGACCTTTATGACAAGTCCTACCTGCCAAGTTGGTCTGTCGTAAATCCAATACATATCCATTCAGTCACAATCTCTCTTCTTGACATCCTCCCCGGCCTGAAGGCCGGAGATTTCTACTGCGCTTGGATCTGGCATTGAGCCATCCCAAGCCGCTTCGGCGGGTTCCTGCTGCTGACGACCCTCGGGCGTCGTTCACTTCATAGGCGATCCGGGCTGTGCTCACGCACCCGAGGGAAGCGTCCATCGTATCCTGCCCTTCGTCCCGCAGTATTTTCATCCCGCGAGCCAGGATGTTGATCGCACCGACGACATCGGCGTTTTCCTCGAACCCACAATCCATGCAGGCAAATCGGGATTGCGTCCGGCGGTTATCCGCCGATACGTATCCGCAGCATGGGCATTCGCAGCTTGTGTTCTTCGGGGGAACAGCAACCAGCCAACCCCCGTTCCATGACAACTTATAGTCCAGTTGACGACGAAACTCGAACCAGCCTTGATCGAGGATGGACTTATTGAAGCCCGATTTGGCTCGAACGTTTTTCCCCGGTTGATCGAGGGTTCCTGCCGCTGACCTCGACATATTCCGACCCTTTAAATCCTCGTCAGGCCCAAGTCTGAACGGGTAGGCTTGAAGTCGCTTCATGATGTCATGATACCCTTGGCCTGTTGACAGCAACAACCACATCAGACGGAAGACACTGCGTTTTTAAAATGCGTATTCATTCGGTCTTTGTCACCACGTATCGGCGAAAGGTTTTCGATAGCGATTATTCGCCAGTACATGAACAACAACAGACTCCACATTGAGCCTGTCAAATCCGGTCGGTTACACCGACCACGCCTTATATCCCCGCTCTGAAAAGCAGGGTTTTACGGCGGACCGGATAAAGCCGTTCTGATAATCTGATTGGGGATTTTGGGTCGGGGCGAAAGGATTCTAACCCTCGACTTTAAACTCCTGAAGAGCGCACCCTACCCCTTTAAACACCTTCCCACCTCCATGGAATGAGAGAGCAGATAAGCCCTCAGGAAGGTCTAATCGCTAATAATTACGCTCAACAGAGAATCTTGCAAGATCCTCAAGGGCCTGACGATAAGGGGATGGTGGCAGAACACTCAGGGCCAAAATGGCCTTGTTAGCCTCCTCGACGGCACGGCCAGAGGTGTACTCAATCGCACCTGTCGACTGAACGACGGCAAAGACGTCCATAAATGCATCGCGATTACCCTCCTCGATCGCGCTCCGAAGGATGCTGGCCTCCGACGGATTAGCATGGGCCATGGCATAGATGAGGGGGAGAGTCGGTTTGCCATCGGCAAGGTCATCACCCAGATTTTTTCCGAGCTCTTCAGTCTTTGCCCGATAATCTAAGGCATCATCAATCAGCTGAAAGGCAATCCCCAAATGGAGACCATAACGCGTCATGGATTCTTCTACCACGTCATTCGCGGCTGAAAGGACCGCTGCGAGCTGAAGTGCCGCTGAAAAAAGGATCGCCGTTTTACGGGAGATGACTTCAAGGTAATGGGCTTCCGTCGTTTCAGGGTTGTTACAGTTCAACAGCTGGAGCACCTCGCCCTCTGCAATGGCTGTTGTGGTCTGCGAAAGGATATCCATGATTCGAAGATTTTTAACCCGAACCATCAGTTCGAAGGAGCGGGAATACAGATAGTCTCCCACCAGGACGCTTGCCGAGTTACCCCAAAGGGCATTGGCGGTATCCCGCCCCCGGCGAAGCGTCGATTCATCGACAACATCGTCATGTAACAACGTTGCGGTATGGATAAATTCAACCACCGCAGCCAGGGTGATGGCATGGCGATCCTTGCAGGAGAGCGCTTTGGTAGCCAGCAAAAGCAACATCGGTCTTAATCGCTTACCCCCGCTATTCACAATGTAGTGACCAATTTGGTTGATCAGCACAACATCTGATTTCAGCTCTTCAAGGATGAGTTGATCGACGGCATTGGTCTCATCCTTGACGAGATCGCGAATGCTGGCGAAATCGGTGGGGGTGGCAGGCGAGATAGCAGTGAAGGTCATAACGTTGTTGGTAAAAAGACGCTGCCCAGTCGAACGGGAAGATATCGCCACTAAAAGAAAGCCGTGATGCTAGGTTCGCACAATGAGACTGTCAAGAATCAGGCCAAAGCATCAGACTGATCAAGGTCTCATCCACTGGCTGCACCCTCTTCTCCCGGAATTTCGCCCTCATATGGGGTTGCGTAATCACACTCCTTTTGGGGGCAGACCTTCTCAGCGCCGCGGCGCTTGGTGATCTTGAGGGTCAAGAGCGGCCACTGGCAATGAGGGCAAGGTTCTTTGATCGGCGGGTTCCAAACCGCATAACTGCAGCTCGGATAAGTAGAGCACGAATAGAACAGCTTGCCGAATCTCGATTTACGTTTCGTGAGATTACCTTGGTGGCATTCTGGACACTCAACCCCGGTGTCCTCTGGCTTTTCAAGCGGTTCGATGTGTTTGCAACCGGGATATCCGCTGCAGCCAATAAATTTGCCATAACGCCCCGTTTTTATAATCAGCGGCGATTCGCATTTAGGACAGGTTCTTCCCTCGACCACTTCAGGGGCAGCCTGGGTGCCGTCATCTTTGAGGTTTCGAGTGTATTTACATTCCGGGTATGTGGTGCAGCCGACAAAGCGGCCGTTGCGGCCCAGCCTTATAGACAACTTATTGCCACAGTCAGGGCAAGCCTCATCCATTTCCTCGTGGGTGACATCCTCGCGCTTAAGACTCTCATCCTTCTCCTCGACTAAACGGATGAAGGGGTCCCAAAACTCCCGCATGAGGGGAATCCAATTCTTCTCACCGCGAGACACTGCATCAAGATCATCTTCAAGATGCGCCGTGAAATGATAGTCCACGTACTGTGTAAAGTGTTCGGTGAGGAACTTATTGACAATACGGCCAACGTCGGTTGGATGAAAGCGTTTGGTCTCAAGCTCCGCGTATTTTCGTTGTTGGAGGGTCGATATGATCGAGGCGTACGTTGAGGGGCGACCGATCCCGTACTCCTCCAAGGTCTTCACCAGGCTCGCTTCTGTAAACCTTGGGGGTGGCTCGGTGAAATGCTGGTTCGACAGGATATCAAGCAGTGTGACCTCTTGGCCTTGAGTCAATTTCGGCAGAAAGCCTTCCTCATCATCCGCAGTGTCATCATCTTGACCTTCAAGATAGACGCTCATGAATCCCGGTGAAGCCACCGTTGATCCATTCGCCCTAAACACCCCTTCCAATCCATCACCACACGCCAAATCAACGGCCACGGTGTTAATGGTCGCGTGAACCATCTGTGACGACACGGTTCGCTTCCAAATCAGCGCATAGAGCTTTAACTGGTCTGGACTCAGGCGGGTCTTTACTTCATCAGGGACTCTGAACGCTGAAGTCGGACGAATAGCCTCGTGAGCCTCCTGCGCATTCTTGCTCTTCGTCTTATATTGCGGGGGCTTATCAGGCACATTAACGCTGCCAAAGCGCTGGGCAATCAGCTCCCTTAATTCAGCAACGGCGTCATTGGCCAGAGTAACCGAATCGGTGCGCATATAGCTTATGAGACCCACAGTCTCACCGCCAAGATCAATACCTTCATACAATTGCTGGGCGACGGTCATGGTGCGCCGGGTGGTGAAGCCGAGCTTTCTGGAGGCTTCCTGCTGAAGGGTGGACGTCGTGAAGGGCGCTGCTGGATTGCGCTTTCTTTCTTTTTCCTCGATTTTCTGAACAGTCAATCGACCGTGTGATACAGATTCCAATAAGTGGCGGGCAGCATGCGCCTCCGTTTCTCCGGTGAGACTGAACTGCTCGATCTTGTTTCCCTCAAGATGGGTCAATCGCGCCTTAAAGGTCTGCCCTTCCGCCGATGCGTTGGCGACAATAGACCAATATTCCCGACTGATAAATTGTTCAATTTCGAGCTCTCGTTCGACAATCATCCGGAGCGCAGGGCTCTGCACGCGCCCAGCCGAGAGTCCGCGGCGGATCTTCTTCCACAACAAAGGTGAAAGCTTAAAACCCACTAAATAATCGAGTGCTCGACGCGCCTGCTGCGCATTGATGAGATCGGTAGACAGCTGTTTGGGATTTTCAATCGCCTCGGTGACAGCGCGCTTAGTGATTTCATGAAAGACCACCCGGTACACGGGTTTGTTGGTCAATAATTTTTTCTGCTGGAGAATTTCATGAATATGCCAAGAAATAGCCTCCCCTTCGCGATCTGGATCAGTCGCTAGAAAAAGCGTATCAGCCTTTTTTGCGGCCTTGGCGATCGACTCAACGTGCTTCTCGTTGCGTTCAATCAGCTCGTATCGCATCGCAAAATCATCGTCCGGATTGACTGCCCCCTCTTTGGGCACCAAGTCCCTCACATGACCGTAGGAGGCGAGGACTTGGTAATCTTTGCCGAGATACTTCTCAATGGTCTTGGCCTTAGCCGGAGACTCTACTATGACGAGGTTATGACCCATCTCGGTTCATCGTTACTGTGCGTGATCGCATTAAAGGGGGAAGGCTACGTCCGTGCATCAGGGCAAGCCTAGTGCAATGATTGCGGCAAATTACCATAGACCAGGTGCTCCATTCTTGCAAAGGCCAACTCCTCATCTGGCTGACTGAAAAGAACCATCAGGATCATCCATTTAAGGTTATCCAGCGTGATATGGGCTTCATTGAGCGCCATAACCCGATCAATCACCAGTTCACGACTAGCCGGCGTTAGGATGCCTGATTGTTCAAGAAACATCAGTAAACCCCTTCCCTCAGCGTCCAATCGAGCCTCCTCTGCCCCTGAAAAGACCCGAAAGGCGGGGGTGGAAACCGTTTTGATATCGTGGTTTTCGGTCAGGGTATCCAGCCATTCAAGGGCTTTGGATATTTCAGCTTGAGGAAAACCCGCTTCCAAAAGATCGGTACGGACCTGATCAACATCTGCTTGATCATCACCGTCGCTATCCATGAATTTCTCAAACAGATAAATCAGCACATCAAACACGTTTTCTTTCATGAACACCCTGATGGTTTGAATCGAGGACAATGGAATGGTAACAGGATCGTCAACGAGGGTTCATTTTGAGACGAAGCCGCCCATGGACCGAGGACCTCGCATCAAGGCAATAGATCCTCATCCATGCTCCCTCTTTTTTTTATAGAGTATCAACAGACCGTGGGGCGTGTGCAATGTTTTTAGCTTCTTGGAAGAAGGCCCGCTCATGACGCCCTCGGATCGCCCCGATCCTCAGCCGTATAACCTTTCCTGAATCGAGGAGGCCGCATTTTAGGTTCTCGCTTCGCCGAAGCACCTTCCTTCGGGGGTCAAGTTCCAGACGTTCTTCGGGATAGCTCCCGCACCTCATCCAAAGGGTTACCGTAAATGTCCCTCAAATTCCTGGCCACGCGGATGATCTGTCAAGGGCTCCTTGAAATACCGAAGTTCAAAATAAATGGCATCCGATAAGGATGTCTTCAGCCTGAGCGGCTCTTTTTTCCTCATTCCATAGAGTGGCTTTAGAGCCGCTATCAGGAAGGGTCTTTCGGTGCCCCGCTGCTTTTGAAGTGGCACCCATCTCAGATAAGCCACTCGTCTTCTTTTAGACCGCGTCAAGGCCTGAGTCTCCAAGGAGGCGCGGCGCTCCTCTTGGGTCAGGTCCCCTTGGATAGTGAACGCTTTTTGAACAGCATGGATCATGAGGGTCCGCCTATGCTAAGCATCAAATCCCATGCACGCGCTAAAAGAGCAAAAGTAGATTAAAATCGCTGACAACGAGGCGCATTTCCGCAGACGTTTAAGGAAGGAATCGGCCGGATAAAATCTGAAGATGCCCTAGGGTCTCCTGCTATGCCGTGACTCTTCGCTGCGGGCTCTGAGTGTCTATTTCCTTCTTTTGTGTGAAGAAAATGGGTTTACTCAGCCGTTGGGGCAGCGCGACCGCGATATCAAACCAGCCTGCAACAGACGCCATATCGGCTTGGGATACCACGCTCCAGAAGACAGGACCCCCCCATTTAGGGCGGAGAGGTATCAAAAATGGGATCTCATTCGATAAAATCACAAGACACCCTCCGAACCCCAAAGATTTGATATCCATGGCCCTACTTCCCATCCTTGAATTTCCGGACGCACGCCTCAGAATCAAAGCACAGCCTGTTTCTAAGGTCACCGAGGAGACGCGTCAACTCATTGATGACATGCTGGAAACCATGTACGCCGCCCCCGGTATCGGTCTTGCGGCTACCCAAGTCAACATCCCTCAATGTGTTTTGGTGCTGGACTTATCGGAAGAAAAAAACGAGCCTCTCGTCTTGATCAACCCTGAACTGCTCCATCGGGAGGGGCAAGAAGAAACCGAAGAAGGCTGCCTTTCGGTGCCGGGGGTCTTTGAAAAAGTCAAACGTGCCGAAAAAATCAAGGTCAAGGCACTCAATCGCGATGGAGCGGTACAAGAATTCGAAGCTGAGGGGCTTCTCGCTGTCTGTATCCAACATGAAATGGATCACCTGGTGGGGAAACTCTTCGTTGACCTCTTATCCCCGCTAAAACGGCAACTGGCCCGAAAAAAGGCCCGGAAGGACCAGCGACAGAGGGAACCAGGGGCCTCACCGGCGAAATCCGGCAGGGGCCTGTGAGGATCGTCTTTGCAGGAACCCCTGAATTTGCAGTCCCACCACTAGAGGCTCTGCTGGCGGCCTCCTACGATGTTTGTGCGGTCTACACGCAGCCTGATCGCCCTTCCGGCCGAGGCCGTAAACTCACGGCCAGCCCCGTCAAAGCGATCGCTCTATCCAAAGGCATCCCCGTCTACCAACCCGAATCATTCAAAAACGAGGAAACCATTGAAGCCTTGGCGTTACTCCAACCTGATCTGATGGTTGTAGTGGCCTATGGACTCATCCTGCCGCTGCGTGTCATCAACATCCCCCGCCTCGGGGCGATCAACATTCATGCCTCTCTCCTCCCAAGATGGCGAGGTGCAGCACCCATTCAGCGCGCCGTGATCGAGGGCGATCCAGAGACCGGCATCACCATCATGCACATTGAACCCCGCCTCGACGCGGGCCCTATGCTGTTGAAGAAAGCCATTGCCATCCAGCCTGATGAAACGGCCGGCGAACTCCATGACCGCCTGGCAGTCCTTGGTGCTAGCGCTTTGATAGAGAGTTTGCCCTTGATTGATCTTGGCACCGCGTCGGCCAGCGTTCAAGATGAATCCCAAGTAACGACCGCCGCCAAGATACACAAGGAAGAAGCGCGGCTTGATTTTTCTCAATCGGCGATCGCTCTTGAACGAAAAGTTCGAGGATTTAATCCCTGGCCTGTCGCGGAAACCATTTTTCGTGGCGAGATACTCAGAATTTGGCGGGCTACAGCGATTCCATTGGACGCGCCTGGCACGCCAGGATCTGTCATCATCGGTCCTGGAACGCTCGATGTCGTTACCGGCCATGGCATGCTGAGACTTCTCGAACTGCAGCTTCCCGGTGGCAAACGCATCCGTGCTATAGATTTTCTCAACGCACAAAGTGAAGGCTTAACGTTCCTTGGAGAACCCGTTTGAATTGCCGCGTGTTAGCTGCAGATATTCTCTTGGCCATTACCCGCGATGGGAAATCACTCTCAACCACCCTAGAACCCGCGCTTCAGACCCTCTCACAGGCTAACGATCGAGCCTTTGTGCAGGCACTCGTTTACGGCGTGCTCCGTTGGTACTATCGCCTGGCCCATCTTCTTGAACTGATGACCCGAAAACCCATTAAGGATGATCGTGTCCGCATGCTGGCGATCATCGGGTTTTATCAACTGACGGCGATGCGGGTGAAACCGCATGCCGCTGTCAGTGAAACGGTCTCTGCGGTACGAGAAACCTGGGCAAGACCTCTGATTAACGGACTGTTGAGGACTTACCAGAGAGACTCAGCAGCGTTGAATGCCCGCCTGGACCTCGAGCCTGTCAGCGCCACAGCACACCCGGCTTGGTTACTGGAGCGAATGGAGGCGAGCTGGCCTTTGGCCTTCAAGGACATCATCGCGGCCAACAACCAGCCACCGCCTATGACGCTGAGAGTTCATTTAGGTCGTTGGACCCAAAAAGCTGCGCTGGAGCGCCTCCAGGAAGCCGGCATGATGGCCGAACCCGGCGCGGTGGCCCCGACGGCGGTGCGTCTTAAACAAGCGGTCCCGGTGAGTCAGATACCAGGATTTTCCGAAGGTTACTTTTCCGTTCAAGATGAAGCAGCGCAGCTGGCCGCTGATCTTTTGAACCTCCAGCCTCAACATCGTGTTCTGGATCTGTGTGCTGCCCCCGGAGGCAAATCAGCCCATATCCTTGAAGCAGCACCCGGACTCGAACAGTTGGTGGCGGTCGATATTGCGCCCGACCGATTAGAAAGAGTTCGGGAGAACCTAGAACGAATGGGCGGTCATGCCGCTCTAATCGCTGGTGATGCCTTGCGACCTGAGATGTGGTGGGATGGTCAGCCATTCGATCGTATATTGGTTGATGCCCCCTGCTCCGCCCTCGGCGTTATCCGTCGCCATCCCGATATCAAACTGCTGCGACAACCGGAAGATTTACAGGCGCTGTTTGAGACTCAACGTAAAATACTAAGGTCAGCGTGGACCATGCTAAAGTCGGGAGGTGAAATCGTCTATGCCACCTGCTCCGTGCTGCCCTTAGAAAATGTCGAGGTGATCTTAGACTTTTTGGCGGCCCATCCTGATGCCATAGACCTACCGATCACCGCAGAATGGGGAATCCCGCAGCGCTTTGGTCGACAGGTTCTGACCGGGATGAACGACATGGACGGATTTTATTACGCGCGTATCGGGAAGCTATGCGATCAAAGCGCCTGATTTTGCTTTGGTTGATCCTGTTACATGGCGTCCTGGCCCCAAGGGCCTGGTCATCGCCCTACGGGATCTTTATCACCAGTGCCGCCGTCATGGATGCCGGTGATATCAAGACGCTGTCAGCCGACATCGACTACCGGTTTAATCCCTCCGCTATCAATGCGCTGGAAGAAGGCATTCCGTTGACACTGCTGATCAGTCTTAAGATCAGGGATCCGCAGCGTCTGTGGTTTCAACAGCCGATCGTTGAGGATCAGCGCCATATTCAGCTCCGCTATCAACCCCTGGCCAAATCCTTCCAAGTCGCCGATCTTGGGAGTGGTGCGGTACAGAATTTCGCTAGTCTAGCGACGGTTTTGGACACCTTGAGCCGACTTCGTGGCTGGAAATTCATGGGGCAGTATGCCCTTGAGAAGAATAAGACCTATGAGGCAATGCTGCGCTTCAAGCTTGACATTGAATCGCTCCCCCTTCCTCTGAGACTGGTCGCATACCTCTCCCCTGAATGGCATCTTGATTCCGAACCCTACCAATGGCGCGTAGAACCTTAAGGCCCCCCTTGACACTCTCCATCATCGCCCTCTTCCTGGCGATTTTGGTGTCCTTGCATCTAATGAGTACAGCAACTCAGGACGCATCTGAGCTTGGGGAAATGTATTCGAGCCTCGTCCTGACCAACGGTCTTGCCAGTCTCATTCTTCTTGGCTTGGTCGGCGCTAATATCTACTGGCTTTCTAGACAATTGAAGAAAAAAGCAGCCGGATCCAATCTGACCTCTCGGATGATCTTCCTGTTCAGTCTTCTAAGCCTTGCCCCCGCTTCGATTGTGTTTTATTACTCGGTCCAGTTCCTCGATCGGAGTGTCGATAGCTGGTTTGATGTCAATGTCGATCAGGCCATGGACGACGCGCTTGAATTGGGTCAAACCGCGCTCGATGAACGCATGCGCAATCTTCTGAAAGAGACAGAACAGATCGCCCAGCAACTTTCGACCTCGCCTATTTCATTGCTCGGTGTTCGCCTTGGAGAACTTAATGAAAACGAGGATGCCGATCTCACTCTGTTTAGTCGACAAGGTCAGATTATCGGCTTCAATGGGTCAAACACCGAGACGATGACCCCTAACCTGCCTGAAATCGGCATCATGGTGCAGGTTCGTCAGGGGAAGCCTTATATCGGTCTTGAGACCATCGGCCATGATGGGCTACAGATTCGAGCTGTCGTCTCCCTGATCGGTGAGGATGCGATTTTTTTACAGGCCATCTACCGCATTCCAAGACAGTTAGCACAATTAACCGATAGCGTCCAAGCCGCTTATCAGCATTACAAAGAACTCACCTTTCTCAGGCGATCGCTGAAGTTCACCTTTACCTTAACCCTGTCGTTGATCCTCCTATTGAGTCTCCTGGCCGCCGTTTGGGCAGCATTTCTCAGCATTCGTCGCATCGTTGAGCCTGTGAGACTCCTGGCCATCGGGACCCGGGCCATCGCCGAGGGCGATTATGAAAAAAGGCTCCCGGTCAAAGACCGAGGGGAACTTGGCTTCCTGGTGGAGTCTTTTAACACGATGACCGATAAGATCGCTCAAGCGAGAGATGAGGCACAGCAATCAAAATGGGTCGTAGAACGACAACGGGCCTACCTTGAAACGGTTCTAGCCAGCCTCTCATCGGCGGTCTTGAGCCTTGACGCTGAACTTCGGGTATTGACCGCTAATCAGTCTGCAAACCATATCTTGCACGCTGATTTTGAACAGTACATCGGCTGGCCACTTGCGGTGCTCTGTGGTGCTTATCCCCACATTGCTGAACTCATGGGCCAACTAGAACTCTCGATAAAGAGCGAAGTCCCCTCATGGAAAATGGAATTAACCTTAAACAGCCCAGCGGGTCGTCAAGAACTCTTTTGCCGAGGCTCATCGCTCTATGGTAATGACGATCATTATGAAGGGCTCGTGCTCATCATCGATGACGTAACGGCCTTGATTCAGGCCCAGCGGAGTACCGCATGGAGCGAGGTTGCCCGCCGCCTGGCCCATGAAATCAAAAACCCGTTGACCCCCATCCAGCTCTCCGCCGAGCGTCTTCGGCATAAATTGGCCAAAACACTCGAGGGTCCGGATCTCGACGTTCTCGAAAAATCGACCAGAACCATCGTGCAGCAAGTCGAGGCCATGAAAACCATGGTCAATGCCTTTGGTGAATATGCAAAGCCTTCTATCATTCAGCTGCGACCTTTAGGCATCAACCCTCTCCTAGAAGAAGTCGTTGCCCTTTACCCGCCAAATGCCGGACTCCACTTCACACTCCAATTAGATCCTCATCTCCCTGACGTCCTCGGTGATCCTGTAAAGCTGCGTCAGGTGATCCATAACCTCATAAAGAATGCCGCCGAAGCGATGCCGCAAGGGCAATCAGGTAAGATGACGATTAAAACCGCCTTTGGAGTAAGCTTTGGAACCGGTAACATAGAGCTTCGCCTGTCGGATGATGGGCCCGGAATCGCCCCGGACCAAGCGGAACGTATTTTTGAACCCTATGTGACGAGCAAGACCAAGGGAACCGGTCTTGGACTCGCTATCGTTCGTCGAATCATCGAAGAATTAGGTGGACAGATCAAACTTGATACGGCGTACCGCCATGGCGCCAGCTTTATAATTACCTTGCCTTTGGCCCAACCTCCAACCCATATGAATGATGAGCAGCGCTAACAAAACCATACTGGTGGTGGACGATGAACCTGATATCCGCCAGTTGTTACAGGATATCCTCGAAGATGAGGGGTTCACCGTAGCCGTTGCCGAAAATGCATTCAAAGCGCGTGAGGTGCGGCTGGCACAAAAACCAGACCTGATCCTTCTCGATATCTGGATGCCGGATGAAGATGGCATCAGTCTGCTTAAAGACTGGCTCAAAGAAGATGGGGTTTGTCCTGTCATCATCATGTCGGGACATGGCACTGTGGAGACTGCCGTCGAAGCGACTCGGCTGGGGGCATATGACTTTCTTGAAAAGCCGCTGTCGATGGCAAAACTTCTGGTCACCGTGGAGCGTGCGCTTGAAACCGCTCAGCTTCGGCGGGAAAACATTGGCCTCAAACGTCGAATGGATGTCCCGGTGGAACCCATCGGCAAGAGCCTGATCATGGAAAAGCTCCGGGATCAGGTCAAGCGCCTCGCCCAACATGATGCCCGGGTCCTCCTGATTGGAGAACCTGGAGCGGGTAAAGAGACCCTCGCCCGTTTTCTTCATCATCATAGCCCGCGACGTGAAGGGCCGTTTGTCGACGTCGGTGTCGGCACGATTGAAAGCAGCAATTCAGCGGTTGAATTCTTTGGCCGCGTCGATGGTGATCTCGTTCAGCAAGGACTTTTAGAGCAAGCCCATGGGGGCACCCTATTTCTCGATGAAGTGGCTCACATGGAACCTGAAACCCAGGTTCGCCTGATGAGCGCACTCGAATCAAATTCGTTTTCAAGGGTCGGAGGCAGCGAATTGATTCATGTCGACGTTCGCGTCATCGCATCAACCTGCCGCTCACTCGAAGATGAAGTCCGCAATGGACGATTTCGGGCTGAACTTTATTACCTCCTGAACGTGGTCTCCTTGAGGGTGCCTTGTCTCCGCGATCATAGTGAAGATATTCCCGATCTGCTGAAGTTCTACGTCGACTATTTCGTGAGCCGGGAAAAGCTCCCCTTTCGACGCTTTCCCGTCGCTGTTCAGAATTTCCTCAGAAACTACCCCTGGCATGGCAATATTCGTGAACTGAAGAATCTGGTCCAGAGAATCCTGATTTTGGGGAATGGCGAAGATGTGGAATTAGATGAGGTCAAGACGGCCGTTGGTGACTCCGTGGTAGAAATCAATCCGCAGGCCGCCGAACAGCCAGACTTTTATAATCTCCCGCTCAAAGAAGCCCGGGAACACTTCGAAAAAGCCTATCTCGAATACCACCTCAATAAGTATTCTGGAAGCGTGGCCCGGCTATCAAGTGCGATTGGTCTCGAACGAACACACCTCTACCGGAAACTCAATTCCCTCGGTATCAGGTTTCGCGAAAAGCGCTAACCCGGGGAACCTGCTATCCGCCGTGACGGACCGCGAGGACGTCACAATGGGCATGGTTGACCACGCCCGACGCGGTCGACCCCAGCAATAAACCAAGACCATGTCGACCATGGGATCCGACGATCACAAGGTCTGCCTTCAACCCATCGGCCTTGCTAACGATCTCATGTTTTGGACTGCCCAGTTCGAGATGACAGTGCGCATCATCCATGCCGTGATCTCTCGCAAAATCAAGAAGACGTTTGCGGGCGTTGTCTAGAAGGACCTCGGTCAGGTCGTTTTCAAAGGGGGACACCATACCAAGGTGGGTATCCAGCGGCATTAAATACTCCACCACATGAATCACATGCAACGTCGCATTGAACTGTTCCGCCAGCGCAAAACCTTGGCTAAAGGCTTTGCTGCCGGTGGTCGAGAAATCATGGGCAACCAATAGGGTCTTGTAATGGATCATCGCCAACTCCTGCGAAGTGTATTGGAGAAAACCCTACCACTTGGCACGGTAAACACCAGGGTATAAGGGTTCAACGATCGAAAAGATAACGGATCAGATCCATGCTGATCACGAGATAAAGAAAGGCGACTCCAAGGGCTGCGATCGCTGGCCATGCAAGGGCAATCTTTAAAAGATTTGCCAATATGAGCTGACCCCAGATCATAAACCCAAGCATCAGCCAGGGGGTTACCGGTTGAAAGTCAGGCCAGATAGCTCCAAGCAGAAGCCACGGAAAGGCCAGGAGACTGATCAGGGAATCTGCACCAAACGCGGCGGTCGCCGTCTTTAGGATGCGTTCTGGATGACGTCGCTGGATCAGCAACAAGGCGATCAGGATCAACAGCAGCAGATCAGCCACGAAGGACTGTAGCACGGCTTCCAAGGGGCTCCCTTCAAGGGTCCCCAGCAGAAAGGACACCAGAAGATTGAGCCCTATCAAAAGTCCCAGAAGAAGCCCTGAGGCGGGGACATCTTGAGGCCCTTTCCTGAAAAGACATACCGCCAAGAAAAGACGGAAAATGGGCATCATGAGACCGCTTAATCCACGACTTCGGTCTGCTCAGACTCCAGCGTTTCAAGGGCCTGAAGCCAATCCGCCTCGTGCGTCTCAATCGCCAAATCAAGCAGGTGTTTTCTCTTCAGAAGGTCCTTAAGACGTTGCTGATCGGCAGCTTCATAGAGTCCAGAAGCTGCCATTTGCTGTTCTAACGATTGCCGCTCAACGAGCGCCTTGTTCATCAACGATTCGGCTTTCTCAATCTGCGCGGTCAACGATTTAACCTTTTTACGTCGGTCTTGATCGTCCTGACGCTGCTGCTTGATCGGTACGGTCTTGTCAGGGGTTGCCTTTGTCCTCACGGAGCTCTGGATGAGATGACGATGTTGGCTGAGCCAACGCCGATAATCCTCAAGGTCGCCATCGAAGAGGGAAACCGAACCATCAGCGATGAGATAAAGATCATCGGCCACCGTTCGGAGCAGGTAGCGGTCATGAGAGACCACGACCAGTGCGCCCTCGTACTCTTGAAGGGCGAGACTCAAGGCATCCCGCGTCTGCAGATCCAAATGATTGGTCGGTTCGTCCAGCAATAGAAGGTTGGGTTTCTGATAGATGAGCATGGCCAGGACCAACCGTGACTTCTCACCGCCAGAAAAAGGGGCAATCGGTTCAAGTGCACGTTCCCCTTGAAATCCGAAGCCACCCAGGTAATTTCTGAGATCGCGTTCGCTCGCTCTGAGGTCGAGTTGTTGGAGATGCCAGAGCGCCGTTTGCTCTGGTTCTAGTTGCTCAAGCTGATGCTGGGCAAAATAACCAATCTTGAGATCCTGAGCCGGGAGTCGCTCACCGCTAAGGCTGGGTATGACCCCAGCCAATAACTTAATGAACGTGGACTTACCTGCGCCATTTGGACCTAAAAGACCAATCCGATCTCCCGGATTAATGGACAGGGTAACCGCTTCGATAATCGGTTTCTGCCCATAGCCGGCCGCAATGCCATCGAGCTTAAGAAGAGGGGATGGCGATTTATCCGGCCGTTGAAAACTGAATTCGAGGGAGGTATCTGCTTGTGCCTGAGAAATCAGCACCATCCGGTCAAGGGCTTTGAGTCGGCTTTGGACTTGTCGGGCTTTGGTGGCCTGCGCCCGGAAGCGATCGACAAATCCCTGGATCCGCGCAAGATCTCGCTGTTGACGCTGGAAGGATGACTGCTGCTGAGCGAGCATTTCGGCACGACGCGTCTCAAAGGCGGTGTAGTTACCCGTATTGAGCTGTACCTTACCGTTTTCGATATGAAGAATCTGCGTCGCAAGATCATCGAGAAAATCGCGGTCATGGGAGACCAGCAATAAGGTTCCAGGATAGTTCGACAACCACTCTTGGAGCCAGATGACGGCATCAAGATCGAGATGATTGGTCGGTTCATCCAGCAGCAAAATGTCAGAACGGCACATTAATGCCTGCGCTACATTGAGCCTCACTCGCCAGCCCCCCGAAAAGGTAGCCACCGAGCGAGTTTCATCTCCAGGGGTAAAACCAAGACCGTGAAGGAGTCGGGCCGCTCTCGAGGGCGCCTCGTAGCCGCCAATAACGCCTAACTGCTCATAGCAATGAGCCAGCGCCATGCCATCTTCGTCCCTTTCAGCGGCCGAGATATCCCTCTCGATGCTCCGGAGTTCAGGGTCACCATCCAAGACGTAATCGAGTGCAGACTGATCCAGTGCAGGCGTTTCTTGTGCGACATGGGCGATTTCAAGTCCAACCGGCAGGGTCAGATCCCCCTTATCGGGCTGTAACCGACCGCGGATCAACTCAAAAAAACTCGACTTTCCGGCACCATTAGCCCCGGTGATACCGATACGCTCCCCTTTGTTCAATAAGAACGAGGCCTCTTCAAAAAGGACCCTCGTCCCTCTTCTAAGGCTCAATGAACGCGCACTGATCATGGAAGACTCCTCCGGATCAGAGGGGCAGCCCGTGTGATCGCCATCAGGCGACCTGATCAATATGTTGCTCGGTCTCTTTAAAAAACTCGAGAATATCTCCCTGAATCACCGTCTTGCGGGGAATGATGATGGCAGAGTCCATAGAAACAAAAATGAAGGCATAGTTCTTACCCGCTTCAATACGGAGCACATCCTTCCACTCAATTCGTGACTCACCGTCTTTACTCACTTCAACCAATTGCTTCGGTTCAATTTTGAGGGTGTATTGGCCTAGCATCCTGGCCAAGTCCTCTTCACTGTAGAGTGCCTTGACCTTGCGGCGGGCGTTAAAGGTAAGAAAAGCAGGCGCACCAAAGCCCCAAATCGCCGCGATCAACCCAATCCAACCTGCCGTCAGTGAGTCTTGGTAATAAAACCAGACAAACAGCGCGATCATCGCCAGCAACCCTGGGATAGTGGCTTGATGGCGCCTCAGCGTTTTTTGAATCGATTCGGCCTTTTTAAGTTGATGATCATTAAAGGCCAAAAGATCCTTTTCACGCAATTCGTACTGTATCTCGGTCATCTCGGTGATCTCTCTTTTGGGTGAAGGAACCCTCGTAAGAGCGAGGATAACCCGTGATTATAAACACTTGTTATCACTTGATCTTGGCTTCCTGAAAGCGATGATGTTCTGCATGGGGGAGATCAAATAGTCTATTGCGAACGGTTCTTGTTTGTATTACGATTCGCATATCGAATCAGATCATCGAGAGTCCGTATGTATATCTGTATCTGTTCTGGCGTTACCGAAAGCGACATTAAGCGCTGTGTCGAAGAAAAAGGGATCGAGGATATCAAAGGGCTGAAGGCCGAATTAGGCGCTTGCGACCAATGCGGCAAATGTGTGCCAGAGGCGAGGCGTGTATTGAACACTTGCCATGGTCAAACTCTGATCGAAAAAAACGGCCTCAAGGCCGCTTAAAGTCCTCCAATCATCTCCCTCCAGGGTATCCTGGCGTCGCCGACGTCGCGATGGCCCTGGGATTAAATCATGGACTGCTGATAATTCTCTTCGCCGATCCTCACGATCAGCCCCAGCTGAGTCTCAATCCAGTCAACGTGCTCCTCTTCACTGGCCAGAATACCCTCGAACAGCTCACGAGACACGAAGTCACCCACCTGCTCGGCATAGACGATGGCTTCGCGAAGATCGGGAAGCGCTTCCAACTCAAGGGCAAGATCACACTCGAGGATCTCACGGGTATGTTCTCCTATACGAAGCTTGCCGAGCTCTTGTAGATTCGGTAAGCCTTCGAGGAAAAGAATCCGCTCAATCAATCGATCGGCGTGCTTCATCTCATCGATGGATTCGTGGTGCTCTTTCTCGTAGAGCTTATTAAGACCCCAGTTGGAAAACATCTTGGCGTGGAGAAAATACTGATTGATGGCCGTCAACTCATTCGCCAATACCTTATTTAAGTGCTTAATGACTTTTTTATCGCCTTTCATGCCTTCATCTCCTAACGTTTGAAGTCTTCCGGCATTGTAACTGAAGTTGTCATCAGCGCCACACATGCGGTCAATAGGCCTCGTATCTTTTTTGGCGTAATCTGCCTTAAGTCCCAAAGGAACTTCATAGCCACTGAACCTGTGCTGTCGATCCGAATGGCATTAAACGAAGACATCAACCTTGACAGCCGCTCGACCCCCTTCGATGATTCGCTCTTCGCATCAGAGGTCACAGGCCTTCAGTGGCCTCTTTCAACGTCATCCCCTGTTTAATTATGATCTTCTACCTGCATGGCTTTAGATCCTCTCCGGAATCGCTCAAAGCGAGGCAATTAAAGGCCGCTCTCAACGAACAGAGTCTAGGGCATCGATGGTGGTCGGAAGCCTTACCTCCAAGCCCTAAAGCGGCCATCGAGCAGGTGGAAAGCGCGCTAAAGCGGAGCGAGAGCCGGCCGCTCCTGGTCGGCAGCTCACTAGGTGGCTATTATGCAACCTACCTCTCAGAACGGCACGGGACGCGAGCCATCTTGGTGAACCCCGCCACCAAAGCCTTTGATGCGCTGTCACCCTGGGTAGGATCGCATCGTAACCTCTACACGGGAGAGGACTTCGATCTGACGCAACAACATCTTGAAGAACTCCGTGATCTTTGGGTTCCCCATCTCCATCACCCTGAACGATTCTGGCTCATGGTCGAAACCGGCGATGAGGTCATTGATGCTTGGGAGGCCGTGACGCGCTACAAGGGCTGCAAACAAACCATCATCGAAGGCGGCGATCACAGCTTCCAGCATTTTGCTGACTTCATTGATGACATCATCCAGTTAGATCTTCATTCAGAAGACCTTTCCTGGCCCAGGAATTAACCCGCCAGCTGCTCAGGCTCCGCCATCTGACTTAAGCCTTCAAGATAGTCCTGCCATTTTTGAACGGTCAGCTTCTGCAGCAGGGGAACCACAGGATTGAGCTCAATAGGGGGTGCGTCCCAGTGCGCCTCATAGCCCTGCTGTTCTGCTTCAAGCGCAACCCCATCCTCTGCCAGTAACGGCTTGAACAGCAAAGGAACAGAAGCATTCAGCACGATTTGCGTCAGCCATTTGGGCGCGTTTACGCTGATCAAGGGGATCTGCACGCTATCGAAATAGAAAACAAAAAACACGCGCGTCGTGGTTTCATCGATCGGCAGCAAGAAGCACCAATGTTTGATGCTGTCGCCGGTGTTCGACCACTGATAAGGGTACTCGTAGCAGATTTCGATGGATCGGGTATTCACCCTTTTTCGGTTCACAAAAAAACGTGAAATCTTACCCTCGGCCATAAAGGTGTCATAGGTCAGGTAGACCCTTTTATCATCCGCTTCATAATGGGTCAGCTTAGCGTCTATAAAGGGCTGATACTTCCGGTGCAAGAAGGCATGGGCAAAGTCACAGATGTTGTCGATCACCATCGAATGATGGGTCTTCCAGGTGTAATCCACCGTAAACCCGGCCCATGGATTGTCCGTCATCAATTCTGGGATCTCTGGTATCTGTTGGCGCGTGGACTGAGCCATATCACCCGGAAAGAGCCAGATCAGTCCATAACGGACATCGACAGGGAATGTTCTTAACTGTTTTTTGATCAGCGGCTTTCCAAAACTGTCGTGGGAATAGTCGGTCAACCACCCTTCACGATTAAATGACCAACCATGGTAGGCACAACGAATCTGACACTTTTCAACAGCCCCATGGGTTAATTTGAGATTACGGTGAGGGCAGCGATTTTGAACCGCAGCAAGCACCCCATCCTCGCCCCGATAAAGGGCGATGGATAGATTCCAGAACCGGATCTCCTTCACCTCACTGATCTTGACGGTCGCATCATATTCGACCGCATACCAGCGATTGGGATCCATGCCGGATGCCCTGGCCTTTTGTCGTGGGGTGCGCGCCTCGTCAAAACTTGGGGGAGGTGTCGATTCACGATCATTCAATGGATCCCGCATGGGATGTCTCCAATGTCAATAAATGAAATAAAAAAATACAACCACTTAAAAAAGCACAACCAAAAGGGATTCAGACCTTCGGTACGATGACACCGCGCCTCACAAAATCCTCATAGGCGGCTCGAACAGCGTCGCTCAGCGGCGTAGGCCTAAACCCGAGTTCGTCTCGAGCCTTACGGTGATCGACCTTTCGATGCATTTGAAGGAGTCTCACGGCCCCTGGCGTAAATCGCCGAGGTCGATTAGGAAAAAGGCGGAACCAGGAGCGGTCGGCGACCTCTGCGATCACGGCCATGACGCCGGCCGGCAGCCTAAGGCGGGGCTTTGGACAACCAGTGACTTCACCAAAGAGAGTCATCAGCTCATCCACGCTCATATACGTCGAACTAATGATGTATTTCTGACCCGAGCGACCCGACTTCATAGCAAGCACGTGACCCTCGACAATATCAAGGGTCGAAACAAACTCAAACCCCCCTGGAATATAAGCTCGAAGAGACCCCTTGGCATAATCGATCAGCACCTGCCCCATCCTTGAAGGCACGTAGTCATGGGGACCGATAATGGCACAGGACGTCGCCACCACCACCTTCAACCCCTCAGCATGTGCTCTTAAACACTCATGTTCAACAAGGTGTTTCGTAAAGCCATAAGGCATTTGTCGATCAAATGGATAGAAGGGCATCGATTCATCGCTCGGACGTTCAGGATCATGCCCGGTCGCGCTCAAGGATCCTGACACCACCACTTTCTCGACCCCTTGACGAAGGGCTGCCTCAAGAATATGGCGGGTGCCCAGAACATTGACCTCATAGACTTCGCGCTTGTGCGCCTGGTCACCATCAATCGTCGAGACCATAGCAGCACAATGATAGATCCTAGAACAACCCTTAACCGCTACCTCGACCGATTCCGGATCACGAAGATCGCCATAGACGATGTCCACCTCAAGACCTTGAAGAGCCCCATGATCCCTTCCGGGTCGCTGAAAGACCCTCACTGTGTCGCCGTCTGATAGCAAACGACGCAGCAGATTGGCCCCAAGATGACCGGTGGCCCCCGTTATCAGAATGACGCCCTGACTCATGAAAGATGAATGGTTCTTAGAAGAATTAAGCGATGTTAACATGCCCATGCTGTCAGCGACCCTTGGAAGGCTCCAAGGCGCCATCCTGGACGTCATCACTCTTCCCTTACCCTTGCGCCCCAACTGAACCCTATGTCTAGCGAAAAAACCTCCTCCAGCCAGCTTTTCGAATACATACTGACTCATCACCGCGGCTTGTTTGCAACCGTGTTTCTGCTGCCGATATCCTGCCTTTACAGCGGGTTTGTCTACCTCCGAAATCATGTCGTTTGTAGAATGCGGACAGCGCCAACGCGCCACCAACAGCGGGTTCAAGAGGTGGTTCGGCAAATCGAACAATGGCAGCGGGAGGGTGCCCATGAAAAGCTGTGTACCGCACGATCCGGCTGGCAGACCATGAGCGAAATGGTTCCCAAATATAAATTATCCCGGCGCAACATCCATATCGATCTCTATGACGTCCTCTCGATTGATGAAGAACGACAGACGGTTCAGGTTGAACCTCTGGCGTCAATGGGGCAAATATCAAGGACCTTAATACAACGCGGCTGGATCTTGCCCGTAGTCCCAGAACTCGACGATCTCACCGTCGGCGGACTCATTATGGGCTTTGGCGTTGAAACCAGCAGTCACAAGTGGGGGCTTTTTCAATCCATCTGTGTGGCTTTCGATCTCGTGACCGCCGAAGGCCAGGTGCTGCACTGCAGCGAAACTGAAAACAGTGATCTGTTTTATTTGATTCCGTGGAGCCATGGCACCCTGGGTTTTTTGGTGGCCGCAGAACTCAAAATTATCCCTGCAAGAAAGTATGTCCGGGTGGCCTATGAGCCTTACACCACCCTCGATGCATTGACAGAGGCCTTCGATCGGGCCTCAAGGGATTCAGATCATAACGAATTTGTTGAAGCGCTGATGTACAGCCGTGAAAGTGGTGTCCTCATGACCGCAGTCATGACCGATCAACCGAAAGAGGATGGACCTGTCAATGCGATCGGCTATTGGTTTAAGCCTTGGTTCTATAAACATGTCGAAGGGATTCTCAGCAACGGAAAACCGCGGATCGAATACTTGCCGCTCAGACACTATCTCCACCGGCACACCCGGAGCTACTTCTGGGCCATGGAAGAAATCATCACCTTCGGCAACCATCCCTGGTTCCGGGGACTCTTGGGCTGGGCGCTCCCCCCCCGCATCGAACTGCTGAAATACACCGAAACAGAAACCACCCGAAGGCTCCGCGAACAACATCATGTGGTTCAAGACATGCTCATGCCGATGGCCCTTCTGAAGACCTCCATTCAATACTTCGATGATCACTTTGATCTTTACCCCTTATGGCTTTCTCCGATGGCCGTTTTCGATAACCCTCAGCACCTCGGATTGATCCACCCCTACCGGAACGAGGAAGGGCGCATCGATGAGATGTATGTCGATATTGGCGCCTACGGGACCCCCAAAAAACCAGGTTTCGATGGCCGTGAAGCCCTCCCACGGCTCGAACAGTTTGTCATTGATCATCAGGGCTATCAGGCCCTTTACGCCAAGACGCTGTTATCAGAAACAGATTTCAGAAAGATGTTTGATCACACGGACTATGACCGCCTCAGGGAAACATTGCCTTTTTGCAAGAAAGCATTCGGTGAAATCTACGACAAGGTCTCGTCCAAGGGACGAATTTCACCGGTTGAAATGCGCAAACTCAAAAGCCAGGACCTCCCAACAGAATGACCGTCGGGCCGGGTGACACCCGACCTTAGATCATCCTTTAGAAAATGCCAAAGGGGTCGTACCACTCTGGCTCCTTCGGTGGTGGGGGGGGTGGTGCTTTAAATTTCACCTTTGGCCGGGGTGACGGCAGCGGATCTAAAGCTCTTGATCGGGATTCATCAGCCGGCGTCGCTGGGGTAGCGCTCTTCATCTTAGGCTTCTGGTCACCTTCAGAATCGCTCCCCTTCAAAGGCGAGACCGATTCATTTTGATAGGACCTTGAGCGGCCAACTGGCTCGCTGGCTCTAGGCGCAATCACCTGACCGTCCAACGTCCTGATGGTCGTCGGCAGTCTGACCGTGGGAGCATCTGGCCGGTTCGGATCAATATCGGCCGGCAATTCAACAGCCTCTGCTTTTTCCCGAAGGGGGACTGGCGCAGGGGCCGTGAGCTCGCAAGGAAAAAGCGCGTCACACACCTGAAGGACCTTAAATTCGATACGCTGATTCCAGAAGGTCACAAAAGGCTGATCTTCCGTTCCTGGCTGCTTCTCGCTGACAAGGCCTCGTGTCTTCAGTCGATGACCAGGAACGCCCGCCTGCAAAAAAGCATCACGAACGGCATTCGCCCGCTCATGAGCAAGCTTTAAGCTTTGGCTCTGTGACGTCTGCTTCTGAGTCTGGACCGCTATTTCGAGCAAAAAGGGCGGATCCATGTTTTTAAGAATCTCGCCGGCTTGCAGCACCACCTCCCTTGAATCTTCAGGAAATACCGAACTCCCCTCTTCAAAGCGAACAATCCAGCGATTAAGAATAGCGATCAGGTCCTCCAACTTGTATCCCGGCTGCAGGCTGGCCAGCTGATTCAGCACCAGACGCTTGGCATCTTGGGACAGTTCGACTTCTTCGCTTCTCAGATATCCATAGCGATATCCTGGCCCCATGGCGGCTTTAAGGCTCCTAAGGACGCTTTCGCGATCCGCTTCATTGATCCAACCCCCTACCCTGACCGTCGACCCATCGATACGCACGTCGAGGCCTCGGATATCGAGTTGGGGAAGAATGCGATCCATCATCGTCAACCAAGGGGGTGACGCCAACAAAGGATCAATTTGAAGATCACCTTTGATGCGGGGTTGACCGAAGAACTTTTGCAGTGGATCAATGACCGCCGTTTTCCCCTCAAGGCTATTAATGGCGCCACTAAGAAAGAATTGACCGGCCTCATTCCTTAAGAACAGTTTGGACTGAGGTTTGGTCATATCAACCACGGGGGACGGAGGGGGCGCCACCTCTTCAGAAATCGTGTCCTTCAACGAGGGGGATACTCCCTGCGAAGGATTCTTGAGAATATCAAGCCCTAGGAAAAGACCTGACAGCAAAAGAACCAGAACCCCTAGAGTCCAGCCAAGCGTTGCCGATAACCTTTTTTTGGGGGCCCGCCGACGAGGCCGAAGGGGCAGACTCCGTGGGACGATGGCGGCGGAAAAATCTCGATCAAAAAAAAGAGTCATTTGAGACGGCAAGGTCGAGGGCAGCGAGGCGCCTTGCGAAAAGTAACGGATCAGCAAAGGGACGACAAAGGCCATGGCCGTTCGAACTCTCGCATTGGCGAGCCCGAGCTTTTTCCCCATCGCCTGAATACTGGCGCTTCCGAGCAGGGTTTCAAGAACTTGGGGGTCAAGTGGCTTCAGCGGTTTCTTGGGGTTCTGCCACAGCAGCAGGTCTTCTTTTAGTCCAGCCGCCTCAAGATGCCCGATAAACCCTTGAAGGCCCCCGAGGCGTTCTTCAAACAGCATTTTGGCCGTTTCAGCAACCAGCGGCCCAGCCTTATGGCCCAACCCGAAACTATCCGCGGTTTGATCGACGATATCGCTCAATAAATCCATTGCCTGAGATCCACTTATGAAAGAAACAGACACTCCAGTGCCTACTGAACATCGTGAGGCATCATAAACCCTCACGGGGATCACGGGAAATTCAATCGCTCCTTGAGATCACTCGATGGATGAGGTGGGGACACCTTGAGAGGGCGAATGGTCAGTGAACCTTCGCGGGTCAGTGGGTGGTTCGTCTTCCTATGGAAGAAGGGGGTGATACCGGGCGATTTAGCCTCACCGGCAGCACCCACCTAAGGATTTTTTTCATGTGCGTCACACGAGGATCAATGGGTACAGGGCCCCATCGGAACCACAGTCATTTTTCGGAATCGCCGAGTGTCTTGACGACCGCACCGACCAAGATACCGAGACTGATGAACATAGAGGTCATCACCAATATAGTAGACATTTCCATCATCATCTCCATTCATAAAAAGGGGCATGATGATTTTCACTGAAGGAATGACCCTTTGGAAGCGCCTGTGCGGGGGCAGATTGTTTACCATTTTAGATACAACGATCAATCTAGCCCCCGTATTGTGCATATTTCGCACACAATCGGTCATGGCCTTCCTCTGAAAAGGAAGGCGACCCCGCCCCCTTATCGAGGTTGCTTTAATGCGCCTATCAGCGCGACACCGCAAACCCTTTGGACCAAAAGACCGCTCCGCCCCAAAGACGCTCACGTCTTAACGACAAGCTAAAGAAGATGGCCTGTGAATTGCTTATTAGATTTGAAAACATTCTTCCTTCAACCTTATCAAGGAGCCAGCTGTGGGCCAGATCATCGCACTCGGACAACGTATTGGCGACTGGGTCATCGTGGATGAAGTCGACCGACTGCACCAGGAGGCTCGGTTTCTCTGTCAATGCATCTGTGGCACCGAAAAGGTATTCTCGGCTCAAACCCTTAGGCGGGGCAGTTCACTGCATTGTGGGTGTCAAAAACACCAGACGGTCGAGGGGTCGATCGATCAGGAAAAAAAGCCTATTCCCCATTCGATGGAGGACTTCGATTTGATACACCAAGGATACCTGCCGTTGGCCGATCAAGTCAGCCCCAAGGATGGGTGCCCCACTTGGTCGTTGAAGGCCTGGGCGAATATTCTGGGAATTTCCCGCCGAGAACTCATTACCTCTCTTAAGGGCACTGGAAAACGTTTTGAATCCAGCATCAGAATGACGGACTAATCGATGGATACCCTCCGTATCGGGCGTTTTTTCCAACAGCTTCTGGGACGAGGGGAGACGCCGCCTAAAGCACAAGCACTTCGCGCGACGCCCCTTGAAGATTACTGGCTTGAGGTCCAAAACATCATTCTGGTGCGCCAGGACTGGCTGACGGGTCTGCTTCCGGCCAGCACAGCGATAACCCACCATGGCAATTACACCGACGCCTGGGTTCGCGACAATATTTACAGCATCCTAGCCCCTTGGGGCCTTTCAATCGCACTTCGAAAGCAGCGCGATACCGAGGGGCGCGCCTATGAACTCGAGCAACGTGTCGTCAAGCTGATGCGCGGTCTTCTGATCGCCATGATGCGTCAGTCTGCGAAAGTAGAACGATTCAAACACACCCAGGATCCACTTGATGCGCTGCATGCTAAATACGACACCAAGACCGGGGAGAGTGTTGTTGGTGATGAGGCCTGGGGACACTTACAGATCGATGCCACCTCGCTTTATCTTTTAATGCTGGCCCAAATGACGGCATCAGGATTGCGGATCATCTTCACCATCGATGAAGTGAACTTCATCCAAAATCTAGTCCACTACATCGCTCGTGCCTACCGCACCCCCGATTACGGGATCTGGGAAAGGGGTCACAAGCTCAATCATGGCGAAGCTGAATTAAATGCCAGCTCCATTGGCATGGCTAAAGCAGCGCTTGAAGCGATGTCAGGTTTTAATCTTTTTGGGAAAGGCGGCGGTCAGGCCGCGATCATTCATGTGATCAGCGATGATATCGCTAGAACTCGAATAACCCTTAACGCCCTCCTCCCAAGAGAGTCTATTTCAAAAGAGGTCGATGCAGCCCTTTTAAGCATTGCAGGCTATCCAGCGTTTTCAATTGACGATCCCTTGGTCCTTGAGCAAACGCTCGAGAAAATCAAAGCGCGACTTGAAGGCCCTTATGGCTACAAACGTTTTTTGCTTGATGGACACCAGACGGTGATCGAGGACCCCAACCGTCTCCATTATGAGTCCCATGAACTCAAAGCCTTTGCCCATATCGAATGCGAATGGCCCCTCTTTCTAACCTATCAGTTGCTCGGCAGTTTGTTCCGCGGGCAGCACGAAGAGGCAGACCGGGTCTTAAGCAAACTGGAGGCACTGACCATCGAACGGCATGGACAAAAACTGCTCCCAGAACTCTATCGAGTCCCTTTTGAATCGATTGAGGCTGAGCGACAAAACCCAGGATCACAAGCCCGCGTTCCCAATGAGAACATTCCTCTTGTTTGGGCTCAGAGCCTCTACATTCTGGGATCCCTGATGCACGATGGTTGGTTAACCGCTGAAGATATAGACCCCTTAAACCGGCATCGCAGCCGACGATCTCACTCACTGGTGACCGTGCAAGTCGCCCTTTTGGCTGAGACTCAGTCCATCCAAGAAAGCCTCCTGCAGCACGGCATCCCGTCTCAAACCCGAATGGACATTGCTCCCTTGGAGGTCCGTGATGCCAGGGAACTCTCCTTAGCCTATCGTCAGATAGGGCGCAACGATCAGATGGGCCTCAGCGGAAGACCCTACCGGCAGCTTAGAACATTGGCGACATCGAAAGCCTATCTTCTGGCCGGGGTTCCAGTGATGTTTATCCCCCAATTCATCAATCAAAAGGGGTTTTACCTCGCGCTGGACAACACCCTGTTGATCGAACGGCTCAAAACGGAGCTCACCTATATCAGCCAACATTGGGATAGCGCGTCAAAGCCTCTTTTGGTGATCGATGTCCATCCCAACATGATCGCCGGCCCAGACGGGGAAGTGTTACTGGCGTTTCTTCAGCGTCTCGTAAAGGGTGAGGCCTCTGATACGCCGGTCAGGGTGTGCCGCCTCTCTGAATTTTCAGAGGACACAGCGCTTGAACGCATCGCTTTTCTTCATAACTTCCAATTAGGCGCTGAACAGTTTGGCCCTGAAAATCCTGAAGAGCTTGATCTCGATGACCGCATACGCGCTCATGATGGGGCTTATAACGGCCCGCTCATTGCCCATGAAATGGCTGCGGATGATGAACTTATCCAGCTTTTTGAGACGTCCTCCAATGCCGCCGAACAGCTTGATCTTTTGACCATTCTGGTGAATCGTCATGGTCTTGATTACCCACTAAAACTCACGTCGTCCGAAAGAAGATCAACCCTCACAGTCCATCTTGAATCCCTCTATCAGTGGGCCAGCAACCACCATGACTGGCGTCTGCTTCGACTGATCGCCGCCTTGCTTGGAAAATACGACATTGACCTTGAGCAGGCTGTCACCGAAATTTTGGTCCGGCAACATGCTCTCACCGTCGGGAAGTCCTACAGTGGCAAGGCCACCATCGTAAAACCGATGGATTCCTCGGACATCCTCAACGCCATCAGAGCCTATAACCCCGATCAGCTCAGCCTGCAGGTGCTGATTCAGGAGCTGATCATCGCAATCGGTCTCTTAATCAAACAGGATTCAAGTCTATTTAAAGACATGAATACCATTCGGGTGGGCCAAATTCTAGATTTCATCATCGCCGCCGAAAAACACCGTGATGGCGCAGAGTGGGATCATTCCTTCGATAAACTGATGCGATTAGCCCCCCATCACCTCGCTGAAAAACTCCGAGAAACCCTACGGGATGTCCGCCTAAGCCAGCATCAACTGGGCGCCGTGGAATCACTCCACGCGGAGAAAGATCAGGGCTCTCTCGCCTTGATCCGCTCACCTTTAGAAGGTCAACCGCCCATAGAACCGCCAAAAAACCCCATCGATTGGGCGCTCTGGCGCGAACAACAGGGGAGTTTTGGCCGTGAAGGTGAGGCCTTTTTCGAAGGGGTCTGGCACATTCTCCACCACAGCCATGGCCTCATGATCGGGGATAAATACAACAGCCAAGGACGCATCGATAGCCAGGAACTCCTTTCCCACATGACGGTGGGAGAAAAAACCTTTAGGCTCTATGTCACCCACGTCCTTAACAAAATAGAGTCGCCGATTTATCGCCAGCTGACCGTTGAAACGCTGATGACGCTCGCGGCCATTTTTAAGGACCATAAGGATTTCAGAATCAACGACACCCTCGTCATCGATATTCTGATTGGGCATGCTGTCAGGATTGAGTGGCTGACTTTAAACCCTCTCCAGGAAGCACATTATGGTCAGCACGTCGCCGCAGCCTGGGAACATCTCTACCAACTCGATCCTGGCGCTCTGGCAAACGCGATTGTTCGAGCACTGAACTACCTCATGACCCATGATCACCGCTTATAAGGAGACAAATCCATGAAGCTTGCAGGCGACATCGGGGGAACCAAAACCTTGCTGGCCATGATAGAACACCCATCAGATGGGCCCATCCTCCTTCGGGAGGAGGCTTTCAACAGCCAGCATTTCAAATCCTTTGATGCGCTGCTTGATGCCTTTATCGCTCCAGGTGAGGTCATTGATAACGCTTGCTTTGGGATTGCAGGTCCCATCATTGATGACACCTGTAAGACCACTAACCTACCCTGGAGAATCACCGGTGATGCGTTAAGAAAACGTCTTGGAACCAACAAAGTCAAACTCCTAAATGACCTTGAGGCCATGGCCTTTGGGATGCTCGAATTACCTCAGGAGGACTTGATCACCCTGCAACAAGGGAATATCGAAGCGAGGGGGAACCATGCGGTCATTGCTGCTGGAACGGGACTGGGCGAGTGTTTCTTACACTGGGATGGGGCCAAATTTCAAACCATGGCGACAGAAGGTGGACACGTAGACCTTGCGAGCCAGAATGAGCTTCAAGATGACCTCCTCCGCTATCTACGAGGTCGGTTTCATGACCATGTCAGTGTCGAACGGGTCCTCTCCGGGAGCGGCTTTGGAGTTCTCTACGATTTCATCGTAACCACCCAAAGGGCGGCTGAATCGAGCCTCGTGCCTCCGGCGGACCATGTCGGGGGGGCTGACCGAAATGCCGTCATCTCTCAGCTGGGTCTTCAAAAGACCGACACGGCCTGTCGTCAAGCCCTAGAACTTTTTGTTGATGTCTATGGGGCTGAGGCCGGAAACCTTGCACTAAAAGGACTCACACATGGCGGCGTCTTCATCGGCGGTGGCATCGCACCAAAAATTCTGCCGGCGCTTCAAGACGGCCGCTTTATAGCAGCCTTCACGGCTAAGGGTCGTTTTCGCTCCCTCTTAGAAACCCTGCCGGTGAAGGTGGCGCTGAATCAGAGGGCCCCGCTGATCGGGGCGATGCAGTATTGGTCCCATCAGGGCAGTGCCGCGTGAGCCTGATCAAGCGTCTCAAACAGCGGCGGCTTGGGCTAACTCGGTTATAGCGGACCAATTCTTGGCTTTCACAAGCGCCTTTGGGGCCAGCCAGGACCCCCCGACACACGCCACATTGGATAGCGCAAGATAGGAACGGTAGTTCTCTGGAGAGATACCCCCGGTCGGACAGAAGGTGATCCCGGGGAGCGGCCCTTCAAAGGCCTTCAGCATCGGTATCCCGCCCGCAGCCGCCGCAGGAAAAAACTTGAACGCCGTCAGTCCACCATCGAGTCCTTGCATGATCTCAGACAGTGTTGCAATCCCAGGAATCAGTGGCATAGGCCGATCTGTTGCCGCAGTCAAAAGGCTCTGTGTAAGCCCTGGACTGATCGCGAAGGCCGCACCAGCAGCCTCCACCTGATCCAGTTGCCGCGGATTCAAAACGGTCCCTGCCCCGACCACGGCGCCCTCCACTGACCCGGCAATACGGCGAATCGCCTCAAGCGCAATGGGTGTTCTGAGAGTAATTTCAAGGACCCGCACACCCCCTTTGACCAGCGCCCGTGCCAAAGGTATCGCATCATCAAGATCATCAATGACCATCACCGGAATCACCGGACCTAAGGTCAGAATATCTTTAGAATTCATCCATCACCTCACGTGAAATCGGCCACTTGAAGGGTTGAGCGTCTGGCTTTAGTCCACTACAAAAAGATTACTAGCCCCGGTTTCTGCCGTCGTCGCTCCCAGCCGGAAGCCACCAAACAACTCACGGCCCATGCCAATATGGTGATTATCGGCGGAGCTCTCATCGGGGATCCGCCCATTGAACTCGGTTTCATCCACCAACACATTGACGATCCCTGACATGATATCGAGATGGATGAGGTCACCATTACGCACTTTGGCCAAAGGACCACCGTTGATGCATTCAGGGTACATATGAATGGCAGAGGGCACTTTGCCGGAAGCTCCAGACATTCGGCCATCGGTCAATAGCGCCACCTTAAAGCCGCGATCTTGGAGGAGCCCGAGAGCGGGCGTCAGTTTATGTAATTCAGGCATCCCGTTTGATCGGGGACCCTGAAAGCGAAGAACAGCGACAAAATCCCTTTCAAGTTCGCCCTGACGAAAGGCCTCAAGCATTTCTTCTTGATCATCAAACACCATCGCCGGAGCCTCGACAACCTGATGCTCTTCAGAAACGGATGATACTTTTGAAATCCCGCGGCCCAGATTGCCCCGCATGAGGTGGATACCACCGACCGGCGCAAAGGGCTCTGCGACTCGACTGATCACCAAAGGGTCCCTCGATACTTTGAGGCTATCTCGATACTGAAGATCACCCTGTTCGAGCGAGGGTTCTTCCACGTATTGCTGCAAACCACGCTGATCTCCAATGGTGAGGACATCGCCATGGAGCAGTCCGTTTTCTAGAAGCTCCCGGATCACCATGGCCATGCCACCCGCCTGTTGGAATTCATTGACATCGGCTGGACCATTGGGGTAAATCCGGGCGATCAGGGGAATCACTCTGGAGAGATTGTCAAAATCGTTCCAGTTGATGATGATGCCAGCCATGCGAGCGATAGCGACCAGATGCATCGTGTGATTAGTCGAGCCTCCGGTTGCCAAAAGACCGATAATGGCATTGATAATGGCCTTCTCATCAACGACATGGCCGATCGGCCGATAATCATCGCCACGCGCGGTGAATCGCAACACCTGTGCTGCGGCTTTTTCCGTCAGACGATCCCGAAGCGCCGTATAAGGATGAACAAAGGAACTCCCCGGAAGATGAAGGCCCATGATCTCCATCATCATCTGGTTGCTATTCGCCGTCCCATAGAAGGTACAGGTACCAGGACTGTGGTAGGACTTCGATTCAGACTCTAAAAGCTCTTCGCGTGATAGCTTGCCTTCGGCATATTTCTGACGGGCCCTCGCCTTTTCCTTATTACTCAAGCCGCTGGGCATGGGGCCTGCGGGGATAAAAATCCCCGGCAAATGGCCAAAGGAGAGCGCGCCCATCAACAGGCCAGGAACGATCTTGTCGCAGACACCCAGGTAAAGCGCCCCATCAAACATGTTGTGACTGAGGCTGATGACCGTCGCCATAGCAATCACATCGCGACTGAACAAGGACATCTCCATCCCGGGAAATCCCTGAGTGATGCCATCGCACATGGCCGGAACGCCCCCAGCAAACTGACAGACCCCACCGGCGAGCTCGATCGCGGATTTGATCTGTTCAGGCGCCATGCGGTAAGGCTCATGGGCCGACAGCATGTCGTTATAGGCGGAGACGATCGCAATATTAGGTTTCTTATCCGCTTTGAGGTCGGCTTTTTCTGCGACACTGCACGCGGCAAACCCGTGCGCCAAATTGCCACAACCTAGCACCTTTCTGGAAGGCCAAATAGCCCCGGCCTTCTCAATGCGCTCAAGATAGTTCTCGCGGGTCCGATGGCTGCGGTCAACCACTTCACGGGTAATTTTTTCAAGCTGTGGATGCATAGGACACTCCCAACGTCATCAATGTAAATCCATTACGGGTCATCCTCATCGAGGAGACACATCAAAAATCTCAAAGCGGCGCCCGCTCAAGACCATGGAGGAAGCGATCAGGCCGCATTGAATCGATAACCACGAGGAACCACGATAATGCCCTGCTCTGAAACCGTGAAAAGCTCCTGATCTCTCTGACGATCCACACCCAGGGTGGTACCCGGCGGAATATCCACATACTTATCGATGATACAGCGGCGAAGGACCGCACCCTCACCCACGGTCACATGATCAAAAAGGACAGAATCTTCCACCACAGCGCCTTCTCCGACCCGAACTCTTGATGCGAGGATCGAGCGCTTAACGATCGCGCCCATCAGCAAGGCGCCGGAACCCAAAATAGAGTCCACCAGAAGGCCTTCGGCGCCTGAGGGACCAGGTACCATTCTCGCTGGCGGATTCTGGCCATGATAGGTCCTAATCCCCCAGTTCTCTTGATAAAGATCAAGCGGCGGCAGCGGCTTCAATAAGTCCATATTGGCCTCATAAAAGGCATCTATGGTGCCGACATCCCGCCAGTAGTAATCCGCGCTGACACGTCCCTTCGCACCGCCGAAGGCATAGCCGTAGACCCGATCACGTTGAATCATTCGAGGGATAATGTTCTTACCAAAATCGTGATCGGAATCAAGTTCAAGATTATCGTCCGCCAAGACCTTGCACAACACCTCCTTGGAAAACACGTAGATCCCCATCGAGACCAGGGCCGTCGTTTCATCCCCAGGCACCGTCAAGGGGTGTTGAGGTTTTTCTTGAAACTCGATAATGCGCTCCGCTTGATCAATACCCATCACCCCAAAGGCACTGGCTTGCAGCGCAGGGACCTTCATACACGCAATCGATAAATCAGCCGAACGCTCTCGATGGAGGGCGATCATGGCCGCGTAGTCCATCCGGTAGATGTGGTCACCCGCGAGAATCAGCACCTGATCTGCCGTGCTGCGTTCAATGAGATAAAGATTTTGATGCAGCGCGTCGGCAGTCCCTGAATACCAGGAATCACTGGTTCTCATCTGCGGCGGCACAATAGTAATGTATTCTCCGCATTCGGGATTGAAGATGCTCCAACCATCCCTCAGATGGCGGTGAAGTGACTGTGACTTGTACTGGGTCATCACCAGAATCTTGCGGAGCCCAGAGTGGAGACAGTTGGATAATGAGAAATCGATGACCCGGTATTTACCCCCAAAGGGCACCGCGGGTTTAGCACGATCAGCAGTCAATGGATGCAAGCGTGCCCCCTGCCCCCCTGCGAGCAATATCGTCAGCGTATTATTTGGCATCTCGTCGTAATCGCTCCCGGAAAACGCTTAGTAACATGGTTGAGATCATGTCCCACTCAGTGAATCATTGTTTTAATAAGCACTATTCAGGCCGACACTGCGTGCATTCACCTGAGATCACCCTCTAAAACACGATGATATTGAATCAACGGCGCTATGACCTCGTCACTTTGGGAGAGGGGTTGATTGAGTTTAACCAAACTTCACCGTCAGCTGCCACCTACCAGCAAGGCTTCGGTGGCGACACCTCCAACGTGGCCATTGCTGCCGCTCGGCAAGGTGCCCGTGTTGGCACACTCACTCGACTGGGGGCTGATGATTTTGGGGACATGCTGCAACAGCTGTGGGAACGAGAAGGGATCGATACCCGATTCATTGCCCTCGATGAAGCAGCGCCCACCGGTCTTTATTTCATCACCCACGGCCCGGAGGGCCATCGCTTCAGCTACCGGCGTTCCGGGAGTGCAGCGAGCCTTATGACCTCTGAGATGCTCTCAGGCGGACTGATCGAGAGTGCCCAAATTCTCCATGTTTCAGGGATCACACAAGCCATCAGTCCATCGGCTAAAAGTCTCGTTCGGCAAGCAGTTCATCAAGCCAGAGAGGCGGGGACGCAGGTGTCTTATGACACCAACTACCGACCGCGACTGTGGCCCCGCGAGGAAGCCTTTGAGGCGCTCCTAGAGATGCTGCCGATGACCGACCTATTCTTCCCCAGCGTGGATGACCTGAGCCTTCTCACAGGGCTTAAGGACCCTTTTGCGATGCTGGCGTGGTCGCGTCAGCACGGCGCCCAAAAGACGATCCTAAAAAGAGGGCCTGAGGGCGTCCTGGTCGATCACTGTGGAGGGATCGAGGTCATTTCTGGACACCCCGTGCATCCGGTCGATGCCAGTGGTGCTGGCGACTGCTTTGTTGGGTGCTTATTAGCCCGCCTTAGTCTCGGCGATGATCTTTTGGATGCAGCCCGCTATGGAAATGCGGCGGCGGCCCTGTCGACGCAGGGATTTGGAGCGGTTGGACCCATTCCCCATGGCGCGGAGGTTATCGATTTCCTTAAAAGGGCTTCTTACGTGCACCATGACTGAAAAAAAGCCGCCTTTTTTTGTGCATATCGCGGCACCTCCTTGGCGCGATTCTTAAGATCGGACCCCAACCATGAAGCAGCTGCGGCGATGATGGTTCGGCCTGAATCCTGCTTATAAAAATACGCCGCACCGATAGAGAGATCGTCAGCCATGACCCATCAATACCGGCCTCAACGTTGATTATCCGATGACACCAGAGGGAACCGCCATGTCGAGCCCGAATACCATTTGCCTGTCCGATCAACAGGACACGATTTGTTTGCTGCCCGTTCACACCGGCTCGATGGGACCCGACGTCATCGACGTCCAGACGCTCTACAAAAATACCGGTAAATTTACCTATGACCCTGGCTTCAACTCGACGGCCAGTTGCCGCTCTCAGATCACGTTCATCGACGGTGAGGAAGGCGTTCTCCTCTACCGAGGCTATCCCATCGAACAACTCGCCGAAACATCGAACTTCCTTGAGGTCTGCTATCTCCTCCTCCATGGGGACCTTCCAACCCCAGAGGCCCATAAGGCCTTCGAGCAAGACATCACCATGCACACCATGGTTCACGACCAACTGACCAATTTTTTTAAAGGTTTTAGACGCGACGCCCATCCCATGGCGATCATGGTGGGTGTGGTCGGTGCCCTCTCAGCCTTCTACCACGAAGCACTCGACATCAGGTCCAAAGCCGATCGGGACATGGCGGCTATTCGGTTGATCGCTAAAGTGCCAACGATTGCTGCCATGTGCCACAAATACAGCACCGGAATGCCGTTTATGTACCCACAAAATCAGCTTGGGTACGTGGAAAACTTTCTGCGGATGATGCACGCCACCCCGTGCGACCATTATGTCGCCAATCCCGTCCTGGTCAGGGCGCTGGATCGGATCTTGATCTTACATGCCGACCATGAACAGAATGCGTCAACCTCGACCGTGCGGCTGGCAGGATCCAGTGGCGCCAATCCCTATGCTTGTGTTGCCGCTGGCATTGCCTGCCTCTGGGGGGCAGCCCATGGCGGCGCTAATGAATCTGTCCTTCATATGCTGAGAACCATAGGGGACAGCTCGAGAATTCCTGAGTTCCTAGCAAAGGCCAAGGATAAAAACGACCCTTTCCGCCTGATGGGGTTTGGCCACCGTGTCTATAAGAATTTTGATCCCCGCGCCAAGCTGATTCGAAAGACCTGTCATGAAGTACTTGATGCCTTAGACCTCCATGACAGCGCTCTTTTTAAGCTGGCGATTGAACTTGAACGGATTGCGCTCGAAGATGAGTATTTTCACAGCCGAAAACTGTATCCCAATGTGGATTTCTATTCCGGTATTGTGCTGCATGCGCTCGGCATTCCCACCAACATGTTCACTGCCCTATTTGCCATGGGACGAACGGTTGGGTGGATTGCCCATTGGGACGAAATGATCTCCGATCCTGACCACCGCATCGCAAGGCCTCGCCAATTGTATACGGGTCCACAGCGCCGTGATGTCCCTGGGTTTTAGTCATCTTAAGCCTCAAGGTTTCAGTCACAGCAACCGTTTGCCACCCAAAAGGGTCTCGTCCATGGAACACCTTTGGATCACGCCATGGGTATTGACCTTGAAAACTGGCCTCCAAACCTTTATATTTTTCGGCCATTTGCTCGAGTGTCTGGCCCCTTTCAGGCGCTTCATAACAGGCCGCGATGGCTTTAAGTGCAAAAGCCCACCGTTCAGCGTCGTTGCATACGCTTAATCCTGCATGCGGCGCTCAAGAAGGTGAGCCTGCCATCCCATCAGGTTACCGACCGAGGTATTGAATGAGTTTTAACGCGATTCCTGACCAGCAGGGTCTTTATGATCCACGCAATGAACATGACGCCTGTGGCGTTGGCTTCATTGCGCATATCAAGGGACAAAAAAGCCATGATATTGTCTCCAAGGGCCTTGAAATCCTTAGGAATCTGACCCACCGGGGTGCCGTCGGTGCTGACCCTCTGGCCGGAGATGGCGCGGGTATTTTAATCCAGATGCCAGATGAGTTCCTGCGCGCTGAAACCCGCGGGCTCGGCTTTACTCTCCCAGCTGAGGGTCATTATGGCGTTGGGGTGATCTTCCTGCCTCAATCAACAGCCTTTAGAACAACCTGCGAAAAGATAGTCGAAGAATTTATTGCCGCTGAAGGCCAGACGGTCCTGGGCTGGCGAGATGTGCCTGTTGACAGTGAAGGACTCGGCGAGTCGGTCAAGGCCAGCGAACCATTTATTCGGCAGGTTTTTGTCGGCCGCGGTGGTCATTGCAAGGATCAGGATAGTTTCGAACGCAAACTCTTCGTGATCCGCAAACAGATCGACAACCGGATTCGTGACCTGAAGCAGAATGAAGGAAAAATGTTCTACATCCCTTCATTCTCGTCGCGAACAATCCTTTATAAAGGGATGCTCCTCGCCGATCAGGTGGGCACTTATTACCGTGACCTCACCGATGAACGCGTGGTCTCGGCCCTGGCGTTGGTTCATCAGCGCTTCTCCACCAACACTTTCCCCACCTGGGATTTGGCGCATCCGTTTCGGATGATCGCCCACAACGGCGAGATCAATACCGTTCGTGGCAACATCAACTGGATGGCCGCTCGGCGTCACTCCATGTCCTCGAGCATTTTAGGCGAAGACCTTGGCAAGATCTGGCCGTTAATCGGCGAAGGTAAATCAGACTCTGCCTGCTTTGATAATGCGCTTGAGCTCCTGGTCATGGGGGGGTATTCCCTGGTTCATGCCATGATGCTTCTGATTCCAGAAGCGTGGGCCGGCAACCCTTTGATGGACGATCAACGCCGCGCTTTCTACGAGTACCATTCGGCGTTGATGGAACCATGGGACGGCCCTGCCGCAGTCGCCTTCACCGATGGCCGTCAAATTGGCGCAACCCTTGATCGCAATGGGCTACGCCCGGCCCGCTACCTGATCACTGATGATCACCATGTGGTCATGGCCTCGGAGATGGGCGTGCTGACTATCCCTGAACACAAGATCATCAAGAAATGGCGTCTGCAGCCGGGCAAGATGTTCCTGATCGATATGGAACAGGGCCGCATTATCGATGATGCCGAAATCAAGAACGAACTCGCCAGGAAGGCACCCTACCAGCAGTGGCTGACCGAAACCCAGATCCAACTTGAGAATCTGCCTCCTGAAATCTCTGCCATGCCGCCCGATAGCCAGACCCTGATGGATCGGCAGCAAGCATTTGGTTATACCCAGGAAGACATCAAATTCTTCCTGACGCCGATGGCCCTCACCGGTCAGGAACCTGTCGGGTCGATGGGTACCGACGCCGCTCTGGCCGTATTGTCAAAGCGCCCCCGTATGCTTTACGACTATTTCAAGCAAGGTTTTGCGCAGGTGACCAATCCGGCAATTGATCCCATCCGGGAAGAACTGGTCATGTCACTGGTGACCCATATCGGGCCGCGACCGAATCTTTTGAACCTTGACAACGCGGGGAGTCACCGCCGCCTCGAAGCGCACCAACCGATATTGAGCAACAAGGATCTTGAAAAGATTCGCCGGATTGAAGCAAGGACGAACGGGGCTTTCAAGACCACAACACTGAGCCTTTGCTACCCGGTCGATCTTGGGGCCTCTGGGATGGAAGAGGCGTTGACAGCCCTTTGCCTGAATGCCGAAAAGGCGGTGCTTGATGGTAATAATATCCTGATCATTTCAGATCGGGCGATGGATGCCGAACACATCGCTATTCCAGCGCTCCTGGCCACCTCAACGGTTCATTACCACTTAATCCAAAAAGGACTTCGCACCGAAGTCGGACTTGTGGTTGAAACTGGCGAAGCCCGTGAAGTTCATCATTTTGCTTTGCTGGCGGGGTATGGTGCCGAAGCCATTAACCCTTATCTTGCCTTCGATTCCCTCTCGGCGCTGATCCATGAACTCCCTGAAAAGGTGACGGCGGATGATGCCCACAAGCGTTACATCAAAGCCATCGGCAAGGCGCTCCTGAAGATCATGTCGAAAATGGGTATTTCGACCTATCAATCCTATTGCGGGGCTCAGGTCTTTAATGCCATCGGTCTGGGGGATGACTTCCTAGCCCGCTACTTCGTCGGAACCAGTGCCACCACTGGGGGCGTCGGATTAAAGGAAATTGCGGCGGAAACGGTCACTCGTCATCGGCTGGCCTTCAGTGATGCCCCGATTTATCGTCATGCCCTGGATGTTGGCGGCGAGTATGCTTATCGTGTTCGCGGCGAAGACCATGTCTGGACCCCAGAGACCATCTCTAAGCTCCAACTGGCCACCCGAACGAACAGTTGGGAGACGTATCTTGACTATACCCGCTCGATCAACGAACAAAATGAGCGTCTGCTGACGCTTCGCGGACTCCTCGACTTCAATGACAATCTGCCGGGGGTTCCCCTTGAAGACGTCGAATCCGCCAAGGATATTGTGAAGCGGTTTGCGACCGGTGCGATGAGTTTTGGATCGATCTCCTACGAAGCCCATACCACGCTCGCGATCGCGATGAACCGGATCGGCGGCAAATCCAACACAGGTGAGGGCGGCGAACTTCCAGAGCGCTTCAAGCCCCTGCCCAATGGCGACTCGATGCGCTCGGCCATCAAGCAAGTGGCCTCTGGCCGTTTTGGCGTCACCACCGAATACCTGGTCAATGCTGATGACATCCAGATCAAAATCAGTCAAGGCGCAAAGCCCGGTGAAGGCGGCCAGCTGCCTGGACATAAAGTCGATGCGACGATTGCCCGGGTCCGCCATTCAACCCCCGGCGTCGGCCTGATCTCGCCGCCACCGCACCATGACATTTACTCTATTGAGGACCTTGGTCAGCTGATTCATGACCTTAAAAACGTCAACCCCGCGGCACGCATCAGTGTCAAATTGGTTTCAGAAGTGGGCGTTGGGACCGTGGCAGCCGGTGTCGCCAAGGCCCATGCTGATCATGTCACCATCGCTGGCTATGATGGCGGCACGGGTGCTAGCCCGATCACATCCATCAAGCACGCGGGGCTTCCATGGGAGATTGGCCTTGCTGAAACACATCAGACGCTGGTCCTCAACAAGCTCAGAAGTCGGATCTGCGTTCAGGCCGACGGCGGGATGCGAACCGGTCGCGACGTGGTTTTTGGCGCCCTCCTCGGTGCTGATGAATTTGGCTTTGCGACGGCGCCATTAATCGTTGAAGGCTGCATCATGATGCGCAAATGCCATCTCAATACCTGTCCCGTCGGGGTAGCAACGCAGGATCCCGAACTTCGTAAACGGTTCACAGGGCAACCCGAGCACGTGGTTAACTTCTTTTTCTTCATTGCCGAAGAAGTGCGTCAAATCATGGCCAAATTGGGTTATCGCCGTTTCGATGAGATGATTGGACAAACCGATCGTCTTGACATGCGCAAGGCAGTCGCGCACTGGAAGGCCTCAAAAATTGACCTTCAGCGCCTATTATTTAAGCCACAGACCGCAAGCCACGACGCAATCCATCATACGGAGGTGCAAGATCATGGTCTTGACAAGGCGCTTGATCATGTCTTGATAAAAGGCGCCCAGCCGGCCCTTGATCACCGTCAACCGGTGCAATTAGAGACTGAAATCCGCAATTTCAACCGAACCTGTGGCGCCATGCTCTCCGGCGAGGTGGCGAAGCGCTTTGGCCATGAGGGACTCCCCGACGATACGATTCACGTCAAACTCCATGGCACAGCAGGTCAGAGCTTTGGTGCTTTCCTCGCGGCTGGCGTGACCCTTGAACTCTCGGGTGAGGGCAATGATTATGTCGGCAAAGGTCTGTCCGGTGGCCGCCTGATCATCTACCCCCCAGCGATCACGCCTATCGTTGCAGATCTAAACATCATTGTCGGCAATACCGTCCTTTATGGCGCTATTCAAGGCGAATGCTATTTCCGAGGTGTCGCCGGGGAGCGTTTCGCTGTCCGCAATTCGGGGGCTGTCGCGGTCGTTGAAGGCGTTGGAGATCATGGCTGTGAGTACATGACCGGCGGTGTCGTCGTCGTCCTCGGGGAAACCGGCCGCAATTTTGCAGCGGGCATGTCGGGCGGTATCGCTTATGTGCTCGATGAAGCAGGCGACTTTAGCCAACGCTGCAACCTTTCAATGGTAGAACTCCAGCCCATTCCGGTCGAGGAGCGCGCCCATGAACGGTTTGATCATCAAGGCGGCGACCTTGAGAACCATGGCCTTGTCGACATTCTCCGCAATATGACCGGTGATGATGAACGACGCCTCAAGATTCTGGTCGCCAAGCATGCTCGCTACACGGGCAGTGAAAAGGCCAGGCGTATTCTTGACCATTGGGCTGAATTCGCGCCTCGCTTCGTAAAGGTCATGCCCGTTGATTATCGACTGGCACTTGAAAAGATGCAGCAGGCACAGAGACAAGCAGAAGTCAGCCACTAAAGAAATCCAAGTCGCTCCCCGGGTGTCTTGTGACCCGGGCACGGCAAGGGGCCTCCCAAGGGCTTCTCGACACAATCAACAGCGGTGCCTTAAGGCACACATCGAGGTTAACAGCAGATGGGCAAACCTACCGGTTTTATGGAAATTTCGCGTCAGGATCGACGCTATCGCTTGGTCGCTGACCGGGTCCAGAATTACCAGGAATTCGTTATTCCCCTGTCCGAGGATGAACTCAAGAAACAGGGTGCGCGCTGTATGGATTGCGGCATCCCTTATTGCCATAACGGCTGCCCGGTCAACAACATCATTCCTGATTGGAATGATCTGGTCTACCAAGGCAACTGGCTCGAAGCCCTCGAAGTGCTGCACAGCACGAATAACTTCCCTGAATTCACCGGTAGAATTTGCCCCGCGCCTTGCGAGGCCGCTTGTACGCTCAACCTAACGGATGAGCCGGTGACGATCAAATCCATTGAATGTTCCATTGTCGACAAGGGCTGGGAGATGGGTTGGATCCAACCGCAAATTGCGCCCCACAAAACGGAAAAACGCATCGCTGTCGTCGGCTCAGGCCCCGCGGGTCTTGCAACAGCACAGCAATTAGCCCGCGCCGGCCATGAAGTCGTGGTGTTTGAAAAGAGTGACCGTGTCGGTGGCCTCCTCCGCTACGGCATCCCTGACTTTAAGATGGAAAAGCACCTGATTGATCGCCGCATTGCGCAAATGCAGGCTGAAGGCGTGACTTTTCGTCCCAACTGGCATATCGGGAAAGATATCCCCACCGCGCAACTGCTCGAAGATTTCGATGCGGTGATCCTCGCGGGTGGCTCTGAACATTCTCGTGACCTTCAACTCCCGGGGCGGGAGCTGAAGGGCATTCACGTCGCCATGGACTTTCTCCCGCAACAGAACAAGCGCAATGCTGGAGACTCGCTGAGTGAGGACGTCAATCTTCTCGCCACCGGCAAATCGGTCATTGTCATTGGTGGTGGCGACACGGGTTCTGACTGTATTGGTACCTCGCAGCGTCATGGTGCAGCGTCCATCACCCAGCTTGAAATCATGCCAAAGCCACCCATAAAGGAAAACAAGGCGCTGACTTGGCCGAACTGGCCAAACAAACTCAGGACGTCGAGTTCGCACGAAGAAGGCTGTGACCGCCTGTGGAGCATCGACACCGTGTCCTTCGAAGGCGATAACGGCAAGGTCAACACCATCCATTGCGTCAAGGTGGAGTGGACTCAAGATCAAGGGCGCTGGGTGATGAACCGGGTCCCCGGTAGTGAATTCAGCTTAAAAGCTGACCTGGTTCTCTTGGCCATGGGCTTTGTGCACCCGGTCCGAGATGGCCTGTTGATGGATCTTGGCGTTGAGCTTGATGATCGCGCCAACGTCAAGGCCAACACCAACGACTACAAAACATCGGTCGACAAGGTCTTTACGGCAGGTGATATGCGTCGTGGCCAATCATTAGTGGTCTGGGCTATTCGTGAAGGTCGCCAGTGCGCACGGGCGGTCGATGAGTTCCTGATGGGGCAAAGCGAACTTCCAAGATAATCTCATCGTATTCCCCCCTGACTGGCACTTTCGAGGTGCCAGTCACCACCGCCATAAAAATCGCTTCCAACCCGCCTAAAAGAGGACCTCTTTCGCGGGTCAACATCCGACTTTCTTATCGTCCAACGCGTGCCTGCGA
>Ga0304729_1000046_pt1 | contig 85685 bp, 81 predicted proteins | sample C_131016_MF_Meta_FD_190475 | JGI IMG/M metagenome (GOLD analysis project Ga0304729, IMG submission 190475) | Freshwater microbial communities from Lake Croche, Canada to study carbon cycling - C_131016_MF_MetaG (v2) (version 2) | ecosystem: Environmental > Aquatic > Freshwater > Lake | place... | reverse complement strand
CAGCCTGGGTTACACCCAGGCTGCCTCCTCAGCCACGCCGACCCTTGGAGATATCTTCAAGGAGCAGATGGAAAATAAGTAATCCTTGCAATCCCTAGTGAGTCTTCATCACCAGGGACCTGATGGTGTGAGCATGACAAAGTCCGATCTCATTCAGATCCTGAGTGCCCGATTTGCACACTTGCCTGCTCGCGACATCGAGGCCGCGGTCAAGGGCGTGGTTGAACATATGGTAGAGACCCTTTCAAAGGGCGGCCGGATAGAAATTAGGGGGTTTGGGAGCTTTTCGGTGCGTTTTAGGGCGCCCCGGATTGGACGGAATCCAAAGACAGGAACCAAGGTAGAACTTGATTCTAAATATGTCCCTCATTTCAAACCGGGTAAAGATCTAAAGGACAAGGTCAACCAAAGCTGAATTGGATCCCACCAACCGCCAGCGACGGCGATCAAAAGAGCCATGCAGGATCCCTTTATAGGGTGTCGGCATGGCTTTTTTTTAGCCGAATGGGCATCATGACACTCCATAGCACTTCATCTCAATGGGTTGGCCCATTGAGATGAAGGCTCATCCATTTTATTCACTCACCCACCGTGGCATCCTCGCATGCAGGTTCAGGCCTTAATCGCGCTCCTTCTCCCGCTTGCTGCCGCCTCTGGGTGGTATACAGCGCGAAAGCATTATCAGAAAAAATTTCTAGAAGAACACGTTCATCCTTTAACTCAAGCCTATCGCCGTGGCCTCAACTATCTACTTGATGATAAGACCGACAAAGCCATTGCCGCCGTCGGGCAGATTCTGGAGCAAGATGATGAATCCCTTGAAGTTCAAATTGCGTTTGGCAATCTGTTTCGGCGAAGGGGAGATGTCGAGCGGGCGATTGAGATCCATACCAGACTGAGGGCGACAGTAGGGCTGACCGAATCTCAGCGGGCGCGGGCTGATTTTGAATTAGCCCTTGATTACCTTCGTGCTGGACTTTACGACCGATCAGAATCCCTCTTGCTTTCTTTGGTCGAGACCAAAACTCATGGAAAGCCTGCGCTGCAACAACTGATGTTGATCTATCAACAACAAAAGGAATGGCAAAAAGCGATTGATTGCATTATTCCTCTTCGCCGCGTGATGAAACCGAAGCATGGCGAGACGGCGGCACATTTTTTCTGTGAGTTGGCCGAGGAGGCCATGAGCTATCATCGACTCAAAGACTCTCGAGACTACCTCGCTCAGGCGCTGAAGGATGATCCGAATTCCGTTCGGGCGACGATCGCTAAGGGCCGTCTTGAGCTTGGAAATGGGGAATATCGTCAAGCTTATGAGAGCTTTCAAAGCCTTGAAAGTCAGAATCCCATCTTCCTTTCCGTCGTCTTACCACATATCCGCCTTTGCTCCGAACGCTTGGGACAGGAGCGGGAATTGATGGATTACCTTGACTACTTATATCAAAGTTACGGGCTTGTCTCCGCCGCGGTTGAATGTGCGATTAGGTTGCGCCAGCGAGATGGCATTGCCGCAGCCATTGACTACTTAATTCCTATCCTTGAAAAAACGCCAGACTCTCTGGCCATCAGCCATGCGCTCTCGATGCTATCGGAAGATCATCATCACGGCTCACAAAAAATGCGCCGGCTCAGCGCGTTGCTGAAGGAGATCATGGAGGGGGGGCAGCAGTTTTGTTGTGATCACTGTGGTTTCGGATCATCACAGATCTATTGGCGTTGCCCCTCTTGCCAATATTGGGGATCGGTCAGACCGACAGGACCCTTTTCAGCCTTGGATGTGCAGGAAATTGAATCCAATAAGTCCCATTAAGTACTGTTCATTGGCATCGCCGAGCGCTAGCATAAGGGTCCGTATGATGTTCGCTTCTTAATAACAAAGCCTTCTAGACGAAGACAACGCCATGAAAAAAACTGTTACCAAAGCCGTCTTTCCTGTTGCAGGTCTTGGCACCCGCTTTCTGCCAGCGACTAAGGCCAGCCCAAAAGAGATGCTGCCGATTGTCGATAAACCGCTCATTCAGTATGCTGTAGAAGAAGCGGTGGCTGCCGGTATCAATACCTTGGTGTTTGTCACCAGTCGGACTAAAAGAACCATCGAAGATCATTTCGATAAGGCCTACGAACTTGAAACCGAACTGGGTTTAAGGGGTAAAACCGATGTCCTTGAAAGCTTAAGAAGCATTCTTCCAGCGCATGTCACTTGCGTTTACATCCGTCAGGCTGAGGCGCTCGGTTTAGGCCATGCCGTCAATTGCGCTGCCGATGTCATCGGCGATGAACCTTTTGCTGTCATTCTTGCAGATGATATGGTGGATGATGGCGATCGTGGCTGTATGAAACAGATGGTGGACATCTACAATGAATGGCAGTGTTCGGTCCTAGCGACTGAGCCTGTCGATCCCTCAGAAACAGGGAGTTATGGGATCGTCAAGGCAGATCCTATTGGGCCACGGCTTGCCAAACTGAATGCGATCGTAGAAAAACCCAAACCTGAAGTTGCCCCTTCAAACCAGGCGGTGATTGGTCGCTATATCCTGACACCGGGTATCTTTAAACGATTGGATAAGGTGACCCGAGGTGCAGGCGGTGAAATCCAATTGACCGACGCTATTGCCATGTTGCTGGCTGAAGAATCGGTTTTATCCTATGCGTTTGAAGGGAAACGCTATGACTGTGGTTCAAAGCTTGGCTATCTGACCGCGACGGTGGAGCAGGCACTGAAGCATCCCGAGGTGAGTCAATCCTTTAGGGCTTATCTCAAGACCTTGTCCATCTAAAGAGAGGATATTGCCGCCCTTAAGGCCTTCACACAGGGCGGCTATCTCCGCGTCCTCATAGAGAACGTGGGGCATGCTTTTCAGGTGAGAACTTCTTGAAAGCGTTCCATAGCCTTCTCCAGTTGTGCCATGCTGGTCGCAATGGAAAGGCGGACGTGTCCTGGGGCACCAAACGCGGAACCTGGCACCACCGCAACCCCCCCTTTCTCAATCAGATACTCTGATAAATCAAGATCGTTGTCGATGCCTTGGAGGCGCCTGATAGCCTCCCGCATGTCAGGCAGGACGTAGAAAGTCCCATCCGTTTTGAGGCAATCCACCCCAGGGAGCTGATTGAGGGCCGCAACGACAAAGTCGTGGCGTTCTTTGAAAGCCTTGACCATGTCTTGAATGAAACCCTGATCTCCATTAAGGGCTGCTTCTGCAGCGACCTGAGAGATTGAGGTTGGATTCGATGTGCTTTGAGATTGGATGTTGGTCATCGCTTCAATCAGCCAGCGAGGCCCTCCCGCATAACCAATGCGCCAACCGGTCATCGAATAGGCCTTCGAAACCCCATTAAGCACTATGGTGCGTTCAACGAAGTCTTGATTGGCGTTAAGGATATTTACAAAGTGCCCTGCATCCCAAAGGACGTGCTCGTACATGTCATCCGTCGCAATAAGGATGTTAGGGTGTCGTCGAAGCACATCACCAAGCGCTTTTAGTTCTTCCTCGCTGTAAGCCATTCCGCTGGGGTTTGAAGGGCTATTGATGACGAATAGCTTAGTTTTGGTGGAGATGGCAGACTCTAACTGACTCGGCGTGATCTTGAATTGTTGTGATTGCGGTGCCTCAATGATGACGGGGACGGCATCGGCCAATAACACCATATCCGGGTACGATACCCAATAGGGTGCCGGAATAATGACTTCATCGCCCGGATTCAAGAAGGCTTGAGCCAAATTGAAGAAGCTTTGTTTGCCCCCACACGATACAAGGACCTGTTGCGGCGTATAGTCAAATCCATTTTCACGCTTGAATTTGTCAACGATGGCTTTCTTAAGCCCTTGCGTACCATCGACCGCGGTATATTTGGTGAAACCCGCCTGGATCGCCTTGATGGCCGCTTCCTTGATGTGATCAGGTGTATCAAAATCTGGTTCACCCGCGCCAAGCCCGATAATATCCATCCCCGCGGCCCGCATGGCAGCAGCCCGCGCTGTGACGGCGAGGGTCGGTGAAGGCTTGATCGATTGCACGCGATTCGACAGTAACTTATTCATGGGCTCTGCTGTATGACGAGTGGGGGGGTGATGAACGTTATCGAGTGGTTCGTCTCAAGGAATCCTCTCCCTCTATAAGGGCGGGTTGCCGGTGCCCTCCAAGGGGGGGATCAGTCGTGACCCATCGCATTTTAACAAAGAAGTTTCAGGCAGGACGTGATGGATACTGAACTCGCCGAATATCAGCAGCATACTCCCCAGAAAGGGAAGCCTTTCACCTTGAAAAAACTCTTTGAACCCGCGGGCGATCAACCTCAGGCGATCCGTCAGTTGATTGAAGGCCTTCATGATGGTTTGGTTCATCAGACCCTGCTTGGGGTCACAGGCTCTGGCAAGACATTTACCATCGCCAATGTGATTGCCGAGGAACAGCGTCCTACATTAATACTCGCCCCTAACAAAACGCTCGCTGCCCAGCTCTACGGGGAGATGAAAGACTTCTTTCCAGATAATGCCGTCGAATATTTTGTTTCATACTACGATTATTATCAGCCAGAAGCCTATGTCCCCTCCTCGGACACCTATATCCAGAAGGACGCATCGCTGAATGAACACATTGAACAAATGAGACTGTCAGCGACCAAAGCCTTGATTGAACGCCGGGATACCATCATCGTCGCCACCGTGTCCGCCATCTATGGTTTGGGTGAGCCGGCGTCCTATTTCAGCATGGTGCTGCATCTTGTTCGCGGCGATCTCATTAGCCAAAGAACCTTACTTCGCCGTTTGACCGAGCTTCAATACACCCGGAATGATATAGAGCTCCGCAGAACCACCTATCGCGTCAAGGGCGAGGTGATTGATGTTTTCCCAGCGGAGTCTGATCGTGAGGCCCTAAGGATTGAGCTCTTTGATGATGAGATCGAAAGGCTTTCATTGTTTGATCCTTTGACTGGTGAAATCCTCCATCGCATCGCCCGTTACACGGTGTACCCGAAGACCCACTACGTTACCCCACGTGAACGTATTCTTAAAGCCATTGATCAGATCAAAGTAGATCTTCGGCAACGTCTTAATGAACTCCGCGATCAACATAAACTGGTCGAAGCTCAGCGTCTTGAGCAGCGCACCCTATTTGACCTTGAAATCATGGCGGAGGTCGGGTACTGCTCTGGCATTGAAAATTATTCGCGCTATTTATCAGCGCGCGAACCGGGTGAAGCACCCCCGACACTGTTTGATTATCTCCCTCAAGAGGCGTTATTGGTGGTTGATGAAAGTCATGTCACGATTCCTCAATTGGGCGCGATGTATAAGGGAGATCGCTCACGCAAAGAGACGCTCGTCAATTATGGCTTTCGCTTACCCTCGGCCCTTGATAATCGGCCGCTTCAATTTGAAGAGTTTGAAGCACGCTCACCCCAGCGTATTTATATTTCAGCCACTCCGGGGCCTTACGAACTCAAACATTCTGGCGCCATTGTGGAGCAGGTTGTCAGACCTACTGGACTTTTGGATCCCCGGGTTGAAATCCGTCCTGTGGCTTCGCAGATAGAAGATCTCCTTCGAGAAATCAAGATCCGGACGCAGCTTAACGAGCGGGTCCTCGTCACCACGCTCACCAAACGGATGGCTGAGGATCTGACGGAATATCTCTATGAGAGGGATATTGCGGTTCGCTATCTTCACTCTGACGTTGACACCGTTGAACGCGTTGAAATTATCCGGGATCTGAGGCTTGGGAAATTCGATGTGGTGGTCGGCATCAATCTCCTTCGGGAAGGGCTTGACCTTCCCGAAGTGTCTCTCGTTGCTATTCTCGATGCCGATAAGGAAGGGTTCCTTCGGTCAACCTCTTCTCTCATTCAGACCATAGGAAGGGCAGCAAGAAATCTTCGTGGTAAAGCTATACTTTACGCTGACAGGATCACCGGCTCTATCCAGAACGCCATCGATGAAACCGATCGCCGACGAGCAAAGCAAGAGGCTTATAACCTGGCTACGGGGCAATCCCCTCGCGGCATCATAAAAGCGGTTAATGATATTTTAGAGGTCACTATTCCAGGTGCTGGATCGCCTTCCATAGGACGCCGCAGTAAAAAGACGAGCAACCATCCTTCAGGAGAATATCAACCAAGATCCATGGAAGAAGCCCTTAAAATGATCGGGCAATTGGAGAACCGTATGTATGCGGCATCTCGGGAACTAGAATTTGAAGAGGCTGCGCGGCTCCGAGATGAAATTCAGAAGATCAGGCAACTTGAATGCATGAGCTAAGCTGAAGCTAAGCCATTTTGATTCAACCCCCCCAAACAACAGTGGTTTGGTTAAGTCTGAAAATAGTCTATTCCATCCAACAAGCATCAAAAGCCATGAAGTGTTCTACCGCTTAAGGTCTGCTCCTGTCATAATCATTTCATGTCTGCTCCTAACCATCAGGGGATGACGTCTTCGTCGAAAGGGGAGTCGATTCGTGGCCATATCAACCCAACATGCAAAGAAGATTCAACATGCCTTGATGCTGAATCTACATCAACCGCATGGCAATCTTGAACAGCTTCTTATCGAGAAGCCTTGGGAGGCGCGAGATATTCTTTATGCCTACGACCGTATTTCAAGGTCCTTGTGGCCACATGAAGACATCGCAAAAATTCACTTAACCCTCTCTGGGAGCCTCCTTAAAACCTTATCAAGCCCCTCTTTTCAGGAGTCTGTGTATGGGATCGTTGATTGTGGATCGTTGCTTTGGCATCTCCAGAATGAAAGGATTATCCATATTTTAGGTACGGCCTTTTACCACCCCATACTTCCTCTCATTCCTGAGACCGACTGGGAAGCACAGATTCACCGCTGGCAGCTTATGGGGCGACATCTTTTTCAAAGAGAGACCTTCCAGGGATTTTGGCCACCAGAATTAGGCTTTTCTATGGAGATGATTCCCTACCTGGTCCGGCAGGGTTATCGCTATGTGGTGGTCGATAGCGAACACATCGTCCCCTTAACGGCCATGAATGATGCGGATCGCTGTTATAGGCCTCATTGGGCCCGATTTAATGGTGCGTCGATCATCGTCATCCCGCGTGATCGTTCTTTGTCTGAATCGCTCGCCGCCGGGATGAACTATCGTGATTTTGAGCAGGAGGTCATAGCGAAGACCTTGAGTTGTTCACAGACGCCATTAGTCCTCACCGCCTGTGATGCTGAAAACGGGGCCTGGTTCAGGAATAGCAACGCCGAGGATAATTTTTGGGGTGGGTTTTATGCGTCTCTTCTTGTTACTGCACGCGCATCCGGCCCCATCCAACCGGTCCACCTTCATGACGCGCTGGACCAAGAAGATTTATTGGGTGAAGTCGAGGTGACTTCTGGGGCTTGGAATGTGGACGCGAATGATCAGTCAGGTTTTGGGCGCTGGACAGCGACACCCGCACAGCAATCAACGCTTGACCGCCTGAAGAGAGTCAGCCATGCCCTTCATCTGGCCTTGCAAGAGGGGGGGCTCCGGGAAATGGGCGGTCAGGAGATAGATGCCTTGGAGGATGCGCATGATCATCTCTTGCGCGCTGAAACGAGCTGTAATTTCTACTGGGGTGATGATTGGGTCGCGCGTGCTCACCGCGACTTGGATGCGACTGAGACAACGCTGCATAAATTTTGCGCTAAAAAATATCTGATCGATGCTGATCCTGGTTGGTTTATCGGCGCTTAACCTCGTCTTTTGGCACTTCAATCAATTCCATCACATTGCCATCTGGATCCCTCACGAAGACCACGGGGCGACCTGATCGGCTTGGCGTCAGATCGATACCCCAGGCGTTGGCTTTTAGTTGCACATTCGTAAGATCATCGATATGGAGTGCCATGTGGGGCTGCTGTCCGGGATAGCCCATCGCCTCATCGCCTTTGCTCTCCCCTTTGGCGACGATGAGATGAATCTGTTGTTGCCCCGCGGTGTACCAAACCCCATCAAAGGGTTTGTCTGGTCGCTGAACCAGTGCTGTCAGACCTAAAAAACCTTCATAGAACATTCGTGCAGTTTCAAGCGAAGAGACGGTGATCGAGATGTGATGGATTCCAAGAATGGTCATGAATCCCCCCCCTTGAACCCATCATGCAGGTGAAGACTGCCTTCTTCATTGAATTTCTCCTTAAGGAAGCGGCCGTGAATCAAAAGGCCTTTGGCATCTTCTGAAAAGAGACTTCTTGAGAAATCATGAAGTGTACGATCGAGCAGTGTGAGTTGATCAAGCAACTGGGTCTTTGCGGTCCCTCCCATCCGAATGGGCGCCGTTCGAGCGAGAGATTCTGGAAGTTTAAGATATTCCTGCAGGGTGTCCGGGAGGTAAACAAACGCAATCTTCTGAATATCATGTGGCCGCGTATCGAGAAGATCACTTTGGTAGTGATCTAGCCTTGAAAAGAGGAACCTCAAGCTTTCCTCAATTCGGCTCAATAAGGGTTCCACCTCGATCAAATCCCTCTCTTTTATGGCTGTTTTCAAAGGTTTGATTCGGTTTTTCCAATCTAAAAAGGTCGGATGGGGAGGTTCATCACCCTTGGCTATCGACGATAGAAAGGCCTTATCCACCATGAGCAAGGAGGCTTCATCAAATTGGCGCTGGGTCTCATGGAGCTGATGGACTAACCGTTGCGCTAGAGGCTCCCGATCAAGCCGCCTAAAATCTTCTGCTGGAATTTGATTGATCCTTTTCAGCAAGACGTCAAACGCTTTAACGTTTGCCGCGGATTGCGTCAATAGAGCGGTTCCTGTAGTTTGTTTCTCCATCTCCGGCATTAACAGTTTGATCGAATCAAACGCCGTATTAACAAGGTCGCCGAGCCAGGGCTCATGCATTTTTTGGGTGATCAAAACTTCTCGGCGGAGTCCTTTCAGTAAGCGCCGTCCCGTGCTGGAAATATTGGGAATTGGCGTTTCCTTGGCCGAGGGGACCGCGATCCAGAGGAGGAGATAAATCCATAAGCCAAGGCCGCCAAATAGGAGCGAAAAAAGAAATAGAAACCTCAACAGATTTCGATCCCAGCCCGTATAATCTTCGAGTCCTGCACAAACGCCGGCAATCCGTCGACGCTGACGATGACGCCTAAAAGAACGCCCTCTTGGATGGGGACGACGGATCGGAAGAATCGGTTCGCTCATGCCACATTCTATCCTCTCAGTAGCGCTTCCTCTACGTAGACTCTCGTTAAATCTTGGTGAAGCTTCAGACGATTCTCGAACAAGGCCTTTTTAGGCGATCGATGGAAGAAAGACTTTCGGCGTTGTCGTTGCTGAAGGCCCACATCGATGCGCCGTCGCTCGACTGGACCCTCACCGGTGACCCTCATCCCGCCACTGTCGTGTTATTTCCTGAGCATCCGATCCTGGTTGAACCGCGTGATTTGGCTAAGCGGTCTCTCGCAACAACTCAAGGACGCATTGCGCTTCTCCATGCGGTGGCTCATATCGAATTCACAGCGATTGCACTTGCGCTCGATATGGCATACCGATTTCGATCATTGGGGCCACATTTTTGTCGTGATTGGTGTGTGGTGGCCTTGGATGAAACGAGGCACTTTCAGGCGCTACAAGATCGCCTTCAACACTTGGGATCCTATTATGGTGCCTTACCCGCCCACCGAGGACTTTGGGAATTGGCTGAGCAGACGGGGAGTGACCTTCTGGCACGATTAGCACTGGTGCCAAGGTTCATGGAGGCGCGCGGACTCGATGTTACCCCGGGCATGATTCACAAGTGTCGGGGCGTAGGGGATGTTGAAACCGTGGCGATTCTTGAGATGATTCTTGAAGAAGAAGTCGAACATGTAAGGCTAGGCAGCTACTGGTTTCGTGAAGTCGCCTTGGCGCGTGGTCTTGATCCTCAATCAACTTACTTTGAATTGATTCATCGTTTTATTCAAGGAGGCGTCCGTGGCCCCTTTAATCTAAAGGCCCGAAGAGACGCAGGCTTCAGTGAGGAAGAGCTCAGCATTCTGAGCCAACTAGCCGACTAAGAAAGGGTCTTATCAGGAGGATCGCCGATCACTTCTTGATGTCTTGATCCTTCAGAATAGACCCAGACCGACGCCGATTCGGTCCACTCAGGAAGCACTAATCGTTCGGCTTCACCGCCTGGAAGATGAATCAAATGGATCTGAGGTCGGTGGGTATGGCCATGAATCAAGCGGAAGACTTCAGCGTCTTCGAGGGCGTTGAAGACGGCGTCTTGATTAACATCCATGATCTCCATTGTTTTACCTTGCTTGTCGAGACCGCTTTTGAAGCGATACCAGCGAGCATAGAGTTTTCTCATCCAAAGCGGCTTACCGAGTGCATAGGACCGCCACTCTGGGGTGCGGACCCGGATTCTCGCCGCTTGGTAGCTCAAATCATCGGTACACAAAAGATCCCCGTGCATCAAGAGTGTCGGCGTGCCATAGAGATCTATGATGGTCATATCTCCCAACAGTTCGACACCCGTTTCGCGGCTAAAGTCTTCACCGACTAAAAAATCACGGTTCCCTGACTGAAAATAAACCGCTGTCCCTTGATCAGTCAGTGTTTTCAAGGCTTTTTTTACAGCGCCAAAGGGAAAGGACTGATCATCATCGCCAAGATAGGCGTCAAACAGATCACCGAGAATGAACAGCCGCTCGACGGATGCGGCGCGGGTATTGAGAAACGACAGGAAACGCTGGACCTTGAATGGCTCGCTGGCCTTAAGATGAAGGTCCGAAATAAAAAGAGTTTCCTGCCGCATCAGCTGATGGTGGGTTCTAGTGGGCTTCGACGACAACCGCCTTATTGATGATAATCGGGGTTTGGGGCACATCGGTTGGCATCGGCCCGCCACTGCCGGTGGGGATCGCGGTCATTTTATCGACGACGTCCATCCCTGAGATGACTTCACCAAACACCGCATAGCCCCAGCCTTGAGACGTTTTGCTCTTGAAGTCAAGAAACGCATTATTCGAATCATTAATAAAGAACTGAGCCGTGGCTGAATCAGGATCTGAGGTCCTCGCCATGGCAATAGTGCCCCGCTTATTCAGAAGACCATTATCCGCCTCGTTTTTAATCGATGCTTTGGTGTTCTTTTGCTGCCATTGTTCGGTGAAACCACCCCCTTGAACCATGAAGCCCTTGATGACCCGATGGAAGATGGTGCCGTTATAATGGCCATCTTTGACATAAGAAAGAAAGTTTTCAACCGACAAGGGGGCTTTGACGGCATCAAGTCGAATGACAATGTCACCAAGGCTGGTGGTTAGCTTCACTTCAGGCGCAGTTTGAGTCACAGGTGTTTTCTCCACATTTTTAGGTTTGCCTTGAGCCTCTGTGGTCAGTGAGAGGGATAGGGCGCATAGGAACAAGAGTAAGGATCGCATCATGAGGTGTCTCCGACAAGGATGAATCAATAGGTCAAAGGGGTGGGATGATTTTAAGGGAGGAAGGCGTCCACGCCTGGGACTTTTTTGAGTTCCACCGCAATGGATCGATGGGGTCCACTGGCCACAAAATCATCGATGATTTCCTTGATATCAGCATCAATGAATTGGGCCCTTGTTCCATCAATGATGACATAACTCCGAGGCGCTATCGATTGGAGTGCTTCCCTGAGCGGGCCTTTGTTGAGGAAGGTGGCATTTTTTTGAAGTCTCAACAGGTAGTGAGATCCTCTTTGGGTTAGGGTGAACGCGGTCCTAAAATTACTTCGGACCACAAAATAAAACCCCCCCAACATGCCGATAAGGACTCCAGTTAAAAGATCAGTAAAAAGAACCGCGAAAAGCGTAATGATAAAAGGGATCCATTGACTCGGTCCACGATGGTATAGCTCAATGAGAAGAGTCGGTTGACATAATTTGGCGCCGGTCACCATCAAGATGGTCGCTAATGCCGCCAAAGGGATCTGATTAAGTACTGGGGTCATAAAGATGACGCAAATAAGCAGGAGCACTCCATGAATAAAAGAAGCCATCCGACTTTGCGCCCCGGCATTGATATTGGCCGCACTTCGAATGACCAACGAGGTCATCGGCAGACCCCCTATGAGCCCTGCTACAAGGTTCCCAACCCCTTGGGCGATCAGTTCGCGGTTGCTCGGGGTTGTCAAGCGACGTGGATCTAATTTATCGACCGCTTCGATATTAATCAGTGTCTCAAGGCTGGCTATCGCTGCGAGCATGAGCGCTAATTGCACGGTCGTGCCTTGTGTCCAATAGCGAAAATCGGGAAAAGCCAATTGTTGATAAAAATCCCGAGGCTCTCTCAACAATGGGAGATTGACCATGTGCTCATCGGCGATCAGGAGTCTCGGGTCAAGATATTGGAAGGCTTGGTTCCATAAAACGCCCATGGCCACGACAACCAGCGGCCCAGGGAGTGTTCGAATCAAGCCCCAGCGCTGCGCCCATTTTGATCTCCAGGCGATCAATAGGGCGATGGCGCAGACGCTAAGGAGGAGTGCCCCGGGTGAAATCGCGCTGAAGGAATAGCTCAATTCAGTCAAGGTGGTATGCGCATCTAACTGACTAAAAGTTTCATCACCCTCATAATCGAGATCATAGCCTAGGGCGTGTGGAATCTGTTTAAGGATCAGAATGAGTCCAATAGCCGCGAGCATGCCTTTGATGACAGCGACCGGGACAAAAGCACTGATATAGCCAGTCTTTAGAATGCCAAAAATGATTTGGAATAGGCCTGCGAGCACAAGTGCTGAGAGGAATGCGGGATAGCTCGGCAGCTGATCCAGACTCTGGGCCACAATGACCGTGAGTCCTGCTGCGGGACCACTGATACTCCGTTGACCGCCGCTCAGCCAGGTGACTAAAAGGCCAGCGACGATTCCCGTAATAATGCCCGCTTCAAGGGGAGCACCTGAGGCATGAGCGATACCGAGACAGAGGGGCAGAGCGATCAGGAAGGTGACGGTGCCCGCCAGAAGATCTTCACCCAGATGCCCGAAAAGATTTGGACGGTGTCGCCACATGAGGACTTTGTCGCCTTCTCGATTTGATCTCAGGGCTTCTGGTTCTTTCCAGGGACAGCCTCCCAAGCGCCCTCTTCATTTTTACAAAAAGCAATGCCGGTCACACGACGCATTCCACCTGCCGAAGCGACAATTTTTATTTCTCGGCAAGGCTTGCCATTTCTGACCAGACTTTTGAGTGCAGTAAATTCACCAGACGCCTTGGATTTGGGATTGGTCCAAGCCTGACTTTCGCCGTCGCTGTGATGATCAAGAACATCCCGAAGGCTATGTTCGAAAAGGTCCCAATCATCATCGGTAAAAAACTGTGACGGGGTATTCCAGAGAGTTGCGGTATAGGTTCCGAAAAAACCGATGGCTTCAGCACGAGGAATCTGAAGAGTCATGAGAAGGCCAGAGGCCAAAATAAAGCGGGTAACCAGTGGAGATGTCATGCTGAGTTCCTTGAACGAATTGAAAAGTGAGGAATGCCTGATGTTTTGATTGAGAGGCCCGTCATGATCTTCATCATCAAGGATCACACCACAGGCGAAAGATTATCAGGCTTGGCCGCTGGCTGCACGATGAGCTTGCAAAGCCTCAGCCACGTTATAAATCGAGATAACGATAAATCGAATCATTGGTGTACTCATGGTTCAGCATGACCAGTTCCTGGATGAGGCCATCATCAAGACCGTAGACCCAACCATGAAGACTCGGTGCCTGTCGAGTCTTCCAGGCCTGCTGAACAATAGGCGTATGCGCTAATTTGTAGATCTGCTCGACGATATTGAGCTCGACCATGCGATCAATGCGTCCTTCATCGGTATCGGCTGATTCGACTTTTTTTTGATGCAAGCGATAAATGTCCTTGATATGCATTAACCAATTGTTCACCAAGGTCAGATGAGCCCGTTGCTCTTGGAGTGCAGCCTTGATGCCGCCGCAGCCATAGTGGCCACAAACAATAATGTGTTCCACCTCGAGGACCTGGACGGCAAACTGGACAACGCTTAGGCTATTAAAGTCCGTCGTAATAATCTGGTTGGCAATGTTTCGGTGGACAAAGATTTCACCGGGGGTGGCGTTGACAACCAGTTCGGCCGGAACCCGACTGTCTGAGCAACCAATCCATAGAAACTTTGGGGTTTGTTGGTGGACCTGTTTTTTAAAAAAATCAGGGTCATGGGCAATTTTCTCCCCCGCCCATGCGCGATTTTCAAGGAGCAGCTTCTCATAGGGTTTCATAGCGCATCCGCTTTAAAGTCGTTCAAGGTTGTTATCCCATCCCATCCATACGTCACATGGCCTGTTACTATCTTGTTTTTTTTCGGTCATTATAATCGTCTCCAGGAGAGCGCACCGATGTTCAAACTACCAACGAATGAACAGGGCTGGGGCCTTTTTAGCACACTCATAGTCAATTTCTGGCGCTCCCAACAAGGGAAACAATCTGCTTTTCTGTTTGGGTCTTTGATTGGTCTCCTGTTGACGGTCAACCTCCTCAATATCATTAATAGCTTTGTGGGTCGTGACTTCATGAGTGCGCTAGCGGATAGGAACGCAGCGCTTTTTGGTCATGAAGCTTTTCTCTATGTTCTTGTTTTTGCAGGCCTCACAGTGGTTGCAGTCCTGCTTCGCTATTGTGAAGAGCGGCTTGGGCTTTTGTGGCGTGAATTCATGACGGATCAGTTTGTCGGTCTTTATGTGACTCCGCCGACGTATTATCGGCTCAATGACGAATTGATTCGACAAAGTGGCGTTGAACATCCCGATCAACGGATTGCTGATGACGTCAGGACATTTACCACCACGACCCTCTCCTTCATCTTGATGGTCATGAATGGATTGTTCACGGTGATCGCCTTTTCAAGCGTCCTCTGGATGATCAGCCCCTGGTTGTTCGCGGCAGCACTGCTCTACGCCATCATAGGCTCATGCATTACCGTCCTTGTTGGGGGGCGTTTAGTCGATCTCAACTACCGACAGCTCGATAAAGAAGCAAGCTTCAGATCGGGTCTTATTCATGTGAAGGAACGCGCTGAATCGATTGCGTTATTGCATCAAGAAGGACGCATCCAACCAAGACTTTGGGCGCAATTTGAGGCGTTGGCGAGTAATTTTAAGGTGATTATCGAAGTCAACCGTAACCTTGGCTTCTTTACGACAGGCTATAACTGGCTCATCCAGATTATCCCCGTTCTCCTTGTAGCCCCTATGTTCATGGAGGGACGCGTCGAATTTGGGGTGGTCACCCAATCGGCCATGGCGTTTGCCATGTTGGTGGGCGCCTTTTCATTGATTGTGACGCAATTTCAATCACTGTCATCCTATGCCGCGGTCATCCAGCGACTGGTTAATCTTTGGTATGTCATCGAGCTGGCTCAAGCATCGACGGTCGCAGGTCTTGATATCGTCGAATCAAGCAATGAAATCACCTTTGATCATCTGACCTTGTTATCGCCGATTGATAAGCGCTGCTTGGTCAAGGATCTCTCCCTCGAGATGGGGCGCTATTCACGGGTCCTCATCACCGGCAACGAAACGGCTCGAGATGCACTCTTCAAGGCCATGGCCGGTCTCTACGATGCGGGCAGTGGGATGGTCAGAAGACCGCCGCTGGATGAGATATTATTTCTGCCGGAACGGCCCTATCTTCCCCCGGGTTCCCTCCGCGATGCTGTCATCCCCTTATTTAAGGAAGGACGCATTCGTGATAAAGAGGTACGCGATGTGTTATCAATGCTCGGCCTTGGGGAGGTTTTAAAACGTTCAGGCGGCCTCGATGTCGAGCAGGAATGGGATTCGCTCCTTTCCGCCCATGAGCAACGTATCGTGTCGTTCGCCCGCATCCTTTTAGCTGAACCCCGTTACGTGGTGATGGCCAATCCTTACCGTGATATGGATCATGAAACACGGACCAAAGTCTTCAGTTTGCTCTTAAAACGTAACATGGCTCTCGTGACCATGGGACACCTCGGACGTCTAGATCAGGATGACCACGCGGGCGATTATGATGCCATTCTCGAACTAGCTGACAACGGCGCATGGACGTGGCGAATCCGCTGATGTGGACATAAGGCATCCATATCTATTGCGAGCAGCCGCCGAATGTTGTTAGATTGCAGGGTTATCCCTTACTGAACCGTGTTATGTCGCTCATCAAGACCCGTTTCGCACCCAGTCCTACCGGCCTCATCCATATAGGAAACGCAAGGACAGCACTCTTTAGTGCCCTCCTGGGTGATCATTTCCTGTTACGGATTGAGGACACTGATCTTGAGCGGAGCCGTCCTGAATTCGTTGATGCGCTGATTGAAGATCTTGTATGGCTTGGACTGTCGTGGCATGAAGGCCCCGACAATCATCAGCCCACAGAATCATTTTTTCAGTCACAACGTGCATTGGTCTATGTCGATTACTATCAGCGCCTTCTGGCAGTAGGTCGGGCGTATCCTTGCTACTGCACGCCAACAGAGCTTGAGGTATCACGAAAGGTACAGCTTGCGAGTGGACGCCCACCGCGATACTCCGGTCGTTGTGAGAATCTTGATCCGAATCAGCAGAAAACCTTGGCCGGTGAGGGCAGGGCGCCGACACTTCGATTTCGAGTACCGAAGGGTGAAACCGTCACCTTTGACGATGGTGTGAGAGGGACGCAACGATTTGAGACCAATGATATCGGTGATTTCATCATCCAAAGAGCCGATGGAACCGCCGCTTTCTTTTTTTGCAATGCCCTTGATGATGCGTTGATGGGCGTGACCCTCGTTATGCGAGGGGAGGATCATCTTGCGAATACACCGCGTCAAATCATGATACTGAAGGCGCTCGATCTCCCGCTTCCGCACTACGCTCATACGGCATTAATCCTCGGTGAAGATGGTGCCCCTCTCTCGAAAAGAAATGGCAGCCTGAGTATCCAAGAGCTGCGTCAGATGGGGTACTTCCCGCTGGCCGTGGTCAATTTGATGGCGCGTCTTGGCCATCATTATGAATCAGAAGAACTGATGGACCTTGATGCCCTTAAATCGGGTTTTGCAATGGCTCACCTGGGCCGTTCACCGGCGCGGTTCGATCAGAATCATCTTAATTACTGGCAGTCTCTCGCCCTTCGGAAGGTCAGCGACGAGACGCTTGATGCCTGGCTTCAAGAGGAAACACTTTTTCTCATTCCAAAGGAGCAAGCAGCGCTGTTTCGTGAAGTGGTCCGCAGCAACTGCAAGAACCCCTTTGAGGCGCACCAATGGGCACGTCTCCTCTTCACTGAAGAGGTGTTTGAGGTCGAGGCTGAATGTCAACAACTGGCTGATCAGGCGGGTGAGAACTTTTATCGACACGCCATTGATGCAGCCGTTTTAAATCCTGAAGACTTTTCAGCATTTCTCAGCGCGCTCAAGTCGACCTCGGGGGCTAAGGGGAAATCGCTCTTTATGCCTCTAAGAGCCGCTTTTACAGGTCGTCATGATGGACCTGAACTGGCTCAGCTTTATCATCTGATCCAACCCTCGATTCTTCAACGAAGACTTGCCGTCCACTTATCTCCCAGCCACTGATGCTCCATATTTACAACACGCTGAGCCGTAAAAAAGTTGTTTTCACACCGATTGACCCCGGTATGGTTCGGATGTATGTCTGTGGTATGACCGTCTATGACCTCTGTCACTTGGGTCACGCGAGGGTCATGGTTGTATTTGATGTAGTCGCTCGCTACCTCCGTTATTCAGGTTTTAAAGTCACCTATGTCCGCAATGTGACCGATATCGATGACAAGATCATCCAACGCGCTGAACAACATGGAGAATCCATAGCGGCGCTCACCGAGCGTTACATTACCGCGATGCATGAGGATGAAAAGGCGTTAGGGGTCTACCCACCTGATATTGAACCTCGAGCCACCGCAGCAATGGCTGACATGATTCAGATGATCACGACGCTGATAGCTAAAGATTTAGCGTATGTGGGTGGGACAGGAGATGTCTTCTATGCCGTCGCTGCCTTCAAAGGCTATGGTCGTCTTTCAGGGAAGCAGCTTGATGATCTTCGGGCCGGTGAGCGGGTGGATATCGACGAAGCCAAGCGGGACCCTCTTGATTTTGTGCTGTGGAAAATGGCAAAGCCAGGCGAGCCTTCTTGGCCCTCACCCTGGGGGGAAGGACGGCCCGGATGGCATATCGAGTGTTCAGCTATGTCGACCCGTTGTTTAGGGAACCATTTCGACATCCATGGCGGCGGGATGGATCTCCAATTTCCTCACCATGAAAATGAAATTGCGCAGTCAGAAGGGGCGACCGGATGTCCGTTCGTTAACGTCTGGATGCATAACGGTTTTGTCCGCGTTCAAGAAGAAAAAATGTCGAAATCGCTGGGTAACTTTTTCACATTGCGTGAGATCCTGGCACAGTATCGCCCTGAAGTGATCCGTTTTTTTATCCTCAACAGCCATTATCGAAGCCCCTTAAATTACACTGAAGATCATCTTAAAGAAGCGCAGGCGGCACTCAATCGTCTTTATACGGCGCTTCGAGGTTCAGATAACGAGGAGACTTTATTAGCGGAGTCCATTGACCCTGTCTTTGAGTCGCGGTTCAAATCGGCGATGGACGATGACTTTAATACGGCAGAAAGCATTGCCGTCTTGTTTGACATGGCTCGGGAGATCAATCGTCTTAAAGTTGTCGATCCTCTTAAGGCGCATTTTTTGGCGCACAGCATGCGCTGTCTGGCCCATGTTATTGGTCTTCTCACTGATGATCCAGAACACTTCCTACAAGGAGGCATCGAGGGGACTGACACGGGACTTGATGCGGCAGCCATTGACCGATTGATCACGCAGCGACTGGATGCGCGGGCAGCCAAGGACTTTAAAGAGGCTGATCGGATTCGTGATCTCTTGTCAGCGGCTGGGATTGTTCTTGAAGATGCCCTCGGCGTCACCAGCTGGCGTCGAGGCTAACCTCCAATCATGCCCTCATGAGGAACCCCAATTGGAATGAAGGTCTAATGGTTTTTATCGTTGATGGAGGAGGTATTTCGTGATCCAGTTGATGTTAGTTCTTGTCGCGCTGTCGCCGGTTGTCTTTCTGATCGGCCTATTGAAACCCGGTTGGATTTTGTTCTGGATGAAGGAGCCTGATCGTCTGATGGCCTCAAGCGTGGGTATCTTGATGTTTATGGCGACCTTTACGGGCTACTCAGAAATGAAGGTACGCCACAAGGCAGCCAATGCCCAGGAAATGGAGCGCTTAAAATCGCCCGAAAGATCGAATGATCTTCAGCTCGATAACGCGCGATAGAGCCAAATTAAGAGACCGGCCTCCAACAAAGACTTAAGCGTCGGTCTCATCAGAATAAATCTCGTCATCGCCCTTCTAAGGCTCGACATAATTATGAGCACACTGTGATGAACCTAATGGACGTAGAGAACAGCCTCAAAGGGTGGCTTGATCCTTATCTAAGGCAAGACCTCTTCAGTGCCAAGATGATCAAAAACATCATCATTGTTGATGACCGTGTGAGCTTCGAGGTGACCTTGGGTTATCCGTGTCACGATTTCCACCCGGTGATCGTTGAGGCTTTGACACAGAAAGTGAAGCACGACACTGGCGCCCATTCAGTGACTATCACGATCACTCAGGAGATCGTTTCGCACGCGGTTCAAAAGAATCTTAAACCCCTCAAGGGGGTCAAAAACATCATCGCCGTTGCTTCCGGCAAAGGGGGTGTGGGGAAATCAACCACGGCGGTTAATCTTGCAGCATCCCTTGCCCGCGACGGTGCCAAGGTCGGTATATTGGATGCGGATATCTACGGACCCAGTGTGCCCCATATGTTGGGTCTTTCTGGGCGTCCAGAAATCAAACCAGGTGACCGGATCACGCCGAAGCAAGCGTTCAATCTCGACGTGATGTCAATTGGTTTTCTCGTTGATGAGGATCAGCCGATGATTTGGCGTGGCCCAATGGTAACCGGCGCCTTACAGCAATTGTTACAGCAAACTGATTGGGCAGGGATTGATTACCTCATCATCGATTTACCACCGGGAACCGGCGATATCCAACTTTCTTTATCACAACAAATCCCGGTCTCAGGAGCCGTGATCGTGACAACCCCCCAGGATATTGCCCTTCTAGATGCTCAGCGGGGACTTAAGATGTTCCAACAAGTCAATATTCCTGTCCTTGGTTTGATTGAAAACATGAGCATTCATATCTGTTCACATTGCGGTCACGAAGAGGCTCTGTTTGGAGAGGGCGGCGGCCAGAAAATGGCGAATAAATATGGCACTGACCTCCTTGGGGCGCTCCCCTTGGACCTCTCCATCCGACATCAAGCTGATGAAGGCTATCCCGTGGTCATCGCTGACCCCGATGGCGATATCGCGCATCGTTACCGCGACATCGCACGACGAATGACCGCCCAGTTAGCCTTAAAAACGCGCGACTATAGCGCTCGGTTTCCAACCATCTCCGTGGTGAACGATTAATAAAAGGGATATCGTCTGATCGTGTGGATGCTGCTCGGGAAGTAGAATACTGACTTCTTTTAGATCATAAGGTCCAGGAAGACCTTCAGACGCCTCAAGGAATCTGAAGCCTTGTGTTAGAACAATAAATGTTAGGAAGCTATGGGTATCAAGTCTGATCGATGGATCCGCCAAATGGCGCAAGCAATGAAAATGATCGAGCCATTTGAGCCTGGCCAGGTTCGAGAAGGATTGAATGGCCGGAGCATTTCCTACGGGACCTCCAGTTACGGCTATGATGTCCGTTGCTCCAATGAATTTAAGATCTTTACCAACATTAATTCAGCGATTGTAGATCCCAAAGCATTTGACGCGAGTAGTTTTGTTGATATTCAGCAAGATGTCTGCATTATTCCTCCGAACTCCTTTGCGCTTGCTCGTACCGTTGAATATTTCCGCATTCCACGAGATGTCTTGGTCATCTGCTTGGGTAAAAGCACGTACGCTCGTTGTGGCATCATTGTCAATGTGACACCGCTTGAACCTGAATGGGAAGGGCATGTGACCCTTGAATTTTCAAATACCACGCCTCTCCCAGCAAAAATCTACGCGAATGAGGGTGTCGCTCAGATGCTCTTTTTGGGCGCGGATGAAGTCTGTGAGACGTCTTATCTGGATCGTGGCGGTAAATATCAGGGGCAGCGTGGCGTCACCCTTCCAAAAGCTTAAGTGTCTATGAATAACCAAGGTTTATTTGATGCCGCTCAAAAGGTCATCCCAGGTGGAGTCAATTCACCGGTCAGGGCGTTCAAGGGAGTCGGTGGTTCCCCACCCTTCATTCAAAGGGCTGAAGGCCCCTACCTTTTTGATGAAGAAGGGCGACGCTACATCGACTATATCGGCTCCTGGGGGCCAATGATTCTGGGGCACGCTCATCCTGAGGTTCTTAGTGCTGTCCACGAGGCGGTTGATCGGGGGCTCAGCTACGGCGCACCAACTAAAATCGAGACCCAGATGGCGGAACGTATTCGTTCCTTGGTGCCCTCGATGGCCATGGTCCGTATGGTCAGTTCCGGCACTGAAGCCACCATGAGTGCCATACGACTGGCTCGCGGTTTCACCCAACGTGATCTCATCGTGAAATTTGAGGGCTGTTACCACGGTCATTCTGATGCCCTCTTGGTCAAAGCAGGCTCAGGGGCTTTGACCCTGGGTATTCCAAGCTCTCCCGGAGTCACTGCCGCCGTCGCTGCTCATACGCTGACGCTTCCCTATAACGATAGCGCGTCGGTTGTTGAACTCTTTAAAGAGTGCGGCCAGCAGATTGCCTGTGTCATCGTCGAACCGGTGGCTGGCAATATGAATTGTGTCCCCCCTGTTTCTGGTTTCCTTGAGACACTTCGCAGCGTCTGCGACGAATCGGGGGCGTTGTTAATTTTCGATGAAGTCATGACGGGTTTTCGTGTGGCGTTAGGCGGCGCGCAGGCCCTTTATCAGGTTCGCCCTGATGTGACCACGCTCGGGAAAGTCATTGGGGGCGGAATGCCGGTGGGTGCTTTCGGTGGCCGCCGAGATGTCATGTCACATCTCGCCCCACTTGGGCCTGTCTATCAAGCAGGGACCCTCTCAGGAAACCCGGTCGCCATGGCCGCAGGTCTTAAGACCCTAGATCTTATCGCCGCTCCTTTATTCTTTGAACAACTGACGGCAAAGACCCACAGCTTGGTCGATGGGTTTAAATCGCTTGCAGATGCGGCAAGTATCCCCTTTTCGACCCACGCGGTGGGTGGTATGTTCGGACTTTATTTCTCTTCGTGCCCCTCGATCACCCGTTTTGATGAGGTGATGAGCAGCGATATTGATCGCTTCAAACGTTTTTTCCACGGCATGTTGGAAGAAGGCGTCTATCTTGCACCCTCAGCCTTTGAAGCAGGGTTTGTCTCCATGGCCCATGATGAGGCGGTGATCGCCGAGACCCTAGCGGCTGCTGAAAAGGTCTTTAAGCGTTTGTGAATGGCCGGTTAAACCCATCAGGTGGCAAGACACGGATGAATCATCCACTGAGCAATCTGAGACTTCCCCTCGCCTAACTTTTCAAGGGCACGATCGCTTAGGTTCTTTATCTCATGCGCAAGAGAGAGCGCTCAGTCGCATGTTGATAACAAGGGTCCTTGAAGTCCAAGCGCCCGAAGCGATTCAGTGGCCATCTCGATCTGAACCACGGCGAGACACTCCCAGCATCCATCGCTGCTCGGTGCGAGGTTCACGATGGCCCCCACCGGATCTGGTGGATTCCCAGACGCCACATACAGAGGCGCTCCTATAGCCAGGGGTTGATTCGCCTTGAAAGAATAGCGAAATAATCGCCGTTTCAATTGCCCGAGGAAATGGGTTCTCGCAACGATTTCCTGCCCGGTGTAGCACCCTTTTTGGTAGCTGATACCCTCTAACTGGTCTAGATTGAGCATTTGCGGGAGGTAAGCTTCCTGGCTTTCTTCGGTGATCCAGGCAAAACCCCTTCGGATGTCACTGAGCCTCATGGCGTCATTGGATTCAATAGCACCCATCGCAGCCTCCTTGGAAGGGAATGGCGCCAAGGATTCCTTGTCACTTAATTTAAATATCGGCAGGGGAGTCTGTTCCTCCGGGGGGGCTTGATGCCAGCAGAGGCCTTCAGGGTATTCAGAACACTCAAGCTTGACGCTCGATCTTAGAATAAACATCTTGAGCCGCTTTTCAAGAATCGCCAGGCGATCAATTGGCACCAGGAGTGCGTAGCCCCCAGGATCAAGGCTCAGCCTAAAATTAGCCAAAACGCGTCCTTTTGGGGTCAAAAATGCACCACAGAGCGTCCCACCTGGTTTTAATGAAAGGACATCGGTCGTCGTTTGACCTTGGAGAAAAAGTCCTGAATCATCGCCCTGAACCCGGATAACACCGAACAGAGAAACGCGACGGGTGTGGGCCGCTAAAGAACCCCCTTGAACGCGGCCGGTGCTCATAAGAGACCTCGGTCTTCGGGCCCCAACGCCTTAATGGTGGGCACGTGCTTCAAGGGCTGCAATCCGTTCTTCCAAGGGGGGGTGACTCATAAAGAGCTGACCCAAGGTCCCGCCCCGATGACCACTGATACCAAAGGCAGCCAGTTCACCTGGCAGATCCTCTGGTTCGTGGGCGCGCTGCAACGCTTTGAGGGCGCCGATCATTTTCCCTGTGCCTGCAAGCTTTGCGCCCCCTTCATCGGCTCGATATTCTCGGTGCCTTGAGAACCACATGACAATCATAGACGCCAGTATCGACAGGACGATTTGCGCCACCATCTGGGTGATGTAGTAGGCCGGTCCATAACCGCCGCTACGATCATCATTCGAGCGGAGCAACATACGATCCACCACCATGCCGGCGATCGATGCGAAAAAGTAGACGAATGTATTGATGATCCCTTGCAGTAATCCCATGGTGACCATATCGCCATTAGCGACATGGCTCATTTCATGGCCCAACACGGCTTCGACTTCGTCGGCCTGCATTCTTTCGAGGAGGCCGGTACTGACCGCAACCAACGCCTGGTTGCGACTCATGCCGGTCGCAAAGGCATTCGGTTCAGGCGCCATGAAGATACCGACTTCTGGCATCCCGATGCCAAGAGATCGGGCCTGTGCTGCAACCGTTTCAACTAACCATGCTTCGGTCGCATTAGAAGGATTTAGGATGACATGGACGCCCATCGATTTTTTCGCCATCCATTTCGACAGAAGCAGAGAAATGAAGGATCCGCTCATCCCAATGACCGCCGATGAGAGGAGCAGCCCATCAAGATTCAAAAAAACGCCACGGCTCTCAAAAACCTGCCCTAAGCCCAGCACATGGAACAGGACGCTGATCAACAGAAGGACAGCACCATTGGTCAGTAGAAATAGCAAAATTCGCATAAGGGACGACTCCAATAAGGAAGGGTTCAGTGCCATAATTGGGAACTATGAAACAAAAATCAAGATCACTTCGGTGGTTATTCCTCCGATGACACGGCTTTTCTGTCTCCTTGGGTTGACGCTACTCCACGCGTGTTCAACGCAGGATCTCAAAGCGATAGAAGATACGAGCCACCTCAAGGTCCCTGAAGGCTTCAAGATCACCCTGTTTGCCGACCACGTTCCAAGAGCGCGGACCATGGCGCTGGGGCCGGATGGAACCATTTATGTGGGAAGCCAAGGTGAAGGGGTCGTCTATGCCGTTCAAGATCGTGATGGGGATGGTGTTGCAGAATCACAGCGCGTCCTGCTTAAAGGACTGGATGAACCGAACGGTGTCGCGGTTTTGGGAAATAGCCTTTTCGTTGCCGAAATATCAAGGGTTAGCCGATATGGACCTTTAGGACAGGCTGATTTTCAAAAGAATCCAGCCATCAGGGTGTACCAAGATCTCCCGGATGAGACACACCACGCTTACAAGATTTTAAAAACAGGACCTGATGGTGATCTCTATTTTGCCATTGGGGTCCCCTGCAATGTGTGCGAGATAGAAGATCCCCGCTATGGAACCTTACTGCGCATCCATCCTGATGGAACGCATCCCGTCCGACTTGCTAAAGGTATCAGGAACACGATGGGCATTGACTGGGACCCTGAATCTAAGGATCTCTGGTTCACCGATAACGGCCGCGATTGGCTCGGCGACGATCTTCCCCCAGATGAACTGAATCACCTCACGGAGGAGGGACTTGATTTCGGATTCCCGCATTGTTTCGGACAGGCGCTCGTCGATCCGGATCAAGGGCATTCTCATGACTGCCTGGGTTCGACGCCCCCTGCTTTTGAGTTCAAGGCTCACGTGGCTCCTCTAGGACTTCATTTTTATCAAGGACAAAGCTTCCCTGAACGCTTCCATCATCAACTTTTTATCGCTCAGCATGGTTCTTGGAACCGAAGCCAGCCTTCAGGCTATCAGGTCTCCATGGTCACTTTAGATGCCCATAGAAAGCCAGTCGCTGAAACGCCTTTAGTGACAGGCTGGCTGGGATCTCATGGCCATATTCTAGGACGCCCAGTTGATTTTCTTGAATTGAAGGATGGCTCGCTCTTGATTTCAGATGACATGGCCGGCGTCATCTACCGATTATCAGCCCATGAACGGAGTCATCAATGATGGCAGGGACTTCTCTTCGCGCGGAGCATCTATTTCATGGGACTTTTGCTGATGAATACCATTTTTTGAAACTCATTTGTCCACAATCCTTGGTCATGAGCGAGAAAGTAGCTCAATCAGTGAAAGCTTATAGATGGGAGCAGCGCGAGCCACGTGCTCTAACAGCGTTTGAAATTGGGACAGGCACCGGAATAACCACGCAATTCATTCTCGATGCCTTGGGTGAGGGATCCTTGACCTCTGTGGATAATGCCCCCGCGATGATGATTCAAGCAGAGGCCCATCTTCAAGAGCCTCTCGCATCAGGTCGGCTGAGACTCCAAAGGGATGATGCCTTGCATGCTCTTATAGCCCTCCCCACCGAATCGATGGATCTTGTTTTAAGTGCCTATACCGTCCATAACTTTCTTGAAGGGTATCGGCGCGAAGTGATCAAGGAGATTCACCGGGTTTTAAAGCCAGGGGGTTGGTTCGTTAATGGCGATCGCTATGGTGTCGATGACCCAGCCGAGCATCTTAAAACCATTCAAGACGAGGTTCGGGGATTTTTTATCGCTTTTCGTGAGATCAACCGACTCGACCTTCTGGAGCAATGGGTGATCCATCTGTTGAGTGATGAGTCCGAAGAACATCGAATGAGGCTGACCGCTCAGATCGATGGTCTGCAATCAATTGGTTTTGGTCCCATCACCGTGAGCGACCGCCATGAGGTCAATGCGCTCCTGATCGGCAAAAAGCCATGTCGGTAGCGAAGGCCAAAGATCCTAAAAGGATCTATCGATGCACTGAATGCGGTCATGCGCAACCAAAATGGGCGGGGCAATGCCCCGCGTGCCTTGGCTGGAATACCCTCGTCGAGAGTCTTGAGGATCGTCCCGGGCATATGGGTGCTCGGTTTGAGGGGTACGCCGGTGCGACATCGGTAAGATCAGCCGTTGCTCTTTCGAGCGTTGAAGCTGAATCCCTGGTGAGAACCCCTTGTGGACTGGATGAATTTGACCGGGTATTGGGGGGGGGGCTGGTTCCTGGGTCTGCCATTTTGATTGGTGGCGACCCGGGTATTGGAAAGTCCACCTTGTTACTGCAGACCGCAGCGGCGCTGAGTATCAAGCGCTGCGTTCTTTATATCACTGGTGAGGAATCGATCAGTCAGGTCAGCCTTCGCGCCAGAAGGCTCGGTCTTAAGGGCGAGCAGATTTTGATTCTCGCGGAAACAGAGCTTGAACGGATCCTCGATGCGGTGCAACAACACCATCCGGATTTTTTAGTCGTCGATTCGATCCAAACAACCTATAGCGGACATCTCCAGTCAGCCCCAGGATCCGTGGCGCAAGTCAGAGAGTCGGCCCAACAACTCGTTAGGCTGGCTAAACAGACCCAGACAACCGTCTTTCTCGTAGGCCATGTCACCAAAGAGGGTGCTCTGGCAGGCCCCAGAGTCCTCGAGCATATGGTCGACACCGTGCTTTATTTCGAAGGCGATAGCAGCAGTCGATTCAGGGTCATCCGCGCCTTTAAAAATCGCTTTGGTGCGGTCAATGAGCTTGGGGTGTTCGCGATGACGGAAACAGGGCTCAAGGAAGTGAAAAATCCCTCGGCTATTTTTTTGTCGCGTGGCGATGTTGCCGCTCCTGGCAGTACCGTGATGGTGATGCGAGAGGGCAGTCGGCCGATGTTAGTGGAAGTTCAAGCCTTGGTGGATGAATCGCATCAAGCAAATCCTCGCCGGGTCGCTGTCGGCATGGACAGCAATCGTCTTGCGATGTTGTTGGCTATTCTTCATCGCCATGGCGGCATCCCTATTCTTGGCCATGATGTTTTCGTCAATTTAGTCGGCGGGCTCCGTTTAAGTGAAACGGCAGGGGACTTAGCGGTTGTCTTAGCCGTGGTCTCCAGCTTCAAAGATAAACCGATACCGCATCATTGGGTGGTGTTTGGTGAGCTTGGTCTTAATGGTGAGGTACGACCGGTCCAAAATGGGGAAGAACGTCTCCGTGAAGCAGCCAAGCATGGGTTTACTTTTGCGTTAGCACCCCACAAAAATATAACGCGAGAGGGCCAGCAAGGGCTCGAGGTGATTCCGGTCAAAACACTTGGTGAGGCGATTGCGATTCTTTGAGTGTATCGGTCAGTGGCCGTCTCTTCATAGACCAAGGTATGATGAGTTTTTTTTCGTTTTTACTCTATAGCTGAATTTGTTCAAGGGGACCTTCGATGTTATTAAACCCACGATTTAACCCGCGTTTGATCCGGCAACTATGGCTTATGATGGGGTGTCTTACCTTAGTAGCCTGTGCCGGCATGGAAGCTGAAAAGGCTGTCAAGACCGAGGAACTCCTTGCGGCGGCGGGTTTTCAGCTAAAGCTAGCGGACACACCGGATCAGATGGCCCATGTCCAGACATTGACACAGCATCAACTGGTGCCTCATCAGAAGGACGGCAAGGTGTACTATGTCTACGCCGATGCCATCACCTGCAAATGTCTTTACTGGGGTAATGAGGAGGCCTATCAGCACTACCAGCAGTTCGCGCTCCAAAGAGAAATCGCTGATGAACAGCGAATGGCCGCTCAGATGAATGCCAATGCCTCCATGAACTGGGGGATGTGGGGCCCTGGACCATGGTGGGCCTATTAGACGAGGCGGTGAGGGTCATTGACTGTTAAAAAAACCTACGTGACGTGATCCGAGTGTGTCCGATATTTTGTGTAAACGGGGTTTTGATCAACTCGGGTAGAGTCGATCCTCAAACTCAATGCTAAATCGGTTCAGCGTCCTTTCGAATCTTTTATCGGTCGATTCCATCTCTCGCTGATATTTCTTTGGGCGAGATAGAACAGCTTAATCAACGACTCATCGCTCGGGAACGACCCCCGGTTCTTTGTGATCTTCCGAAGACTCATGTTGACCGACTCAATGGCATTGGTCGTATAGATCACCTAACTTATTTCTGGCGGATAGAAAAAGAAGGGGGTCAATCTCGACCAGTTACGACGCCAGGACTGGCAGATCGGTGGGTATTCCTTGCCCCAGCGCTCCTCGAACTCGCTGAGCATCAGTTCGGCCTCTTCGACAGTCGCTGACGGGTAGATGCGCCGAAGGTCAGCAGCGACGTCCTTTCGACGCTTCCAGGAGATGTCTTCAGGCTGTACCTGACCATATGGACAATAAAGAGCTGAACGGCCGTCCGGGGGAAGATCGACTCGATGGCTTCAGGAAACCCTTTCAGACCGTCCACGCAGGCGATCAAGATATCCTTCAGTCCTCGATTTCGGAGTTCAGTCACCACCTGTAACCAGAACTTGGCGCCCTCCGTCTGAGCAATCCAGAGACCAAGGACCTCCTTCTCGCCCTCCATCGTGATACCAAGAGCGAGGATAAAAAAATCCTCATTGGCCGCCGTCCTGATCGCTCCAAAACCATCGCGATCAGGACGGCGACTTCGCAGACGATCTGGTATGTCAAGAACTTTCGTGCTCGGAACTACGTTTTTTTGTACAATTCCTTACCTTCGGTGGATTGAGGTAATGCCTCGGCGGTGAATATTGCTAATATCGATAACTTGGGTGAAGCGTATCCTGACACCTTTTGGTGGCAATACCCGCTTGGGAATGTTCGGGATCGGCCTTTTTCGTCCATTTGTTCTGATGCTAAAGACCCATTGATGAGGGGGCTACGGCAGCGTCCAAGACCTGTCGAAAGGCGCTGCGCTCAATGCCATTATCTTGATATGTGCAACGGAAATACCCGGGTACGAGCCCACTAGACTCCCGGTGACTTTTGGGCTGAAAACCCTGGTTGCTCCCTAAACGACGAGGAAATTGGTCTCTCTTCTAGATCAATAGAGACCTGAATGAAATATCTACCCGTATTTTTGAACGTCCAGGATGCGCCTTGCTTGGTGATTGGAGGCGGTGATATCGCGCAGCGAAAAGTCCATTCCATCCTTCGCGCCGGCGCCCATGTCACGGTACTGTCCCCTGACCTATCGCCCGGCCTTCAGGCACTCCTCCATCAAAACAGGATCAATTGGCAGAAAGCCCTTTTTACTGTAGAGGCCCTTAAGGGCTTCAAGCTGGTGATTTCAGCGACCAATCAGCGCAAGGTGAATGAGTTAGTGGCCGCTTCTGCGATGTCCCTCGGAATCCCTGTCAATGTCGTTGATTGCCCTGATCTTTGCAGTTTTATTTTCCCGGCACTCATTGATCGATCACCCATTATTCTCGCCATATCAACCGGCGGTGCGTCGCCCATTCTGGCGCGTGTCCTAAGGTCTCGCCTTGAATCCCTGATACCGAACCGCTATGGCCGTCTTGCAGGGCTTGCCGAGCGTGCTCGTGAGCGGGTTAAAAAAGCCATTCCAGAGGCCACTCACCGCAGAAGATTTTGGGAGGAGACTCTCCAGGGAGGGCTTCAAGATTTGATCCTAAATGGTCAGGATCAACAGGCTGAACGCGAATTCGATCGATTGCTTGACGTCGCCTGCAAACCCTCTAGTGCTAAAACGACGGGCTTCGTCTCTTTGGTTGGCGCAGGACCTGGAGATCCTGAACTATTGACCTTGAAGGCTTTGAGGATCCTTCAGGAAGCTGATGTGATTGTGCATGATCGGCTCGTCTCTGATGGCATCTTAAGGCTTGGTCGGACGGATGCCGAGCGGATCGATGTCGGGAAAGCCATGAGCCGTCATACGCTTCCTCAAGAAGATATTAACCGCCTCTTGGTGTCCTTAGCGCGAAAAGGCCAACGCGTGGTTCGGCTGAAGGGGGGTGATCCATTCATTTTTGGTCGTGGGGGGGAAGAAATCGAGACCTTGATGGAGGAGGGTATCCCTTTTCAGATCGTTCCAGGCATTACCGCCGCGATTGGGTGTGCAGCGTATGCAGGAATCCCTTTAACACATCGAGATTATGCGCAATCAGTGTCTTTCGTGACCGGTCATTCACGGGAAGGTTTAGGCTGTCAGATTGATTGGAAACCTTTTGTTAACACGCAACAGACGCTGGTGATCTATATGGGTCTACAAGCTTTCCCAGCCATTCGGGATAGCTTGATTCGAGAAGGAGCAGACCCTCATAGACCCGCAGCCATTATTGAAGAAGGGACGACGTCATCTCAGCGCGTGGTCGTGGGGTCGCTTGAAAGCCTTTATGAAAAAGCCACCGCTGCGGGGATCAAGTCACCGGCCCTCATTATTATTGGTGAGGTGGTAAGGCTTCACTCTAAATTGACCTGGTTTGGTTCATCGAAAGTTCACGAGAACATGGAATCAACTGAAATTTAGCGCTCAGAGTTCAGGAGGAGGGGGTGCTATCACCTCGCGAGATCCATTGGTTTCGGCAGGCCCTACGATACCTGCTTGTTCCATCTCATCCATCATTCGGGCTGCCCGGTTGTAGCCCACTTTAAATTTCCGTTGGACACTAGAAATAGAGGCCTTCCGGCTTTCTGTGACAAAGCGAACGGCCTCATCATAGAGTGCATCGGTTTCATCGCCACTGTCGCCTGTCGCCCTAAAGCTGCCGCCATCACCGCCGGCATCATCACTGAAGCGGGTGATGTCATGGATATAGTTGGTTGGACCCGTTCGTTTCAGGAATTCAACGACAAGATGAACTTCTTCATCTGAAACGAAGGCGCCGTGGGCTCTCATGGGGAGTCCTGTACCTGGGGGGAGATAAAGCATATCCCCATTCCCTAAGAGGGATTCCGCGCCGCCTTGATCGAGAATGGTTCTAGAATCAATTTTCGAGGACACTTGAAACCCGATTCGGGTCGGAATATTGGCTTTAATAAGACCGGTGATGACATCCACCGATGGTCTCTGGGTGGCTAAAATCAGATGCAGTCCCGCCGCTCTGGCTTTTTGTGCGAGACGGGCAATTAATTCCTCTACCTTTTTACCCACAATCATCATCATGTCGGCCAACTCGTCGATGACGATGACGATAAACGGGAGGGGTTCAAGATCCTTCGGTTCCTGACTTTCTGCAAAGAGGTCAGCCACCCAGAGGGGATCCTTGATAGGCTCACCCTGCTCGATGGCATCACGAATTTTCTGGTTAAAACCAGCGAGATTTCGAACGCCCATCCGAGACATCAGCTTATAGCGACGTTCCATCTCAGCGACACACCAGCGGAGCGCGTTGGCCGCTTCCTTCATATCGGTCACGACCGGTGTCAAAAGATGTGGAATGCCTTCATAGATGGAAAGCTCCAGCATTTTTGGATCGATCATGATCAAGCGAACGTCCTCAGGACGCGCCTTAAACAACATACTGAGAATCATGACGTTAACGGCCACCGATTTCCCAGAACCTGTGGTGCCAGCGACCAGGAGGTGGGGCATTCGGGCCAGGTTGGCAACCACGGGTTGTCCGCTGATATCTTTGCCAAGGGTCAAGGTCAAGGGTGATGGATTGCCCTGATAGGCTTCAGAGGCTAGGACGGAATGGAGAAGGACGGTTTCTCGCTCCTCATTAGGGATTTCAAGGCCAATGACCGTTTTCCCAGGAATGATCTCAACGACCCGCACACTGGTCACTGATAGGGTGCGGGCAAGATCCTTCGCAAGACCGCTTATGCGGCTGACTTTAACTCCCGGCGCCGGCTGAACTTCAAACCGTGTAATGACAGGCCCTGGGTGTACTTCAACCACTTGAACCTCGACGCCAAAGTCATCCAAGATGAGTTCAAGTTGTCTTGACATGTCTTCGAGTTGATCTTTGCTATAGCCTTTGACCCTGCTCACACGGCTATTGAGAAGCTCGAGGGGGGGGAGGGCGCCCGGGGCAGCAGGAGCGAGATCAAACGCCTTTTCAGGACGCCTAGGGGCGATGGTGATAGAGCCTTTGGTCATAGGCAGATCCATGGTCTCTGCCTCAGGGTCTATCGCAACAGGGATCAGCGCTTGGGGCGAAGGTCGTTGCCTGAGGGGTCGAGCGTCCCCTTGTGACGGTGAGCCCCCTTGGGCCCGCTTTCCTTCTGAAAGTGGCTCGAGAGGCACAGAAGACAACACTTTTATGCGGACATCGTCGAGCCGATCAAGCAGGAGGTGACCATGATGAATGGCCATCTGCCCATAGCGACCTATGGCTTCAAGGACAGAGAGCCAGCTGAGGCTGGTTAAGAGCGAAATACCGGTCAGCAAGAGGGTCACTAAAAAAATAGTCATGCCGGTAGTTCCAAGGGCATGGTAAGTCAGTGCTGAGATCTCGCGGCCGAGAATCCCCCCGTAACCTTCAGGCAAATCAAGTCGTGGCCTAACCATAAAACGGTCGGTAATACCAGTGGCAGCGCTGATCGACATGATAAAACCGAGCAGTCTTAGTAAGACATCAGCGGGTGGCGGGGCGGCTTCATCCGCCTGACGATAGATCAGCGTGCCAAAGACGCCAAGGACAATGGGGAGCAAAAAAGAACTAATGCCGATTAAAGAAAGAAAAAAATCAGCCAGCCAGGCACCCATTGAGCCTGCTGCATTATGAACATCAGGATGGGTTCCTTTGTGCGACCATCCTGCATCACCGAGATGGTAGGTTGCCAGCGAGAGAAGGAGTATGAGCGAGAGGGCAAGATAGGTGAGTAAGAGAGATTCCCGGATCCCTCGAATCAGGGCGGCCCCAAGTTCTCGACCCGCAGTGAGCTTCTTCAAAAGGGCTTGCATGTTCTACATTTCATGTGAGGATAGGTTCCTTATAGGGGTCTTATAATTTTAGGAACGGTTAATTGTCTGGCGTGAGACTTCATTTTACCCTCTTTGGACGCAGATGCTCCCCTTTAACCGACTTTGAAAAAAGCCCACTTTTGGGATAGACCGAGGCTTCCATCTGGCGCTATGCTAATCGTCTGAGCGTGTACCTAAGAGCGTCCTAAGACGACATTTATTCACCAACGAGAATCCAATCATGGCCGAACTTCGCCACAGCAAACTGCTCATTCTAGGTTCAGGACCCGCCGGTTATTCTGCGGCTGTTTACGCGGCAAGAGCCAATCTTAAACCCGTCCTGATCACCGGCCTTGCGATGGGCGGCCAGCTAACAACGACTACAGATGTAGATAATTGGCCTGGTGACGTCAACGGGGTTCAGGGGCCTGAATTGATGGAGCGGATGAAGCTTCATGCCGAGCGTTTCGAGACTGAAATCATTTTCGATCATATCCACACGGCCGAACTGACCTCACATCCCTTCAAATTAATCGGTGATCAGGGGGTCTACACCTGTGATGCACTCATTATTGCAACCGGTGCTTCGGCGAGATACCTCGGCCTTGATTCTGAAGAGGCTTTCAAGGGTCGGGGCGTCTCTGCCTGTGCGACCTGCGATGGGTTCTTTTACCGGAACAAACCGGTGGCTGTTATCGGTGGCGGCAATACAGCGGTTGAAGAAGCACTCTATCTTTCAAACATTGCCTCTCATGTGACTATCGTCCACCGCCGCGACAGCTTCCGATCAGAACGGATCCTCTCAGACAAGCTCCTCGAAAAATCAAGGACAGGTAATGTCACCATTGAATGGAATGCCACACTTGAGGAAGTCTTAGGTAATGAGAGTGGGGTGACAGGCATGAAGATCAAGAGCCTTTCAGATGAGAGTTCAAAGGATCTCTCGCTCGACGGGGTCTTTATTGCTATTGGCCACAGCCCCAATACCACTATTTTTGATGGCCAGTTAGCCATGAGAAATGGCTATATCATCGTTAAAACGGGTCTTGAAGGCGGCGCTACTAGTACCAGCATTCCAGGCGTTTTTGCTGCTGGCGATGTCGCTGATTCAGTTTATCGCCAAGCGATTACCTCGGCAGGATCAGGCTGTATGGCTGCACTGGATGCTGATAAGTTTCTTGAATCCATGGAATAGCCTTGTGAGAAACCTTAAATCGCTTTATAATTCCGCGGTTTAGTTGACCTCTATCTAAGGCGTCACTCCTTGCCTCACCGCGCAGCGGGAGGCTTCATTAACCGTAAGGAGCATCCATGCGACATTATGAAATCATTTTTATGGTCCATCCCGACCAAAGTGCTCAGGTTCCAGCCATGCTGGAACGTTACCGGGCATTAATTGTGGGCAGTGGGCACATCCACCGCCTTGAAGACTGGGGACGCCGGCAACTGGCTTATCCCATCAATAAAATTCACAAGGCGCATTACGTGTTGATGAACATTGAATGCGATCAAGCGACTTTGGACGAACTTGAAAGCGGGTTTCGCTTCAATGATGCGGTCCTCAGGAGCCTCACGATCCGTAAGGACTCCGCCGTCACTGAGCCATCATTAATGGCGCGCTCTGAATATCAGGAATCACCGAGCTTCCGTGATAACGACAGCGACAATGATGTAGAGCAAGCGATTCCAGCGGATGCTGTCGAAGCTTGATCGAACATCAACATACACATTACGAATGAGGTTTTACTGCGATGGCACGTCAATTTAAACGCAAGACTTTTAGCCGGGTTTCATCCGATGAAGGCCAGCTCATCGATTATAAGGATCTAGAGCTTCTCCAAGAGTATCTTTCAGAAACGGGAAAGATAGTCCCTAGCCGTATCACCGGCACCAAAGTGAAACACCAGCGGGAGTTGGCTACGGCGATCAAGCGGGCCCGTTTCCTGGCATTGTTGCCTTTCTGCGACAGCCACGAATAAGTTCGTTGGCACACCGATAGGGGATCATTGATGGTGGGCGCATTAGCGCAGTTCATTATGCGAGGGAAATCACAAGCTATCCTAGTGATCTCCTCCATGATGATTATATCTTGGCTCTTATCGTTGGCGAGTTTGCTGGCTTCAGCCGCTGTCGGTTTACCCACCCTGAGGCGGGGTGGGCGAGAAGGATTGTTGCTGATGCTGGGCGCCTTACCTCTGGTCGCGCTGGCGGGCCAAATGGTTATAGGAGATGCATTACAGGCCGTAGGCTTCTGCCTGATCATGTGGATTCCTGTGGTCTTGGCCTCTATCGTTTTGCGAGAAACCACGCAACTATCCCTTGCGGTGATGACCGCTGTTGGCTTGGGTGTTATCAGCGTGATAGGTTTCTATGGTTTGGTTGAAGATCCCGCTTCATTTTGGGATGCACAACTCCTAGAGGCGATGAAGCCCATGCTCGATCAGGCCGCTCAAGGTGTCGACAGCGATCGTCTCGGACTCACGGTCAGGATGTTTTCCCGCTTTGCAACCGGCGCCATTGCGGCAGGATCTGTCCTCTCCGTCCTGATCAGCCTTCTCCTCGCGCGTTGGTGGCAAGCGACGCTTTACAACCCGGGCGGGTTTCGCCCTGAATTTTTAGCGTTGATGCTTCCCAAGTGGGCCACCTTCAGTCTTGTTTTTTTACTGTGCGGCGTTCTGATCGGGGGTGAGATCGGAGTATTGGCGGCAAACCTGATGCTTCCCGTCTTCATGGGCTTCATCGTGACCGGTTTTGCTATCGTCCATGCCGTTTGTGGGAGCAGCCCGTCGGGTCGCTTTTGGTTGATTGGTGTTTATATCGCGTTGATGTTTATCGCGCCGATGCTGTTGTTGATTGCGCTATTGGGGGTCTTTGATCCCTGGATCAATATCAGAAAACGCCTAGGTTACAAACCAGCCTAAATAATCCTTTTGATTGATTAATCGTTTTTTCTGAGGTTTACATCATGGAACTCATCCTACTTGAAAAAGTCCCTAATCTTGGGGCGCTGGGCGATAAAGTCTCTGTTCGTCCTGGTTACGCACGTAACTTTCTCATCCCACAAGGTAAGGCAGTGGTCGCATCGGCAGACAAGATTGCCGTTTTTGAAGCGCGTCGTGCTGAACTTGAACAAAAAGCCAAGGATGCGCATGCAGCGGCCGAAGCCCGCGCTGCTGCCATTGGTGCTCTAAAGGTGGTCATCGCTCATAAGGCGGGTGATGAAGGTCGTCTCTATGGCTCCATTGGCACCCGAGATATCGCTGACGCCGCGACAAAGGAAGGCGTGCCTATTGAGAAACATGAAGTTCGCCTTCCCAATGGACAGATTCGTACCATTGGTGAATTTGATATTCATATCCATCTCCACAGTGATGTCGTCGCTGTCCTTTCAGTGACCGTTGCGTCTGAATAAAGGGCTGACCAGGCTGCGCGGCTCTTAAATCCGTGCCGCTTTCAAGGCGCCAGTCATGAAACAGCTCTACACGCTGCTGTTCATGATCCTGGCGCCGCTCCTTTGGGTACGACTCCAACTCAAGGGCCGAAAGCTCCAAGGGTACCGAGAACATATCGGCGAACGCTTTGGCCTCTATCTTGATGCGCCCGCAACGGTTTCCACGCTATGGATCCATGCGGTTTCCGTCGGGGAATGTGAAGCGGCTTTTCCGCTCGTAAAGCGTCTCCTCATTACTCATCCGGGCGTTCCCATTGTGATGACGGTGGCCACCCCAACCGGTCGCCAGCGCGTCACCTCTGTCTTAGGCTCTCATGTTCGCTTGGTCTATCTCCCTTACGACATCCCTATGGTGGTTGAGCGCTTCCTTCACCAGTACAGACCCGCTCTTGGTTGGGTGATGGAAACTGAAATTTGGCCGAATCTTTTTGATGCCTGTCAACGTCAGGGCATCCCGCTTTTGATCCTCAATGGCAGACTTTCTGAGAAATCTGCCTTGGGTTATGAGCGCCTTCGCTCCGTCATTTCCAAAAGCCTTCAATCTGTGAACCTGATCTTGGCTCAGACCTCACTTGATGCTGAACGCTATGGTCGTCTCGGAGCGATACCAGACACTGTGAAGGTGATGGGGAACATCAAGTTCGATAATGATTTCGATGAGGAGATGGTCTTTAAAAGCCAGCAGCTCCGATCTCAATTCATCGGGGATCGCCCCGTGTGGATCGTCGGTAGCTCTCACTTCGGTGAAGAAGAGTTATTTCTCGACGCCTTTCAATACCTTAGATTGCGCGTGCCTGATGCCCTATTAATTCTGGTTCCTCGTCACCCAGAGCGATCTGGTGAGGTGAGAAAGCTCTGTGAGGCGCGGGGCTTTGAGGTGATGACTCGATCCGCGCAGCAGAACATTCCGCTGACAACGCCCATTTTTATCATCGATGGCGTAGGTGAGCTGCGCCTTTTTTATGGCGCTGCCGATGTCGCCACGGTCGGCGGCAGCCTCGTCCCTCATGGCGGACAGAATCCTCTAGAACCCCTTGCGGCAGGCATCCCTGTGACCTTTGGTCCCTATATGATGAATTTTAAGGACATTGCTCAGCAGATTGTGATCGAAGGGGCAGGGCGTCAGGTAAAAAATTGGGAGGACTTGGGTCGGGTCGTTGCTGATTTTTTAGAACATCCATTGACCCGCGCAGATGCTGCCTTAAAGGGTTCACACTATCTGATGGCTAACAGGGGTTCACTTGATCGACTGCAAGAGGCTGTGAATCCATGGTTGGAGCGTTGCTTCCCCGTCGAAAAAACACTTCATTAATTTATTTTTATTCAGCACGTATTACGCATTATGACGCTCTACTGTGGAATTGTCGGTTTGCCTAACGTTGGAAAATCAACGCTCTTTAATGCTCTCACCAAGGCGGCCATTGCGGCCGAAAACTACCCTTTCTGCACCATAGATCCTAATATTGGTGTTGTTCCGATTCCTGACCCCCGGCTGGATGCGCTATCACAGATCGTTAAACCTGAACGGGTAGTCCCCACAGCCATCGAATTCGTCGATATCGCCGGGCTTGTTGCAGGCGCCTCTCAAGGAGAGGGACTCGGCAATCAGTTCCTCGCCCATATTCGAGAAACAGATGCTATTGCTCATGTGGTTCGATGCTTCGAAGATGACGATGTGATTCATGTCGCTGGCAAGGTAGATCCCCTCTCAGACATCGAGGTCATCAATACAGAATTGAGCCTAGCTGACATGGGTACTGTGGATCGAGCCCTTCAACGCGCTATCAAAGCTTCTAAATCGGGCAATAAGGATGAACTCGCTCGAAAGGTTCTTTTTGAGGCTGTCCTTGCCCATATTAACCTTGGCAAGCCGGTGAGGACGATGGATCTCTCGCCGGAGGAGAAAATATTATTAAAGGAGCTTCATCTCCTCACCTACAAACCCACGATGTTCATCGCCAATGTCAGGGAAGATGGATTTGAAAACAATCCGTTCCTTGATCGCGTGAAAGCTTATGCGGCAGAGGAGGGCGCTGAGGTGGTCCCGGTCTGCGCCGCCTTTGAAGCCGAGGTTTCTCAGCTTGAAGATGCCGATAAGGCTGATTTTCTAGCCGAGATTGGCATGGAAGAGCCGGGGCTTAATCGAGTGATTAGAGCGGCTTATAAGCTTCTCAGTCTATCCACCTACTTCACCGCGGGGGTCAAGGAAGTCCGCGCCTGGACCATCCCCAATGGCGCCACGGCCCCCCAATCAGCGGGGGTTATTCATACCGATTTCGAGCGTGGTTTCATTCGGGCGGAAGTAATTGCGTTTAGCGACTTTGTCCAATACAAGGGAGAGCAGGGCGCAAAAGATGCGGGTAAGTGGCGGCTTGAAGGGAAGGAGTACATCATGCAGGATGGTGACGTCGTTCATTTTCGCTTTAACGTCTAGCCAAAATAGCTGTTTTCAGGTGTTCTCCAGTGTTTTTAATATCGCTTAACACATTGAAAATTATGGATTCAGTGTCCGCTTCTGTTCGCAAGCGTTCATTGACATCCGAAGGCTGGGGGCATATAGGAAACGTGCCCCCTGATAACCTTGAAACCCGCACCAGCACTGGAGATAGCGGCCTCCAGCTAACCCCCACTCACATTGCAGTCCGTGCCCCCAAGCGGGTAATTAGCGATGCTGCCTTGCGTGTCGCCAAGCCCGCCGCCAAAGCATACAAACTTGCCATCGGCGGAGGCTTATACCTTGAGGTGATGCCGGGCGGCTCAAAAATGTGGCGCTAGAAATATCGGATTGGCGGGAAGGAAAATCGCTACGCTATGGGCAGCTATCCCGAGTTGTCACTTAAGGAAGCGCGGGAAGAAACTGAAGCCGCCCGCAAGCTCGTCAAGCAGGGCGTTCATCCGGCACAGCAAAAGCGACTGGATCGAATCCAGTCCGGCCAAGAGCATGCCAACACGTTTGAGACAATCGCCAAAGAATGGCGTGCGCTGAAAGACTGGGAAGACATTACCAAGAAGCGCCGACTCGACATGCTAACGCGCGTTGTTTTCCCCCATATCGGGAAGCTGCCAGTTCAAGCGGTGAAGTTACTTCGCGGGATGCTGACCATTACGGGTGATAAAAATCATCTTTTTCCCCACCGTGACAACCGCGCCAAACCAATGGTCGCTGCTTCCTTTCGGCAAATGTTGAATGTCCTCGGTTGGGGCGGAAAGTTTAGCCCGCATGCCACAAGAACAACAGGCAGCACGCGCTTGAATGAAATGGGGTATTCAGCGGATTGGATCGAGCGACAACTCGCGCACGAGGAACCCAACTCTGTACGCCGCACCTATAACCACGCCGATTATCTAAAAAATAGGGCCACGATGATGCAGCAGTGGGCCGACCTTTTTGACGAGTGGAAAAAGGGCGACAGCAACATTGTGCCGATCAAGCCTGACGTTGCAGCTTGATGGAGTGGCGGCAAGCGGTTGATTGAATATGTTGCGATTTCGAAGGAATCGCAACATACTTGATTGACCTGTTGTCGTCAGCGACATAAACTGAGAATGTGTCGCAAAACTCGAAAAATTAGATCATGTCCGATTGGCGTCCAGACCAACCCTATAACGACTTGCCCCCTTTGCCACCAGCGGCAGAGGTGGAAACGCGCCCAGTACTCAAGCAGTGTATCGCTGCGCGCGCAGCCTTGGCGGAACTGAAACAGGCAGCGGAGTTGATTCCCAATCAGGGTGTCCTCATCAATGCGCTGCCACTTCTGGAAGCACAAGCCAGCTCGGAAATCGAGAACATCGTCACCACCACAGACCGGCTTTTTCAGTACCTGAGTGCGGGGGAGCATGCCGATCCTGCCACCCGCGAAGCCCTGCGTCACAGCAGCGCCCTCCTGGAAGGGTATCGGGCACTCAAGCAATTCCCTTTGAACACCCGCACCGCCGAAGAGGTTTGTTCACGCATCAAGGGCATCGAGATGCAAGTCAGGCGCGGACCGGGAACGGCACTCGCCAACCAAGCGACCGGAGAAGTGATCTACACCCCGCCTGTCGGTGAAAATTTGCTGCGGACAAAACTCGCCAACTGGGAACGCTATCTTCATGACGAGCGCGATATCGATCCCTTGATCCGCATGGCAGTTGGGCATTACCAGTTTGAGGCAATTCACCCTTTTACCGATGGCAACGGCCGCACCGGACGCATTCTGAACAGCTTATTTCTGATTCAGGAAAACTTGCTGACGCTACCGATTCTTTATCTCAGCCGCCACATCATCAAGAACAAAGCCGAATATTACCGATTGCTGCTGGGCATCACCCGCAGCCAAGCATGGGAGCCGTGGATTATCTATTTGCTTGTAGGCATTGAGGATACGGCGCGTTGGACGACGACCAAGATTTCAGCGATCCGCCATCTGTCTGCAATGACCATCACGCATGTAAAACAGGCTGCACCGAAAATCTATAGCCGCGAGCTGGTCGATTTGATCTTCGACCTACCTTACTGCCGAATTCAAAATCTCGTAGAGAGAAACCTCGCCGGTCGCCAAGCAGCTTCGCGCTATCTCAAGCAGCTCGTTGAAATTGGGGTGCTGGAAGAAAGAACAGTTGGACGCAACAAGCTATTCATTCATCCTAAGCTCATGCAGTTATTAACGCGGGATGACAACCTGGTTACTCCCTATCACTACTCAGCACTACAAAAGTAGCGACAACGAAAAAAGAACACGTGATGACTTTTACGATGACCGAGTCGCTCAGAAAATGCTTCGTTGGCTGATCTCGTCTAGATATCACTCAGCGCTGATGTAACCATCTCTATACCTTTTGAAAAAATCCTCACAGCGCTCACTTTTCATGCACGTAAAATTGACTGGGGCAATCCCCCTTCTCATACTATAGGGAATTAATATGTGGCTCATTCTTAGTCTCTCTTTATTCTTTATACCTATAAAGGTTCTAGCAAAGAGCGTTTGGAAAACGGTCGGTGATGCCTATGGCCTTGAATTCCTTGTTGATCTTGGCACAGCAAAGTACATTGACCACTCGGCAACCATCGAGAGTAAGTTCATCATGAGAGGCATCACCGGCAAAGTGACCCATGAGGTTTTCTCACTGATTGAAGTCAATTGCGAAACGGGTTTATCAAGACATCTTGATCGATACGAAAAAACACCAACCGGCGATAAAAGAAAGGCGCCTAGCGTTGAAAACACCGAATGGCGTCAACCAAAACCAGGAACTCCGGGCTGGCTTGAAGCGGATTACGCCTGTCGATTCGGGGTCTTGAACACCCAAAAAAAACCGCTACGCCTCAATCACTGATCAGAAGGTGTCTTCCTACCTGAAACACGGGGAGGGGTGTGACTGTCTCGTTTCCTAAAATGCTTCTGCTGCTCCAAAAGCTGCAAGGCTTTCCGCTGGCGCCAGAGTGACATCATGACCAGCGCAATCAACATCCCCATGCTGATTTCTAGACTTAAAAACGCTCCAAGTTTGAGCCAAACAAAGAGAGGGTCTACAAACCGTATCAACCAACCTGATAATTCATCGGTCACCATCGAAAAGAAAACCCAAAGACTGAGTCTTAACTTGATCCGCTCTGAAACCTGAGCAAACAAGAGAAGATGCGTGAGGGTCACTGCCAGCATCCCCATCGAAAAGAGATGAGCGTGTGAAACTTCAAGAAGACTTTGATAACTGCGTGGTTCTGTGAACTTCTCAGGATTCCCGAGGTAGTAATCCATGATGCTCTTTGGATAGAGACTCATTCTATGAAAATACATGAGCCCTATGCTGATCCACTGGAAAATCATGTAGACCAAAAAGAAGAGAACGAGTGTGTTGAGCGTCTCCTCGCGTCGCTGCTCGCCGGTAACAAAGAAACGCATGATTAGGGGGCCTCTTCTATTGCGACCTTATAAACCGCCATCACTTTTCGGATTTGATCCAGGGTAGACTTGACGCTGAGTGTCGCACCACTGATAGCATCAACGCCATGATTTGCCCGGAGTTGATCTAGCGGCCTTTTAAAAAGCTTCTCTAACCAGAGCTTCTGCGGTTTGTACTCCGTCGGCTCATGGAAGGCTAAAACCTCGACATTGACCAGCTCCCCCGAGGGAGAAATAACCACCAATAGTGTTTCTGCCTGGGTCCGAACGGTCTGCGATTCGATGGCAGCAAAACCCAATATTCTGTCGCCCTTCATCCCCTTGAACAGGGTATAGAGCGAGCCCTCCAGCTTAGTCTGGCTGATCTTTTCAATGACTTCTATTTGCTGATCGGTCAGAAAAATTGGAACCGATTCAACCTGACTGTCCTTTCCAAAGGCGATCTCAAGGGCTTCCTCTTTGCTGTAATAAACGTTAGCGAAAAGAGGGCCTGACAGCCCCAGCAGCAACGTTAAGACCAAGAGAATGGGCGAGCGTTTGAATGAACGCGGCAAAAGTCGTTGCATTGCTGATGGTGAATATCAAATGATAAGTATTCTCATTTTATCAGAGGGACGTTGCGCTGTCTTCAGACATGACCGTTTGCCAACCTAAACGCGAACGATTATCATATGCGTTTCTATCCTGCTTAACACTTGAGAACTAATGTCATGCGTCAATGCGTCATTATCTTGCTGATGTTGATCGGTATTACGCCTTCTTTTGCGACCCTCTCAAAGAAGAAAAGCGTCACCATGGAAGCCATGTGGCGGTTGATACAAGATCAACAGAAGGAAATTGAAGCGCTCAAGGAAAAGGTCAATGGCTCAACGGATAATCACCCGTCTGGAACTCTGGAGGTCCCGTCTAAGTCTGCAACAACAGCAATGACGAGTGATCATCTATCGTCGGATGGGCCCGCATCAAAAGAAGCGAATCCTTCGAAGGTTCCCGATAAATCAACAAAGGCGCAAGGGGCAGGGAAGTCTGATGCTGAGAGAAAAACTGATATTCTGGCGAATGAAGTTGAAAAGCTGAAAACTAGACTCCTCATTCCGGATAAACGGGAATACAAAGTGGAGTACGGCCTTGGCCCCGCAGCCTCTGAGGTCTATCGCGTCAATCGAGGACTGTCCATCGGGGGGTACGGAGAATGGTTTTACACCAATTATAGTCAGGGAGTGAAATCAACATTCGATGATGCGCGCGCCGTCATCTATGTCGGATATAAATTCAACGACTGGATCCTCATGAACAGTGAGTTTGAGTTCGAACACGGATCGACGGGGGAGGGCAGTGAACAGAAAGGGGAGGTCTCTAATGAATTTGCCTATCTTGATTTCCTCTTGAACCCTAAATCAAATGTGAGAACAGGTCTCCTCCTTGTTCCCATGGGATTCATCAACGAAATCCATGAAGGCCCGACATTTCATGGTAACCGGAGACCCACGGTCGAGCAGGTCATTATTCCAACGACCTGGAGAGAAATGGGGGCCGGGATTTGGGGCCAGCTTGCAGAAGGGCTCCAGTACCGGATGTACGGGCTGAATGGTCTCAATGCCGCGGGTTTCACCAGTGCAGGCATTAGCGAAGGTCGCCAAAATGGAACTTATGCGCTCGCTCAGGATTTTGCCTTTACCGGTCGACTAGATTACTACATGCCTTTTGTGCCCGGTCTACAAGTTGGTGCGTCGTCTTGGGTCGGAAATTCAGGTCAAGACAACGAATATGCAGGATCTAAAGTGAATGCGCTCACGCAACTTTATGAGGGCCATATTCAATGGCGTTACAAAGGATTTGAAATGCGTGCGCTTGGCGCGGTGGGAAGCATCGGAAATGCAGCCCAATTGAGCCTCGCCAAAAAGGAAACCATCGGCAGCCAGAATTATGGCTGGTACACCGAATTTGCTTACGATGTGATGCCTTTCTTATTGACCGACAGTACTCAGTATCTCGCTCCATTTTTCAGGTATGAGGCATATAACACCCTGGCCAAGGTGCCTACAGGCTTCACCAACTACGACGGACTCTACGATCAATGGATCTTTCAAGGGGGCCTAACCTACAAACCGATCACTAACGTGGCCGTCAAACTCGACTACCAGAATTTCAATTCCGCGGCACGCCCGCTACCTGACCAATTCAATCTTGGTGTGGCGTTTATGTACTAGGATTTGGTCATGGTTGAAGGAATTCTGATAGAGACTGAGGCTAAAAAGGGAACCGCTTGTGACTACGATGTCAGGAGACATAATCGACCCCCTAGCATTTTAGATGAGGCTTCATCTCAGAACAGCTTTGAAGGAAAGGGGGGCAGGACGGTCTCTGAGTCTCGTGCCCCCCCAGGAGATCTTTCCTCACTTAAGCCCTAAAACCCAAGTCACTAGCTGCTTGGCCTCATCAGGGGTGACCGCATTAGGTGGCATCGCCATGCCGCCCCAAACACCACCACCGCCTTTCATGACCTTATTAGCGAGCTGATCGGTGACGTTCTGCCCTTGATATTTTTTGGCGACATCTTTGTAGGCGGGGCCGACAATTTTATTCTCGATACCGTGGCAATTAAGGCAACCCTTGCTTTTTGCAAGCGCCTCATCTGCTGTGGCTTGATGGCTGAAAGTCAACGCCACGATGATCATGGCGCCTACTGTAGAAATGAAATTCATTGTGATTTCCTCATGGTTGAATGGCCCCCCATGAAAAGATACCACGACCGGATCTCTTTTCGCGATCGAGCCACATCTCTTCTTATTTAACATAATATACATTATGCGCATTATGCATGATCATGGGCTAGGGCGGCGACAGCCTTCAAGGCTCCTATTCAGGCCGCACGAAGGTCAATGTCCTCGCCGAAATGGCGATGAACCTCGAGGAGATTTTACAGGCCGATTTTTTTTAGCGGTGTCGGCAAGAGGTTTTGTTTTGGCTGCTGCGGGTTTCGTCTCCGATGGCAGTCCCACATCGTTGAGCATTCGCTCCATCAGGTCATCCGGCAGTTCCATAAACGTTCGCGCACGCAATCGAGGTGGCAGCTCAATGCTCCCAAAACGGATACGCATTAATCGGCTGACGACGACGCCCTGTGATTCCCATAGGCGTCTCACAATGCGATTGCGGCCCTCGCGAAGCGTCACGTGGAACCATTGATTGGCACCATCGCCGCCTGCATTTCGAATACTGTCAAATTGCGCAACACCGTCTTCAAGCTGGACGGCCGTCATGAGTCTTTCGAGAATTCGGTCATCGATATGACCCAGTACTCTCACCGCATACTCTCGTTCGATTTCATGCGATGGATGCATCATGCGATTGGCCAATTCGCCATTATTAGTGACCAGTAGAAGGCCTTGAGTATTGATGTCGAGACGACCAATGGCGATCCAACGGCCTCTTGAAGGGCGTGGTAGCTGGGTAAAGATGACAGGACGTCCCTCTGGATCACGGCGGGTGACCACCTCCCCTGTCGGCTTGTGATACAACAAGACGCGGGTCGGCTCTTGCATCGCATCAAGATCAATGGCGCGACCATTGACTGTCAATCGGTCACCAGGCTGGCAACGATCACCTAATTTTGCGTACTGTCCATTGATGGTGATACGGCCATTTCGGATCCAGTCTTCAATTTCTCTTCTTGAGGCCAGACCGAGTCGGGCCAGAACCTTCTGTAATCGTTCCCCGGATGGGTCCTTCTGATCGCTGCTGGGCTTTTCATTCATGGCTGTTATTGAGGTCATGGGGGCTATCCGCCATCGCGGCGGTTTGAGGTTGATTCATGGTGGTGAGTAGCGCATCTACCCCCGCTGATTCACCCCCCAGGGGGTCGATAAACTCCTTAAGGGGTGGCAGTTCAGCAAGCGATGTCAGTCCAAAATAATCGAGAAAATGGGGCGTCGTCCCAAACAAGGCAGGACGTCCGGGCACTTCCTTATGGCCTATAACCTCGATCCATTCACGTTCTAGGATCGTCTTGATGATACTGCTGCTGACCGCAACCCCTCGAATCTCTTCAATTTCACCCCGGGTCGCAGGCTGGCGGTAAGCGATAATCACTAAGGTTTCAAGAAATGCTCTTGAATAACGCCCTGGACGTTCTTCAAAGAGCTTTGATATCCATGGGGAATAGGCCTCACGGACCTGCAGGCGATAGCCGCTGGCCACTTTTTTAAGTTCCATGGGCCGCCATTGGTATTCTTCTGCCATATGCTCAAGAGCCATGAGTAACTCAGCCTCATTAGGCCGTTCAGCTTCATCAAAAAGACGCCCAAATTCATCGAGGGTCAAGGGCCGACCAGCGGCCATCAAGGCCGCTTCAAGAATGTGCTTTAGCTCCAAGATGAAGCCTCTTCATGGCTCATCAGGGCGCAAATCTCAAGAGGACCCAAAGGCTCGTCTTGCAAAATGTCGATAATGCGTTCTTTGCTCATCTCCAAGATAGCCAGAAAGGCGACAACAACCCCTGCCCTGCCTTCGCTGACATCAAATAAAGCCGAAAACGGCAGTCTTCCTAGTCGGTGGAGTTTATTCAAGATGCCCGTCATCCTTTCGCGGACGGATAACGGTTCGCGCTGGATATGATGGTGCGTCATGCGATCCGCACGTTTTAAGACCTCTTTCAAGGCCGCAAGGAGTTCAACCATATCGACGTCTGGATAGACTTTGTGGGTCTTGATCTGACTGGTGTCACAGGAGATTTCATGGACATCCCGTTCGAGTCGGGTGAGCATATCTATTTCAACGGCAGCGGCTTTAAACCGCTCATATTCCTGGAGCCGCCGAATCAACTCGGCGCGGGGATCGTGCTCTTCAGCGGACGCTTCCTCTGGCTGTGGTAACAGCAGACGGGATTTGATTTCAGTAAGAATGGCCGCCATCAACAGATATTCAGCCGCCAACTCGAGTTTCAGCTCCCCCATCATCTCGATGTAGGTAATGTACTGACGAGTGATGTCGGCAACAGGAATATCAACAATGGAGAAACCTTGTCGACGGATCAAGTATAAAAGGAGATCCAGCGGCCCTTCAAAGGTTTCGAGGAAAACTTCAAGCGCATCCGGCGGAATATAAAGATCGTCCGGAAAATCATGAACAGGCGACCCCATGACCATCGCCAGAGGGCTGCCGCGAAGGACACTATGAACGCCTTCGGAAGCCAACCTTCCCTCTACCGCAGGATCGTCCATAGGGATCAAAGCCCCGCAACAGACATCATCAAAGTTCTCAACAGGTGCATCGGAATGGCAACAAAGATATTGATAATCCCTGAGAACATCAGTCCAAGCAAAATGTAAAACCCATAAGGTTCGATCTTGCTGAACTTCTGCGCTAGGTTGTAAGGAAGGATTTCAACCAGAACGCGGCCACCATCAAGGGGTGGAATCGGGATCATGTTGAAGACAGCAAGAAGAATATTGAACATGATGCCAAACTTACACATTTCAACGAGGGCTACCGCATAGAGCTCATTCGGCATGACATCAGCCAGATGGATCAGTAAGGCCCAAAAAAGAGACATCAAAAGATTAGCGGAGGGTCCAGCGAGCGCCACCATCGTCATACCCCAACGCGGGTTTCGGGTTAGACGGCCGCCATTGATGGGCACGGGTTTAGCCCAGCCGAAGATGAAGTGTCCGCCCATCGCCAGCATCAGCCCCGGGAGAATGACGGTTCCTAGGGGGTCAATATGGGCGAGTGGATTGAGGGAGAGCCGCCCGAGCCGCTGCGCCGTGTCATCCCCTAAAAGTTTTGCGGTATAGCCATGCGCAACTTCATGCATGGTGATCGCAAAAAGCAGGGGTAACACCTTGATAATGATGAGCTGTTCGGTTGAGAGTAATTCAGTTTCCATGGGGGATGCCCTAATAAAAAGCCTTAATAAAGTCTAATGGAGGTTATGAGCGATGCCCTTTCCCTGGCGGGTGATCTCAGCATGCTCTCCTGTTAAATCGATAATGGTCGTTGGTTCGTAGGTGATGATTCCGGCATCAATCACGAGGTCTACCTCCTTTTGCAGTCGTTCTCGTATCTCCTCAGGATCACTCATCGCCGCCTCGTGATCTGGAAGGATCAACGTGGTGCTAAACAGAGGTTCACCGATTTCCAAAACCATTGCTTCAGTGATGGGGTCATCCGGCAAGCGAATACCGATCGTCTTGTTCTTGGAGTGCTGTAATCGTTTAGGAGTTTCCTTGGTCGCTTCAAGAATAAAAGTAAAAGGACCCGGGGTGAGCGACTTAATCAGTCTGAAAGCTTCGTTATTGATCTTAGCAAAGGTAGATATTTCTGAAATATCGCGGCAAATCAGTGAGAAGTTGTGGTCTTCATCAAGCCGCCTAATCCTTCGAATCCTTTCAAGACCGTCCTTGTTGTCCAACCGGCAACCGATGGCGTAAGAAGAGTCCGTGGGATAGATGATGATCCCTCCCTTCAGCAAGATTTCGGCTGTTCGTTTGATCAGCCGGACTTGGGGGTTTTGGGTATGGATCTCGAAATACTGTGACATACCATCATTCTACTCTGAATCGTTCAGCTGTTTTTTTAGCGACATTGTTCCTCAGATAGAACGGGAGCACCGCTTCTGGGCACACCCCGGCCTTTTGACTGATCAGCACGGCGCCCAATCGGGCGATCGCACTGGCCTTGGGGAATGTTTGAGGCTCAATGACTGAATGTCGGTGGTTGACCTTAGTCATGAGAAGGTCACCATAAGTCGCCCATCCGGTCCCGACGCCGATCAGTGGCTCCCCATCAGGAAAAAGAACCTCATCAGGCCGAATCACTTGATCTTCAATCAAGCAGGAGGGCGTCCCATCCGCTTGACGGCGATAGACGCCCCAGTAGATTTCCCCCATGCGGGCATCAATGGCCATAGCAGCAAGCTCATGTGGGTTCTGCCTAAAGGCCTCAAACGCCATCGCCTTCAAGGTTGAAATAGGCGCCACTTTGATGCCAAGCCCTAACGCAAGTCCTTGTACAACTCCAGCCGCGATACGAATACCGGTAAACGATCCAGGTCCCGCGCCAAAGGCAATCCCCTCTAAAGCGGCTAACGAAAGGCCCGCTTCATCCAGTACCGACTGCACCATCGGGAGGATCAATTCATTATGTCGACGAGGAGCCACTTCATAACGTTCAATCAGTTCATTATCGATGAGGAGTGCAGCAGAACAAGCCTCTGTCGCAGTATCGATGGCCAGAAGGATCATAGATCGGTGGACCGTTCTTGAGGCTCAAAAAAACGCTCTATATCCCCAATATCAGAGGATCTCGGAATGGGTGGCAGGCTGTCGATGAATCGCCGTCCATAAGGTTTAGAGAGAAGCCTTGGATCACAGAGCATCAGGACACCGCGGTCAGTGTGATCTCGTATCAGCCGACCAACGCCCTGCTTCAACATAATGATAGCTTGGGGAAGCTGATAGGACATGAAGGGGTTCTGTCCTTGTGCCCGAAGATGGGCGATCTTGGCACTCAGCACTGGATCACCTGGAGATGCAAAGGGTAATTTATCAATAATCACACAAGAAAGGGCCGAACCCTGAACATCAACACCTTCCCAGAACGTCGAGGTGCCCAGGAGGACTCCATGGTCAGAGCGTTTAAACGCTTCCAATAAAAGGGACTTTGGCTGTTGTCCTTGGATGAACAGCGGGTAATCAAGATGACGTTCAATCAATCGCGCGGCCTGACCTAGAGCCTGGTGCGAGGTAAAAAGCAAGAAGGCTCTGCCGGCACTGGCCTTGAGTACCGGTATCGCGGCGGTGATCATGGCATCGACATATTGGCGGTCGCTTGGGTCTGGAAGTCCTTGGGGGAGATAGAGGAGACTGTTATTTGGATAATCAAAAGGGCTCTCCCACGACTTGGAAACGGATTGGGTGATTCCAAGTTCTCGATGAAAGTGCGTAAAGTCACCATCTACCGTCAAGGTAGCTGACGTGAAAACCCAGGCGGTGGGCCTTTCTTTTTGAAAAGATTGGAATTCTTTAGCGATGTCTATGGGGGTACGATTGAGTGAGAAACCACTTTTCCGAGTCTCAAACCAAATGACGTGTCCTGGCGCTGTCTGATCGAGGACGTTATGAAGCCGCATCAGGAGATCAATGATTCTCTGATGACAAGCTTCAAGACCTTTACCGCGAACAGTCAAGGGTTCAAGGGCTTGTTTCAGTTCGTATAGCTGATCTTGAAGCGCCGTTAAAGCCACAACGACGTCGGGGCGCTCTAAAAGGCTTTGCAACGGTTGCCGAAGTTCATCGGCCCCAAGACATCGCCTAAAGTCATCGACCCGCCGTTCGAGAAGGGCTGCCTTTTCTAAAATTTCACCCACATCAGGGGCCTCGCGCCCTTGTTCGATCGCAAGATCACTCACCCACTCTTTTAATTGTCTCGAACTCAACCGCACCCCTAGAAACTGTGCGGCTGATTCTTGAAACTGATGCGCCTCGTCCACCACGATCGCGTCCATCTCTTTAAAAAGCCCTCCCTGCCCTTCCTGACGAATAGTCCAGTCAGCCCATAAAAGGTGATGGTTGACCACCAGAAGATCGGCTTCACGTGCCAGTGATCGTGCTCTTAACATAAAACAATCATTGGATTTGGGGCATTCAGAACCCAGACAGTTGTCGACCGTGGAGGTTGCCTGAGCCCAAAGGGGGGATTGTTCTGGCACGTCATGAACTTCAGCAATATCGCCCGTGCGGGTGACTTTAGACCAGCGCCTGATGGTGTCGAGCTGCCGCGCATCAAGAAGGCCCATGCCGCCCTTAAAGCCAAGATGGTTCTCAACGCGGTAGAGGCACAAATAATTGCTGCGACCCTTTAATAGGGCAACGCGGAGAGGTTTCCCTAAGGCTTTTCGCACGGCAGGCAGATCTTTTTTAAAAAGCTGATCCTGTAAAGTCTTCGTGGCGGTCGAGATGAGCGTTTTCTTACCCGATAAGATGGCTGGGACTAAATAAGCCAGTGTTTTACCCGTTCCCGTTCCAGCCTCCATCACCAGCACTTGGCCTTTTTGGATGGCGCTCTCCACCTGTTCAGCCATCTCGATTTGGCCCACGCGAGACTGAAACCCCGAGAAGGATTTAGCAAGGGCCCCGTTGGCGCCAAAGAGTTCAGACATGGCCACGTCTACCATGTTTTAGCGGTCGCTTCTGATGCCCCTTGAAGGTCACCCCGTTGGCGTCTTGCTTCAGCAATGATGACCCAGTTACTCTGAATCAATGGCACCAGATTCTTTGCCATAGCATTTGATTTCTTAGCAAGATCTTCTGCGAGACCTGGTTGACGCTCACGCAGCCGAATGTCAGCAAGGACATGCCACAACTCAGGATTCTTAGGCTGGATCCGAATCGCGCGCTCTAATTGAGCGCTCGCATTTTTATAGTTGTGTCCTTTGAAACTGACTTCAATCTCAGCTTCAAGCGCAGCAACGGCCGGTGGCGCTGGAAAAGAGAATAATGGGGGTTTTTCCAGTTGGGGCTGGGTCATCTCATGCCCCACGTGAGGAGCACCCGCATCATAAAAAGAGGGTTCTTTTATGGCGTCACTTTCAGAAGATGGCAGGTCAGGGGTCACCCTCTCAGCGTCGATTCCGCTCAAGGGTATGGGGTCGGTGCCATAGGGGGATGATGATGCCCCGGGTGGCAGGGGTTCAGTTGGGAGCGTATGAGGGACCGCCTCCGCCGGAAGAGGTTCTGTGGTGATTCTACGATCTTTCGGCGTCGGGAGAGCCTCCGCTGGTAAAGGTGACAATACCGGCGTTATCGTTTCTATAGGTCGAACCAAGGGGGCTTTAGCCCTTGAAGGGCCTGAGGGGGTGGAGCAGCCTCCAAGAAGGGCTGCCCCTAAAAAGCAACAAAGAAGAGTAGACCGAAACATGAATGGGGGCGCTATGAGCTTGAGTGCAACAAGCAGCAAGGATAACCGAATCCCACAGAGAAGCCCCGAGGATGAGAGCTGTTTTAGTCATCATGCCCCCTAATGGGGCTCATGATGAGAAGGATCGCCACCCGATAGGTGAACTTTAAAGGACCCTTCCTGTCCATAACGGGTGAGGACTTAAGGGCCTTTGGGTGTGGAATCCCTTGAGGCTATGAAGATGTTCGGTTGTACTGGTTGAGTAGCTTCGGTATATTCAGAGGACTGATTGTTAAACAGGGACCCTTCAGGGAAGGCCCTCATTGAGCTTCAGCCGGCACAATTTAAAGACAATAACAATTACCATTACAAAATCGAGTGAGGGAACAGAACATGCGCACTTCCGATTCTATAAAGAAAAGCTTTGCCGTCTTGGGTCTGCTGGCGGCTATGATCCTCCCCATCAACGCATGGTCACATGGCGGGGCCAGCGTCGATACGGATCAATGTCGTGTTCAGATTGGCGCACATTTGGTGCATTTCACGGCCTACCAGCCCCAGCTAACGGGTACGACGGAATACTGCAACACCATTCCTGAATTGGGCGAAACGATTGTTGTGTTTGACTACGAAGGCAAGGCACTTCGTAACATGACCGTTGAATTTGAAATCACGAAGGAGCCTGAAGGAACCCGTGTGTTCTATCAGGAGCCTAGCACCCACGGCAACGGGACCTTTAATTCCAGCATCAACTTCACCGATGCCGGTAAGTATCGCGTTCACATCACCCTAGTGAACGATGGCACGAAGGTGGATGAACATATTGGATTCACCGTAGGCAAGGGTCAGGCCGGTGTGTCAATGAGTGCTATCGTTGTGGTCCTGACGATGCTCTTAGCGGGTGGCTACATTTTCTATTTGTCGAATGCTGGCTTCAAGGCGTCCGTCGACAAGTTCCTTAAGAAAAAGGAAGCCTAATTGAAACACCGCCCGGATTTTCCGGGCGGATTTCCTGACGCCAGGCCACGGTTATGTCCGTGCCCTGGCGTTTTGCCAACCATGGTACACAGACATGTCGAGACATTTGATTAGATTTATCACGGCATCGCTGCTGGTTCTCCCCTTTTCTGCCGGGGCCCTTTTTAAGGCGCCACCGACGGTCAAGGTAGAGTCAGGTCAGGCAGAACCTTTCTGTAACAGTGGTGCACCACCCGAATGGCGTCAGGCACAAGTTGTCGAGGGTGTCACCATCCAAGAATCCCGTGCCTGTAACCCCGACAACCCAAATGACATCGCTGCCTTCGTCAAAGGCACCAACAATATCTCCATGGAAACGCTCATGGACACTTCGAACGTGGCCGCGGATACGCTGACACTGTCGAATGATATCGATAAGGACGGTGATCCAGATCACTATGTGATCAAGCTCGAAATCATGGAGATTAACGGACATTCACCCGATTTCGCGGGGGTCGTGCCCACGTTTGACATCGCACCGGGGATACAGCCCAGTTTCTGGGTCTACACCCCGAAAAGTCGCGATATGTCGACCCGAAGCTTTGCAAGTGGTGAAGCGAACCCGCTCCTCCGAATGCCGTCACCGCCTATCCGTGTGGAGCAAGGCGATGTGGTCTGGTTGGTCGTCGAGAATTCACATTACTTTCCGCACTCCATCCACCTTCATGGGGTTGATCATCCTTTCATGGACCATGCCGGCGAAGGCAATGACGGGGTCGGTCAAACCAGTGAAATGGACATCATGCCTGGCACCAGTAAAACCTATGTCATTCGCCCTAGGCAGCCAGGGACGATGTATTATCACTGCCATGTTCAGCCGCATACCCATATCGCGATGGGCCTTGCTGGGATGTTTATCGTTGAAGAAAACAGGCCCAACAATTGGCCTCAGGTGTTTAACGTCGGAGCTGGCCAGGTTCGTCATCCAAGCGCTGCCGTGCTTGAAAAGTACAAACAGGAATACGACCTCCATTACCAATCCGTTGATAAGGAACTACACCAAATCCCCCAGTCCGCCAATGATGTCCGCTTGGTTGCTAAAAAGATGAACCAAGAATATGACATGACGGAGGCCACAGATGATTATTTCTTGCTGAATGGACGGTCGTTCCCCTACACCCTCCGAGAATCAATCATCACGGTCAGCCCGAATGAGAAAACTAAACTTCGCATTCTCAACGGCCACAATGAACCCCTTGCCCTCCATATTCACGGCCATAAAGGGACCGAAACGCACTACGATGGCGTTCAGCAGAATGTCCAAGCGCAAGTGACCCGAGATGTTTACAGCATAGCCCCAGCGCAGCGGCTCGATCTCGCGCTTGATACCACAGATGATGGGCTCCACAGTTACGGCTCCGGACTCTGGATGTTCCATGATCATACTGAAAAGGCCTTCACCACCAATGGGATGGGAGAAGGCGGCAGCATCAGCTTGGTCTCCTACAAGGAATATATTGATGAGAATGGCACGCCGAAAAGCCATGGCATGGATCTCAAACCCTATTTCACCAAGGAGTATTGGGAGCGCAAGCTACCGGTATGGCAGGATCACATGGCCGATGGCAGCCTTGGCGCTCCCGAGGGGACCATGGACACCAAGCCGGGAATCAATGCAGGCAACGCACTGATTCCTCCTGGGGCGCAGCCTGCAGGCAGTTCTCCGATCGCCAGCCCTAGTGATAATTCATTCGGCGGCCTTTTGACCGGTCTTCTAGCCGGCATTCTCGCCTACTTCCTCTATCAGCACCGCGAGCGGGTGCTCGCGCTGATCAAGGCATTGCCGCTCCTTTCGAAATCCAAGCATTGAGGCTATATGCACATGGCTAGATATACCTTTACTTTGTTAGGAGCCGTCCTGATCACCATGACCGGTTTGGTGTTCGGCGCCGAAAAGGCTGATCAAATCGTTGAACACAATATGCTCATGAACCATGGGGGCGGACACCTTATGGACATGGATGGTGGCATGGTGATGGGGATGAACAAGGACACCCTCCCTCCCGGTTGTGCTCGCATCAGTGAAGATGCCAGCATCACCGTCCGGGCAGGCCACAAGTACACCAAAGACTTTCCCGGCACCATGTTCGGTTTAGATCAGCATGAATGGCGGGTTAAACCTTGCACGCGATTGACGGTCACTTTTATCAATGAGGACCATATTCGGCATCAATGGATGATGCATGGCCTGCCTAAGTTTATTTACGACAAGGGTATGTTCCATCTTGAAATGACGGGCCCTGCGAAAATCACTGGCACCCTGATTCTGCCGGCGGAAGATAAAACCTATTTGGTCCATTGTGATATCGCCCAGCATATGGAAAAGGGTATGAAGGGACAGTTAATCGTTGGCAATGGCTCAACGCCTTTCCCAAGCATTCCAGGGTTGACCGACTTCGCGATACCAGATGACTATGGTCCGAAGGTGGCTGATTCCATCAAGGTCGCATTACCAGCAGGAAGCGCCCCTGGAGCCGCCTTATCATCGGTGAACCCCCCAAAGAGCGGCGGTTCCAACGGGACCTTCCTTCTAGGATTAATCCTCGGGGCCATTGGGACCCCCTTTGCGATTACTTACTATCGTCGCCGGTTTGAAGGAATGACCCAAGATGAAGTGATTCAGCATTTATTGACTTCATCAAAGTCTATCTTTGACAAGATTCTTGGTTTACTGATGACCCTGGTCAGTAAGGTCACCAAAAAATAACCGGGTGCCCCGACTTTAAAACCCTGGCAGCTCTATGGCTCACCAGGGTTTTTTTATGTTTGAACGACAGGCCGCCTCTGTCTGGTGCGTTTTTTTCATTATTGCACCGGCTTGATACAGAAAGGTCTCATCATGAACCGTGCGCACTGACTTAAGAGACAGGAAGATCAAGAATTAACCAAACTGGCCCATTTATTGCTTTAATTTGGTGCCATTTTTTTCAGGTGAGAGGTCGTTTTCATGGAAGACATCAATAAAGGTCAGGACGTTCTATTTGTCCTATTAGGGGCGATCATGGTGCTGGCGATGCACGCCGGTTTTGCATTTCTTGAGCTTGGAACAGTTCGCAAAAAAAACCAAATCAACGCATTAGTCAAGATCCTTGTGGATTTTGCGGTTTCAACGATGGCCTATTTTTTCATCGGCTACTATCTCGCTTACGGCCTTCATTTCTTCAGTAGCGCTCAATCGCTGGTCGCGCTTCAAGGCTATGGCTTGGTCAAATTCTTCTTTTTATTAACATTTGCAGCGGCTATCCCTGCGATTATTTCAGGCGGGATTGCGGAACGCGCAAGGTTCAATCCCCAAATGGCAGCGACCTTCCTGGTGGTGGGTTTTGTTTACCCCTTGTTTGAGGGCATCGCCTGGAATAACAATTTCGGCCTACAGACCTTGCTGGAGACAACCTTCGGTTCACCGTTCCATGATTTTGCAGGATCTGTTGTGGTCCATGCTATGGGCGGCTGGATTGCCTTGGTCGCCGTTCTTCTGATGGGGCCAAGAAGGGACCGTTATCACCGCAACGGCGGGGTCGCAGCCCATCCTCCTTCGAGCATTCCCTTCCTGGCTCTTGGCGCTTGGATACTGACCGTTGGATGGTTTGGCTTCAACGTCATGTCCGCACAAACCCTCAGCGCTATTAGTGGACTCGTGGCCGTTAATTCGCTGATGGCCATGGTCGGTGGCACCCTGGCAGCGCTCGTGGCCGGCAGAAACGATCCAGGCTTTGTCCACAATGGTCCCCTCGCGGGCTTGGTCGCTGTTTGTGCGGGATCTGATGTCATGCATCCCTTAGGCGCTTTAGTCTTAGGGCTTATGGCCGGAACGATTTTCGTGAAGTTTTTTACCTTGACTCAAAACCGATGGAAAATTGACGATGTCCTTGGTGTCTGGCCGCTCCACGGAATCTGTGGTGCACTCGGCGGCATCATGGCCGGTGTTTTCGGTCTTGAAGCACTAGGAGGGCTTGGAAAGATCTCTTTTTACTCGCAGCTCATCGGGACCTTGGCAGCGATCATCATTGCCCTCGTTGGGGGTTTTGTGGTCTACGGCCTCCTTCGTCAATGCGTGGGTCTCCGCCTTAATCCTGAAGAGGAATTCACCGGCGCCGATCTAACCATTCACCAAATTGGATCGGGTCCAGACAACGAATAGGCTCAACAGGTTCAGGGGTATGTTTTCCTCACCGGCCGCCCGGTGGGGATACTGTCGCGCTTGGCAAGGCTCCCGCTCTAAAGGCGCGTAACCTTCCCTTCTGGGTCCTTAAAACACCCCATAACTCCATGAGGGATTGCCTTAAAAAGGGCACTCAATGAATCGCCAAGCATTGCCGACGGTCACCCATCTGGCTCCCCTTACCTGGCTCCGCGCTCTGGCGGCTTTCCTTGTGGTGGTGTCGCACAGCATGAGGGGGGCCGAAGTATCTTATTTCCCTTCAGATGGCGAACCAACGCTGTTACTGGTCAGACTGTTTGATCTTGGCGACTTTGGGGTGTGCCTCTTTTTTGTCTTAAGTGGTTGCACCTTGACCTTGAGCACCCACCACCGATTAAAGAGTCTCGCTGGCATCGGGCCCTTTTACCTCAGGCGCTTCATGCGAATCTGGCCTGCCTTCGCCGTCTCTTTGCTGGTCTACCTCGTGTTCATCAGCCTCTTCCGTCTTACTTATGAAGAGGATCAACGACCTTGGGTCGTCGCATTCACTAACCGCTACTCCTTCGAAGAGGTCCTGCGGTACCTCTCCTTAACCTATAACATCACCGGTCCCCGTAACCTCTTCAACATGGCTTATTGGTCCTTACCGGTTGAATTTCAATATTACCTCCTGTTGCCCTTCGCCCTTTTATTGATGAACGGCCGCCGCGCTAGTTTATTCATCCCTATCGTCTTTGGAGCGACGCTTCTGGGGATTGATCACTTCATGACGCTGCCATTTGACCGCACCGAGGTGTTTCGTCTTGGTTGGACCTTTTTTGGGGGGGTCTTGCTGGGAGCCTTGTGGAATCCTCAAAAGGCTGCTCTAAATCCCATGGCAGGCGCGCTCCTCGCCATCATCTTTTTTGTCTTTCTCGCGCTCGATGAAGCCGATCTTCTTCCTCTGAGGATCCATCATCTCGGCCTTAGCCCGGTGACTCATTACGGGTTAACCGCGGTTCTTTTGGTGGCTATTGGCCTTCATTTTAGAGCGCCTCCACTGCCCCAACGGTTTAAGGAATTATTAGAAGGTTATGGTGAGGTGTCCTATAGCATCTACCTCTACCATGTCCTTTGCATCAATGGCGCGATCCTCATTCTTAACCGAGGACACTGGGCGACCCCGAACCAAAAACTCCTTTTCATTCTCATCACCGCCCTGCTCAGCAGCTTCTTTTTAGGCAAGATCGGCTACCGGCTGATTGAACAACCGTCCATCTTGCTTGGGCGACGCTGGACCATGAAAATGCACGAAGAAAAAAGTCCTTGTTAAAGGCTTCCGGTAGAATCATGGCCTCTTACTCATCCCATCAAGTTATCTCATGCTGTCACCCCACAAACCCCAGAAAATATCGTCGATCGGTCACTTATTAAACTGGATCGACCGACATTTTCTGGAACTCGGCCGTGAAGTCAGGTTGAGTTACCTCCCCCCTCTGATGGTCTATCTTGCTGCTGGAATTTCAGGATTAACCGCCATTGTCGGGACTTTTTTTGTTAAGGAATATCTCGGCCTTTCAGCAGAGTTTCTTGCGGGGCTTGCTTTCTGGGCGATGCTACCTTGGACCTTGAAGCTGCCGGTGGGTCATTTGGTGGACTTGATCTGGAGATTTAAGGGGGCTTTGGTATTCCTTGGCGCTGGGTTGATTGCAGCCAGCCTCATCATCATGTTAGGCCTCCTGACCGACCGGGGCGCCATGGAGGCCATCCTCTCCGCCGGAGATTGGTATGTCATCAGCGTTATCCTTGCCCCGGTGGGTTATGTCATTCAGGACGTCGTCGCTGATGCGATGACCGTTGAAGCGGTTCCTGCAACCGATGATGACGGCCGTTTTTTCTCAGAATCACAGCAACGTCTCATGCATGCCACGATGCAGACCCTGGGCCGCGTCGCCATCATTGTTGGAACCCTCGGCGTTGCCTTGGTTAATGTCTTGATGTTCAACGGGGTCGAAGCAATGAGCGCAGAGGAGAAAGTGGCTATCTATCGGCTGCTGTATCAATGGGCCCTCGTGATCCCCCTTATTTCATGCTGTGGGGTTGTCCTCGCTGCTTTTTTGAAGCACCGATACATGGTTTCTTTAGTGAAGCTTGGGTATACCCGACATGAAATCGATACCCTGACCCACGAGGACCGTCCCATAACCACGCCTAATTGGTGGATTCTAGGAGGAGGCATCTCGTTTGCTTTCATATCCATCGGGGTCGGGATCGCGCAATTTCGTTACGGTCAGGAAGTCATTTTCATCCTCTCGCTCATGGTGATCGTCACGCTGATGAAACGATTGACCCTGGAAATGCAATCAGAAGCGAGAGCCGTTCTTCTTGGGACCGCTATTCTGATCTTCTTTTTTAGGGCCGTCCCAAGCCCTGGCCCTGGTTCAAGCTGGTGGATGATTGATGTCTTAGGTTTCGATCAGTCCTTTATGGCACGGCTTTCATTGATTGGCAGTGTCTTAAGCCTGTTAGGACTGTTTCTTTTTCGCCGATTTATGGCGGAACGCTCGATTGCGAGTGTGGTGGCCATTCTCACCTTAATCAGCACCGTGCTCTCGTTGCCTACGATCGGGATGTACTATGGCCTTCACCAATGGACCGCAGCGATGACCGGTGGTCTCGTCGATGCGCGCTTCATCGCGATCATTGATACAGCGTTGGAGTCGCCACTTGGGCATATCGCCATGGTTCCGATGCTCGCCTGGATTGCTCATTCAGCGCCGCATCATCTCAAAGCGACCTATTTCGCGATCATGGCTTCTTTCACCAATCTCTCCCTGGCATTAAGTCAGCTGCTGACCAAATACCTGAATCAAGCCTTTGTGGTGACCCGAGAGGTTCAGGATCCTGTCAGCGGACTCACAGTGCTTCCAGCCAACTATGGGGAACTTGGGATGCTCTTAATCATCGTGACGGTCCTTGGTTTGGTGGTTCCTTTTGGCGCCATCTGGATCGTTAAAACCCTTCGACTACAGAGTGTTTAACTCCGTGACAAGGATGAAGCCGCTCCGTAATGCTCTGATTGGATCGCCGCCAAGCGAGGGCACTGATCGTTCGCTGTTACATTTTATTCGTACTCTAAAGCAACGTTACCTTGCCATCATTGGGCTTGATTTAAAGCTTCAAGGTTCTCTAACAGTGAGCCTAGAAGCGCTCTTGCCTTCGCTGGATTTGGCTGAAGCCACTCTGGAGAAAAGGCTTCTCAAAGAGCAGGATGCAGGTGACCTTCGCCATATTGCAGTGATAGGACCGACGCAAGCCGGTAAAAGCACGATGATCAATTGGCTGGTAGGACAAAATGTCGCCGAAGCCAGCCCACTTGCAGGGTATACCGTTCACCCTCAAGGTTATGCCATCGGCCCCTCCCCCCTCTTAGAAGACTCTATTGAACGTTATTTTAAGGGCTACCAGAAAACCCCAAAAGCCTGTTTAAGCGCAAACGATCTCCACGCCTTCGCGCTGGAGTCATTAACGCCTTCCCCATCAGCGCTCAGAGATATCGTCTTGTGGGATACGCCGGACTTCGATTCGGTTGATGCAACCCGTTATCAACATGCTGTTCTCCGTGTCGTGGCCCTGGCAGATCTCCTCTTGATCGTCGTCAGTAAGGATAAATATGGCGATCTATCGGTCTGGGACTTCCTAAGGCTCATCGAACCCTTAAATCAACCCACCACGCTTATCATTAACAAAACGGATCCTGCTGCGAGAGCCATCCTTCTGACCTCTATAGGGGAGAAATGGCGGCAGTTTCGTTCCGATCCTCTTCCTGAGATCATCACTTTCCCCTATTGGTCAGAATCTGAACGTTTTAACCAGGAACGTGACTGCCATCAGTTACTGATCGATACGGTCAGAAGACTGTCTGAACGTCATCCCACAAAGAATGCCAGCACACCCGCCTTAAGACTTATAAAAGCCCATTGGACTTCATGGACTGCCCCCATTCTTTTAGAACATGGGTTTGAAGCACAGTGGCGAGGCCGTTTGGAACGGGTCCAAAAGGATATCCTTGATCGCTATCAGCGCGATTATCTCAATCATCCCAATCACTACGAAACCTTCCAAAGAGCCTTAGCAGAACTCCTCACGCTCTTAGAGATCCCAGGGATTGGCGCGGCCCTCATGGCTGCGCGCACGGTGGTGACCTGGCCGGTGAAGCAGCTGACTCGGATGGGTCGCCTGGCGACTGGGATGGGAAGCACTTCTGAGGGATCTGAGGTCTTGATGCTCAATCATTTAGCACAGCACGCTCTGATGGACATCAGTGAGAGCGTTCTCTTAGCCTCAACCCATGACCCCTTAGAGCAGCGTTGGTGGGACAATATGAGGCAGCGTTTAGCATCCACCAGGCAACAACTCCTGAGTGACTTTGAGCGAGCTACCAAAGAATACGTCACTGCCTTTCAACCAGAAATAGATCAGACCGCCCGCGGACTCTATGAACATCTTGAGGAACATCCGATGGTTCTCAATAGCTTACGAGCCACCCGGGTCACCACCGATGCCGCTGCATTAGCCGTTGCGCTGCATACCGGGGGAATCGGCGTTCAAGATTTTGTCATCGCTCCCGCCATGCTCTCCCTGACCAGCATTTTGGCAGAGGGCGCACTCGGTCACTACATGAACAAGGCCCAGACGCAGCTTCAGCAGCGTCAATTGGAGGCGGTTCGCCGTCTTTTCAATGAGGCGATCATCGACCCTTTAAAGTCGCTACCATTGGAGATGGATCCCTCGCTACGTATCGGGATTTCACCAGATTCCCTAACCTCCATCCGGGAGTGTCTTTGATGCCAAAGGATACACTGGATATTGTCCTGAAGGATGCAAAAAGTTGGGCCCATCAAGCGGTCGCTCAGCAATGGCTCATGTCATCGGATCTTGCGGGACTTGATGAATTGGATGCGCGATCACCGGCGACCCTTTTTGATCCCGGCTCGCATCGACCGCTGATCGCCGCATTTTTTGGGGGCACTGGCGTCGGTAAAAGCAGTCTTTTAAACCGTCTAGCGGGTGACCCCATTGCAAAGACCGGGGTGGAGCGTCCAACCTCGCAGGAAGTCTCTCTCTACGCTCATGAGTCGATTCATTTCAGAGCCTTACCGAATCATGTTCCTCTGGATCGCGTTCGAATGGGACGCCATCACCACGACGATCTGAGGCAGGTGGTCTGGGTCGACATGCCTGACATTGACAGCGTCGATCAAGACAATCGTCAACTGGTCCTCGATTGGCTGCCACACATTGACGTACTTCTCTATGTGGTCAGTCCTGAGCGCTATCGGGATGATAAAGGCTGGCGACTCCTGACAGATTGTGGGGGCGATCATGCCTGGATTTTTATCCTGAATCAGTGGGATCGAGGGGAGGACGTCCAGCTCGAAGACTTCAAGCGGCTTTTAGCACATACCGGGTTTCTGGATCCTATTGTCCTCACCACTGTCTGCCCTGAACCGAGCTCTCTCCCGATAGCCGATCAATTTTCTACCCTGGAAGGGATCTTAAAAGAGATCTCCCATCAGCATCTGATGCACCAACTCGAATCAAGAGTGGAACTCATCCGATGTCAAACCGCGAGAGAGACCTTAAAGATCCTATTAGAACGGTTAGGTCCAGAGAACTCAGATCTCACTCCCTATGAAACAGCGTGGAGTAAGGTCTGGAGCGCAACCATCGACGATTTAATGACGGGTCTTGAGTGGCCGATGAGGGCCTTGGTGAGCCTTTACACCGGTCGAGAAGCCCAACCCTTAGGGCGCTCCATGGATTTCAGTGCCGATAGCGATCACCCAGGCTTAAAAACGAATCAGGAAAAACCCATGCTATGGGACGCCTGGGCGGAAGGCCGCACCCAAGATGCCGTCACGCAATTCCTAGTCCTCCTGGGGGAAGCGGGGATACCTCACTGGCCGGCGCGGGAGCGACTGGCACACTGGCCAGAACAAACCGGTAAAATGGTCCTTCAGCAAGGCCAGCTTAAGCTGCGACAGGCCTTAGCTGAACCTGGGAATAAGGTTCAACGAGGCTTCATGAAGTGCGCTTGGGCGATGAGTATTTTGTTGCCCGTGCTCGCGATTGGTTGGGCTTCCTACGAAGTCGTCAAGGGTTACTATGACAGCGCGCTCCATCATCTAGAGTACTTAGGTTCAGACTTTGCCATCCATAGCCTTCTGCTGATCGGTTTGGCTTGGCTCTTGCCCTGGTTCCTCTATACCCGTTTGAAGCCATCGATTGAAGCCTCTGCCCTTAAAGGCCTCCGAAGCGGTGTCCGATCTGGGCTTCACATCGCGGGGGATTCAATGATCTCGGTTCTTGAAACATTCGAAACAGATCGCCAGAGGGAGATTCACCAAGGGTTATCGCTCATGGAACGACTAGAGCGCCCTCGGGGCGAGATGTCAGCCAGCACAGATCTCGCCCCCTTACTCGTCAGAATGGTTCCAAGGCTTAAAGACGTCCCCCCGACACTCGAACCTGACTCCCATTAAACTGAGTATCATTGATACATCTAAGAACCCCCTTTATCTCACATTGATACACCTTTTAGGATCTTCATCCATGACACCTCTCGCACCACTCAAAGGCATGATGAGATCCATTCTCCTTTTATTGCTGGTGGTATCGAGCCCCACCAGAGGGTCGTTATCGGTCAATATCGATGATGTCGGAGGGACCACGACGGTCAACGTCTCCGGACACATGGATGGTAACGCCCTGTACTTTGCGCGCGTTGGTTTTGTTAATTCACCAGGCGGCGATGCCGGTATGCTGCCCAGTCAAGGCATCCTTCAAGCTGGCCCTCAAAATGGCGCCGGTAATCAGGGCGATTTTTATCGGATTATAGGGCCCTCCAATTTCGGATCAGCGGTTGTTACCTACTATTCTGGATATCGTGGAAGAGAGCAAACGATCGCAATTCGTGGTACGGAGGGCGATTGTTTCTTGACAACACGGCGCAGGTTTTTACCACCACTCAGATCACGAATGTATACCCCGGGAAATCGATTGCCGCCTTAGGTCTCACCCCAGGCATCTATACTTGGTGGACGGATGGAGGGATCGGCCGCCCAACGGATTCAATCACTTTAGTCATTGGGGTTCCGCTGGCGCCGGTTGTATCCGCTGTGCCCTCGACCATAAGTGTTCAACTCAGTTGGACTATTCCCCAGAATAATGGCTCCCCCATCACCGGCTACCAAGTCCAATACCGACTTCCAGGGGGAACCTTTCAACCGGTTCCTTTTTCAGGAACGGGTACCTCAACCACCGTTTCAGGCTTAAATCCTTCGACCAATTATGAGTTTGGGGTGACCGCAGTCAATGCGCGGGGTCCAGGACAGCTTGGCACCGTTCAGACCAGTACGCTCCCCCTGCCGACGCCATCGGGTCCATCAGCGCCCAGCAACATCACGGCAACACCTGGAATTTCATCGGTGACGGTAGGGTTTACGGCATCAACAGGCGCTGCACCGATCAGTTATACCGCAGCCTGCCTGTCAAGCAGTCCGACCTCCATCATCGCCTTAACGGGTCCAGCCTCCCCTATCGTTCTCACCAGTGCTATCGCGGGGGCTGCTTATTCCTGCAACGTGGATGCAACGAATACATCTGGAACCACGGCGGGGCTCCCCACCTCGTACACCGTCATTCCGACTTATGATGCCCCTCAAGTCACGGCCGCACCAGGCTTAGCGAGCGCAATCTTATACTGGACATCCATCGCTGGTGCCACAGGCTATCAGGTGCAATATCGCCTCCAAGGCGCAGGGTCCTGGACCCCATCCTCCTTCACAGGCACCGGCACCACGACAACCATCAATAACCTCATACCAGGCAGTCTCTACGAGTTTTCGGTCGCCGGACAAAACAATGTCCCCTATACGGGGCCTCAGGGCTTAGCGACTGCGGGTATCCCATCAATTTCCCCCTCGACCCAAACGATCAACGCCACGGTGGGAACCCAGATCACCCAGACTCCGGCTTATACCGCAACTAATTTCACCCCAACGATCTATACCACCACCCCCCGCCTTCCAAGCGGATTGACCTTGAATCAAGTCACCGGGAGTATTTTTGGAACCCCGGCCATGGCCCAAGCCTCAACCAACTACACCATTCGTGCAGAGGGGGGTGCGGCCGGTGCCGCACTGGCTACCGTGTCGATCAGTGTCAACCAGGCAGTGCAAGCGATTACATTTGGCCCTGTGCCGACACCCACTTATAGTCCCAGTGGCAACTTTAATGTCTTTGCGAGCGCTAGCTCCGGGCTTCCAGTGACCTATAGCACCTCCTCCAGCACCTGTTCGGTCAATGCGAGCACCGGCGTTGTTGCTATCTTGGGAGGAGGAACCTGCATCATCAGGGCCGATCAATCGGGGAATGCAAATTACAGTCCTGCGCCACAGGTCACTCAAACGATCACCATCTTGAAGCGACAAGCTGCCCCCCTGACGCTGGTTGCTGCATCAACCCATATTCAGGCCGGGGCCTCGACCACCCTGTCAGCCACTGGGGGAAATGGCGGCGCGGTGAGCTACATCCTCCTGAGTGGCCCCTGCACCCTCGTCACTCAAACATTGACCGGGAACAGTACTGGGAGCTGTATCGTCTCAGCGACCCAGCCTGGGAATTCGAATGATGAGGCGGCAACTTCCAATGAAGTCGCTGTGGGTATATCTATAGGTCAACAAGCGGCGCTTTCACTGAATGTCGGATCTACTGTGATCACTGCCAATGGCACCACGTCATTATCCACTTCAGGGGGTTCAGGCGGTGGGGCGACCAGTTATCAAACGACAGGCCCTTGTACTGTTTCAGGGAGCCTTTTAACCGCCACAGGCCAGGGATCCTGTCAAGTGACGGCCTTCAAAGCAGGAACCAGCGGCCAGTTCGCTGATGCGACCTCTCTCCCGGTCCTGGTGACGATCAATCCAGCCACCAGTCCTCCTTTGCTACTCACCGCCTCACCGACCACCATCGGCTTTGATGGATCGACCACGCTAGCTACGTCTGGAGGGATCGTGAGTGGGCCGGTAAGTTATCAGGTCAGCGGAACGGGAAGCTGCTTTATCAACGGTAACCAACTCACGGGGACGCAGGTGGGGCTCTGCACTGTCACAGCAAGTCAACAGGCATCAAGTGTTTATAGTGCAACAACATCCAATGTCATCACCATCACGGTGAAGGAGCGCAGCACAACGTTCAGCTATCCCCACGCAACCGCGACGATCGGCATCCCCTTCACACTGACCCCGACCACCTCAGGTTTATCCCCGGCGACCTTTGAATTCCTGTATGGCAATCTACCCGCGGGGTTGACGGTGAACCCACAAACCGGCGTGATCAGTGGAACGCCATTGAAAGGCCCTACTGTGGCCTATGGCGGCGTGGTCAGTGCCTATAAAAATAATGCCTACGATGCGGCGGTCACCGACATCACGCTGGCGACCGACCCAACGCCGCCATCACCCGCACCCATTCCAACCCTCGGCACATGGGCCAGAATCATGATGATGTTCATGATGGTTATCGCCGGAGTGCGCTTTAAAAAGAACGGGGGCGCTTGATAGCTTGAAGGCCCCCATAATCTCTATGGGGGCCTTTGACCCTGCGTGTTGAAGGCTTTGCAGAAGAGCCGATAGGTTTAGGTCAAAAGATCGAAGTAGGTCTTGTCAACCCCACACTCGGGGCACATCCAATCATCCGAAATGTCTTCATAGCGGGTCCCAGGGGCCAACCCTGAATCTGGATCCCCAAGCTCTTCGTCATAAATCCAGCCACAAGCCGCACAAATGTATTTTTTATAATCACTCATCGCTCTCTAGACCTCTTGTTAAATAGTTGTTCAGTCATCTTTTTACATTTTTGGCATCCGGCCTGGTCACGACACCCCAGGATCGCCTCGATCACAGGCTACATGACCTTCCTTAAAGGGGGACCTTTTGATTTGGTTGTCGGTTCTAGGGGTTTGGCGTCTATCCATGCACGTCTTCGACGCGCGCCCATGACTCTTCTAAAAAAGAAAAAGGGTTCCAAAATAGAGCAGAATGATCAAACTGACGGGGATCCAGTTTTCCTGAAAATGAATTTTGATCCAGGACCAGAAATAAGCCCAAGTCCGAAATTCGCGACGAATCCAGCGCATCACCCTTAAATATCCGATGGCGCCAAGGGCAATGAAAGATCCAAAGCCAATCCAGGCCGTGAACATTTGAGATTCATGCTCTTCCACAGGGAAGATGAACAAAATGAGATCCTCGATGGCGAGTTCCAAGTATTCAATAATAATATGAAGGACATGGACCGTGATCTCGAACGCTTCGTCCCAGAAGAGAATCACCAGTGCAATGGCGGTCCAAATCACAGCCTTTTTGCGCAGCTTGGACCAGGGGCGAAGTGCCGATGGATTTGAATTTGAGGGGGGGGCTTCCTCAGTCATCTTCGTCTCTTGATCTATAGATGGCGCGTCAAAAAAAACATCGTCGCCCAAAACACCTTAAAGGGGGTTCTGGACATCGACACCACAGATTGAACAACCTGGATTTCTCTTCAATTTTAAACGTTGAATGTCCAATGTCTTCGCATCCAACAAGAAAAGGGTATCCGGAATGGCGTAGTCTTTCATGGTCAGCATCTTGACAGTCTCCAGCGCCTGCAGGCTCCCGATAATACCCGGAAGAGGAGCAATCACTCCAGATCTGCTGCAAGAGTCTTCAAGCTCCTCACTCTCTTCATAGAGGCAATTGTAGCAGGGGCTCTCGCCAATGCCGGGACGAAATACGCAAAATTGTCCCTCAAATCGAATGACCGCCCCCGATACCAGAGGTTTTTTATGTCGAAAACAAGCGCGATTAATACGGTGCCTCGTCGCTAGATTGTCAGAGCAATCAAGGACGATGTCGACACCTTCAACGACCGCCGATAAAGACGCCTCTTCCAGCTGTTCGGGCCGCAACTCTAACGTCATCCCTTTATTGAGTGATCGCAACATCTTTGCAGCAGAATGGGTCTTTAAGTGACCGATATCGTTCCAGCCATACAGTATTTGTCGCTGAAGATTACTAGGGTCAACGGTATCAAAATCATTAAGGACCAAACGACCGATGCCGCTACTGGCTAGATACATCGCAGCCGGGGAGCCGAGCCCCCCTAAACCCACGATCAACGCGCTAGCCGCCAACAAGCGCTCCTGCCCCTCAATATCAATATCCGGCAAAAGAAGATGCCGGCTGTATTGGAGAAGTTGCTGATCGTCCATGAACACTATGTGCCTGATTCATATCAATTAAAACGAAAACCGCCAGAGAAAAAATGGCCCCTTTAAGCCATCATCGACTGGAGCCATCTCTCCCCGTGGATGAACCCCTTTATGAGTACTCTTCCATTCTATGTGGAAAGCATCTCATGAGGGGGTCGGATTTTGAAGGGGTTAGGAAGCAGATAAGTCCACTTTCCTTCAAAAAAAAACATGATGTCGTTAGGGATAAAGGCGTCCATCCTCTCTCTCTATGGGGTCTGTGGCCACAATTTGATACACTGTGAGGATATCTTTTGATGAACCCTGCGATATTCTCATGAACCGTCTCCTTGCGGCATTGACCCTCTGGCTTACGCTAATGCCTGGCTTTGCCGCTGAAGAAGCACTCATTCCCATCCAGGATCAGCCAGACCTTCCAGCCCCGGTCGAGAGCGGTAAGCCGATGGAGCCTGATGTCACTATCATCCGCCGCGGCGATGAAACCATCGAAGAGTATCGAAATGATAATCGAGTGGTGATGGTCAGAGTCACACCAGCAATAGGCTTTCCCTATGTCTTTATCGATCAAGATGGCGATGGCAATCTTGAGGTGCGCCAGAATGACAACATGAAAGGCATGAATATCAATAAGTGGGTTCTTTTTAGCTGGTAATGGCTTAAAAATTTTTTTCCTTACTTCCCTACCCTTCATATAACTTCAACAATGCTGACGGTTCCCCATCATGGCATTCAGTGAACGACTCGATCGTCTTCACCGCCAGGGAGTCACTCACCTTCTGAAAGGCGGGCTTAAAGGGCTTGAAAAGGAGAGTCTTCGGTTGGGGTCTGAGGGTCAGATCGCCACAACCCCCCATCCAAAATCTCTCGGCTCAGCGTTGACGCATCCTTTAATCACCACGGATTATTCTGAAGCCCTGGTGGAATTAATTACACCCGCAATGCCCACGGCTGAGGAGGCACTGAAATTTTTAGGCGAGATTCATCGCTTCGTGTATAGCCATCTCGGGGACGAATTACTGCTGGCCACCTCGATGCCTATTGGCCTTCAAGGCGATGAAAGCATTCCCATCGCGCGTTATGGCACCTCCAACATCGGCATGATGAAACACATCTATCGCCGAGGCCTCAGTTATCGGACCGGCAGGACCATGCAGACGATCGCAGGTCTTCACTTCAATTACTCCTTGAATGAAGCCATATGGCCCATCCTGCATGAGATCGAAACCTCAAACCTTCCGATCATTGATTACATATCAGACGCCTATTTTGGGGTGGTTCGAAATGTACACCGTTATGGATGGCTGTTAATTTATCTTTTCGGGAACAGTCCTGCGGTATCGCGCTCTTTTTTCTCAGGGAGAGAAGCACTGACTAATCGCTTTACCCATTTAGATGCCGACACCCTCTACTGGCCTAACGCCACTTCATTGAGGATGAGCGATATCGGGTACCGTAACGATAGCCAGACGACCTTGGATATTTCCTTCAATGGGGTCGATGCTTACATAGAAAGTCTCGAGGCGGCGATCAATCAGCCTTACCCTCCCTATGAAGCGATCGGCATCAAGGTAGATGGCAGCTATCGGCAATTGAATGGCCATATTCTTCAGATCGAAAACGAGTACTACAGCCCTGTCCGTCCAAAACAGGTGGCGCTCTCCGGAGAGAAGCCGACGATTGCACTGAAGAAGCGAGGGGTTCGCTATCTTGAACTGCGTGCGGTAGATCTCATGGCCACGGCCCCGGCAGGAGTCACTCTCATCCAGATGCAGTTTCTTGAAGTGTTCGTTCTTTGGTGTTTTCTGACCCAAAGTCCTCCAATGAGCATCAAAGAAAAGAATGAATGCAACCGCAATTCCTTGAGTGTGGCCTGCTGCGCCAGAAGTCCTCATTTTGTCCTAAGTCGACATGGCCGCTTAGAAGTTATCAACGATTGGTCTCTCAGTATTCTGAGTGAAATGCTGACAATCTCCGACCTGATGGACGAAGGAGATCCCTTGAAATCATTTAGGCGGGCAGTGGAAGCTCAGTTGCCGCTTGCTGCAGACGCCACATTAACGCCTTCTCAAGCCGTTCTGAAGCACCTAAAAGAGACAGGACAGACCATCAGCGAATACGCATTGAGCCTAAGCAATCAACATCGGAAGTACTGGCTGAAAGAACCTCTCGATGAACCCATGCGCGATCGATTTGAGAAAACGGTGAAGGAGTCTTTGGTGCGTCAAGCAAAGCTTGAAGCCCATCCAGAGATGCCATTTGATGACTTTCTTAAAGCCTATTGGCTGCAGAAGTAACCGGTTCATCTTGATACAAAAAAAGGCGTCCTGAAGGACGCCTTTTTGATGAGAGGCTAAGCCCCCCCATCTATGTGCTTACTTAACAGCAGCATTGATCTTGTCGATCGCGCTAACCACTTCAGTGAGGGTGCTTGCTGCCTTCTGAGTGTCGCCCTTTTCACATTCTTCCTGGCCGACCTTCAGAACCTTAACGGCATCCTGAAGCGGCTTGCCAGCGGCATCACCAGTCACTTCCTTGTAGTGCTGCTTTGCAGCCTTAATGCTCTTCACGCACTCTTCTTTGTTGCCAGCAGCCGCAGCAGCTTGTGCTTCTTTGGTCTTTTCAAGGGTCAGACCCATATGTTCCTTGACGCCTTCAGCATTTTCAGCAGCAAAAACGTTGCCAGAAATCATGAGGGCCAGAATTGCGCTGCTTGCTACAGTAGAAATCTTTTTCATTTTCATCTCTTTTTAGTTGTCCATTGGAAGCCTTAAAAAGGCCACCAAATCAGTTGTCGGAAAACCCCTTTGCTGAAGACCAGTTCCAACGGAAGGTTTCAACACATTCAATACTAAAAGACTTGAGCACCAATGTCATGCTTTTAGCCGAAAAAACAGGGGTTTCGTCCATGTTAGTGCAAGATCGGCTCATAATCCCCCTAAGAGAGCCTTCATTCAGGGTTTACCAGGTGTGCAAGCCAAAGGCCTGAAAGCTTCTCCTGAACTGAGTTTTGACGGAGCCTGGCTCTTAAATTGGTGAAATCGACCCGGTCAAGCTCCTGATCCTGGTTGTAGCAGGAATAAACAAAATATTCCTCACCCGTCTCTGGATCAATATGCTTACAAAGACACTGAGCGCAAACCCCCTTCATCATGCACTGCATCGGGGAGTTGATAGACCCAATCGCGTGGTGATGGGGTTTGATATAGGGTTTCAGTTGCTGGAATCGAGCTTCCTTGACCGCCGCCATCATCCTATCGGATCCAATGACCACCATATGATCAACGTCATCGAGGTGGACACGGGTAGGACCAAGGTCACCGGTGGCATACGCCAACATGGCTTCCACGATATTACCAACAAAGGTCTTATCTTGCGGTCGAGTGGGCTCAATTGCGGTATTGCCAGGAATGTTATCAACGGCCCAGACAATGACATCCGATGCGGCCTCAATCTCTTCGATCTTGAAGACATCTTCGCGGTTCCGGTATCCCGCGAAATAGATCACCTGACTCCCAGCAGAACGGAAGGCCTTACCAATCGAAAAGAGCACGGCGTTACCCAGTCCGCCACCAATCAGCGCTACCGTCTGTCCGGGATAAATATCAGTCGGCGCCCCGGTAACCCCCATGACGACCACAGGATCCCCCGGGTTCCAATGGGCCAAAAGCCTAGAGGATGATCCCATTTCAAGTGCAATCAAGGAGATGAGTCCTTGCTCTTTATCTACCCAGGCGCCCGTTAAGGCAAGCCCTTCTGAGGCAAGCACGGTACCTTGAACGATGGGGGCTAGTGATTCAAAGTTCTGAACGCGGTAAAACTGTCCCGGACAAAAATGCTTGGCCGCCAAAGGAGCCCGAACGATAACTTCGATGATGGTCGAAGTAATTCGATTGATGGCAACAATTTCCGCCTTGAGCTGCTCATCGAGGCCCTCTTTAAAGGACTTAAAGGCTTGATCGCGTGCGGCCTGACCTTCAGGAGTTAGCGTCTTAACGTCTTCCTGATAAAGGCGTGTGATGTAAGGATAGCCATCCTTTGCACTGGCCATGGCTTTTACGACATTGCCCGCATAGACGGGGTGATTATCGCCATAGAACGTGATGTATTTCCCATTCCGCTGATAGGACGTGAAGGGGGCAGGCTTTCCAACCTTGGGACCTGTCTCATCATTCATTTGAACCAGCGTCGGCATGGGTTCAAAGGAAGAAGGCTCGTAACGCTGATAGAACTTCTTATCCATGACAAAGCTGTCGGGATGCTCCGATTCATAGATGGTATTCGGCGAGGTACCCGCAGCGACAAAGAGCGAACGGAGGGGGACCTCAAGTTCACTCTTTTTCTGCCAGCGCTCACCTTGTAATTCTAATTGTTCAAAACGCACCGACTGAAGATGACCATAGGCATCCTCCATCGCTTCAAGCGGGTTCATCCCGGGGGCCAGTCGAATACCTTCATCAAGGGCTTCGGTGATTTCCTCAGCATTTTGTCGGTAAGCAGGTGAGTCCTCAATCCCTTTCCGGTAAAAGAGCGTCACCCCACCCCAGCTGTCAAGAAGGGGCAAGAAGTTAGGCACTTCGCCCGCCTTTTCTGCCCGCTGTCGTTCAGCCTGGATAGAACGCCCGTGGCCTAAGAATTCATCCAGAATCAGAATTTCTTCTGGGTCATAGAACGATCTGACATGGGTCTCACCCTTGAGCGCACAAAGCTTCTCATACCGGTGTAGGACCTTTTCAACCTGAACTGGATAGTAAGCCAGAGCCTCTGTACAGGTATCAATCGCCGTCAGCCCGCCCCCAATGACCCCTGCAGGGAGTCGAACTTGCATATTGGCAAGAGATGATTCTTTGGCAGCCCCGGTCAATTGAAGACCCATGAGGAAATCAGAGGCCTTCCTAATACCTCGGATCAAATTGTTCTTAAGATCAATCAGCGTCGGTTTGCCAGCGCCTGATGCGATAGCGATATGATCAAAGCCGAGATCCCAGGCCTCATTGATGGTGAGGGTTCCGCCAAAACGGACACCACCATAAATGCTAAAGGTGTTTCTCCTCAGAAGATTAAGATAAATGACCTTGAGGAAGTTTTTGTCCCAGCGGACGGTAATGCCGTATTCTGCGACGCCACCAAAACCCAGCATGATGCGCTGATCAAGCGCTTCATAGAGGGTCCTGAAATCCCGGATAGGGGCCGGGGGTCTGTGGTCATCGCCCACGAGCTCTGGGGGTAAGGGTTCGATTTTAAGACCATCGATACCCGCCACCCCAAAACCTTCATTGATAAGATAATGGGACAAGGTGTAGCCCGCAGGCCCCATCCCGGCGACTAGAACGTTGCGGCCGTTATAAGGGAGAGCGTAGGGCCGCTTCACGTTGAGCGGATTCCAGCGGGTCAGAAGGCTGTAGATTTCAAAACCCCAGGGCATGAAGAGGACATCCGTCAGGACATTCGTCTCAATCTGAGGGATATTGACAGGTTCGGTTTTCTGATAAATACAACCCTTCATGCAGTCATTACAGATCCTATGACCCGTCCCAGGGCACAAGGGGTTATCTATCGTGATGAGGGCCAGCGCACCCAGGTTGTCTCCTTGGCGCTTGAGCAAATGCATTTCAGAGATCTTTTCTTCGAGTGGGCAGCCCGTTATGGTGACGCCTAAAGGATTGATCTTATAAGTGCCATCCTTTTTGTTCCGCATCCCTTTGGAGCAGGAATCGGTATCACGGTCATGGCAGTAAATGCAGTGATCGACTTCATAAAGGACCCGGCGCTGGGGAAATCTTGGATCGGTCAACGTGAAGCCATCACGGCGGCGATGCTCTGATTCCTGGACGCTCCAGACGCCATAACCATCAAGTTCGCGGTGGCTGTGATGAACCAGATGAGAGAAATCCGTCTTGGCGGGTGTCTTGAAACTCAGCCATAAAGACACCTTAGCTTTTAATGACGCGACTTTTAAAGAGGCAAAAGCCCAACGCCCAATAAGTTCGTGAAGAAAAAGCGACAAGGTGAGGTCATCACCTTGAAGGTGAGACTCAAACGCCTTCGCTGCGGAAAGATCTGCCATCAATCGGCCACGAAGGGGGGGTATCAAGCTCCCATCGCCGCCATCAACCGCATGCTTCAGGGTGAGCGCAAGGCCTGCAATGGCCATTTCCCGATCCTTCTTGAGGCGTTCTTCATCAATGACCGCGGTCACTAACGTCTCGAAATCGCGCTCTAAGGCATCAAGATCAAATGCCTCAGGATCCACCCCCTTATAGCGGCTGACGGTTTTTTGAACGATTTCATTCTTAAAAGCGAAGACGGTACGAAAGTCTTCTTGAATGGACGCCACTTGCGCTTCTCTTGCCGCTTCAACGCCAAATAGTTTAGCCAGAAAGTGACTGAGTTCGGGTGCTAGCCTGACCAGAAGGTCCGAGATTGCCTCAGGCTTCATCCCTTCACCGAGTTTATCGCGATACGCTTCAAACTCTCGATAGAGATCGGGGGAACGGGCCTTTAAGGCCTCGTCAAAATGATTCGAGAGGTCCTTGAGTCGATCTGGACGATAAAGGTCACCATAGGAAAAGCCTATGAGTCCGAGTGTCAGGGAAACGTCATCTGTCATGAAGGTGATTATCAACTGCTGGGGTGACAAGGGGCTGCGACCATAGCATGGCCCCCATGAAAAAGTTAAAAAGTGGTTAATTTTAGTGGATTAGGCCCTTTAAGTCGATCGTCAGACACTTCATGCCGCGCCCACGTCGGAAGTTGGTAGCCCTTGAACGGTGAAGTAAAAGGTTTTTCCTCTTCAAAGACCTAAGAAACATCCTCTCCGCATGAGGACACACTTCAACGGGAGATTGGTATCCTTATGGTTTATGCCGCCGCCTCTAGAGAGAGGTCTTCTCCTGGCGGTCCATCACGACCCCTCATTGAAAAAAATGCCATGTCGACACTTCGTCAAACCCCAAGAGTCATTTATCGGAAGGACTATACCCCGCCGCCCTTTCTGGTTGAATCCGTTGATCTCCTCTTCAATCTAGACGATGAAGCAACCGTGGTCACCTCGACGCTCAGGATTTCTAAGAATCCAGCCTATAAAGGCCGCGAAGAGGGACTGAAACTCGATGGTGAACAGCTAAAGCTGCGTTCAATCAAGATCAATGGGATTCCATTGATGCCAGAACAATTCACCCTGAACCTTGATCATTTAATGATTTTGAACGCACCGAATGTCGCCTTCGATGTGGAGGTGGTGACCGAGGTGAACCCCTTGGCCAACACCGCACTTGAGGGTTTATATCTCGCGAGCGATCTTTTTTGTACACAATGCGAAGCCCAAGGCTTTAGAAAAATCACCTACTACCCTGACCGCCCAGATGTCATGGCTGTCTTCACCACGACCTTGATGGCAGATAAGAGTCGTTATCCGGTTCTCCTTTCAAATGGCAACCTTGAAGCATCTGGGGATCTCCTCGATGGCCGTCATTTCGCGCGATGGGTTGACCCTTTCCGAAAACCCTCTTATCTGTTTGCCTTGGTCGCCGGAAAACTCACGTGCCTTCAGGATGACTACACCACCGCCTCGGGGCGGCATGTCACCTTGCAAGTGTTTGCTGAAGCAACGGATATCGATAAGTGTCACCACGCCATGGCTTCTTTGATCAACGCCATGCGCTGGGATGAAAGCCGCTTTGGCCGTGAGTATGATCTTGATCTTTACATGATCGTCGCTGTCAGTCATTTCAACATGGGCGCGATGGAGAATAAGGGCCTTAATATTTTTAATACAAAATATGTACTTGCCCGCCCGGAAACCGCTACAGACTCTGATTATGAGTACATCGAAGGCGTCATTGGCCATGAATATTTCCATAATTGGACAGGTAATCGCATCACCTGTAGAGACTGGTTCCAGCTCAGTCTTAAAGAAGGTCTGACGGTTTATCGGGACCAGGAGTTCTCTAAAGACCGCCATTCACGCCCGGTCAAAAGGATCGACGAAGTGAACATGTTACGGACCCGGCAGTTTCAAGAAGATGCAGGGCCTCTGGCGCACCCGGTGCGCCCTGAATCCTTCATCGAGATCAATAACTTTTACACCTTGACGGTGTATGAGAAGGGCGCTGAAGTCGTTCGGATGCTGGCGACCCTTCTTGGAACCGAGGGGTTCAGAAAGGGAACCGATCTTTTCTTTGATCGCCATGATGGAGAGGCGGTGACGTGTGAAGATTTCGTGGTCGCCATGGAAGAGGCCAATCAGCGCGATCTCCAGCAATTTAGGCGCTGGTATGAACAGGCAGGGACCCCTGAGGTAACGCTTGAAGAAACGTTTGATGACGTTTTAGGTGAACTCAAGCTCACGTTTACACAGTCATCACCCGACACCCCAGGGCAGTCTCACAAGCCGCCTCTTGAGATTCCTATGGCCTTGGGACTGATTGGAAAAAAGGGTGACCCACTCCCCCTCCAGCTTCAAGGTGAAGTCGAACCCAACCTACAAAAAACGCGCGTTTTCTCACTGAAGGACTCTGTCACGACCTTGGTGTTTAGTGGATTGGCAGAAGCGCCCGTTGTTTCAGCGCTCAGAAATTTCTCAGCACCTATTAAGTTGTTTCAATCTCGAACCCCAGAAACGCTTGGGTTTTTGTTGGCTTATGATGAGGATCTCTTTAATCGCTGGGATGCCGCACAGCAGCTGGCAACAAAAGCCATATTGAATGCCATCACCAAAGAGGGGGACGCTAAGGTCTTAACGATCCTGATTGAAGCCTTCAGGGAGGTCACTCAAAAAGATTGGGAGGATCTTGCCTATGAAGCCCTGTTGCTGACCCTACCCAGCACTGACTACATCGGCAGCTTCCTGAGGGTGATGGATCCAGTCGCCATACACCACGGCCGAGAAACCGTGAGAAATGCCATATCCATTGCCCTTCACGACGACTGGCGGCATCTTTACGCACGCTATCATGAGGATGCCTTCTATCAGTTTGACGCTCAGACCACCGGTCGCCGAAGACTCAAAAATGTTTGCCTCGATTATCTTCAAGCAAAAGATGACGACCTTGCCCATGATCTAGCACTGCAGCAATTCAAAAACACCCGCACGATGACCGACCGTATGGCAGCGCTTTCCGCCATCGTCAACAGCCATCATCCTGAAAAATCCGCCTGTCTTGAGGCCTTTTATCAAGAATGGCAGGGAGATGATCTGGTCATTGGCAAATGGTTTACCGTTCAAGCCACATGTAAACTTCAAGGCACCCTCGATGACGTCATCAGACTCACCCACCATCAGGCCTTCGATATCAACATGCCCAATCATGTGAGAAGCCTTATTGGTGGATTCAGCCAATCGAATCCAGTTAATTTTCATGCAATAGATGGCGGTGGATATGCGTTTTTGGAGAAAAAAGTCCTGGCTCTCAATGCCATCAATCCCCAAATCGCCGCACGCATGCTGGCGGCCATGACCGGATGGCGACGCTATGACCCGATCCGTGGGGGTTTTATGAGAGCGGCATTAGAACGCATCGTCACGGTGGGTGATCTATCCAGCGATGTCTATGAAGTCGCCAGCAAAGCCCTTGTTGCTGAGACCTGAGGCATGATGGGCGCACCATCTCGTTGGTATCCCCTTGGTTTTCTTATGCTCTTCATCCTCATAGCGTGTCCGCAAGCGCCCGTCGATCCCCATTCAATGAAGGCCACTCTCCGTGCCAGTGACGTGGTCCATCTCGGGGATATAGTGGCCGTGGACTACGATCTTCCTGAAGCACTGGGTCGTCAGCTTGATCTTTCCTCGCTCCCAGGGATCGGCATGCTGGATGAGGCGTTATCGATCCGAGAGATCAAGGCTGAAGACCTTCTTGATGAAGGAACGACTCCACGACAACTTCACGTGGTGTACCAAGTGTTCAAAAGCGTCAAGACACCTGAAGCACTGATCATTCCGTCCCTCCATGTCCGCTTTAAAGGGGACCCACCTCAGGAATTCGACACAACGACCAGGACCCTCACGATCGAACCACTGATCCCAGCCGAGACCCTCTTAGAGCAACTTGACATCAGGGCGCCTCATCCTCCGCACCCCATCGACACCCAAACGGCGCAGGATCGTCTCATCCAATGGTTAGGCGCTTTTGGCGCCGCTCTCCTGCTTCTCCTCCTAAGGCACTGGCGTCATCTTAAAAGGTCCCGACCCTTTGCAGCCATTCGACGCCGATGTGCTAAAGCCCTAACGCTTCGCCACCAACGACAAGGACTCGAAACAGCCGTCCGCCTCATCCATAGAGCACTTAATCAAACCTATGGTCATACCCTTTTTGAGAAGGATCTGCCTCGTTTTTTGGAGGATCAATCGAGGTTTTCGAGCGAGAAGGCTTCCCTTCGAGATTTTTTCATTCTCTCTGATGCTGTTTTTTTTGATCCCTCATTCGATGAGCACCATCACCCTGAAGCAAGTCACCTATTGAAAAGGCTACTAGAAGGGCTCATCAAGGCGGAACGAGGCCAGAAAGGATGATCGGTTTTTTGTCACCGCTGATCCTTCCTTTAACACTCCTCAGTCTCCTCCCCTGGATACGCCGCGGAGAAGCGACCGTGACCTATTCTTCCCTGGAGTTGATTCCCACTGATGCCTTATCAACGTGGCTAGATCGCTTCATTCGGCTGGCAGGGTCTTTGGCCATTTTTTCGATCGTCGTGGGTATGGCTGGCCCCTATCAGCGAGAGAAAACGATAGAGCGCATGGGAACCGGCGCACATATCGTTCTCCTTTTGGATCGGAGCAGCAGCATGAACGAGAATTTCACGGGTCGCTATCTTGGCTCCAAAGCACAAGAATCGAAGAGCGCTATGGCCAGAAAGCTGCTCTCTGAATTCGTCAACAGAAGAGCCCACGACCTCTTTGCCCTGGTCGCTTTTGCAGCGGCTCCCATCTATGTCCTGCCACTGACTTCAGATAAAGAGGCCATCCAAGCGGCCATCGCGGCAGCGGGAGGTCGAGGACATGGCGTGACTCATATCGCTTCAGGCCTTGCGATGGCGCTCGATTTCTTTCGAGGGAAGCCACAGCGGGGATCAAGAATTATTCTCCTGGTATCTGATGGTGCAGCACGCATTGATGAAGAAACCCAGGATCGCTTAAAGCAGACCTTTGAGGAAACAGGGACTACCCTCTACTGGATTTATCTTAGAAATCAGACCAGTGCCCCCCTCACAGAAAAGCCTCAAAACCCAAATGAATCGACGACGCCTGAATATTTCCTTCATCAGTACTTTGAGTCTCTGGGAGTAACCTATAGAGCGTTTGAAGCAGAAAACCCCAATACCATGGAAAAAGCCATCGAGGAAGTCGAGCGCCTTGAACAGCTGCCTCTGGCTTACGAAGAGAAGTTGCCTCGGAAAGATCTTAGTCCTTGGTTCTTTGGATGGGCGCTGATCATGATGTTGATACTGATCATCTCAAAACGCCTCGAGATCACCGCATGGAACGCCTAATCAATGTCGTGCTAGCAAAAGGGGTTGTGGTCACCTTGGTCTTCGCGTCACTCCTGGGTTTGTCGAGCGCTCTATGGGACCTAGGCCGCCTCTTAGCCATCAATCACTGGATGGAGACACCTGCCAACCTTAGGGAAGAAGAATTAGCTGATCTACATCCCCTTTTAGGATTTGCCAAAGCCTTTGATTTTCATGTGCATCACCAACCCCTCGATGCGATTAGGGTTTATGGATTGGCCCTCCAACGACCAGAGACCGACCCATTGGAGGACATTCGCTATAACCTAGGGACGCTTTATCTTGAAGATGCCTTCACGTTGTGGAAAACCCATGGCCTCAATGAATATATTCGCATCAATACCTTACTGGCTGCCTCGAAGGATCATCTTAAGGAAGCCTTGAGACGTCATCCTCAGGATTCAGATGCGAGGTTTAATCTCGAATTGGCCTATCGCATCACGCCACCGCCAAAAGAACGCCCCAAAAATGATTTTCAAGGCAACAAAGGGAGTGTCTTTGCAACAATCCCAGCCATCCCTGGAGGGGGCCCATGAGAAAAGGTCTTTATTTATTTCATAGCCAAGGCCCCTGGATCCATGGCCTCATCGCCATGTTCCTCATCGCAGCGTGCCTTTTACTGCCTGAATGGCGGCTTCCATCCAAAATCTATCGCACGATGGTGGTTCTCGATATCACCCAAAGCATGAACACCAAGGATTACCACGAGATTGGATTTCCCGAAGACCGTCTCAGCTATGCCAAAAAGGCATTACGTGAGTGGCTCCACGCCCTCCCCTGCGGCTCTGAAGTAGGCCTTGGGGTGTTTACAACCCAGACGGTTCACTTTCTCTTCGAACCGATTGAAATCTGTCACCATTTCACCGTCATTGATGATTCACTGGAACATATTGACTGGCGGATGGCTTGGTCTGCGGATAGCCATGTCGAGATGGGCCTCTATCATGCGATTCGGGAACTTCAGAAAATGGCCCCGGGCGTCGGTCTAGCATTTCTTACTGATGGCCAGGAAACCCCTCCCCAAACGACGATTCCCCAACCGGATTTTGGGGGGCAACGATTCAAGGGGGTCATTTTAGGTTTTGGTGGCCTGAGCCCCGTGACCGTGCCGCGCTATGATCGGGAGAACCGCCTGATCGGCATTTGGGAGAATGCCGATATCGAAAAACCCCCCCTTTCAACCACGGTCTACTCAGAAAAAGTCGAAATCAGAATTTTACCGACCGAAGGCCCTTATCTTTCCTGGCTGGATGAATCCCACTTAAAGGCACTCTCAGCAACTACAGGACTTCTATATCATCGAATCGATCGGCCCTCTGATGTCATGAATAGCCTGATGGCCGAAGATCAAGCAGAATGGCGAACGGCCGAGAAAGACTTAAGGCCATACCTTGGTGGAATCGCCTTAGTGGAATTATTCGTTTTATTGGGTATCCCAGGCCTTAGAGATGGGATGTCGTGGATCAGAGGGCCTTTGAAAAAAGGTTCAAAGAAGGCGGTCAGCTGGTTTTTTTCCTGAGATATTGAAACTCCCTGTGATTTAGACTATCTAATCTTCGGGTGGTCTTTTTTCCTGCCGCAGTGAAGACTAACCGACAGACTTAGAAAACCTAACAGAGGGATTATTGAGCTTTGATGACTTTGACCAAGACTCACAGATCCCCAAACAAGAACTAAAGAGGAGATAAATTATGGCCATGTTTCTGTCCATTTTGCTGACGATGGGTTTTGCCTTCTGGTTTTATAAAACCGCACAACGCCTGCATGCCAACAGCGTGCAGTGGTCCATCGTTGGGGCTTTCGCTTACCAGCTTCCAGCCTGGGCTTGGATGCTCATGGTGTCAAAGCCTTATCTTTCCTCTCTTCAGGGTACCGCCAACAAGTCGTCGATGAGCGCTGGCCTTATCGGCCACACCTGGTTGCTGGTCGGCATCACAGTCGCTCTTTTGGTTTACCGATTTGCTCTTTTAAAAACAACGGTCCGGGACGAAGGCTAACCGCCGTTGAGCGTTTAACCCCGTTCTCTATGGACGGGGTTCGATTCCCCAAACTGACTCTGCATAAGTCTTAATTGCTCTGTCACTTGAAAAATGACCGGAACGGGCGACATTCAGGATAGCCCGTCGGCTCCACTCCTCTTGATCGTCCCACAGGGCGTCAACCGCATCCTGAGCGCGAACGTAGTCAGCAAAATCCTTTACCAGTGCGTAGGGATCCCCGTATTCGAGAAGCCCATCGACTAAAGGCTTGAAACGGTGGCGATCATCTGGTGAAAAGTGTCCATCGCTCACCAAAGATAAGACCTTCTGAAGTTCGGGGGATTCATGCCAGATATCCCGGGGATGGTACCCCTGTTGACGAACGTCCTTAAGTTCCTTCGCGGTAGCCCCAAACAGGAAAAATTGGTCATGGCCAACCTGATCACGGATCTCAATGTTGGCGCCATCAAGTGTTCCAATCGTCAGCGCACCATTCATCGCCATTTTCATGTTGCTCGTACCAGAGGCCTCAGTCCCTGCCGTTGAAATCTGCTCTGATAGATCAGTCGCCGGTATCAGCATCATGGCCTTCGTGACGTCATAATCTTCGAGAAAGTAAAGGCGAAGCTGTTGCGCGACCTGAGGATCCTGACGAACTGTTGTTGCGACGTCATGAATCAGTTTGATGATTAATTTTGCACGTTGGTAGGCTGGAGCGGCTTTCCCGCCGATAATGATGGTTCTTGCGACTTGATGCCCACCCTTACCTTCCCGAATCCTTTGATAGCGGCAGATCACATGAAGCACATTCAGCAATTGTCGTTTATATTCATGAATGCGCTTGATTTGAACATCGAAAAGACTCTGTGAATCAAAAGATGGGGGGGTCGCTGAATCAACTGATCCTATCCAGGCCAACTTGGCCTGGTGCTTCACCTGTCTGAATTGAGCGCGGAACTCAGCATCCTCAGCGAAAGGTTCAAGATCTAAAAGCCGATCAAGATCCTTAATCCAAGCACTCCCAATCGCCTCACAGAGGAGATTTGAAAGTCCCTTATTAGCGACGTGGATCCAACGACGAGGGGTTACGCCATTGGTAATGTTAATAAAACGATCAGGATAGAGCGCTGCAAAATCTTTGAAGATGGTCGCCTGCATCAGGTCGGAATGAAGTTTTGCGACACCATTGACCTTATGACTTCCAACGATAGCAAGATGCGACATTCTGATCTGCTGGCCATGATCTTCATCAATCAAGGACATCCGTCGAATCAGATCCATGTCCCCAGGCCTTGCTTCACTGATCTCTAATAAAAACCGGCGATTGATTTCGAAGATGATGGCGAGGTGGCGAGGCAGTAGCCGTCCGAAAAGGCTCACAGGCCAGGTTTCCAAGGCCTCCGGCATCAAGGTATGGTTGGTGTAACTGAAGCAACGACGCGTCATATCCCAAGCGGTTGACCAGCTAAGGGCATGTTCATCCATCAAAAGTCGCATCATTTCAGGGATGGCAATGGCAGGATGCGTATCATTGAGCTGAATGGCCACTTCGTTCGGGAGATTCTCGAGCTGGCCGTGATCCTTCAAGAAATGGGCAATGATGTCCTGAAGACTCGCCGAGACAAAAAAATACTCCTGCTTCAACCTCAGTTCACGACCCATATGAGTGGTGTCATCCGGATAGAGAACCTTTGAAATGTTCTCTGACATGGTTTTTTGTTCGACTGCCCGAATGTAGTTACCCTCATTGAAATAGCGAAGATCAAATTCATCGGTCGAGGTGGCTGACCACAGCCTCAAATTATTGACCGTCCGTCCACCGTAACCTGGAATGGGTGTGTCATAGGCCATGGCCATGACGTCTTGGGTATTAATCCACTCATAAGAAGGCCCCAGTTGGTCCCGTTCGTGAGGCTGGACAGAACCTCCAAAACGAATCCGATACAGCACATCCGTTCTCGGAAACTCCCAAGGGTTACCGAAGGCAAGCCAGTTATCTGGGTGTTCGATCTGCCATCCAGCCTCAATTTTCTGCCTAAATAAACCGTATTCATAGCGAATGCCGTAACCAAATCCAGGCATGTCAAGGCTCGCGAGGGAATCAAGAAAACAGGCAGCGAGTCGGCCAAGGCCGCCATTTCCAAGACCCGCCTCCGCCTCATATTCAGCAATGACCTCCATGGAAAGCCCGACATTTTCAAGTGCAGTCTTAAATTCGTGAGAGGCTTCAAGGTTGGCTATTGCGTTACTCAAGGTCCTCCCCATGAGGAATTCCATTGAAAGGTAATAAACCCGCTTCGCATCATTGAGGTAGTAGCTCCTCATCGATTCAAGCCATTGCGCCGTCAACATGTCCCGAACGACATAGGCCAAAGCATGAAACCAGTCACGCTTTGAGGTTTCTAAGGGATCCTTCCCCTGAATAAAGATCAGATGATGAATGAGCGATTGCTCAATCGCCTGAATGTTTTTTTCGCCTGCTGAAGCAGTGTAGTCAGAAGTCTTATTCATGATGATGATGCAGAATTTTCGTGGAAACTGTCAGTCGTTGAATATTCATAATCTATCGATCAGGACCGTCATAGCCCAGTATCGACCCACTTTTCCAACGCTGATGGCCGCAAAACTAAAAAACAAAGGCAGTCTCAGCCAACCAGCTACGTAGCAAAGCCCATCACCTATGATGGGGAGCCAGGAAAAAAGAAGCGCTACAGGGCCAAAACGGCGAACCCATCGAACGGCATGTGGATGCTGGTCTAGAACGGCGCTATTGAGAGGAAACCTTCTAGCCGTCCACGACCCTAATTGCCACGTGGTTAGTGCGCCTAAGGTGTTACCGACACTAGCCATCATAATCAGCTGCCATGTGGGATGAGCGGCCGTCCGAACCAAATAGGCCAAGACAAGCTCTGACCCGCCGGGGGCGATAGTCGATGAGATGAATGCACTGAGGAATAATCCCCATAGGCTGTTCTCATGAGTCCAATGATTGAGCCATTCCATGGGTGTTTTGGCCTTAGGAGAAGATGTATGTCGATTGACACAATGTATCATTCAAAATAACATATCTTCATGACGGCAACGTAGCTCAGTTGGTTAGAGCACCGCATTCATAATGCGGGTGTCGCAGGTTCAAGTCCCGCCGTTGCTACCATATAAAACATAGACTTAGGCCCTTCGGGGCCTTTTTCTTTTTAACTTGAAACATGGCTCTCTCTGGACAAGCCAAACCATGGCCGTTTCCGACCACATTTAAAACAAGACGGACATCAATCAGGCTGGCTTTGGGAGGAACC
>Ga0304729_1000043_pt1 | contig 86848 bp, 97 predicted proteins | sample C_131016_MF_Meta_FD_190475 | JGI IMG/M metagenome (GOLD analysis project Ga0304729, IMG submission 190475) | Freshwater microbial communities from Lake Croche, Canada to study carbon cycling - C_131016_MF_MetaG (v2) (version 2) | ecosystem: Environmental > Aquatic > Freshwater > Lake | place... | reverse complement strand
TGATTGAAGATTGGCAAACACAAGATATATCTGATAGTAATGTTGGTAGTTACAATCAAAATCCTGTTGGTGCTATATCAACAACTATTGCTACAACAGCAAATTTAATTATGAATCTTCGAAGTACCATTGAAATCTATGACAATACTGGTGTCAGTTCTATAATGGCAAATGTTGCAAATGCAGCTAATAATTTGATTGCAACAGCAAATGCTTTTAAAGACCATACCGATAGAGTTTCGGGTGTTACTTCATATGGTGATTATATCACAGAAGCTGGTTCTACTATTGCGACTACAAAACCATTTAAAGATACAGTTAAGGGTTATGCAAGAAGTTTAATGTATGTTATTTACCAAACTGATGGTATCAGTAATACAGCAATTATGAATGGTGCTTTGACTAGTTTGTTTACTGGACCAGAAGCCAATACATATTCTAATACTTTGACAACATATAAAAATACAGTAAATTCAAGTATCTATTTTTCAAGTCCAAATACTAAGTCCACATTGACTACTGCACAAGCAAATACAATCAATACTGGAATCAATGAAATAATTACATTTTTAGATACTCGTAGAACGCATGATGAATCATTTTTTACTAATATGAAAACTATGGCAAATGATTATAAAGCAGTAAGACAGTTCTCAGATATGGGTGAATCTGAGACAACTTTAGTCAATAATTACACCGGCACAAGCAAGCTTTTGACCAGGCTTAACTCATAAATAGAAGATGGCAACCGTAACCACAAACATAGTCGCAGCTTATAGTGATTTGGATTTAAATTTCACTATACATCCTGTCAAAAAAGATATCAATCGCTACACAAATGAAGCAGCGGTTGTTAATTCTATTAAGAATCTTATTTTGACAAATCACTATGAAAGACCTTTTCAACCAAATATTGGTAGTAATGTGCGCCGTCTTTTATTTGAAAATATGGACACTATTACAGCAACAACGCTGGAAAAAGAAATTCAACAAACTATTAAAAATTATGAACCAAGAGCAAACATATCTAGGTTGAATGTTGCGCCAGACTACGATAACAATGGTTTCAAAGTCTATATGGAATTCTATGTTGCCAATAGAACAAGTCCAATAACAATTAATTTCTTCCTAGAACGGATTAGATAAAGATGGCTAACGCTCGTTTACAAATTTCAGACCTTGATTTTGACCAAATCAAGCAAAATCTAAAAAGTTATTTACAACAACAAAACACATTCCAAGACTATGATTTTGAAGGTGCTGGACTTTCTGTTTTGTTGGATATTCTTGCCTATAATACCCATTACAATTCATATTACTTGAATATGGTTGCTAATGAATCTTTCTTAGATACTGCCATTTTAAGAGACTCTGTTGTTTCACATGCAAAGACTTTAGGTTATACACCATATTCAACTACAGCTGCAATGGCAACAATTAATGTTACTGTTGAAAGTGGTAACACAACTCCAGATATAATTACACTTACGAGAGGATTCTCTTTCAGTTCCAATTTAATAGATGAAGTTTCATATAATTTTACTTTATTAGACGATGCAACTGCAACAAAATCTGGAACATCTTTCTATTTTGAAAATTTGCAAGTATATGAAGGTTCATTAAACACATATCAATTTACATATAATCAAAATTCAAATCCCAAGTCTACATTTATTTTACCTGATAGTGGTATTGATACAAGCACAATTAAAGTATCTGTTACACCAAATTCAGGTAATACATTTACTGAAGTGTATAATTTGGCAACAGATATTTTAGATGTTACAGTTACATCTTCTGTCTTCTTCTTACAAGAAGACAAAAATGGAAATTATAAAATTTATTTTAGTGATGGTACTATAGGAAAAGCACTTGAAGATGGTGCAGTAATTACAGTTAGTTATTTGGTTTCAAATGGAACGGCTGGAAATAAAGCATCAGATTTTGTTCCTAATGCAACGATTAATGGACTCACTCAAATTGCAATTACTACATCTAATGCTGCAGCTGGTGGTTCTAGTAGAGAAACTATAGATGAAATTAAATTTAGTGCGGCATCGCAGTTCTCTTCACAAAACAGATTGGTAACATTTAAAGATTATGAATCTTATATAAAGAAGAACTATCCAAATGTTGATTCACTATCTGTATGGGGTGGTGAAGATGAAGTACCACCATCATATGGCAAAGTTTATATTGCATTAAAACCAAAAACAAATTATTATATTTCCGAAACAGAGAAGCAAAGAATTGTTGATGAAATTATTAAACCAAAAGCAATTGTTGCCGTAAGTTCGGAAATCAGAGATGCAAAATATTTGTATCTATTGGTTAAAAATACAGTTAAATATGATAAGACAAAAACTGTTAGTTCTGCCAATGCAATTAAATCTGCAATTAGAAATGCAATTGTTAACTATTCAAATACTTATTTAAATAAATTTAATTCAACTTTTATTCTTTCTAAGTTACAAGAAACAATTGATGGTGTTGATACTAACACAATTGCTGGTTCAGAAACAATGTTAAGATTAGAAAAAAGATTTGCGTTACAATTAGGCCAATCAACAACATATGAAATCGATTATAATGCATTGTTGCATAGAGGCACTTCAACCAACAAGTTAACAAGTTCTCAATTTACCATTTATGACTCTATTAATGTTTTAAGAATAGCACAGATTGAAGAGACTCCAGAATCATTTACTGGTGTTTCTGAAATTCAAGTAACAAATGCAGGCACAGGATACACATCTGAACCGACAGTAACTATTACTGGTGATGGTGTTGGTGCGATTGCAACCGCTGTTCTTACAAATGGCAAAATAACAAACATTGTAATTTCTAAAAGAGGTATTAATTATACCCGAGCATTAGTATCAATCTCAGGCGGTGGTGGTTATGGTGCATCTGCGATTGCAATTCTTGATGGTAGATTTGGTACACTTAGAACATTTTACTATGATGAAAATGCAGAAAAGAAAATTATCAATGCAGAAGCCGGAACAATCAACTATACAACTGGTTTGATTACATTTAAAGATTTGAATATTGATTCAATTTCAACACCAGACAACTTGATGAGAATCAGTATTGAATCGGAAAGAGGTATTATTACTTCTTCAAGAGATACAATCATTACAATTGATGTAGATGATCCAGTTTCCATAACTACTGAATTATCCGAAGTGTAATGACTGACAATAAAGTATCGCTGTTAATCAACAAACAAGTTCCTGAATTCGTTCGGGAAGAGTATCCTGTTTTCATTTCATTTTTAGAAGCATATTATGAATTTTTAGAAAACAAACAAGGTACTCAAAAGAATGATTTGATTACCAAATCAAAAGAATTAAAATACATTTCTGATGTTGATACTTCTATAGATGAATTCGAAGAACAGTTTTTAAATTCATATGCTACATTTTTACCAAAAGAAACAACAATAGACAAAGCTCTATTGATTAAAAATGTATTACCACTTTACCTCTCAAAAGGTTCTGAGAAGTCATTTAAGTTACTATTCAGAATGTTGTTTGGTGGTGAACTTGAAATCAATTATCCAAAAAATAATGTTCTTAGAGCATCTGACGGTAAATGGGAAATTGAAAATGCAGTAAAAGTATCAACTGAAATTTACTCAAACTATACTGGTAACGGAACAAATAAAACTTTTTATATTTTGGCCAAATTAGGATTAAGTGAAGTCTCTGTTTATGTAAATGGTGTTCTGCAAACAACTGGTTTTGGAATTAGAAAAGAATCACAAAAATTGGTATTCAATACTGCACCAGCAAATGGCGCAGTAATTAAAGTTAAGTATGCTCTAACTTTAGATAAAAATATTTTTGTCAATAGAAAAATTACTGGTGTTTATTCTAATGCAACGGCAACAATAGAAAAAGTTTCCAAGAATATTGTTAACAATAAAACAATTTTAGAATTGTATGTTAGTCCAAAAACATTACTTGGTGAGTTTACTATTGGCGAAGGCATCATTACAGATGTTATTGGTATTGATGGTAATTTAATTCATGTGTCATTTACTTCAATCTCATCATTATTAAGAATCAACATTATTGGCGGTGGTTCAAGTTATAATGTTGGTGATCCAGTTATTGTCGCATCTGATGTATCGACAATACCTGCAACTGCAATTATTTCTAAAACATTTAAAGGCACAATTACCAAAGTTGCAATCGATGAAGGTGGTTCAGGATTTAAAACAGCATCAAGAATTGCAGCTGTTGGATATGAAACTACAGAATTGAATTTTGGTATTGCATCGGTACAGACAACAACAAAAAACACAGCAAATACATTCTTAGTATTCTCTGATGTTATTTCTGATGTTGATCCAGCAAACACTTTATTGTCTTCTACAAATTGGAAGTTTCCTGGTAATACATCAACAACAGGCAATACTTACATTAGCACTCCAATTATGAGAGCAATGTCAAATGCATCTTATACTTCAATTGGTGAGATTGCAACTATTTCAATTCTTACTGCAAACGCAGTTGTTGCTACAGTACCAACATTAAATGCAGAACCAGCAACTTTGACGATTTCACCATTGACTGCAAACACTATAAATCCAACAACAGTTTATATTGACACTTATGGTTCACTAGGTAAATTAGTTATCGATAATGGTGGTTCAGGATATGTAAAAGGTGACGAATTAATATTTACATCTAAACCAATGTCATTTGGTACAGGCGCAGCTGCAGAAGTTATCAATGTATCACCAATCGGTGCAGTTACGAATGTTGCATTTGTACCTTCAAAAATTACAGGAAATGCAAGTGTAACTTCAGTATCAAATGTTATGGTTGCAGGTGTTGGAACATTGTTCACAAGTGAGTTGATTGTGGGTGATAGAATTATGATTGGTAATGAGACTAAGAAAGTTATTGTTATTGCATCTGATACTTCATTAAATGTCAATACAACATTCTCAGAAATTAAAACTGCAAAAGCGGTTAGAAAATGGGACACTAACTTAGTTGGTGGTCAAGGCTACACACAAGATAAAATACCAACTGCTGTAATCAGTTCATCGACTGGTACTGGTGCAGTTGTAAGAGTGATTGGTATCTTGGGTGATGGTGAAAATCTAATTGCATCTGGTACAAAGAGACCTGGTGAAATTGAAGAGATTACGATTACTGATCCAGGCGAAGGTTTCACCGCAACACCATTAGTTGACTTAACATTGTTTGGTGACGGAACTGCGACTGCAAACGCAACACTATCACCAACTTATCAAACATTTCCAGGAAGATGGACTACTTCAGACAGTATCTTGTCTTCTTCAGATAGAAAAATTCAAGGTAGAGATTACTACATGGATTACTCATATTTGTTATCCTCTACTGTGGAGTTCTCTAAATATAAGAAAATATTTAAAGAATTAATGCATCCTGCTGGATTCCAAGTATATTCAGAGCTGCAAAGATTAGATGTATTAGATTCATCAGCTGCAACAGTAGAGACATTAGTTTATCCAGAGACAATCAAAACACTATCTGGTAAAGTAAATGTGGCAAATTCAAGTATCTATGTAACAGGTATCAACACTAAATTTAATGTTGCAAACAGTCTTGGATTCATAACACTTGGTGCTTACATTGCAGTAAACTCAGAGATAAAAATTATCAACAGTATTATAAGTAATACAAATTTATCTGTTACTAGTGCCTTTACATATACAGCAAACATTCAAGATATGGTTGTTGTAAATACTGCTTACAACGCTGTTTCAACTGAGGGTTCATTAGAATTCAGCACAGAAGACGGACTAGTTATTACAGTAGAATCATAGGGATAAGAATAAAAAATGACAACCACAACAAAGATTTCACTCTTACCAGAGTTAACAACGCCTACTGCAAACGCATCTAATACTGCGTTTGTTGTTGTTGATAAGAGTAGCGGAACATATACAACAAAACAGTTGAGTTTACAGAATCTTGATTTGTTTGTAGATAACATTGGTCCCGTTGCTTTTGTCCAAGCGAATAGCGCTTTCAATAAAGCCAACTCTGCCAATGTTATTGCCCAAGGCGCATACGACAAGGCAAATTCTGCAAATGTAATTGCTCAAGGTGGATATGACAAAGCCAACTCTGCAAATGTTATTGCACAAGCAGCTTTTGATAAAGCGAATACTGATAACACTTTTATCACAATCACAACTGGCACACATGGTAATGCAACTTTTGTTCCTGTAATTACTGTTGCCGCTAATGGTAGAATTAGTGCAGTTTCTAATATTGCAATTGGTGGTTTTGCTAATGCGACTTATGCAACATCTTCATACACTCAAGCAAATGCTGCCTTTGATAAAGCAAATAGTGCGAATGTCTTGGCACAAAATGCGTACAATGCAGCTAATACATTAGGTGCCGCAACTGTTACCGCAGCATTCTTACAAGCAAATAATGCATACGATAAAGCAAATAGTGCGAATGTTATTGCACAAGCTGCTTTCGATAAAGCGAATACCGATAATACACTTATTACAGTTGTTAATACTGGTTCTCATGGTAATGCAACTTTTGTTCCTGTAATTACAGTAGAAGCAAATGGTAGAATTAGTTCAATCAGTAATACTGCAATCACAGGTTTTGCTAATGCAACTTATAATCAGGCAAGTTTTGATAAAGCAAACTCTGCCAATGTACTTGCACAAGCTGCTTTCAATCAAGCAAACACAGGAAACACAACTGCCAATAGTGCAAATGTTTCTGCATTAGCTGCTTTCAATAAAGCAAACTCTGCGAATGTTTTAGCACAAAACGCATATGATTATGCAAATACAATTTCAACGACAATCAATAACACATTTATTACTGCATCTAGAAATACTGCTAACGCAGCTTTTGTGCAAGCAAATGCTGCATACAATGCCGCTAATACTGCTGTTTCAACTGCATCACTTTCTTGGCTAACTGCAAACAACTCACAAGTAACTGCCAATGCAGCAAATACTGTTGCACAGGCTGCGTTTACACAAGCAAACATTGCGACACCTGCGTTCACACAAGCTAATACGGCAAACACAAATGCAATTAATGCTGGAACTTATGCCAATGCAGCTTTCTCTAAAGCAAATTCTGCAAATGTACTAGCACAACAAGCATTCGACCAAGCAAATACCGCTGTTTCTGGTTACAATCAGGCAAATACTGCAACTACAATTGCACAATCTTCATATGATTTTGCAAACACAGTTAACACTTATGCCTACTCGGCATACGCAACTGCAAATACTAATGCATCATTATCAACTTCAATATTTGTAAAAACAAATTCTGCATTTGATACTGCGAATACTGCACTTGTATTAGCTGGACAAGCAATTAGTTATGACAATCAGGCAGATGGTGCGTTTACAAAAGCAAATTCTGCTTTTGACCAAGCAAATACTGCCTTTACAACTGGTTTTTCTGCATATGCACAAGCAAACACCGCATACAATACCGCAGTTACCGCAACAACAACTGCACAGGCTGCATTTAATACTGCTAACAATGCAAATGCAAATACTTTAAGTGGTACTACAATTGCAGGAACTGTTACTGGTTCTAATCTGTCTTCAGTTGGAACATTAACAATATTAACTGTATCTGGTAATACTACAGTTGGTAATCTAACAATCTCAACTGGTGGAACAATTACTGGTGATGCTGCTGCAGGTAATGTATCTGCAAATGCTATTGGTTACATTGGAATGCCACAAAATAATTTGACTTCAAATTATGTGATTACACTTGCAGACCAAGGCAAACACTTATACTATAATGTATCTACAAGTAGTATAGTTTATCTTCCAACAACTTCTAATGTAGCATTCCCTATTGGTGCAACAATTGATATTATTTCCAGAACCTCTTCAAGTGCAAATGTGACTATCACACCAAATACTGGAGTATCGTTGTTCTTGGCAGGCAATACAACATCTGCTGGTCGAAATGTAACAACATATGGTATGGCAACTCTTGTTCATGTGGCCGCAAACACTTGGTTTGTCCGTGGCACAGGAGTTTCTGCTCTATAAATTGACAGATAAATAAAACACTATGTCGAATAATTATACTTCAAAAAAATTAGCGTTCAATAACGCTGAACAGTTCAAAGAGTCATTCTATGAACCAGAACCAACAACGATTGGTTATGTGTTCTTGGGTAACAGTATTGGATACACAAATGAAGATACACCGGATGTAATTACCGATACTGTATATAACGAAAAAGATATTTGGCAAAATATGTTTGCAGCCAAAAAAGTTACTGGTAATGATGTTGAGTTAGTTTTACCAAAAGTTGAATGGACAGGTAGTACAAAGTATAGAGAATTTGATGATACTATTCAATTGTCAGATTTGATATCATCTAATACTACACAAAATTTAAAACCAATGTATGTGATAACAACAAATAGAAATGTTTACATATGTTTGTCTAACAACTCTTCTGCAAACTCTACAGTTGAACCAAGTGGTAAAAATTTAAGTGCAAATGGTAATATTCAAACTGCTGATGGTTACCTGTGGAAATATTTGTATAACATTAAACCAACAAACAAGTTTTTATCAAACAATTGGATTCCAGTTCCAACATCTACTGCAAAACTAGATTATGATACAACTCCTATTATTGCTGTTGATGGTGAATTGAATCATTTGATTTTAACATCTGGTGGTAATGGTTATGTTCACAGTAACATTTTTGTTATACCATTCACTACTGGTTGTACAATTCTTACTGTAGCAAATACAACGAATTTAGCAGCAAATATGTCTGTTTCCGGAACAGGCATTGGTGGTGGCGCACATATCACAACAGTTGATAATATAAATTCTTTAATCACACTATCGACACCAACAACAACTACAGGTGGTGGCGCAAACAACTTGCTGGCAATCTCTACAAGAATTTATATTGAAGGTGATGGTACTTCTGCTATTGCATCTCCAGTATTAACAGGTAATCAAATTTCAGAAATTGTGTTGACAACCTATGGTAAAGGATACAATAGGGCAAATATATCATTTTATGGTACAGGAACTGGCGCAGCTGCAAGAGCAGTCCTTCCTCCTAAATTTGGTCACGGTTTCAATTCTGCAAAAGAATTAGATGCAACTAATGTGATGATTTCTATGAAAATTGGTGAAGTTGATGCGACTGAGGGTGGAGTTATTTCCACAGATACTTCATTCAGACAGTACGGATTACTTAGAGACCCGTATAAATATGGTGAAACATCACAAGCAAATAACGCAACTTCTAATACTGTAATTTCACAAACAACTAATGTATCACTCATTGCTGGCAGTCTATATAACCTAGATGAGTTTGTATATCAGGGTACATCAACATCTCCCACATTTAGTGGTTATGTTCATGCAGAAACTTCAAATGAAGTTAGATTAATAAAAGTAAAAGGAACTATTGCTATTGGTTCACCCTTAAAGGGTATTGCAACTAATCCAACAGGAAGAACTGTTGTTACTGCTACTTCACCAGAATTTGAACCATTTACAGGCGATGTTTTATATGTTGAAAATATTACAAAAACACAAAGAACTGACGGACAAGCTGAGAGTCTCAAGTTTGTCATTAGATTTTAGAGGAAAAAATAGTTCATGTCTCTGAATACAAATTTTAATGTAAATCCATATTATGATGATTTCGATGAGGATAAAAAATTCCTCAGAATGTTGTTTAAGCCAGGTTATGCTGTTCAGGCTAGAGAACTAACTCAACTCCAAACTATTCTACAAAAACAAGTCGAAAGATTTGGTAATCATGTATTTCAAAATGGTTCTGTAGTTACTGGTGGGCAAACATTCTTACAAGATTGTACTTACATAAAATTAGATGCCGCTTACTCAGGCACAAACATTACTGCCAATACTTTTATTGGCCAAACAATTCTTTCAGTAGACGAATCAAAAAGAGCAGAAGTAATTAAAGTTTATCCCGCTGATGAAGGCACTGGTGATCCAGCAACCTTGATGGTGAAACAATTATATGGTGATGCATTTACTTCTTCCGAATCAGTTAAAACAAATCAAACAACTCCGTATTACGCAAACATCTCTTCTTCTGGTGTAGGCACAGGTCAAATATTTTCTGTTACTGAAGGTGTATTCTATTACGAAGGTTTGTTCATTAAAAATGATGCACAGACTATTGCAACTTCAAAATATAGCAATACAACTGCAAATGCAAGAATTGGTTTTGAAATCACCGAATCCGTTGTTGTTCCAACTTCAGACACTTCATTATTAGATCCAGCACAAGATGCATCTAACTATCAAGCTCCTGGTGCCGACAGATATAAAATTGTTTTAAATCTTGCAACAAGAAGTTTAGAATCAACTGATACAGTTCAGTTTATTAATTTGTCCAGAGTTGAAAATGGTTATTTAACAAGAAAATCAACATTCCCAATTTATTCTGTATTAGAAGATACGCTTGCTAGACGAACATATGATGAGTCTGGTAACTACACAACAAAACCATTTAAGATTTCGTTAGATACTAACTCTGCGAATTCTGCGAACATGGATATTATTTTGTCTCCAGGCAAAGCATATGTTTTTGGTTATGAATACGAAACAATTTCTCCATCTATTATTACAGTTGAAAAACCAAGAAATACAGAATCAATAAACAATAAGCAATTAACTGCTGATTATGGTAATTTCATATACACTACTGGTCACTATGGCACTTGGCCAATCAATAATCTTGCAACAGTAGATTTGCATTGCGTTTCAAATGCATCTATTAATTTAACATCAACAGCATCAATCACTAACACTAAGATTGGTACTGCAAGAGTTAAATCAGTTTCATATGATTCTGCATCAAACACATCTAACTCAGCAACTTATTCTTATAAAACATTCTTATTTGATGTAAGAATTGGTTCGTTGACTGGAACAGTAAAGTCAGCAAATTCTGGTAATGTTACAATTGGTAATACTACCGCAGGTCAAATTTTCTCTTCTGTAACAGACGCTTACAAAGGTGCCAAAATAAGAATTACTGCTGGTCCAGGCACAGGTGAAACTGCAAAATATATCAGTTCATTTAATGCATCCACACAGCTATTAACATTATCTTCAAACTTCATTACAACACCAACTAGTGCATCTACTTGGGCAATTGATTTTGAATTTAATGATGTTGAATCTGTTGCAACATTCTCTTCAACAACAAGAGTTAACTCTGCTGATATTGACAATCGTTCAAAAGCATTAACATCAACATACCAAGATGCTTACTTAACTGATGCATCATTTGAACCTCCAATTTTTAATTTGGGTCAACAATACATTACTCAAGGTACAATTGGTGATTTTTCATACTCATATAAGAGATTGTATGAAGGTCAAACATTTGTTAGCTCAGAATCTCCAGCACTAACTGTTGAATCTGGTGCAAATCTTGGTAGTGCTTCTTCTACTTCATTGAAGGCAGAAAAATATCAAGTTGTTGTTACGAGTGTCGGTGGAGCACCATATGCACCATATGCAGTAGGATCAACTGTTCCTGCTGATAAGATTACAACTGTTAATATAGGAAGTAAAAAATTAACAATTGAAAATGCTAACACTATGACTGCCAATATTGTGGCAACTATTGATTACACATTAGCATCTGGTAGCCCAGCAAAATCAAAAACATTAATTCCTGCAGCTGCTGCAGTTCAAAACACTGGCGGTGAAACAATCAACTCTAGTGGTGTGATTGTATTTGCAAATTCATCTGCAAGTCAAACAACAATTCAAGCAAACAATGTCATTAAGACTCCAGACTTAGCACAATCATTGTATGTTTCTGATGTTATTGAATTAGTTTCTGTATATGACTATTCCAATACGGCAACTTCACCAACTATTGCCAACACTGGTTACACAGATGTTACTGCAAGATACACATTAGACAATGGTCAAAGAGATTCATTCTATGACCATGCGTCAATTAAACTGAAACCAGGATTCCCTGCACCAGTTGGACCATTAGTTGTAAGATATAACAGATACTCATCTTCTGGTGCTGGTCTGTTCTCTGTCGATTCTTATCCAACATATGGTACTATACCAACATACACTTCTCCAACATCTGGTAAAGAATATAAACTAAGAGATTGTTTAGATTACAGACCAGTTAGAAAAAATGGTACAAATGCACTTGACGGAACAACAGTATCAACAACATTTGATGTTGATACCTCAACAACTGGTCCTAAGATTCCTGCTAACGGTGATGATATCACACTTGACTTCTCTTACTATTTACCAAGAGTTGATAAAGTTGTATTGAACAAAAACAGAACATTCGAAGTTCTTAAAGGTTCGCCTTCATTGACACCAATTCAACCAAAAGATAAAGACGATGCAATGAATCTTTATATTTTGACTGAACCACCATATGTTGCAAATACTGGCGACATTTCAGTACAGTACATCAACAACCGCCGTTATACTATGCGAGACATTGGTGGTATTGAAAAAAGAATTGAAAACTTAGAATATTACACATCATTGTCATTACTTGAACAAGATGCTGTAAACAAACAAGACTTAACTATTCTTGATAGCACAAACTTACCAAGATTTAAGAATGGTATTATTGTTGATGCTTTTAAAGGCCATTCTGTTGCTGATGTTACTTCGACAGAATATTTGGCATCTATTGACCCAACAAATCAAGAATTAAGACCATCGTTCAACATCTCATCAAGAATGTTGACATTTGATTCTTCAAACTCTTCTGGTTACTTACAGACAGGACCATTCGTTACTGTTGCAGCTGCAAACGCAGTATTTGTAACACAAGATTTGGCATCAAAAGCAATCAACATTAATCCATTCAATGTTGTTAACTATCTTGGTAAAATAACTTTGAATCCAGCATCTGATGTTTGGGTAGACACAACAAGAAAACCTGATGTACTTGTCAACTTAAATGGCGACAAAGATGCATGGGACTTTGTTTTAGGCGCAGTTAATGCTTCTCCATATGCAATCGAATGGGGCAACTGGCAAACTCTGTGGAGTGGAACAAGTTCTACAAGACAAAACTTAACAGACGGAAGATTAACTCAACAAAACTTTGCTAGAATTACAACAACTACAACTTCTGCCGAAACAAGAAGTGGTGTTAAAACACAAGCAACAACAGGAACAATCACTCAATCTATTGGTGACCGTATTGTTGATGTGTCTGTAATTCCTTACATGAGAGCAAAGTCTGTATTGTTTACCGCAACAGATTTTAAACCAGACACAGTTTTATATCCATTCTTTGATAATACAACTGTAGAAAAATATGTTGCCAGAGCAAATAAATTTATCTTAGAAAAAAATAAATTAGGATATAATACAAAGACTGCAAACACAGAAACAGTTACAGTTTACAATAATGGAACAGCCGCTTCTATTGGTAGTGCTGTTGTTGTAAAAACATCCAACAACGCTGTATTTGTTGTTAACATTAATCCATCTACTGCATTTAATGTTGCCAGTGCAAACTTAATTGGCTCAACATCAGGAACTTCTGTAAAGATTTCTGGTTATGAACATTATTCCGGTAGAGTAAATGCAGCCGCTTCATCGACAGTTACATTGTCAATCGATGCGACTGGTGCATTAAATGAAGGTTACTATGCAAACACTTCAAACAGTAATATCATTTCCATTGTAAGTGGTACTGGTGCTGGTCAACAAAGAACAATCAGTTCATATGTTGCCGCTACAAGAGTTGCAACAGTATCTTCTGCATGGACTACAACTCCAGACACAACTTCTGTTTACTCAATTGGTAGACTAACAACAACAAGGTCTGGAGATGTTGTTGGTATCTTAAATATTCCAACTTCTACTTTCCGTGTTGGTGAAAAACTATTCAGATTGATAAACACATCTGCTGGTGATATTGCTTCATCTACAACAAATGGTGATGCATCATTCTTTGCACAAGGTTTATTACAAACTGTAGAGAACACAATTGTTTCAACAACTACACCTATAATTCAAAGAACATCTGTTAGTGATAGTAGAGTTACTACAACAACAAGTTCACAAGATGTTCCAGTTGCCGGCTGGTGGGATCCACTTGCACAGACTTTCTTAATTGCGCCTGCACAACATGGTCAAGGTATTTACCTCGAAAAGATTCGTGTTTGTTTTAAAACAAAACATGATTCTGCACCAGTTACATTGCAACTAAGACCTACAGTTAATGGTTACCCATCTTCAACAACTGTTTACCCGTATGGTTCTGTTACACTAACACCAGATAAAGTAAATGTGACTGATGCACCAGATTTAAATGATTCAACAAAGTATACAGATTTTGTGTTTGATACACCAATCTATATGTTGCCTGGTGAACATTCATTCGTTCTATTGTCAAACTCAAATGGATATGAGGCATATGCAGCTGAGATTGGTAAGTTAGATTTGGTTTCTGGTCTACAGATATCTGAACAACCTTATGGTGGTTCATTCTTCCAATCACAGAACGGTTCTACTTGGACTGCTGACCAAAACCTTGATATGACATTTAGAATATATCAAAAAGTGTTCAGTACATCTCCTGCGGTTGCACAATTCTTAATTGATAAACCTAGTGCTAATCTTGCGTATGACTTGATGCACACAATTACATCTGAAATTACTACTGCAAATAATTTCTTAACTTACTCATTCTTATCAGAAAAGGCAACTGGTGGATTAACCAGTTTCATTGATATCAATGCGAGAGAAGATTATACAATGGATGACGGTAGTGGTCGCCGTGTTGTTAATCCAACAACCGGTAATACTAGTTACATTCTAAAAGCAACAATGTCAACAACTAATCCGGATATCTCACCAACATTAGATATCACTAGATTTGGTGTGATTTTTGTTGATAACTATATTAACAATTTACCATTATTAAATTCAAACTTTGCAATTACTACATTGGGTTCTGGTTATACTGGCAATACTGCCGTAACTATTTCCGGTGGTGGTGGTTCTGGTGCAAACGCATACGCTGTTGCAAATGTAACAACTGGTAATATTACTAGTATTATTGTTGATGTTGGTGGCTCTGGTTACACAACTTCACCAACAATTACAATCAATGCACCTCCTGTCGCTGGTGGAAACACTACTGCTGTTGTTACTTACAACGGTGAAGATAAGAAATCTGGTGGTAATAGTGCAGTAAGATACATAACAAGAAAAGTAACTTTGGCAGATGGATTTGATTCTGGTGACTTGAGAGTATACCTAACCGGATACAAACCATCAGGTTCAAGTATCTATGTCTACTATAAGATTTTGTCTTCTTCTGATGGTGGAATTTTTGATGATAAAAACTATCAGTTAATGACACAACTTGGTAATCCAAACTTTGTGTCAACAAGTAAGAATGACTTCCGTGAATTAGCGTTTGCGCCTGGAGTTTCTGGTGCTGCAAATAATTCAATCTCTTACACTTCAGGTTCAACTGCATTTAACACATTTAAAACATTTGCAATTAAAATTGTGTTAGTTGGTTCAGATACAACTAATGTTCCTAGAGTTAGAGATTTAAGAGCAATTGCTTTGCCTGCAGGTTCTTAATATGACAACTCATGTAAGAATCGAAGATACTGCTTTAATACGGGATATTCATTCCAAGGCAATTCTAAATACAGATAGAGCCGGTTTGGATGAATATCTAATGAAAAGAGAGATTGCAAAAAAACAACAGGCGGAACAAGTAGATACTAAAGACCGTTTGGATAAATTAGAAAACGATATGTCAGAAATCAAATCACTATTGCGAGATATTGCTGAAATGAGGAAAGCATAATGGCTGCAAATACAATAAGTCAATTAACGACAGCCAATACCTTTCAACATTGGTTAACTGCAACACAATCATTAATTGGTACTGCCAATTTATTGACCAATGGTGCTGGTTCAACATTCTATGCAAACACTAGATTAGAAGTAGGCGGCACTAACGCAACATTGAATGTCACTACTGGTGCAACAATCAATGCAATAACTGGTAATACTGCCAATATTATTGCAGTTCAAGCAAGAAATTTAAATCTTACTGAAAATGTGAGTAGTGATTTAAAACTAACAAATGACTTATATGTTGGTGATGCTATAGTTGTTTATGGTGATGCCTCTATTAAAGGTAATACAGTAATCTCTGGTGATTTAGTTGTCTCAGGTAACATTACATTAGATACACTTGGATTTGATGACTTAATTGTTAATGGCTCTGGTAGTTTTGCAAACACACTTTCTGTCACAGGATTAACTACACTAAGTAATATCACAGTTACTGGAAATGTGGCGACACTAAATATCACCAGTAACACAGTAACTCAAAATTTAAGAGTCAATGGCACTTCAAACTTCACTGGTAATGCAACTTTCGTACATGCAAATGCAACAGGAACTTTGACTGTCAATCAACTAGGCGGCACGGCAAACACAGCAATTTATAGTGAACTAGCAAGAATATCTGGTGATTCTCTTGCGTTTTCAATTGCGCTCGGATAAATATATAAATAATTAGGGAATTAAACAAACATGGCAAATACCTTTAAATCGAATGTGGCAGCAAACATTGTAACAAGCGGTAACACAGTTTACACTTGTCCGTCTGCTACTCAAACAACATTAATCGGAATGACTTTAGCCAATAAGTCTGCTGGTACTATTACTGCGAATGTGTTTCTAACTCGTTCTGCGGTAGATTATTCTATTATTTCCAACGCACCAATACTCTCAGGGTCTACTCTAGTTCCAATTGGCGGAGACCAAAAAGTCGTTTTACAGGCTGCAGATGTTTTAAAAGTAACAACAAGCGCCAACGGTTCGATGGATGTGATAGCTTCACTTTTGGAAATCGCATAAAATGGCACTTACTAGAATTCAATCAGGTTTAGTTGGTATCGGTGGTTCAAGTAACACCGCTGTACAACTAGGTAGCGCTATTATTGAAAGTTCTAACACAGTTTATAACAGTTATACTTTGACTGCGGGTAACAATGGTTACTCTGTTGGTCCAGTTACGATTCTAACTGGCAAGGCAATCACAGTACCGACAGGTCAGAAATGGGTGGTTCTATAAAATGGCATTGATTAATACAACAACCACAGGTGTTCTTGGTGCAACATTTTATGGTGATGGAGTAGGTGATTTAACTGTACAAAAAGATGGTGTTACAGTAAATAAGATTACTGCTGCACCAGCGTTTAGTGCTTATAAAACAGCAAATCAAAGTGGTGTAGCTCAAAGCACATGGACTAAAGTTACTTTTCCATTTACGGAATTTAATATTAATAATAATTTTGATACAACCAACTCAAGATTTTTACCAACAGTTGCTGGTTATTATCAAATAAATATGGCGGTTTATTTCACTTCAAATACAAGCGCTTCTGATTTTTACATGCAGGCATACAAAAATGGAGCAGGCTTCAGCCCTAAAGCAACTTATGTAAATTTTAATAGTATATCTTCACCCACTTGCACATTAACACAAAGTTATTTAACTTACATGAACGGTACAACTGATTACCTTGAAGTTTGGATGTACACAAATGCAACAACAAACAACAATGCAAATTTTTCTGGTACAGGATTCTCAGGATTTTTGGCAAGGGCGGCATAATGACATTATACGAAAAAATTATTTCAATCTATCCAGCACTTGCAACATATGATTTTGTGTTTGGTGCGATTCAATTAAAAGATGATAGTGATGGAAAAGGTCCATACATAGCAAAGTGGGAACATCCAACACTTGCACAACCAACAAAAGAACAATTAGAGGCTATTGAATGACTACAATCGTAGACGGCACAACCGGTATAACATTCCCTAGTACCATTTCAGGTGTAAGTGCAACTCAGCAATATTCAGGTAGAGTGTTGCAGGTGGTGAGCAATACTTATTCAACATCAACATCTACAACATCTACTAGTTTTGTTGTAACTGGTTTAACCGCAACAATAACACCAACAAGTGCAACTAGCAAAATATTTGTTGCAACAGACGGATGTGCAGATACAGGAAGTTCTGGAGAGCAAACAACTTTTACAATCTTTAGAGATAGCACAAATATTGCTCCTGCTGGTACTAATGGTATGACAAACATATTTGCTACTTCTACTCGGGTAATTGGTTCAGTAAGTATGGTTTATTTGGACTCACCTGCTACAACATCCGCAACAACATATACTGTTCGTTTTCGAACCAGTTCTGGAACTTCTGTAAATTTTCCGCAACAAAGTGGCACAGCAGCAATAATTCTTATGGAGATTGCAGCATGACCAAACATCAAGCAATTTTTGCAACTCATCCTACAGTTGTTACTATTCGTGGTGATGTTGCCTATGATGCCAATGAAAACATTGTTGAATACAATGAAGCCACAGTTCAATCCTACATGAGCGCCAATGCATACAAAGGCCTGCGCCAAGCAGAATATCCTTCCATTGCAGACCAACTAGATACTCTATATCATAGTGGTCTTGATGCATGGAAAGCACAGATTAAAACAGTTAAAGACAAATATCCAAAGGCATAACAAATGAGTGTATCATACGGTGGCGATAGTATAACATTTGGCGATGGTTCAATAGTATCATCTGGCTCGCAAGGTTTTAAAAATAAAATCATTAATGGTGCCATGATGATTGACCAGAGATATGCTGGTGCGGCAGTATCTACTGGTACAAACTTTTACACACTAGACCGTTGGAATATTATTGCACAAACAAGTGCAAAAATAACTGTTCAGCAAATGAATTCTGCCAATAGTGCAGTTTCAAATTATGAATCTAGTTCTGCGCCTACAGGTTATATTAATTCTTTAAAAGTAAGTGTTGGTGCTTCTGCAGGTGTAACTATTGGCGCAACCGACCAATATATAATAAGACAACTTATTGAAGGATATAATGTTGCTGATTTAGATTGGGGATTATCAACCGCTAAAACAGTAACATTATCTTTTTGGGTAAAATCTAGTGTGATTGGCACATTTGGTGGTGCTTTAGCTTCTAATGGCGGTGTCGCTTATCCCTTTACATATTCAATATTATCACCCAATACTTGGGAACAAAAATCTATAACTATTACTGGTAGCACAACTGGAACTTGGTTAAAAGATAATCAGAATGGAATTAATGTAAGTTTTAGCCTTGGTGTTGGTGCAACATATAGTGGAACTTCTGGTTCTTGGGCGAATACATACTACGCAAATGCTACAGGGTCAGTTAAATTAGTGGAAACAAATTCTGCAACATTCTATATTACAGGCGTCCAATTAGAAAAAGGAACAACTGCATCTTCTTTTGAATTCCGTTCTATTCAAAAAGAATTGATGTTGTGTCAAAGATATTATGAATATGGGATAGCAAGCGGTTCTGGTTATGGACAAGTCACAAGTTATTTTGATGCAGGTTCCGTATCAAATATCGGATATAAAGTTACCAAAAGAGTATCACCAACAGTAAGCGCTTTATCATTAGCGGTTGGTGCATACCGTAATCCAAGCAGTTTTGTTTTACCTTTTTATGAAGGTGGTTATTCAAGAGGGTTTAGGTATGGTAACGAACAAGGGATAAGTTTTTGGAATGTTACTACTGGAGCAGGCGGTTCCACTGGAGCAGTTGGACATTTAGTAGCTTGGCAAGCAGAATCGGAAATATGATATGAATTATAAATTAGTAAATCCAAAGTTTGGTGAAATGGTGATTCGTCTTTTAGACAATGCCTTTATTCCATTCGACCCCGCCAACACCGATTATCAAGCTTATCTAAAGTGGCTTGCTGAAGGCAATACTCCAGAACCTGCTGACCAAGGCGAATAAATACAACTATGGCATATCTCGGCACCTCATCATCCATATACGACCCAACAAGAACTATTGCTTCTCCAAGAGATGCAGATAGATTCTCTGGTAACGGTTCGACTACAGTATTCACATTAACTAGGTCAGTTCAAAAAGAAGTTGACCTTGAAGTTTTTGTTGAGAATGTACAACAAGAACCAATCACCGCTTACTCCGTATCTGGTACTACACTAACATTCACTGGTGCACCCCCATCAGGTACTAATAACATCTATGTTGTTTATCGCAACTTTGATTCTGGCGCACAAGTATATGTTGCAGATGGTTCTATCACCTATGCAAAGTTAGCAAACAACATTCGTATTTTCACAACTGATAACTTAACACCAAACGGCAATAACACAGTCTTTACTTTGACTGAACCACCTGCTGATGCAAACACAGTTATGGTTACAATTGATGGTGTGGTGCAAAGAGCACCAGTACACTATACAACTACAGGTAGTACAATTACTTTTACTTCTAGTCCACCGGCAGGTGCCAATGTCCATGTGAGACATTTGGGTTTTAGAACTACACAGTCAATTACTACACTACCTGCAAATACAACAATCAGTCAGCCAGTAATATTAAATCCAACAATCACAGGTAACACTACGATTGCAGGAAGTATTCTTCCATCCGCAAACACTACATATGATTTAGGTTCTGCTGCATTGCGCTGGTCAAACATCTATACTGGTGACTTACACTTGTCTAACGAAGGCAAGTCAGATGGTAACATGGTAGACGGAACAAAAGGTAACTGGACTGTCCAAGAGGGAGAACAGAGTTTGTTTTTAATCAATAATAGAACTGGTAAGAAATATCGTTTTGCCATTGAGGAGATTCAATAATGGCACTAGTAGGAACAGTTAATCCTGGAAACCCAATGGGTTTCAAAAACAGAATCATCAATGGTGATTTTAGAATTTGGCAAAGAGGAACATCTTTTAGTAGTGTTGCATCAGGTCAATATACCGCAGACAGATGGCAATTATCGTATCGTACAGCTGGTGTAACAATTGCTCGGCAAGTTTATTCAAATTATTATGCAGTTCGATTAACAAATACCGATGGTTCTGTTCAATCATTTGATTTTGAACAACGAATTGAAGATACCGCACAATTTGATAATACAACATACACTTTATCATTTTATGCTAAAGCATCTACTGCTGTAACACTAGGAGTTAACATATATGCTAACTATGGCACTGGTGGTAGTTCACAAGATACTGTGTATTCAAATAGCGTTGCATTAACAACAACAAGAACTAAGTATACGATTACATTACCATTCCCTGATATGTCAGCTAAAACAATTGGTGCAGTAGGTAGTGGTGGAAGTTATGTCAGAACATTATTTTCTATAGCAAGTTTACCTTCAAATGCATGGTATGAAGTTGATTCTGTCCAAGTTGAACCAGGATCCGTGGCCACAAGTTTTGATTTTAGGCCGCAAGGAATTGAAGAAATGTTATGTCAAAGATTTTATTATAAATTTGACACATCTGTAAATCTTTATGGTATAACTTCATCGTATAATGGAAGTAATTGGTGGCATAATGTATATTATCCAACATCAATGCGAATAGTACCTACGGTTAGTGCAACATATACGAATGGTAGTCCAAATAATGTGTATCCAGCAAAAGACCGCACATCATTTAATTTTTCTGCTCAAGGTTATTATGTTGACAGTGCAGCTTTCTCATCGGAATTATAATGTATAAATTACCCAATTCAAATGCTTTTTTTCCAACACCTAAAGGTGTTTGGAACACATCTACTGGATCATTTATTCCTGAAGATATTCAAAATATTGATTACCAAGCATATTTGAAATGGCTTGATGGTTACGAAGCACAATTTAATTCGCAAACACATCAAATTGATTGGATCAAAACATCCGCTGGTAACACACCACTTCCCGCTGACGAATAAATAAAAGTTTAAGAGAATATAAATGCCAATCCAAACAGCATCACAAGCAATTGCTAACGACCAAAGCCAATATGGCAATGGATCAATTTGTTTCCGAAATATGATTCAAAACGGAAAGTTTGAAGTTGACCAAAGAAATTCAGGTGCTAATACTGCATTTTATAAAGATGGTTTGAACACCAATTATTCGGGACCAGATAGATGGTCAATAAATAATTACAATTCATCTTCATCATCGGCTTTCTATACACTATCTACTGATGCACCAACTGGTTTTCAAAAATCAATGTTGACTACAGTAACTACTGGTGCAGCAACCGCCTCATCTAATCGTAGAAATGTCAGTCAATATTTGGAAGGTTATGTAACTTCTCCATTATGTTGGGGACAAGGTGCAAGTAAAGCAAAATACGCAACATTGTCTTTTTGGGTTAAATCTTCTATTGCAGGAACTTATGCACTTGCGGTACAAAATAGCGATTTAACTCGTTCATATGTAACCACTTATACCATTAGTGCAACTGCAACATGGGAATATAAAACAATTGTTATTCCTCCATGCACAGATGGAACATGGTATAAAGATAATGGTGTTGGTGTAATTTTGTTTTGGGATTTAGGTCAAGGTTCATCAATTTGTGCATCTTCGTCAGGTCAATTAAATTCCTGGCAAAGTTCAGACCTTCGTGGTTATACTTCCGCAGTTAAATTGATGGAAACAACTGGTGCAACATTTCAAATTTCAGGTGTTCAATTAGAAGCAGGAAATGTAGCGACACCTTTTGAACACAGACCGTATGGTGTAGAATTAGCTTTGTTGTTAAGATATTATGAAAAAATTCAAATACAACAATTTACTGCTTTTAGACCAAATGCTGCGGGCGGTGGTAATTGGCAAGTTGGTATTCCTTATACAGTTAAAAGAACCACACCATCAATTACAGTCAATTCTGCAACAGTTGATAGTGGTTCGGTTTCATTTACGGGAACCGAGGCCAATTTAAACTCTTGCCGTTTATATGGTGGTTCAACAAGTGGTGGATATATTGGAGAGTTTGATGCAGCTTCTGTTGAAATTAATGCGGACTTTTAATCATGTATAAATTAATAAACAAACCTAAAGAAACATCAATTCAAATGGTACTTCGTTTGATAGACAATACAAGTATTCCATTTGATGAAAAAAATTCCGATTATCAAAGATATTTGAGATGGCTTGCTGAAGGCAATACTCCAGAACCTGCTGACGAATAGAGATAAATAAAAGAATATGCCATTAAGTAAATTATCTTCAAACAGCTTTAACACACAAGCCAATCTTACCTCATTATCAATAGGTACTGCGGCTAATCGTGCGCTTGGTGGAAATGCAAACACTACAACGATTGCAACTGAAAATGCGGGTCTTGTGACCATTGCTAAACCATATGATGGTAGTGCAACAACAATCAGATTGACTGCCAATCCATCAGGATATGGTAATGATTTTTACAATGGTATATCTGCCGGCGGTGGCGGCGGTTTTAATTTTTATGCTGGTGGTTATCAAAGTCCTGTAGATAATCAGACATATTCATCAAATGGCGCCAATACAATGGTTTATTTTGGTGGAGATTATTTAAATTGGCAAATTCAAAACTACACAGGCACAACTACTGCTGCGGCTGCAGGTACTTACATTGGTAATAAATCATATGTTCGTTATTTAACTGCATTAATAGTTAGTGAATATGGTCAAATTAAAACGCCAGCTTCTGATTATGTGCAAGGCAGTAAAACCGGATGGACACAAACAAGTGGTTCTGAATCTGGTGCTTTAATACCATTCCAAGCATTTCAATGCCGTGCGTTTGTAAAATTCAATGGTTCAACTAACACTATTTCTAAAGCTGCAAATTTTAGTTCAATAACTGACAGAGGATCAGGCACATGGCGTGCCAACTTTAATAACAATTTACCTGATGGTGATTATATAACTACAACTTCTGCACAACATAATGGTTATGGTGGTGCAACATTGGGTTCAGGTGGATCAAACGGTGCTGGTGATGGTAACACAAGTACATATGTTGCATTAGAGTGTAGAGATATGGGCAATAGTACCAATGAACCAAACGAACTTTTTGTAGCGGTGTTTAGATAATATGACAAAACGAATAGTATATCCAAATGATGAAGGTGGAATTTCCATCATCACTCCAAATCCAGATTGTGGCATACCTTATGACCAGATTGCGTTGAAGGATGTGCCTGCTGGTAAACCATTTTTGATTATCGACACAGTTGATGTTCCAACAGACAGAACATTTCGTGAAGCATGGGATGCCGACTTTAGTAATCCACATGGCCATGCACTTGGACATTTTGCTTGGGTTGAAACACAACCTAAAGAAGAAGAAAGTAAGGCAGGCAAATGATTATTATTGATTTAGAAAAAGCAAAGCCTATTGCTAAAGATATTCTTAGAAAAGAAAGAGCACCTGTTCTTGCCTCTTTAGATGTGCAATTTCAAAGAGCATTAGAATCAAATGCCAACACATCTAGTATTGTTGCAAAGAAACAAGAATTAAGAGATATCACTAATCATACTTCCATTGTTAATGCTGAAACGGCAACAGATTTAAAAACTGCATTAGACACATTGGTATCTCAAATTAAAGCAGAATAAATAAACTATGAGCTACATTGGTAATTCCATAATCAACGGCACCTTCCGCTCAGAGTTTTTCTCTGGTGACGGTGCTACGACTGCATTTAACTTAGCATACGGAACAGGTAACGAATCATCTGTTATCGTTTCTGTGTCTGGTGTTAAACAAGCAACAAACACATATGCACTAAGTAATGGTCAGTTAGTGTTCACAGAAGCACCACCTACAGGCACTCAAAACATTGAGATTGTTTACATGGGTGACAGAGTGCAAGTGAACCCGTATTTGAGTGCAGATACATATGGTATCGTTAGAATCAATTCCAATGTACTATCAGAGAATGTTTCTATCACTACAGGTTACAATGCTTCTAGTGCAGGTCCATTGACCATTGCCGATGGCAAGACAGTAACAATCGCCAACAATTCAACTTGGACAATATTTTAATATGGCCGGTACAATCATTGCTGACTTCATCCGTACGGATGCTAACAAATTAAGTTTGAATGTAGGTAATACTACATTTGCAACTATTAATTCTTCTGGTTTCTTTAGTAATACAGGAACACAATTAATTGCCGCTAACGGTACTGTTGCAACATCTGGATTATCTGGTACTATTGCTACTTCACAAATCGCTGATTCCGCAATTACTGTTCCAAAAATTGGTTTCAGTAAAGGTATTATTCAACATTACGCACAGATTATTACTCAAGGTTCGGTTGCAACTTATAATGAAACATATGTTAATGATCCAACAAGTGGTACAACAAATGAACATTCTTCATATACAATTACACCAGTAGGAAACAATTCTAAATTTGTATTTTTTTTAAGAGCAGTAGTTGATGCGGATGGTGGTAATAGTGGTTCTGGTGAATATGTTACTTTGTTTGTTGGTTCAACATTGATTGGAAGTTCATATGCTTATCGCCGAGTTTCTGGTTCTGAACCCGTACAACATTCATTAATTGCACCATATACAAATACTGGTTCAAGTTCATTCACAATAAGTTTGCGTGTAAAATCTTCAAATTCATACAATATGTATTTTAACAGAGCAGCAGCATACACAAATTGGCCTAGTAAATCTGCATACTTTCAAGTATTTGAAATGGTTCCTTAAGGATAAATTATGACAATAGAATTAGCATTACAATCTTTAAAACCTGGCGCACTCTGGAGAATTTTAGGTGAAAGTTCTTATGAGAATTTGGAATGGGTAGATAAAAATCAAACTAAACCAACTAAACAAGAAGTTCTTGCAGAAGTTGCTCGTCTACAATCTGAATATGATGCCAAAGAATATCAACGCAATCGTCAATACCCATCTCTTGGTGACCAACTAGATATGTTATGGCATGCTATTGATACAAACTCACTAAATAAAACATCAGACTTCTATACTGCAATCAAGGCAGTAAAAGACGCACATCCTAAAGAGTAATTATGGCCGGAATTCTCAAAGTTGACCAAGTACAATCAGACAGTAATCTAGCATTTGCAATTGCTGGGTCGAATGTCGCCTTTATGAACGCTACTAGCCTTCAAATGGTTGGTAGTAATGTTTCGTTGGCAGGAACTAATGTAATCACAAGCGGTAAAGTTCTTGCTACTGCTATGCCTAGTGGTTCGGTATTACAAGTGGTTCAATATACCGTTAATCAAAAAACAACAATTAATAGTGCTGCTATAAAAGTTTTGGAAACATCTATTACAACTAAAGCTGCAAGTAGTAAAATTTTAGCTTTAGTCAGTTGCTCTATTGGTGGGGTTGATACCTATACTGATAATGATTTAGCCCTCGCTTTAGGATACAAAACTGGGTCTACTGGAGCTGCATCAACAGATTATACAGCAATTCATGGTGACCCATATAGTAGACAAACTATAAGCGGACTAGGAACATGGTATGCTTGTGACACTCAAAGTGCTGCTGGCAGTGGTGGAATTTATTGGACTGAAGAAAAAAGTTATTTTAAACTTATTCAACCCAATCAATCAGTAAGCACAGTCATCTATGTTGCTTTGTGGGCGGGTTCAGATAGCACATATTATTTTGGTTCACCTTCAGGATCATCTGTTGCCGATTCAGGAGCCGAAATGAGCATTACATTAATGGAGATTGCACCATGAGATTTGATAAATCATCTGCTCTTTGTAGTTTACGCCCAAAAGCATCTTTTGCAGTTGTCAACGATGAAGTTCAATGGTTTGATACTATTCAAACACAACCAACACAATCGGAAATTGATGCTGAAATTATTCGATTACAATCTGAGTATAATGCATTAGAATATACTAGAAATAGAATAAAAGAATACCCACCACTCACAGATTTGGCTGATGCGTTATATCACCAATCTAAAGGTGACGAAACTAAGTTGACTGCATATCTCGCAAAGTGTGAAGCGGTTAAACAGAAATATCCTAAGGAATAATAATGGCCGGTACCTTAACAGTAGATACAATACAATCAGACAGTAGTTATGTTTCTACGCTTAATGTAGCGTCAAAGATGAACTTTGCTGCTGGTATGCAAATTGGTGGCCAAGATACTACCTTTGGTGGTATGCGGAACCGTATCATTAATGGTGCCATGATGGTTTCACAAAGAGGCACATCATTTTCTGGATTAACAGATGGATATAATGCGACTTATGCTCTTGACCGTTGGGCTTGGCAAGAAACTGGAACCTCAACTGGTGTTCAAACTATTTCACAAGATACAACTTCACCACCTGTTGGATTTATCAATTCACTAAAAGTTTTAACTACAACAGCACATGCTGTAGGGAGTGGTAATGCATATGGAATTTTTCAACATATTGAAGGTTTAAACATTGCAGATTTAGATTGGGGTAAAGCTACTGCTAAACCCATTACAGTATCATTTTGGGTAAAGTCTTCATTGATTGGAACATTTAGTGGTTCTATAAAGAATGGTGCTAATTTTGATAGAAGTTATGTTTTTAACTACACTATAAATTCAGCTAATACTTGGGAATATAAAACAGTAACTATTCCAGGCGACACAACGGGTACATGGCCTACCGATAACACCCGTGGCATAATGCTTAATTTTGATTTGGGTACTGGTTCAACATATCAAGGAACCGCAAATACTTGGACAGCAGTAAACAATGCCTCAACATCTGGTTCTCAATCAGTTGTTGGTACTTTAAATGCCACTTGGAATATTACTGGTGTCCAATTAGAAAAGGGTTCTGCAGCTTCTGCATTTGAAAATCGTCAATATGGTCAAGAACTTGCATTGTGTCAGCGGTATTGTGTTGCATATAATACGGTTAGCGGACAACCTGTTGCTATATTTGGTGCAACAAGCGCTTCCACGGGTGCGGCTTATGTTTATTTACCTGTAACTCCTAGAGTTAATCCAACAGGTATTGTTGATAAAACAAATAATTGGGTTATGAATAATTATGGGCCAGGATCTATTAATACTAACGCTCTTTCATTTCATTCATCAACATCAGCAACAATAGGTGTTTCGATGAGTGGTGGAGCTTCAATGACTGCTGGATATTCTGGACAACTTTACAGTTCTGGTGGTGCAGGACAATTCTATACAACAGGAAGCGAATTATGATTGACTTTACTGGATGGCAGTATTACAAAAGTTTTGATATAGAAACCAAAACTGAAATTAACATTGGCATTAAAAAAACCAATGCAGATGGTTCAATATCATCCATTTCACTTAAAGACCCCGATGTATCTAAATGGATTGCAGAAGGTAACACACCTGAACCTGCGGACGAATAAACACAATTTGTCCCAATGACCCCGCTACGGCGGGGTTTTTTATTGCTAACACTATTGTGTTTGACTAAATAGACCATAATCAAATAAAAAGAGGGTAAAATGGCAGGCTTCGCAGAAATTACAATTGAGCAAGGTGCATCATTTTCAACCACAGTCACGGTGAATGGTGCAGACGGCTCCCCAACAAACCTTACAAGTTACACCGCTGCGGCTCAACTTCGTAAATCCTATTATTCAACTACTGCAAACAACTTTACTGTAAGTGTTAGTAATCCAGCTGCAGGTGAGTTGACCATGGTAATGACTGCAGCCAATACTGCAAATCTAACTCCAGGCAGAATGGTATACGACCTCTTGATTACCAGTCCAACTAGTGTTAAAACAAGAGTAGTTGAGGGCATCGCAACTATTCTTCCTTCTGTTACACGATAATGGCAACTACTGTAGTCATCAATAACAATCCAGGTACAACTGTATCTCTCAAACCTGCAAACAAATCATTTGCATCGGTTAGTGTAGCACCATCTTCTAATGTATCATTGGGTGTATTGACAGATGTTGATGTTTCTGGTGCAGATAATGGTGAGACATTAGTTTATAGTGCTGCAAATGGAAAATTTGAAGCATCAAGTCCGACAATCAATAATTTGACTGGCGGTAAGTTTTAATGGCAAATACTTTAATTCAGCTAAAGTATTCTGAAGCAAACTCTAACCCGTCATTACTTAATGTTGCAGAACCAGCGTATTCTTATGTAAGTAATACTCTATTCATTGGTACTGCCAACAACGATGGGTATTTGGTTGTTGGTGGTCAAGCATATGTTGACAAGATAAACTCTGCATATACATTTGCAAATACAATCAATTCAAGTCTTGCGAATGTATCTACATTAATTCAACCTGCATTTGATAAAGCCAATTCTGCAAATGTTTTGGCACAGGCCGCATACGATGCCGCCAATACTAAGTTTGCATCTTCAGGTGGTACAGTTTCAGGTGATGTAACTGTTACTGGTAACTTAGTTGTATCAGGTTCTACAATTACTGTTAATACAGAGATTGTAAATCAACAAGAAATTATTGCAGGTAGATTAACTGCAAACGCAGGACTTGCCGCAACAAATACAACAACTGGTTCTCTTGTTGTTGCTGGCGGTGTTGGTGTCTCTGGTAATGTATATGCAAACGGCATCTATGCAAACGGTGTTAACCTTTTAGATTATGTTAATACAACCGCAAATAACATTGTTGGTAACACAATTGTGCTTGGTTCAAACACATCAGGTCTTCTTGTAAGTAATGCGGTTACTTTAACTACGACAACAAAAGTAACGGATGGTCTTGCACAGATTAATCAAATTTTAGGTAAATTAGTACCTGCATCACCACCTGCATTTCCTGGTGGTGTCACACTAACAATAAGTTCATTGTCATCTTATAGAATGACAAACTTTACACAAACTGATAGAACCACAACTGCAAGTAAACAAGCTGCAGCAGGCGCAACAGTAACCAATGTCCGTAGAGCCGCAACATATACAACGAATGTATATAACGATAACGGACCAGGTGAATCTGGTACTTTAACTTTAGTTAAAAACAATGTAGCAACAGGCGCAGTTACATTTACGGCATCTTCTGCAAACGGAACTTATAGTGATTTAATTGTTACTGACAGTAAAGACTATGCATTAACTGGCGCAATTTCTTATTCAAATTTTTGGAGAAGTTTTGATGCACAAGGTTCTGGTTCTACTTCTAATGGTTGGAATGAAGTATATCTTTCCCACTCTGGCGGTTCTAATACTTCTACTGCATCTTGGTACTACGATGATTCCGCACCTGGTACTCCAACATTTACAACCCCAACGATTGTTCCTTCATCAACAACCGTAATCTATTCAAGTACAGTTCCACATTACACAAGTGCAACCACATTCTTATTGGGTGTGAATGTATCTAAATTGTCTGGTGATATGTACCCAACCAGTAACACATTTTTTACTGGCACAGCAGGCGGCGCCTTTGGTGCGCCAACAAGTAATACTTACCCAGCAGTCGGCATCACAGTCATGGCAAGAAACTATCTTGTCTCTAGTGGTTCATTGGTTGTTAATAGTACATCAACTATTATTTCTGGATTTGGTTCGTCTGCAACTGGTCCTAGTGTGACCGTAGACAATAGTTATTCTACTGGTTCACAAGCATTTACAACTGCTTTGGCAAATACTATTCTATATAAGACTGGTACTGCGAGTGCAATGGAAGAAACGGCAGTTACATTTGGTTCAACTGTTGGTACAGGTGCAGGCACCGCAGGAAGAATTATAAATCCAGGTACGACTGACACACCTACATATACTGCCAGTGCAACATTATTCAATAGTCAATCAAGTTCATTAACTGCGAATGATGCGACTATTGTTGCGGCTACATTAAAACACGACCAAACAAACTATGCATCTGGTTATTTACCAGTTGGTCCTAATTTAAGTACAGGTAGAACAGGCGCACAATATTTTACATTTAAATTTGTAAGAACATCTGTATCTAAATTTAACATTAAATTTACAGGAACAATTGCAGGTCTTTGGGTTGCATTACCAGGTAGTACAATTGACACATCATCAACATTAAATGGTTGGATAGACATGTCAGCTGCATATGCAGGTTCTGGAGTTCCTGGTGCAGGTTCTGGTGGCAACGGAAGTAACGGTTGTGCATTAGGTGGTGTTGTAACACTAAACTCAGCCGTTACAGCACACAGTAAGACTTGTACATTTGGTACAGTTTCAAGTTCTAGTACATCAACAAATGAAATTTATGTTCGTATTAAACTTACAAGTGGTCAGACTGTAACTGCTTTATCATTAGAGACAGCGAGCAATTAATGGCATATACTGACGCACAAAAAGTAGATTTACTTTATAAAAAATTATCTGGTGTTGCAAAGACCGATACAAGTACAAATAAAGGTGCAAGTAACGAAGCTAACTCTAGCCCGATGCTTATTCGTTTGGAAAATGCATGGGCAAAATCTGGTGAGATACCTTCAACACCACCAGGATCACCAACTAGTATAATTTCATTATATCAAAATGCAACTGCTGTACAATGTAATGCAGATATTACAACAGTTGCAACAGGTAGTGTTTATCCTACTTGGCAGACAAAATTGACTGATTGGATTCCACCTGAGTTTGGTAGTGGATATTTCATTAAAGTATATGCCGATTCAGCGGGTGTTTCTAATGTGGTTGCAACAGGAACTCAATTATCAGATGCTGGTACTGCTGGTGTTGGTGAGTGGTTCTTTGACTACCAATCAGGAATATTAAATTTTGTGGGTTCTTCTCCAATCCCAGCAGCTTTAACTAGTTCAAAAGTAATCTATATCACAGGATATAGATACACGGGAGAAAAAGGTTTACAGATAATCAATGGCGGTAGTTTCTAAATCGTTATCCGCATAAATAGACAGTAAAATAATAAGAAACCTATTAAAGGACAAAAATGGCAAATACCGTAATTCAACTAAAATGGTCAGAGGTTACCTCAACACCTTCCACGCTGAATGTTGCAGAACCAGCGTATTCAAACACCTCTGGCAAATTATTCATTGGTCGAACTAACGGTGGTCCAGTTGCCGTTGGTGGTTCGTACTATACTAACTTAATTGATTCTGCTACTAATGCGAACACCGCATCTGCTATCGTCAAAAGAGCCGCAGACGGTTCCTTTGCAGGTCAATTATTTGGTAATGCGAATACTGCAACAACTTGGCAAACCGCACGAACAATTGGTGTTTCTGGTGATGCCAACGGTACAGTCTCTATTGACGGTTCTGCAAACGCAAACATTCCATTAACACTTGGTAACTCAGGTGTTACCGCAGGTTCATACGGCTCTGCAACAAACATTCCAACATTCTCTGTTGATTCAAAAGGTCGTATTACTGCGGCTGCCAATGTGGCATTATCAACAACATTTAACTTTGCTGGTAATACAGGTACAGGTTCTACATCAACTGGCGGTACACTAACAATTGTTGGTACTAACGGTGGTGGTATTACAACAACATTTACTGATGCAACCGACACATTTGGTGTTGCAGTTGACTCTACTGTTGTTCGTACATCTGGTGCTCAAGCCATTGCAGGTGATTTGTCTGTTACTGGTAACTTGATTGTTACAGGTACTCAAACATTCGTTAACACATCAACTGTTGTAACTTCAGATTCATTAATCAAACTTGGTGCAAACAATACTGTTGGTGATGTAGTTGATATTGGTTTCTACGGTTCTTCAAATACTGGTTCTTCTGTTAAGTATCACGGTCTTATCCGTGAAGGTTCTGGCGGTACTAATGCTAGTGCGTTCTACTTGTTCAAAGATTTAACAACAGACCCAACAGGCAACACAGTATCATATGCAGGTCTTACAAAAGCAGATTTGTATGCCAACTTAACTGGTGGTACAGTTTCTGGTCTTGCTTCTGCAATTGCTATCGCTGATGGTGGTACAGGTAAAACAACTGCACCTGCCGCAATGGCAAACCTTATGGGTTATACTTCTACTGCAACCTCAGGCGGTACAACCACATTAACTAATACAAGTTCTTACTATCAACAGTTCACAGGTTCAAGTAACCAAACTGTTGTTCTACCAGTAACTTCTACATTACAAACTGGTTGGACATTCCATATTGTTAACAACAGTAGTGGATTATTAACAGTTCAATCTTCTGGTACTAACCAAGTAATTATTGTTCCATCAAATACAACTGCGATGGTGACATGTATTGCAACTGCTGGAACAACAGCCGCAGATTGGGAATCAGGTATTACCGACTTCTCAAATTACACTGGTTCTGGTTATGTTGTAATGAACACCAGTCCAATTCTTACAACACCTAACATTGGTACTCCAACATATGCAGTATTGACAAGTGCAACTGGTTTACCATTAACAACTGGTGTCACAGGAACATTACCAATTGGTAATGGTGGTACTAACCAGACATCATTCACAAATGGTATCATTGCGTTCAATGGCACCTCACTTGCAACATTGTCAAATACTGGTACTGCTGGTACTTACGCCAACGCTGCTTATGTTCCTGTTATTACTACAGACGCTTATGGTCGTGTAAGTGCTATCACTAACACCGCTATCGCAATTGATACATCACAAGTTACTTCAGGTATCTTAGGTGTTACAAGAGGCGGTACAGGATTTGGTTCTTATACTGCAAACGGTGTTATTATTGGTGGCTTAACATCAACATCTGCTCTAACATCTGTTGCATCTGCTACTGAAGGCCATATTTTACAAATCAACACATCTGGCATACCAGTATTTGCTTATTTGAATGGTGGAAGTTTCTAATATATAATTGTTATACTATGAAAGGGTTTTATTATGTCCGATGTAAATTTTATCAATGCCTACAATGAGGTAATATTAGATAATTTAAATGCGATTATGAAACAAAATTTTATGTTTCAAACGCAAATAAAGTTTTTAGAAGAGCGAATTAAAAAGATTCCAGAAATGGAACAACAACTCGCCGGTATTGAATCTGATAAAGGCAGCAAGCAAGAAGAATATAATCGTTTAGTAAATGAACGAAATAATTTGGCAAATGAAGTCAGCTCATTGAAGCATGAGATTGAAAATAAAAATTCAATCATTCAAAGCAACACTAGTTCTGACCATGAGAAACATCGGTTACAAACTGCTGTAAATGAGCAGTCAAGTGAGATTGCAAATTTAAAGAGTAGAATTGAAAATATGGAAAAAGATTTCGATTCTCAAAAATCATATATTACACAATTAGAAGAAATGTTGCCAAATTCAAAAAAGAAAAAAATAGGTATTGATGTACCAGAAGAAAAAATTAGCCAAGTTAATAATGTAACTCCATTGAAAATAGAATCGACCGGCGGATCATTCTAACATGGCAAACACAGTAATTGCAATTCGCAGTTCTGGTGTTACTGGTAATACTCCATCACTAGGCGTCTTAGCAAACGGCGAGTTATCACTTAACTTCGCTGATGGAATACTTTATTATAAAAGTTCTTCGAATACTCTTGGTTCAATTAGAACCACGGCAGTCTCAGGTTTAACCACAGAAGTCCAGTTCAATGATGCTGGTGTCTTTGGTGCAAACGCAAACTTCACCTTCAATAAAACTCTTGCAACACTTAATGTAAAAAACATTAATGTTTCAACAAACTTAATTACCACAAATTTAACCGCAACTTCACTAACAACTGGTTCGGGTGTTGGTGGCACTATTCAAGGTGCGAATGTAATCTATTCAAATGTATTCGTTGCAAATAGTGGCGGTTATGTTCAGTTTGCAGATGGTTCAAAACAATATACTGCCAATGCAGGTTCTGGTGGCGGTGGTGTTACACAGATTGTGGCAGGCACTAATGTCACAATCAGTCCAGCAGGTGGTACTGGTGTTGTAACTATTAACTCCACAGGTGGCGGTGGTGGTAGTACAGATTATGGCTTCGGTCAAATCTTTACCCCAAACAATTCTGTTTATGCAAATGCCACTAGTGCAAATGATATAGTTAGTTTTACTGGTGAGTCTGGTGTATATGTCTTTGCAAACTCAACAACAAAAACAATTACTGTCGCTGGAACTCCAGGCGCTCAGGGCATGACTGTTGACTATGGTTATGTTTCAGAAGCGATTTATTACAGCGTTGATTACGGGACACTATAAATACAATTATGTCAACACAAGTCCAAATACGAAGAGGTAATACAGCACAAACAGCAGCCTTCACAGGTTCTATTGCTGAGCTTACTGTAGATACAGATAAAAAAGTCGTAGTCGTACATGACGGCACAACTGCTGGTGGTAATCCTTTAATTAAAGCAAACGCTTCGATTACCACAGGTCAAATACTGACTTCAAATGGTTCACACTTACTTGCATTATCAAACACAGGTACCGCAGGTACATATGGTAATGCATCATATATTCCTGTCGTAACAACTGATGCTTACGGCAGAATTAGTTCCGTAACAAATACTGCAATTGCAATTTCTTCTGGTGTCGTTACAGGTGTAATGACATTCGCACAAGGTGGTGCAAACGCCACTTCTTATACAACAGGTTCTTTACTGACTTCAAACGGAACTGCATTTGTGTCCGTTGCAAATACTGGTACTGCCGGTACATACGGTAATGCAGCTTATCATCCAGTAATTACTACAGACGCATATGGTCGAGTTAGTGCAGTTACAAACACCGCAGTAGCAATAGACACAGCCGCAATTACATCTGGTACAATTGCTGATGCAAGACTGCCAACTAAAGGTACTGCTGGTACTTACGCTAATGCTGCTTATATTCCAGTCATCACTACTGATGCCTATGGAAGAGTTACTGCTGTAAGTAATACACTTGTACAAATAGATGCAAGTCAAACTACTACAGGTCGAATGAATTTGGCACAAGGTGGTACTGGTGCAACAACATATACTAGTGGTCAATTCTTAACATCAAATGGAAGTGCATTTGTTTCAGTTGCAAATACTGGAACTGCTGGCACATATGCTAATGCGGCTTATGTTCCTGTTATTACCACAGATGCATACGGCCGTGTTGCCTCAATTACAAATACTGCTATCGCAATTGATACCTCACAGTTAACTTCTGGTACTGTTGCTGATGCGAGACTTGCTGGTGTAGGAACTGCTGGCACATATGCTAATGCGGCTTATGTTCCTGTTATTACCACAGATTCAAAAGGTCGTGTGACCGCAGTTACAAATACTGCAATTGCAATCGATACTTCACAACTTACATCTGGTACTATCGCCGATGCAAGATTACCAACTAAAGGTATTGCCGGAACTTATGCTAATGCTGCTTACATTCCTGTAATTACTACTGACGCATATGGTCGTGTAACTGGTATAACAAACACTGCCGTTGCGATTACTGCATCACAAGTTTCAGGTGGAACAATTTCTGGTGACTTGTCTGTTACAGGTAACTTAGTTGTTTCTGGTACACAAACATTTGTTAATACATCAACAGTATCAACAAACGATTCTTTATTAAAACTTGCTGCCAATAATGTTGTTGGTGATGTTCTTGATATTGGTTTCTACGGACAATCAAATACAGGCACTTCTATAACATATCACGGTCTTATCAAACAAGCTGCAGGTAACTTTGTACTGTTTAAAAATATCAGTCAAGACCCAAGTGCAAATGTTGTTAATACTGCATATATCACTGGTGCAAATACTGCTACACTAAGAGCAAACATTACTGGTGGTACGGTTTCAAGTTTATCTGCTGCGATTGGTATTGCAGATGGTGGTACAAACCAAACATCTTTCACCAATGGTATCGTTGCATATAATGGAACTGCACTTGCAACATTAGCAAACACAGGTACTGCTGGTGTTTATGGTAATGCCGCCTATCATCCAGTAATTACAACTGATGCTTATGGTAGAGTTTCTTCTGTTACAAATACTGCTATTGCAATAGACACAGCCGCAATCACCTCAGGCACCTTGGCGGATGCTAGATTACCAACTAAAGGAACTGCTGGTACATATGCTAATGCAACTTATGTTCCTGTTATTACGACCGATGCATATGGTCGTGTAACTGGTATAACAAACACAGCGATTGCAATCACATCTACTTCTGTGACAGGTGTGATGACATTTGCACAAGGTGGCGCTAATGCAACAACTTACACAACCGGTGGTCTATTAACATCAAATGGAACTTCATTTGTTTCTGTTGCGAATACTGGTACTGCTGGTACATATGGAAATGCCGCCTATCATCCAGTAATCACAACCGATGCTTACGGCAGGGTTAGTGCAGTTACAAATACATTAGTTCAGATAGCGGCTTCGCAAGTCACTTCAGGCGTATTACCATTTGCACAAGGTGGTTCTAATAATACAACATATACTACTGGTGCAATTTTAACATCTAACGGAACTGCTTTCGTTGCGTTGGCAAATACTGGTACTGCCGGAACATATGCAAACGCTGCTTATATTCCTGTCATAACTACTGATGCATACGGCCGTGTTTCTGCCGTAACAAACACCGCAGTAGCGATTGACACCTCACAGATTACTTCTGGCACATTAGCAGACGCTAGATTGCCAACAAAAGGTACTGCTGGAACTTATGCTAATGCAGCTTATATTCCTGTCATCACTACTGACGCATATGGAAGAGTAACTGGTGTAACAAATACTGCTGTTGCGATTGATACAAGTGCATTAACATCTGGCACAATTGCTGATGCGAGATTACCTACAAAAGGTACTGCTGGAACTTATGCTAATGCTGCTTACATTCCTGTAATTACTACTGACGCATATGGTAGAGTTACTGCAATTACAAATACTGTAATTCAATCTTCAACAACTTCAGTTCAAGGTATTGTTCAACTTACAGATTCAATATCTTCAACAAGTACAACAACTGCCGCAACACCAAACTCAGTTAAAACTGCTTATGATTTAGCTGCAACAAAATTTAATTCATCTGGTGGCACAGTATCAGGCGATACAACAATTACTGGTAACTTAATTGTTAATGGTACAACTACAACTGTTAACACTTCAACTGTATCTACATCTGATTCACTATTAAAACTTGCAAACAACAACACCGCAGGTGATAGTTTAGATATTGGTTTTTACGGAACATATAATGCAACAGGTCAAAAGTATGCAGGTCTTGTAAGACAAGCCGGTTCAAACTTCTTCTTGTTCAAAGACTTAACTACTGACCCAACAGCAAATACACTTGCAACTGGTTCTTTAACTGCTTCTAATACTGCCACACTAAGAGCAAACATTACTGGTGGTACTGTATCAAGTCTTGCATCAGCAATCGGAGTTGCAGATGGTGGTACAGGCGCAACATCATTAACTGCCGGTGGAATTCTTATTGGTTCTGGAACAAGTGCAGTTACGATACTTGCAAACACAGGTACTGCTGGTACATACGGCAACGCAGCCTATCATCCAGTAATCACTACTGACACATATGGTCGTGTGAGTGCAGTTACAAATACATTAATTCAAATTGCAACAACACAGATTACATCTGGTGTTCTTCCGTTTGCACAGGGCGGCGCAAACGCAATCACTTATACTACTGGAACATTCTTAACATCAAATGGTACTGCATTTGTATCGGTTGCAAATACAGGCACCGCAGGAACTTATGCTAACGCAGCTTATGTTCCTGTAATCACTACTGATGCTTATGGAAGAGTTAGTGCCGTTACAAACACAGCGATTGCAATAGATACTGCTGCTATTACTTCTGGTACATTGGCAGATGCAAGATTACCAGCTACGGGTACTGCCGGAACTTATGCTAATGCAGCTTATGTTCCTGTAATCACTACAGATTCAAAAGGCCGTGTAACTGCAATAACAAATACTGCAATCGTAATTTCTGCGGCTGCAATTACTTCTGGTACATTAGCAGTTGCACAAGGTGGTACTGGAGTAACTACTTCTACTGGTACTGGTTCAGTTGTTCTTAATACTGCACCAACAATATCATTACCAACAATTGACAATATTAAAATGGGTTATACCACAACTGTTACGGCAGCTGGTACAACTACATTAACCGCATCAAGTAATTATCGTCAATTCTTTACAGGCACCTCTAATCAAACTATTGTTCTTCCAGTTACAAGCACATTAGTAACAGGTATTGCTTGGGAAATTGAAAACAATTCAACAGGCACATTAACAGTCAATTCATCTGGTGGTAACTTAGTTGGAACAGTACCTGCAGGCGTTTGTGCTCATGCAGTTTGTATTGGAACTACATTAACTACTGCTGCTGATTGGGATTGGGATTATATCTCAACCACAACAATCACGGGTACGGGGGCTACTGTACTAAATGCAAGTCCAACATTAACAAATGTTTCAGTATCTTCTATTAATGTTACAAACACAACTGTATCAACATCAAATATAACTGGTGCAATAACTGTTAGTGGTGGTGTTGGTGTTAAAGGTAATGTGTCAGTTGATGGTGTTGTATTTGCTGACGGCACAAGACAAACAACTGCTGCCTCTGGTGGTGGCGCAACACTTGGTGATGTGTTGGCACTTTCAATTGCATTAGGATAAAATATGGCACAACCAACAACAAGACAACAATTTAAAGATTACTGTTTAAGAAAACTTGGTCATCCAGTTATTCAAATCAATGTGGATGATGACCAAGTAGATGACCGTATCGATGATGCATTGGCATTTTGGTCGGACTATCATTATGATGGCACCGAAAAGATTTTTATGAAGCATCAAATCACTCAAACTGATATTGATAGAAGATGGATTTATTGCCCTGATGCTGTTACATTTGTAACTGGTGTTATTCCATTTGACCAATCTGGTTCTTCAGTCAATATGTTTGACTTGAGATATCAATTAAGATTGCACGATTTGTATGACTTTACATCCGTATCTTATGTGTCATATGAAATTACAATGCAACATATTCGTACATTGAATTTATTGTTCTCTGGCACACCACAGTTTAGATTTAACAGGCACCAAAATAGATTATTCTTAGACATTGATTGGTCAAGAGATTTACAAGTTGGTGAGTATGCTGTTATTGAGTGTTACAGAAAAATGCAACCAGATACAATTACAATAACTGGTACTGTAACAGGCACTACATCTGCAAATACTTTAATTGGCACAGGCACAATATTTGACCAAGAACTTTTAGAGAATGATATTATTCTTTTGTCTTCTGGTGCAGAATATCAAGTGCAACGAATCAAATCACCTACTGAAATGACAGTTAGTGCAAACAATCTTACTGCAAATGTAACTTCAGTTTCAATGACAAAAACTGGCATATCAGATATTTGGGGTGATAGATTTTTAAAGGCATATGCAACTGCAAAGATTAAGTATCAATGGGGTTCGAATCTATCTAAGTTTGCTGGTATTCAAATGCCAGGTGGTGTTACATTTGATGGACCAAGAATCATGCAAGAAGCACTTGATGAGATTAACAAGATGGAAGAAGAAATGTATCAAATGGGTAGCCTGCCTAGCGAAATCTTTACGGGTTAAGCATGCCTACTAATTTTTATTTCAATAATTTTCCTGCGGATCAAATCACCAGTGAACAACTGTTGGTTGAAGATTTGGTTATTGAAGCGATGCAAATTCATGGCATGGATGTGTTTTATCTACCAAGAACTTCTGGTGATTCAGAAGACATGTTGTATGGCGAAGACACATTAAAAAGATATACTACTGCATATAATCTTGAAATGTATCTTGAAAATGTTACTGGTATGGATGGTGAAGGTGACTTCATGTCCAAGTTTGGCCTTGAAATTCGAGATGAGATTACTTTATTAGTTTCTCGCCGTAGATTTAAATATACAACTGGTGCATCTAATCTTTTTAGACCAAGAGAAGGCGATTTAATTTATATTCCATTAATTCAAAACTTTTTTGAAATCACAATGGTGGAACACGAAAACAATCAAGCAATGTTCTACACATTGGGTAGAGGCCGTGGCAATAATGTTTATGTGTATGGATTACATTGCAAACAATTTGTATTCTCACAAGAATTGGTACACACTGGTATTGAAGAAATTGATGAACAAATTAGAGATGCATATCAAAGAGAACGAATTGTTATGGCATCTGGTGGGACAGGCACATATGTACAAGATGAAATTGTATATCAAGGTGCTAGTTTAGCTTCTGCAAACGCAAAAGCGACTGTACATACTTGGAACAGTACAACAAGAAGATTAGATATTGTAAGAGTGATGGGTACATTTGCAAATAATACATTAGCAATTGGTGCAACATCTAATGCAAGATTTACTACTGCATCTATACCTGACGATACAGCATTCGATAATAATGCATTTGAGGATGTAGTAGATAACACAAGAATTGAAACTGAAGCGGATTCTATAATTGACTTCTCGGAACACAACCCATTTGGTGAAGCATAATGTTAGGTAATGAACATTTTTATAATAGAACAATCAGAAAGATTGTTGTTGCTTTTGGTACGATGTTTAACGACATTCATACTGTCAGATATAATAAAGCGGGAACAATTGAATATGAAAAATTCAAAGTACCATTAAATTATGGTGCAAAAGAAAAATATTTGGTGCGATTAGCATCAGACCCAAATTTAACAAAATCTATTGCAACTACTGTTCCTAGAATGTCATTTGAGATGACCGGAATGTCTTATGATGTTTCAAGAAAATTACCATCTACATTAAGAAACTTTGCAGCTGAAACTGCAACAACTGTTAAAACACAATTTGTTCCTGTTCCATATGATTTCTCATTTTCTTTATCCATCTATGTAAGAAACACAGAAGATGGCACACAAATCTTAGAACAAATTTTACCATTTTTTACACCAGACTTTAATGTAACAATTAATTTTATTCCATCTATGGGTAAAAAATACGACATGCCGGTAATTCTTAATTCTGTAAATACAAGTACAGAATATGAAGGTGATTTAATGTCTACAAGATTGATAACTTGGGACTTAGAGTTTACTGCAAAAGGTTATATTTGGCCACCAGTTCTTTCTGGTGATGTTATTAGACAAGCAAACTCAAGTATTTACCTCGAAACAAGAGCGAAAGATGCACAAAAAGTTTATGTAAATTATGCAAATGGTGTTGGTTACTTTGCATCAAACGAAACAGTAAGAGTATCAGATAAAAATATCCATGGTGAAGTTTTGTATTTTAGTAACAATGCTGCAACTGCAGCAAATACGGCAACTCTTGTTGTTGGCTACTTAAATGATTATTTAAATGTTGGTGATGTTCTTGTTGGTGACAAGAGTAATGCAACTTATACAATCGTTTCAATAGATACTAATCCATTAAAGTCAATATTAGTTGTTACTACACCAAATCCAATTACTGCAATGCCGGATGATGAGTTTGGATTTTCAGAAACAATAATTAATTTTCCTAATACAATATGAATAAGTTGAATCAAAAATTATCTGAAGTTTTGGATGTAGAACCAATTCAGTTTGAAACATTACCTGCGGTTATAAAAACTCCTGTTGAAGATGATGCAGAATTTGCTAGACAAAATATCAGAGAACTAATTACAAAAGGTAATGTTGCAATGGATAATCTTTTGCATGTTGCCAAAGAATCAGAACACCCAAGAGCATACGAAGTTGCCGCTGGATTAATTAAAAATCTATCAGACTTAAATAAAGATTTACTTGAAGTACAAAAGAGAAAAAGAGACTTAACAGGTGAATCACAAAGCGCAAAAAACATAAATGTAGATAAGGCAGTTTTTGTTGGCTCTACAACAGAACTAGTCAAATTTTTAAAGAACAAGGATAATAATGGAACAATTAATTGAACAACTTAAAGTAATTTTAGGTACAAATTTTGCTTTGTATTTAAAGTCGCACAACTATCATTGGAACATTGAAGGTTCAAATTTTCCTCAGTATCACGATTTTTTAAACATATTTTATACTGAAGTTTTTGCACAAACTGATTTGATTGCAGAACACATTAGATACTTAGATTCTTATGCACCTGGTTCATTTTCAAGATTCTTAGAACTATCTGCTGTTGAAGAAGCAACAACTGTGCCAGATGCAAACACAATGTTTATTACATTGAAAGACGATAACGAAAAATACATTATGCAATTGAGAGCAGGTATTGTTTTGGCAGAACAAGCAGATGAACCTGCTGTTAGTAACTTTTTACAGGAACTTCTTGGCGCCCATCAGAAGAAAGCTTGGATGTTAAGAAGTATTACAAAATAAAATGTCAGATTTAGGTGGCGGTTATAATGGTAATGCGAGTTTAAAACGGTTAGGTGTAGAAATATCCTATACCGAAGAACAAGTTGCAGAGATTGTAAAGTGTTCTGAAGATCCAATTTACTTCATTAAAAATTATGTAAAGATTGTCAATGTGGATAAAGGTCTTATTCCGTTTGACATGTGGCCATTTCAAGAAGAGATGGTCAATACTTTTCATAATAATAGATTCTGTATTGCTAAGATGCCTCGACAGGTTGGTAAAACAACAACAACTGTAGGTTATATGTTATGGTCAGTATTGTTTAATATTGATTACAAGGTTGCAATCTTAGCAAACAAGGGTTCGTTAGCAAGAGAGATTCTTGGTAGAATTCAATATGCATATGAGTATTTGCCTTTGTGGTTACAACAAGGTATTAAAACTTGGAACAAAGGTAATATTGAACTAGAGAATGGTTCAATGATTTGGGCATATGCGACTTCTGCATCAGGGGTTCGTGGAGGAACTTACAACCTAGTTTTCTTGGATGAATTTGCTTTCGTTCAACATAACATGGCTCAAGATTTCTTTACTTCTACTTACCCTGTTATCTCTTCTGGTAAGACTACGAAAGTTATTATTGTTTCGACACCTAATGGTCTGAACATGTTCTATAAGATGTGGGTAGATGCGATTGAGGGTAGGTCTACATACAAAACACTTGAAGTGCATTGGTCTCAAGTTCCAGGTAGAGATGAAGAATGGAAGAATGAGACTATTAGAAACACTAGTGAAGAACAGTTTAGACAAGAGTTTGAAACTGAGTTTATTGGTTCATCAGCAACATTGATATCTGGTGCAAAACTGAGAAGTCTTGCATTTCATAATCCAATATCTTCATTTGAAGGCCTTGATATATACGAAGAACCTATTAAAGACCATTTGTATATTGCCACAATTGATTGTGCAGAAGGTGTTGATTTAGACTATTCAACAATCAATGTCATAGATGCAAGTCAAGTACCGTATAAACAGGTGGCTAAATATAGGAATAATAAATTGCCGTTGTTGTTCTTTCCTACTGTAATTTTCTCAGTTGCAAAGAAGTACAATGAAGCATATGCTCTGGTTGAGACCAATAACATTGGTCAACAAGTTGTCGATATTCTGCACTATGATTTGGAATACGAAAACATATACAAGTTAGAACATCATCATATTAAAGGTCAAAGCATTTCTGGTGGATTTAAAAGGTCTACTAGTTTTGGTATCAAGACCACAAAAACTGTAAAAAAAGTTGGATGTGCTAACTTAAAGACACTGGTGGAAAATGATAAGCTAATTATCAATGACTTTGACACCATTGCCGAAATGAATACCTTCACTAGAAACCGTGACAGTTATGCTGCGGAAGAAGGTAATAATGATGATTTGGTTATGGGGTTAGTTTTGTTTTCTTGGTTAACAGCGCAGTCATTCTTTAAAGAATCGACAAACATTGATATTAGAAAGTTGATGTTAGCGGAACAAAACATGCTGAGTGAGGAAGAACTAACGCCCGTTGGTATATTTGACGATGGGCGGAAAGAAGAGGTTATTGTGGACGGTAACGACTATTGGACAGAAAAAGGTTATCATTCCTCAACTTTCTAAATAACTAAATACAGTATAAATTCGAATATTTGACCCATACTTTTAAAGGAGAAATCCAATGGCATTTCAGCTATCACCAGGAGTAAATGTATCAGAAGTTGACCTGACTACAGTTATTCCTTCCGGCGCCACATCAATTGGCGCATTTGCAGGTCCTTTTGCATGGGGTCCAGTTGGTGAAATTATTACAATTTCAAACGAGGCAAAGCTTGTCGATAGATTCGGCAAACCAGACTCTAATAATTATGAATACTGGTTCTCTGCTGCAAATTTTCTTGCGTATTCAAACAATCTCAAAGTTGTTCGTACATTTGGGGCTGCTACTAAAAACGCAGTTGCAAATGGCACTTCAGTATTAATTAAAAATGACGATGACTGGTTAGACAACTACTCAAGCGGTGCAACCACTTATGGTGAGTTTGCCGCTCGATATGCTGGCGCAATTGGTAACACATTGAAAGTTTCAATGGCAGATGCTAACACATTTAGTGGTTGGGCATATGCTAGTGCTTTCACTGGTACTCCAGGAACTTCAACATACACTTCAAATCAAGGTGGTGCGAATGACGAAATTCACATTATCGTTATTGACGAAGAAGGTAAATTTACAGGTACTACAAATACAGTATTAGAAAAGTTTGCATTTGTGTCTAAAGCATCTGATGCTAAAGATGATAGTGGTAACACAAACTATTACAAGAATGTATTAGCAAATAAATCTAAGTATATTCGCTGGATGAGTCACCCAACCGCAAATGTTGGTGCAACTTATTCTAATGCATCTTCTACTTGGGGTAATACTGCATCTGGTACTTCATTCACAAGACTTGCAGCTGCACCAACAATCTCATTTGGTGGCGGTACTGCTGCGGGTGCTGATGGTACTATTGTTGCTGCAAACAACATTACTGGTTACAATTTGTTTAGTAGTGCAGAATCAACAGATATTTCTTTGATTATCACAGGTCCAGGTGCCAACACAATTAGTTCTACATTAATTTCTCTCGCAGAAACAAGAAAAGATGTTATTGTATTTTTCTCACCTGCTAAGTCGGATGTTGTTGATAATTCTGGTTCTGAGGCTGCAGCCTGTGTAACACAAGCCGCAAGTATTGGTTCTTCATCTTATGCTTTCTTAGATTGCAATTGGAAATATCAATACGACAAATATAGTGATGTGTATCGTTGGGTGCCATTAAACGGTGACATTGCCGGTCTATGTGCTAAGACAGATATTGAGAAAGATCCTTGGTTCTCTCCAGGCGGATTGAATCGTGGTCAAATTCGCAATGTTGTAAAACTTGCTTGGAATCCAACTAAGACAGAAAGAGATACTCTCTATGTTAAAGGTATTAATCCTGTTGTAAACTTCCAAGGCGAAGGTACAGTTCTATTTGGCGATAAGACACTATTGAGTAAACCAAGTGCATTTGATAGAATTAATGTGCGCCGTCTGTTCATTGTGCTTGAGAAGTCAATTGCTAGAGCAGCAAGATTCTCAATGTTTGAGTTTAATGACCAATTTACAAGAGCTCAATTCATTGCGCTAGTTGAACCATATTTAAGAGATGTTCAAGGTCGCCGTGGTATTACTGACTACAGAGTTGTATGTGATGACACAAACAACACCGGAGAGGTAATTGACCGTAATGAATTTGTTGGTGACATTTACATTAAACCTGCTCGTTCAATCAACTTTATCCAACTCAACTTTGTTGCTGTACGCACTGGCGTGGCATTCGAAGAAGTAGTTGGTAAGTTCCAATAAATAAGAGAACAGGAGAATAAAAATGGCATTTAGCGTAAACGAATTTAGAAGTCAAATGACAGGGGACGGTGCTCGTCCCAATCTCTTTGAAGTTTCTATGCCTTTTCCAGGATTTGCTTCACCAGCAAATGCACAAACTAAACTTACATTTATGTGTAAGACTGCTCAGTTACCAGGTTCAACAGTAGGTGTTGTTCCTGTCAATTACTTTGGCAGAGAATTAAAGTTTGTAGGAAATAGAACCTTTGCAGATTGGACAATCAGCGTCATCAACGATGAAGACTTCATTGTCCGTAATGCATTTGAAAGATGGATGAATGGCATTAATAGTCACAACTTTAATGTCCGCAATCCACTTGCACTTGCACCATTGGGTTACTCAGTTGATGCTGAAGTTTCTCAATTTGGCAAACAAGGTAATACTTTGAAGAAGTATAGATTTGTTGGTGTTTATCCAACTGATATTACCCCTATTGATGTTGATTGGGGATCAAATGATACTATTGAAGAATTTTCAGTAACCTTAACCTATCAATGGTGGGACGCTGTAGATACTGGTGTATTGTAACGAAAAGGACTTCGGTCCTTTTCCTTTTATAGAATGATATAATAATGGCTATTAAACTTTTCGGTTTTACCTTAGGTAGAAATGATGTTGTTCAGAAACAAAATCCTGAGCAACCATCTTTCGCACTTCCAACGGAGACAATGGATGATGGTGCAGTTACCATTACCCAAAACGCTCATTATGGAACATATGTTGATTTAGAAGGTTCTGTTCGCAATGAAATAGAACTGATTTCTAGATATCGTGAAATGGCAAATCATCCTGAGTTGGAGATGGCTATTGATGATATTGTCAATGAGGCAATAACACACGATGAATCTGGCAGAACACTAGACATAGTTCTTGATAAATTAAAACAACCAGACACCATCAAAAAGAAAATTGCAGAAGAGTTTGATAATGTTCTTAAATTATTAAACTTCAGTAATTTAGCGGATGACTTGTTTAAAAGATGGTATATCGATGGTAGAATTTACTATCACATTGTTGTTGATGAATCGAAACCAAAAGAAGGTATCCAAGAGTTAAGATACATTGACCCTCGGAAGATTCGTAAAGTAAGAGAGATTAAAAAAGGCGCAGACCCAAAAACTGGCGCTTTAATTATCACATCGGTTGCAGAATACTATGTCTATAATGACAAAGGTACAGTAACGCAATCGTATGGCGCTTCAGTAAATGCCGGTCTAAGAATTGCACCTGAATCCATCTTGAATGTAAATTCAGGTTTGATGGATGCTAAAAACACATTTGTTATATCTTATATACACAAAGCGATTAAGCCACTTAATCAATTGAGAATGATTGAAGATGCGGTTGTTATTTACCGTGTCTCAAGAGCACCAGAAAGAAGAGTGTTCTATATTGATGTAGGTAATTTACCAAAAGGTAAAGCCGAACAGTATCTTCGTGATGTGATGATTAAGTATAAGAACAAAATTGTTTACGATGCAGCGACTGGTGAAGTCCGTGATGACCGTAAACATATGTCGATGTTAGAAGACTTCTGGTTGCCACGCCGTGAGGGTGGTAAAGGTACAGAGATTACAACATTGGCTGCAGGACAAAATCTTGGTGAATTAGCTGATGTGGTTTACTTTAGACAGAAACTATTAAACGCATTGAATGTACCTATCAGTCGTTTAGAACCACAACAAGGTGGTATGATTGGTCTCGGTAGAACAACTGAAGTTACCAGAGATGAAGTTAAGTTTGCTAAATTCGTTGCAAGACTTCGTAATAAGTTTTCACAGATATTTGACTATGCGTTAAGAACACAGTTATCTTTAAAAGGCATTTGTTCTGTTGAAGAATGGGATGATTTTAAAGAAGATATTTACTACGAATTTAAGAAAGACAATAACTTCACCGAAATGCGTGAAGCAGAATTGTTGAAAGAGAGAATGGGAGTTTTGCAATTAGTCGACCCATACATTGGCAAATACTATTCGTTGAATTGGGTCAAACAAAATATCCTTCAATTTACTGATGAAGAAATTGAAAAGATGGATGAGGAGATGAAAGATGAAGAAGACAAAGGAATTGGCGGTCCTACTGTCCCGGCCGGTGCCCAAGGACAAGGACAACAAGAACCTGAAGCAACACCAGAACAATACCCAGCCGAAGACAACACTCAGGAAGCAGACTCCACGGAGTCGTTAACACCGATGTTAGATAAACAAGTAGAGAAGTATTCATCTGGACTAAATAAGCGATAAAAGGAGATTATTATGGAAACATCACAATTTATTGACCAGTTAACTGCTGGCAATGCATCTGAGGCAAAAGAAACATTGAACAATTTGCTTTCTGCAAGAGCGTTTGAATCGTTAGATGCTAAAAAAGTAGAGTTGGCAAAATCAATTTTTACTGGTAAAGAAGATTCAGTAGAAGTACAGGATACAGAAGAAGTTTAATGAAATCATTATTAGATTTTAAAACTATCGTTGAAGAAGAGAAGTCAGACTATTCAAAGTTTGACATGTTGGTTCGTGCCGGTCTTGCTAATAAGGCACAGATACAACGAATCCACAAAATTCTCGACAAAATGCAAGAAGAAAAACCTGTGTTTAATAACGCAGACAGAATGATTCTTCAAAACATGTTCAACAAAATGGTAGATTTGATTTCTAACAATAAACAAATTTTTACACAGGCAAGAAGAGCTGTTAAAGAAGATGTTGATATGATTCAAGCAGAGAGTTTGAATGAGGCAACTGACGCCAAAGATCCACCATACATACTATTGTTGAAAAGAAAAGCAATCAGAATCTATCCCGATGGTACTAAGGTTGCATTATATCATAATAAACAATTAGATAAATACTTCTCGGTGCCGTATGGTCCAGGTGTTGATGCAGCTATTCAGGCAGAAGAAACAGAATTAGAAGAAGCGGTTGATGCAATTGGTCAACTGCAAAAGATTAAAGATAGTCACAGTCATGGTACTGTAAATCATAAAGATGGTACGGCAAGTAAAATAGATGTACAAACTGCACATGCCATTTTGACAGTACATAAGAATTTGAATGATGATAATAAGAAAAAGTTTTCTGATATGGTCGCAAGGTCATCACATCATTTGAAAAAAGCAGCTGACTTTTCTTGGAAGCAAATGAAGTGAGATTTGTTGATTTAATTTTATCAAACAAATTGGATGAGGCAAAAGATATTCTTAGGTCTCGTTTGGATGAAATTGTCTCCAAAAGATTACAAGAAGCAAAACGATATGTTGCTGAAGACATGTTGGAAGAAGTAGAAGAACTTGATGAAGCGGGTAATCCTAATATCATCAAGATGGGCAGAATCAATAAGATTCGCCGTAGAATTAGAAGAAATGCCAAAGGCAGAATTGTTGTACAGAAGAATGTGCGAAAGTCTGGCATTAAAGGATATAGAATTTCAGGTAATACTGTAAAGAGAATACCTGCAACAGTAAGATTAAAAAAGGCTCGTTTGTTGAAACGGTCATGGAAGACAACTAGAAAAGCTAAATTGCGCCGAACTCTATTGAAAAGAAAAATGTCAATGAGAAGACGCTCATCATTAGGACTAAAATAAAATGGCATTTGAATATATAAACACACTTCGTTCCTCATCAATAGCTAGAATTATTGATACCGGCACAACCATTGCATTGGCTAATCTTTCAACTGGCGCCAACGAAACTGTTACTGCTGCGACCATTCGTAAAGTTGCATGGTCAACAAACGGCAGTATTCAGATTGTTCGTAATAGTGTAACAATTCTTACTTTGCATAATTCAGGCAGTATTGTATTTGATGATATGAACACTACTATTGCAAATAACAGCACCCAACCTATTGTTGTAGTGATTAACACAGGCGGTTTTGTGTTACTAGAAATGACAAAAGTAGCAACATACACAACTGAATTAACAGGAATGTAACATGAAACTTATTAGAGAAACCTTAGAGAATGTAAAATATCTTACCGAAGCTTCAGAGAACGGTAAGAAGAATTTGTACATTGAAGGCACATTCTTAGTCGGTGATAAGATTAACAAGAATAATCGTATGTACGAAATGAAAACTTTAAGAAATGAAGTTTCGAGATACAATGAAGAATATATTAAGACCAATCGAGCACTAGGTGAACTTGGTCATCCAGACACTCCATCCATTAACTTAGAAAGAGTGTCACACAAAATTGTTTCTCTTGTAGAAGACGGTAATACTTTCTACGGAAAAGCATTAATTCTTGAAACACCATATGGTCAAATTGTTAAGAACTTTATCGATAATGAAGTAAGTATCGGAGTCTCTTCTAGAGCTCTCGGTTCTGTTGTTACCACTAAAGAAGGTTACAACCTTGTACAAGATGATTTGAGACTTGCAACAGCGGCAGACATTGTGGCGGATCCTTCTGCTCCAGGTGCCTTTGTAAACGGCATCATGGAAAACAAAGAATGGATGTTTGTTGAAGGACACTTCGTTGAAGCAGACTTTGACAACGCAAAAAGACAAATACAGAGAGCATCTTCTAAACAAATAGAAGAAGTTGCACTCAAATTGTTTGAAAATTACCTCAGAAAACTTTAATTTTATAAATAAGAAATCATAAGGAGAATCCTAATGGCAACAAATAAACTAATGGAAGCCGCAGCAGACATTCTTGCAGGAAGCAAGAAATCAGCAACGGGCATGCCAAGCCAAAAAGCCGAAGCCGAAGTCGTTGACTTAGGCGGTCCAACTAATCAGAATTCCAAACCAATGGATGATTCTGCTAAGATTGATTCCGCAAAAGCAATCAAAGGCAAGGCAGTCGCACCAACAACAAAGCCATCAGATGCTTCATCTAAGATGGAAGATACAGAAGTCAAAGACGAAATCATTGCTGAAAAAATGCACGATGACGAAGCTGAAGACAAAGCAATGATGAAAAAAATGAAGATGAAAGAAAAGATGAAAGAGGATGTTGAAGCTCTCTTTGCTGATGATTCTACCATCTCAGAAGAATTCAAATCTAAAGTTTCTACAATTTTTGAAGCCCGTGTCGAAGACCGTGTATTACAAATTGAAGAAGAAACAGAAGCAAAATATGCTGGCATGCTTGAAGAAGCAGTCGAGTCTATTCGTGCTGACCTTACCGAAAAAGTAGATGACTACCTTTCATATGTTGTTGAACAATGGATGAAAGACAATGAAATCGCTATCGAATCTGGTCTCCGCTCAGAATTGACAGAAGACTTTATTGCTGGTATGCGTAACCTATTTGCAGAACACTATATTGATGTTCCTGCAGAAAAAGTCGACCTCGTTGACGAACTTGCTGGTAAAGTTGAAGAACTCGAAAGCAAACTCAATGAAGAAATCGAGCGTGCAGTAGACTTAAAGAAATCTTTAGTTGAGTCACGCAAAGTAGAAATGACCCGTGAAGTATGTGAAGGTCTTACCGACACTCAAGTTGAAAAAATCAAATCACTCGCAGAGAGTGTAGAATTCTCCACAGAGGACGAATACAAACAAAAACTTGAAACAATCCGTGAGAACTATTTCCCTTCTAATGCCAAAAAAGCAACAGAAGCACAACTGCACGAAGAGTTTGAAGAAGAAGAGGCAAAGAAAGTCATTAATGACCCATTCGTTGCTGCTGTATCTCAAGCCATTTCTAAAACAAAAATTTAATTAGTAAACCCCAAGGAGATAACACATGTATTTGTCCGAAAATCTACAGAAAAAATGGGAAGGTGTACTGGATCATCCAGACCTAGCCCCAATCAAAGACCCGTATCGTAAAGCTGTTACAGCAGTTATTCTTGAGAATCAAGCTCAAGAAATGATGAAAGCTAACGGCGGTTATTTGAACGAAGCAGTTCCAACCAATTCAGCATCTGCTGGTTTGGGTTCAGCTGGTGCAACAGGCTTCTCTTCTGGTGCTACTGCATCAGGTCCAGTTGCCGGTTTTGATCCAATCTTAATCAGTTTGGTTCGCCGTTCACTACCTAACTTAATCGCTTATGATGTATGCGGTGTGCAACCAATGACAGGTCCTACAGGACTTATCTTTGCAATGCGCTCTACTTACGCAACACCATTAGGTACAGAAGCTTTCTACAATGAAGCAAACACTGGTTTCGGTGGTCTCGGTACCGCTCAAACTGCGTTGACTGTTGGTGCATCTACTGCTAACACATTCGTTGCAAACGGTGCAGGCGTTGCCGGTATGTCTACTGCTTTTGCAGAAGCATTAGGTGATGGTTCTAACACTTTCCAAGAAATGGCATTCTCTATTGAGAAAGTTACTGTTACTGCAAAGACCCGTGCTTTGAAGGCAGAATACTCAATCGAACTTGCTCAAGACTTGAAAGCAGTTCATGGTTTAGATGCAGAAACAGAATTAGCAAACATCTTGTCTGCTGAAATTCTTGCTGAAATCAACCGTGAAGTTGTTCGTACAATCTACTCTGTTGCTAAGACTGGTGCTCAAGTAGGTACAACTACTGCCGGTACATTCGACTTAGACACAGATTCTAACGGTCGTTGGATGGTAGAAAAAGTTAAAGGTTTGGCATTCCAAATCGAAAGAGAAGCCAATACGATTGCTAAAACAACTCGTAGAGGTAAAGGTAACATCATCATCGTTTCTTCAGATGTTGCATCTGCATTTGCGATGGCTGGTTTGTTAGACTATAACTCTGCTTTACAATCACAAGTTAACTTAACAGTTGACGATACTGGCAATACATTTGCTGGTACAATGTTTGGTCGTATCAAAGTGTACATTGACCCATATGCAACTACAAACGCAACTTCCGAGTTCGCAGTTGTTGGTTACAAAGGTTCTAATGCATATGATGCTGGTATTTTCTACTGCCCATATGTTCCTTTGCAAATGGTTCGTGCAGTTGACACTGGTACATTCCAACCAAAGATTGGTTTCAAGACTCGCTACGGCATTGTTGCAAACCCATTCGCAGAAGGCACTTCAAAAGGCGCTGGCGCATTAACTGGTTTGTCTAACAACTACTACCGTGCGTTCAAGATTGCAAACATAATGTAATCCAAAAGTCACCGTTAAGAGTGACACTTTAAAGAGACCTCCCACAAAGAGGTCTCTTTTTTTTGGTGCATAAATACACATATGACAGCTACTAATAGAAACCCCAATAATCAAAACTTTCTACAACCGAATAAGTTTATTATTAACTTTGCTCGGGCGCCTAGTATACAATACTTCTGCCAGTCAGTAAGTGTTCCTGGTATTTCATTGTCTGAAGTTCCACAGAATACACCATTCGTTGATGTATATGTTCCAGGTGAGAAAGCAATTTATGACTTACTCAATATTACCTTTATTATTGATGAAGAGTTAAAAGGTTGGATGGAAATACACGATTGGATTCGTGCAATGACTTTCCCTAAAGAATTTTCTGAATATCAGAATCTTGGTAATCTTAGTAGACAAGCCTCTGCGGCCTTAGCGACAACAAGAAAACCGCAATACTCTGATGCGGCAATTACAATTCTATCATCCTCTAATACACCGTATTACAGGTACAAATTGTATGATTGTTTTCCTACATCATTATCTACCTACATCATGGGTGCAAATGATTCGCCTGATACAACAATGAGTGCAGATGCCACTTTTAGGTACAGTTACTACGATATAGAAAAATTATTTTAAAAGGCTTGACAAATATTCCCTTTTAGTGTATCCTCTTTTTAATAAAGGAGGAACTTTACCATGAAACAACTTGATGACTTACTTGAGATGTGGCGTGCCGATTCTGAAATAGACAGAACAGAACCAGGCAAAGAACTAATCAACATTCCAAAACTACACAGCAAATACTTGAATATACTTTCAAGGCATCGGCTGTTGTCTAAAGAATCTGAATTCAAGTATAACAAAATGAAACGCTTGAAATGGGAATACTATACAGGTAAATTGGATGATGACCAATTGAAACAGTATAATTGGGAACCATTTCCATATGTGTTGAAATCTGAACTCACTACATACTTAGATAGTGATGATGATATCAATAAACATCTTGCAAGCAAAATGATGCATGATGAAATTGTTGATGTGTGTCAGAGTATATTAAAAGAATTGAATTCACGGACATTTCAACTTCGTGATTTTATAGCATGGGAAAGATTCATACAAGGTGTCTGATTTAATTCTACATAAAAAGAATGAAGCATATATTCAATTTGAGTGTGATAGAGGTATTGCACAAGAGTTGTCGGATTACTTTACCTTTTTTGTTCCAGGTCATCAATTCACACCCGCATTTAAATCTAGAATTTGGGATGGTAAAATTAGGTTAGCAGACCTAAGAAGTTTCACCATCTATCACGGACTTGTTCCTTATATTGAAATCTTTTGTAAAGAAAGAGATTACACATTAGAGATTGATTCTGATGTATCAGTTACACAAAACTTTTCATTGGTTGAAGCTAAAGAATTTGTTGACACACTTAAATTGCCACATGAGATTAGAGACTATCAATTAAAGTCTTTCGTACAGGCAATAAGAAATAAAAGAATGTTGTTGTTATCACCAACGGCATCAGGCAAATCTCTTGTATTGTATTGTATCATTCGATACTTGCAAATAGAGAATGAAAGAGGTTTGTTAATTGTACCAACAACTTCATTAGTCGAACAGATGTATAAAGACTTTGAAGATTATGGTTATGATTCAGAACAATACTGTCATCGTCAATATTCTGGTAAAGATAAACATACAAATAAGTTTCTTACCATTACAACTTGGCAATCAATCTACAAAAACCCTGGCGAATACTTTGAACAATTTGATTTTGTTCTTGGTGATGAGGCACATCAATTTAAAGCAAAGTCTCTCACTACTATACTTTCAGGTTGTGTGAATGCTAAATATAGAATAGGTACAACAGGTACTTTAGATGGTACTCAAACACATAAACTTGTATTGGAAGGTTTGTTTGGTCCTGTTTACAAAGCAACATCTACATCCGACTTGATTGATAAAGGTCAACTCGCATCATTCAAAATTAAATGCCTTATACTTAAACATCCAGAGAGTGTGTGTAAGATGGCAAGGTCTTGGGACTATAATCAAGAACTAGAATACATAGTTATGAATACTGCAAGAAATAATTTTATTAGAAATCTTGCACTATCTCTTAATGGTAACACTCTTATATTATTTCAATTCGTGGAGAAACATGGCAAAAGTTTACATGCAAACATTAAAGAACATGCTAAGAATAGACATGTGTTTTTTGTATTTGGTGGCACAGATGTTGAGATTCGGGAATCAGTTAGGGCTATTACTGAGAAAGAAAGAGATGCTATCATTGTTGCTTCATATGGTACTTTCTCTACTGGCGTTAATATCCGCAACTTGCATAATATTATATTTGCCTCCCCAAGCAAGTCCAGAATTCGTAATCTTCAATCTATTGGTCGAGGATTAAGAATTGGAGAAAACAAAGATGAGGCAGTTCTATTCGATATCTCAGATGACTTTAGAATAGGCAAATATACCAATTACACCTTGAAACATTTTGTGGATCGTGTTAGAATATATGATGACGAAAAATTTAAATACAAATTCCATAATATCGAACTCAAAGATGAATAATCTATTTGAAGGTGTCCGCATAGTCCGTTTACAAAGCGGTGAGGACATTATTGCTGGCTACTCTGGCAATACAAACACTAATGTTGTTGTGTTGGATAATCCAATGCATCTTATCTTTAAGAGAACATCTCAAGGTACTGTTATGATGATGTTACCTTGGTTGCCTATTGAATTGATTAAAGATAACATTGCAACAGTTCTTTTAGGTGATATACTTACTATCGTTGAACCTAAGGAAGATTTAAAAGAATACTATCATAATGTTATCAATCACACACAAATGAAAATGTTGAAAGATGATACTCTTGTTAAGAATCTAAGGGATGCCTCAGATGAACATGATGAAGAAGAAGATGAGGATGAAGATCCTGAGGGTGACTTAACAAAGGAAGATGTTGTTGAGATTATTAATCGTAAGAAGACTAACAGGTTACATTGATGTGGAAGCTAATATATCATCTAACGGGGGACACCGCCATGTTAACAGTTGTCAAGTACGATGTCAAGCTAAATAAAAGGAAGAAATATGAGTGAGAAGAAACCAAAACATTATGTAAACAATGCCGACTTTTTAGATGCGTTGATTGTATATAAAGAGAAATGCGATGTTGCCAAAGAAGCAGGGAAAGAAGACCCACAAATTCCCAATTACATTGGGGAATGTTTCCTAAAGATTGCAGAACATCTATCAAGGAAACCTAACTTCATATCATACTCATTCAGAGATGAAATGATTGCCGATGGTATTGAAAACTGCCTTATGTATTTTAGAAACTTTGATCCACTTAAATCAAAGAATCCATTTGCATACTTTACCCAAATCATTTACTATGCTTTTCTCCGTAGAATTATGAAAGAGAAAAAACAACTGTATGTTAAGTATAAGGCAACAGAACAGTTTGGTTTGCTTGGTGAGAATGAAATGTTTGAAGACTCAGACGGCAACATGAAACAGTTCCAATTATACGATAACATTTCAGAGTTCATTCATACCTTTGAAGAAGCTAAGAAAAAGAAAAAAGAAGGCAAGACTAAGGGTGTTGAAAAGTTCTTGGAAGAATTGCCTGAACAACCCTTGACAAACCTATAAACTTGTGTTATCATTACATGGTGCAAATTATTTTTAGATTGTAGGTAAATGAAGATAGCTTTAGTGAACGATACGCATTTCGGTGCGAGAGGTGATAGTCAAGTATTCAATCAATACTTTTTCAAGTTTTGGGAAAACATATTCTTTCCTTATTTGAAAGAGCATAACATTACTACGCTTATCCATTTAGGTGATGTTGTTGATAGAAGAAAGTTTATTAATCATAATACGGCATCTGATTTTCAAAATCGATTTATGAAACGATTCTGGTCAGAAGGTATTGATACCCATATTATGATTGGTAATCACGACACCTATTATAAGAACACAAACAAAGTAAATGCAATTCATAATCTTTGTTCAACTTATGACGGTGTACACGAGCCGTTCATCTACACCGATCCAAAGATAGTTACATTTGATGGTGTTGATATTTTATTGATGCCTTGGATTTGTGAAGATAACTATGAACAGTCAATGGAGTTTTTAAAGACTGCACCTGTTGAAGTTGTATTTGGTCATTTTGAGATTGCAGGCTTTGAAATGGATCGAGGCAACATCTGTCACGAAGGATTAGATAGAAAACTATTTGATAGATTTGATATCGTATTGTCTGGTCACTTCCATCACAAATCAACAAATGGCAATATCACATATCTCGGCAATCAATATGAAATGACATGGGCAGATTATAATGATCCAAGAGGCTTTCATGTGTTTGATACTGAGACAAGAGAGATTGAATTCATTTTGAATCCATATAAGATGTTTCATAAAATCATGTATGATGATTCAAGTAATGATTTTGAGGCATGGAAAAACTATGACTATGCACCATTAAAAGATTGTTTTGTCAAAGTGGTTGTATTGAATAAGCAGAACCCATTTTTGTTTGATAGTGTATTAGATAACATCTACAAGGCAGGTGTTGCAGACTTATCAATCGTGGAAGACTTTACTGATACACTCATTGATGTTGACCAAGAAATTATTGACCAAGCTGAAGATACAATGACAATCTTATCTAAGTATATTGACAACCTAACATTAAATGTTGAGGGTGAAAAATTAAAAACTCTGATGCGTGAACTATATGTTGAGGCATTGAATACGGAAAAAACTGAATGATAGTATTTCGTTATGTGCGGTGGAAGAATCTTCTTTCCACTGGTAATTATTTTACTGAAATAAAATTAGACAACAATCAGAACACACTAGTTGTTGGTGAGAACGGTTCTGGCAAATCAACAATGCTTGATGCATTGTGTTTTGGTTTGTTTGGCAAAGCATTTCGTAACATCAACAAACCTAGTTTACTGAATTCAATCAATGGCAAAGATTGTGTTATTGAAATTGAGTTTGATACAAATAACAAATCATACAAAGTCGTTAGAGGTATTAAACCAAATGTGTTTGAAATCTATCAGAACGGTGAGTTGTTGAATCAAGATGCTGCTGCAAGAGACTATCAAGAAATCTTAGAGAAGACGATTCTCAAGTTAAACTACAAATCGTTTACACAGATTGTTATTCTTGGTTCGGCATCATTTGTTCCATTCATGCAGTTGTCAGCTTCTGACCGAAGAGCAATCATTGAAGACTTGCTAGACATTCAAATATTCTCCACAATGAATGGTATTCTTAGAGAGAAATTATCTGGTAATAAAGATTCAACTACATCTAAAAAATATGACATTGACTTGTCTCAACAGAAGTTTGAGTTACAAGAAAAATATATCAAAGAGTTAAAACAAAACAATGATGATAGGGTGACTGAATATGATAAAGAGGTACGAAGTAATCAGAGTGTTATACAGACCTTACATGATGAGACTGCAAACCTCATCACAGAAGTTGCTACACATCAAGCCTCTGTGGAAGAGAAAACTTCAGTTGAGAATAAACTCAAGACTATTACAAAACTTGAATCGCAAATTGAAAGCACAGTATCCAAATATAGAAAGGATATCAGTTTCTTTCAACATAATGACGATTGTCCAACCTGCAGGCAAACCATTGCCATCGGGTTTAAAGAGACGGAGATTGCCAACCTTTCGACCAAGGCGGCTGAGTGCGAACACGGCCTCTCTGAATTAGAGAAGAAGTTATTGGCAGAGCAGAATAAGCTTAATTCAATTAATGAAGTGCAAAAGAAAATTCAAGCACTACAGATTAAGATTGCAACAAACAATACTTCTATAAATGAGACAAACAAATATATCACCAAGTTACAGAAACAGATTGAAGAACTTAAGCAGTTGAAAGTAGTGTCAGAGAAAGAACAACAAGACTTAAAAGAATTAAAGGATTCTTTGTCTCAATTGCAAGAAGAGTTGAAAGTGCTAATACAAGATAAAACATATTATGAAGTCGCTTCTGGTTTGTTGAAAGATACGGGCATTAAGACCAAGATTATTAAACAGTATTTACCAATCATAAACAAGTTGGTCAATAAGTATTTAGCCTCCTTGGATTTCTTTGTTAATTTTAACCTTGATGAATCATTCAAAGAGACTATTAAATCTAGGCACAGAGATGAGTTTACTTATAACAATTTCTCTGAAGGTGAAAAACAACGAATTGACATGGCATTAATGTTAACTTGGCGTGCCGTTGCTAAGTTAAAGAACTCTTCTAATACCAATTTGTTGATACTTGATGAAGTGTTTGATTCAAGCCTAGATACTACTGGCACAGAAGAGTTGATGAAAATCCTACATATGCTAGATGGTGTTAATTTGTTTGTTATCTCACATAAGGGTGATATTCTACAAGACAAGTTTAGTAATGTAATCAAGTTTGCTAAAGAAAAGAATTTTTCAAGGATATTAAAATGAGAGAATTGAGTAAATATTTTGGTGACAATAATACAGAGGCAGGAGTATTTAAAGATGCAGACGGATACTTTACCACAGTAAAGAGTTCTTCTGGTGTATACTTTACAGCCAGATTTAATAGTGAAGAAGATGCAGAAATTTATGCAGAGGATTGGGTGAATAAAGATGAGTGAAGTTTTAACGATTGACACCACATCAGGTGTTGTAACAGAAGAGATACTCGAGCCGTTAAGATTGTTTGGTGAAAACCATCCAATGTTAAGTGTTGCAATTCCTGAATACAAAGAACCATTGCCAAATCCAACAATGAAAAATCTTGTTGCGAGATTGAAGATGACAATGAAACTCTATAACGGAGTTGGTCTATCTGCAAATCAATGTGGCATTATGCAAAGAGTTTTTGTTATTGGTACAGAACATTTTCAAATTGCTTGTATCAATCCAAAAGTAGTTGCACAATCGGAAGAGATGTCAAAAGACAATGAAGGTTGTTTATCTTTTCCTGCCATGTTTTTGAAAGTCGAGCGACCAACTTGGGCTGATGTTGAGTTCTATGATGAGACAGGTGCATTTAAACAAATCAGAATGGAAGGACTAACTGCAAGATGTTTTTTACATGAATTAGACCACATGAATGGTGTTAAGTTTATTGACCATGCAGGTCCTTTGGCGATTCAAATGGCAAGACAGAGACAAGGTAAGTTGGTAAAACAACTTGTTCGTATTAATAAAAATGCCAAAAAGATGGGTAACAAGAAATGAACATTGCCACTATTGATGACTTATCTGTGATAGAATCTATATTCGCACCGTATAGAAAGGCTTACTTTCCTCACATACGGCAAGATTACCTTAAACGAAAGATTGAGGCAAACAATGTTATTCTACAAGATGGTGTTGTGATTGTGTTTGGTGTCTATAAGAGAAAGCAAAAGATAGGCAAAGTAGAAGCGCAAAAAGGTGATGCACACATTGGACAAATTGTTACTATCGAACAAGGTTCAGGTAACGCAACAAAAGTATTGAAAGAGTTTTTCTCAATGCATAAAGTTGTTTGGTTAACTGTCCGTGCAGAAAATCCTAGAGCAAGAAGCTTCTATGAGAAGAATGGCATGGTTAATGTGAGTGATACAAGTTGGGCAGGCGGTAGTATTCCTGGTGTTGTTTATAAATTTGAAAACGGAAAATAATGAAATACTTTTACGAAAAGAATAGAGAGTTACTAGAATCAGAACCAAACAAAAAGTTTGAAGAGATTCTTGCCATGAACAAAGAAGAATTCCGTGAATGGGCTATTCAACTTCGTAAAACAGTTGTGTCTCTATGGGATGAAAAAGGTCAACCACCAAGAGTTGGATATGATGAACAAGAAATCATTGACCAGTTTAATGAGATGACTTCTTTTCCTGTACACAAGTTTCTTGTCAAAGATGAACTCACAGGTGAAGAAGATGTTATTCGCAATACAAGTGTAGTTGGCAATGCTGTCAATCAATGGTTCCCAACCATGATGAAAACTCGCATCAACTATACTGCTGATGTGAATAGTGGTAAATCAATCTATGATTACTTTGCCAAAGATGAGTTGTTAGACACATTCATTACATATGCATCACGGCATTTCAAAAGAGATTCTTTCTATCACTATTCAACACCGATTAAATTGAATCAAGTGATTGAAATTGGTTCATTAAACTTCCGTGCAACATCAACTAGTGAATTCTTACAATGGTTTGAAACTAAGGCAAGAGCATACGGCACACATGACTATTGGTTAGAACCTAATGCTGGTGATAAAGAGTATACTGGTTACAATGAAGATTTGAAAGACCAGACTTATCTTCGCATCACTAAAGATGAATTGTTGCAACTACACGCAAGTAATCCTGGATTCATTCCAACTAATTGCACAACGAATGTTGACCACAAAGATGCACAACTATTCCGTATTCGAATCTATGAAAAAGGACAGAAGTTATTTCCTGTTGGTCTGAAGGCATTCCGCATTTCATTCTGTCAGTATGCAGTTAACTTTCCACCTTTGACTGCAAAGTATCTGTATGAAAGATATACAGACCATATCAAAACACAAGAACAAATTAATCTATATGACCCATCATCAGGTTGGGGTGGTAGATTGTTGGGCGCCCTATCTGTTGATGATGAACGAAACATTCATTATATCGGTACTGATCCAAATACAGACCATTCTACAACTCCTGGTCGTACAAAGTACCATGAGTTTGCCGACTTCTTTAATACAAAGACATATCGTGCAACTGGTCTGTTTCCAAAGACACACACATACGAAATCTTTCAACATGGTTCAGAAGAGATTCATAATGACCCCAAGTTTCAGAAGTACAAGGGTAAGTTAGATATGATTTTCACATCACCACCATACTTTGCAAAAGAAGCTTACTCTGAAGACCCTGAGCAATCATATAAGAAGTTTTCACAGTATGATGCATGGCGAGAGGGTTTTCTTCGCAAGACATTAGAGACTTGTGTAGAGTATTTGAATAATGACAGATATCTTTTATGGAACATTGCTGATGCCGTGTTCGGTGGTGAGATGTTGCCATTAGAACAAGATTCGATTGACATACTTACCTCTAAAGGAATGATATATAAGGGTAAGATAAAGATGGCACTTGCACAGATGCCTGGAGGGAATCGAATTGATACTGAAACAGGCTTACCCAAAGCTAAGAACTTCTGCAAAATCAACGATAAAATGTGGCTCAAGTACGAACCTATATTCGTATTCTATAAACCATAATTGCCTCTTTTCCAGTCTGGTTGTGATACAATACAACCATGACTGAGAAACCCCCTATTTCTCCCTTACAAATCAACAGGTTAGAGTGTTGCTTCCACGCAACACGGCAGCTTGACAGCTTCGATATACTATGTTACAATGGTAGTATCAAAAGTGAAAGATTAACTATATTATGACATTTACTGTTCAGCAAAAGTCTCAACTTGCCAAATTGATGGCAACTGAGAACCTCTCCATACAACACCAAAAGATTCGAACTGCCAAGTTTGACCCAAAAAATCGTGTGCTGTATCTTCCAATTTGGCAAAATATGTCTGGAGTGATGTATGACCTGCTTGGTGGGCATGAGGTCGGCCATGCACTTTATACTCCTGCGGAAGGATGGCATGATGCCGTTGCTGACAAAACCAAGGGTAAGAACTACAAGTCATTTTTGAATGTTGTAGAAGATGCTCGAATTGAGAAAAAAGTCCAGAGAAAATATCCTGGATTAAGACTATCATTCCGTGATGCCTATGCCGAATTGAATAAACAAGATTTCTTTGGTTTGAAAAATCGAGAGATTAATACAATGGCATTTATTGAGAGATTGAACATTTATACCAAATCTCAGTATACTGCCAAAATCAGTTTCTCTCCAGAAGAATTGAATTTTGTAAATAGAATCCAAGCTCTTGAATCTTGGGATGATGTTATCAATTTCACCGATGAAATTTATGCCTATTCCAAGCAAGAACAATTCGATATGCAATTGTATGACTTTGATGATATTGCTAATCTTGATGATGGCTATGATGGTGACGGTGATGGCGACCTAGATGAATATGAAGAGTCGGATGAATATGAAGATGAAACATCCGAGGGTAAACCTAATTCAGAATCAAAAGAAAAATCTGAAGAACAATCCGAAAAAGAAACCAATCAAAAGGGTAATGAACCTGATGAAGGTGAAAATGAAGGTGATAGTGATTCCGATGATTCTGACAAAACAGTTAACCGTGATAAAGAATCAGCACCTTCAAGTGTAGACCAGTTTGACCCAAGTTGCCAAACTGATGAAAACTTCCGCAACAATGAATCTATGTTGCTTGATGAAAAGTGTAAAGAGTATTTGTATGTTACTTTACCAAAAGCTAACTATAGTAATATCATTACTCCTGCTAAAAGAGTGCAACAATTACTAAGTGAATATTACAATCAACGAATCATTGATGGTGGTTTGACAGAAGAAAGAGTTAAAGAGTATGTTAACGAATTCAAATCCAAGAATGAACGATATGTTTCATTGCTTGCAAAAGAATTCGAAATGCGTAAGGCTGCCAAGTCTTTCAGTAAATCAAAAATTGCTGATACTGGTGATATTGATATTAACAAACTATCGTCATATAAGTTTGATGATAACATCTTTCGCAAAGTGATGCTTGTGCCGAAGGGCAAATCACACGGATTGATTTTGTTGCTTGACCGCTCTGGTTCTATGTCTGACAATATGGCAGGTTCTATTGAACAGATTTTAATTCTGTCCATGTTCTGCCGTAAAGTGAACATTCCATTTATCGTATATGGTTTCGGTGATTGCACCACTTCCAATATGATTGATAGTGGTTTGTCGCATGACGAATATTACAAAAAATCAAAAGAAGCATTTAATGTTAAAGTGAATGACTTGTATTTGAGAGATGTTTTCTTGCGTGAATACCTTAACTCAAAAATGAGTAATGCTGAATATTCAAAGGCACTCCGTAATATGATTTTGTTGAAGAAATCTTATGAAGTGAGAAACGGCCGTTATTATGCAAACTATATCGGTCAACCAGAATCAGAGAATTTATCCAATACTCCTATGATTCAGGCAATTGTTGCTCTTGCTGGTGTTATGAAAGCATTCCGTAAACAAAATAACCTAGATATGAGTAGTCTGGTGATTGTACATGACGGTGATGCCGATAATTGTTCCGCATACAAAACCATGGATACTAGAAGAAATTATCTTACCAATGTTGAAGAAGAAGTTGAAGTCGGCAGAGGTTTCAATTATCGCTCAGTCAATGTTGTGCTAACTGATAAACAACACAAGTATCAGAGAATGTTGGTTGATAAACCAGATTCTACACATTCAGATGTTTTGACAAATGCTGTGTTAGATTGGTTCCGTGAAACAACAGAGTCAAAAATCTTTGGTTTCTTCTTGTTATCTGGTTATCGTAGTTCTGTAAAAAATGCAATTCACAATCGTTATGTTTTCCCTGACGGTACTGATTTGAATCAAATGCAGAGAACCAATTTTTCACAAAAAGTAATTGAACAAACACGATTAGTGAAACAATTCAAAAGTGAAAAATTCCTTATTTCTCATCGTCCTGGTTACAATGCCTTTTACCTTGTATCGGGCGGTAGTGACTTAGTTACTGAGACTGAGGAAATTGAAGTTGAAGGTAAAGTTACCGCCAACAAATTGAAAAACGCCTTTATGAAATTTAATAAAAAGAAAGCAATCAACCGAGTGCTAGTCTCAAAATTCATACAAGGCATTGCTGCCTAACTGTTGCCTAAAAACAACAGTAGGGCTTGACACCTAGAAATAGGTGTGTTATAATGGTATTATTGAAATTGAAGGAGTATTTTATATTATGAGTAATCGTACCGAAGTCCGTGAACAGTTTATCAAAAACCTTATTGGTTTGGGTAAAACTACTGTAACAAAATCCGAAATTAAAGAAGTCTGTAAATCTGTTGGCATTTCAAGTGCTCAATGGTTTACTAGAGAACCAAGCAATAAAGTTGGTCGTGGTCTTTACAAAGTGCCTACATCAGGTCAAGTAAACACAATTGCACCTGCTACAATTAATTTACAAGCACAAGTTATACCAATGATTAAACCTGTAGAAAAATCCGATAATCGTATTCTTAATGTAGTTACTGACCTTGAAATGTCGGATATGATTCCTAAATCATATAAAAATTATGTGCCATTTGGCAACTTTGATGATGTAATTTCCATTGTACAATCAATGCGATTCTTTCCTGTTTTCATTACTGGTCATTCTGGTAATGGTAAAACAATGTCAATCGAACAGGCATGTGCTAAGGCAAAACGCAAATTCGTTTGTATTTCCATGACACCTGAAACCGATGAAAGTGATTTACTCGGCAACTATGTTCTGATTAATGGTAATATGGAATGGCGTGACGGTCCGGTGACTATCGCTGCTCGTCAAGGTGCCGTGCTTTGTATTGATGAGATTGATTATGGTGCTCAGAATCTTTCCTCATTACAACGGGTGCTTGAAGGCAAACCATTTATGCTGAAAAAGAAAGGTGAATTGATTACACCTGCGGCTGGTTTCACCGTATTCGCTACTGCAAATACTAAAGGTAAAGGTTCTGACGATGGTCGTTACATGTTTACCAATGTATTGAATGAGGCTTTCCTTGAGAGATTCCGTACAACAATGGAACAAGAATTTCCACCTGTTCGTACCGAACGCAAGATTATCGAAAAAGAATTGGCATCAGTCAATCGTGCTGATGATGATTTTGCCGAGAAACTTGTTACTTGGGCTGATGTGATTCGTAAAACATTCGCTGACGGTGGTTGTGATGAAGTGATTTCAACCCGCCGTTTAGTGCATATCGTTGAAACATTTGGTATCTTTGGTGATAAGATGAAGGCAATTGGTCTTTGTTTGAACCGTTTTGATGATGACACTAAGGCATCATTCCTTGACCTGTACACAAAAGTTGATGCAGGCGCTTCTGTTGAACAGTTGCTTGCACCAGAACCTGAATCACAACCTGAAGTTACCTCAGATAACGGTGAAGAAGAAGTTCCATTCTAATTAAATTACCTTTCGGTACTTTGACCCGGCAAATGTCGGGTCTTTTTTTACTTGTACCTAATAAACGCTTGACTCCGTTAGTGAGTTAGTGTATACTTATAACATATTTGAGAGTTATCTGAATCGCCTCTCAAATGCCTTTCAATTGCGATTCGTTTTTATCATGGAGATATTATGTCTACAAAATCTAAAGTCCTTGCCTATCTTTCTAAAGAAGGTTCTTACAACACTTTGACTGCAAACAAAATGCAATCAGTATTCGGTGTTGCAAATCCATCCGCAACCATCAATGAGTTGCGTAATGAAGGTAATGCAATTTACCTGAACACCCGCATCAATGCGAATGGTGACAAAGTTGCTTTCTATCGCTTGGGTACACCAACTAAGCGTATGGTTGCTGCAGGCATCGCTGCAATTCGTTCCACTGGTGAGCGTGCATTTGCCTAATTTTTCTTAGGAAAAATGCAAAAGGGGAGATATATATTAGTATCTCTCCTTTTTTTTATTATAGAATGGGCATATCATGGAAATACAAGTTAACATTGAAGAACTAAAAAAGAAAAGACTGTTTGTTGCCACACCGATGTATGGTGGAATGAATCATGGTTTATACATGAAATCATGCCTAGACTTACAAGCAACAATGGGAAAATATGGAGTTGAAACCAAATTTTCTTTTCTTTTCAATGAATCATTGATTACAAGAGCTCGCAACTACCTTGTTGATGAGTTCCTTCGCACAGACTACACACACTTATTGTTTATTGACTCCGACATTCACTTTAACCCACAAGATGTTTTAGCACTTCTTGCTTTGGATAAAGATGTTATTGGTGGTCCGTATCCTAAAAAATCTATGAATTGGGGTAACATTGCACAAGCTGCAAGAACACATCCTGATTTGAATCCTAAAGAACTTGAAAATCTTGTTGGTGAATATGTTTTCAATGTTGTAAAAGGAACACAACAATTCCAAGTTACTGAACCTCTTGAGGTTATGGAAATTGGTACTGGTTACATGTTGGTTAATCGAACAGTCTTTGATAAAATGGCAATTCAATATCCAACTATCAAGTACAAACCAGACCATGTCGGCCAAGCTAACTTTGATGGTTCAAGGTATATTCATGCATACTTTGATACAGTAATCGACACCAAAGAATCAATCGTTGGTGGTGGTTCGGATCGTTACTTGTCAGAAGATTATATGTTCTGTCAAATGTGGCGCAAAATGGGCGGGCAAATTTATTTGTGTCCATGGATGAAAACACAACATATCGGTACTTACGCTTTCACGGGTAACATGCCTGCTGTTGCACAGTACACAGGCAAACTATAGGAGTTTTTTTATATTATGATGATGAATAAAAACATTGTGAAACACGGTTCATTTACTGAAGACGATTTACAAACTGCAAAATTTTTATTGAATACAGATGGTTCTCCAGAGTTTTATATACCACATGATGGAACACTACAATCTTTACCTAAAGGTATTGAGTTTGTTTCCACCATGTTGGTGGAGGAATCTACTATTATTAGGAGTGGTGCTGGTAGTAGACAACCTATTAGAAAATCTGGCCGCAATCACAAGAAAGCTGAACTTGCACATAGTATTTCTTTAGGTTGGAAATTAAACTTACGACCAATTTCAGTAATTTATATAAACGGACAACTAATTGAGCTGAATGGTCGAACAAGATTAATGATTCTATTCGATGAATACAGATACAAAAATGCACTTGTTGATGTGTATAAGTTTGTTGGTGAATATGAAACCAATTCTTCTTTACAAGAAGATGCAATTGAAAATTTTGGATTAAATGCCAACGAAGATGTTGCTCCAGCTGGTTACAATCTAAAAGAAGATTGGGTACAAATTGGTATAAACAAAATTGCTCGTGGTACATTGAATTCTGATTATGATGCGATTGAATCTTGGTTGCAAAATAATGCTAGAAGTTTTACTAAATCTAAAATCACTACGATGGCATCTACTATTCATCAACAGATGGGTAATACAAATGCTGGATTACAATTAATTGCTTGGAGTGATACTCAAGGTGAAAATTGGTTAAACTTGAATGGTTACTATAACACTAAAGATATTTTATATCATGTAGTTTCATCAGATTTTCCATCAAAAGCTATTTTTAGTTCCGCTGACTTGGCACAAAAAAATCCAGGCAAAGAAATTCGTGTCGTTATACACACAGGAAGATTAGAAGGAAAAGATGCAGGTAAAGCTTTTGTTAAAAAAGTTTTAGGGTTTCAAGATGAGTGGTATTTAAAACTATCACAAACAAGTTTTGGTTTCTTTAGTGGTAAATCTCCTACAGATTCTCCAATTAAACTTTTTGGTTCTTTGCCAGCTAATGTATTTAATTTGTGTGAAGATGATGGTACATTAATTGTTTTTGGCCAAAATGACCAACCAATTGTTGATTTTGAAAAGAATCGTGATGCAGCTAATTTAGAATCATTTTTTGAGGTATAAAATGGCGATTGATGACGATGTTATAAAAGCATCACAAACTGCAACAACTGGTGGCCGCAAGTTTGATGGTGGTAAACTACAATATGGTTTACTGCCACCACTTGCACTAAAAGCTACAGTTGAAATTTTGACCTTTGGTGCAGAGAAGTATGAACCGGATAACTGGAAACATGTTCCAGATTCCAAACGGAGATACTTTGATGCAATGCAAAGGCATTTATGGGCATGGAAAGAGGGCGAGCAAAATGATCCTGAATCAGGAAAAAATCACCTTGCTCATGCTCTTTGTTGCCTCATGTTTCTATACGAACATGATATAATGTACTCTGTTGGTGACAATTCTTAATTATGAAAGGTATTATATGAAATTATCAAACGACACACTATCGGTGTTAAAGAACTTTGGTGCTATTAATCAAGGCATCATGTTTAAGAAAGGCAAGAAACTCAAAACAGTTTCTTCACATAAAAATATTCTCGCTGAGGTAGATATCAAAGAAGATATTCCAGCAGACTTCGGTGTATATGACTTGAACAATTTCTTGTCGGTTGTATCACTACACAAAGATGATCCAACATTTGAGTTCGATGAGAAACATGTTGTTATCGTTGGTAACAAAGGTCGCAGTAAGATTAAATATCGCTTCTGTGAACCTACAATGATTGTTGTTCCGCCTGAGAAACAACTGACAATGCCTGATGCAGAGATTAACTTCACTCTTTCTGCTGAAGACTATGATTGGGTTATGCGAGCTGCATCTGTTCTATCTTCACCACAGGTTGCTATTGAATCTGATGGTAAGAAAATCAATATCGTAACTATCGATTTGGCAAATGACTCCGCACACACCGATGCACTTTCTATTGGCGATGGTGATGGCAGTAAGTATCGCATGGTATTCAAAACAGAAAATATCAGTAAGATTCTCGCTGGTGGTTATGATGTTTCTATCTCTTCAAAGGGCATATCAAACTTCAAACACAAAACACAACCACTTCAGTATTGGATTACAACTGAACAAGGTTCTAAGTTTGAGAAGGCGGCTTAATTATGAAATACTCTGACGCATTTCCTGATGATGAAGAACAACCACTTGTTCAAATTGAGCAAAAACAACCAGTCTTTCCTAAATTAACAAAGCAAGAATACATTGCTGTGTTAGAAACAGAAAAAGAAACTCTATTGCGATATTATTACAAACCGCATGAAGAAGGTACTGGTCATTTTAATACTGCTGCAACGGTTTTAGAACACCGTATTAATGAGCTCAAAGCTCAACTTTGATTTTTAAATTTATATTATGAGGTATTGTGATGGAACATTTATTATGGACAGAGAAGTATCGTCCTAAAACGGTAGAAGAGTGCATACTGCCTGAGAGGTTGAAACAACCATTTCAGGAGTATGTCAATCAAAAACAAATCCCCAATCTCTTACTGAGTGGCGGTGCAGGCGTTGGTAAAACAACTATTGCAAAGGCTATGTGTAATGAGATTGGTTGCGATTTTCTAGTAATCAATGGTTCAGACGAATCTGGTATTGATACATTCCGTGTCAAAATCAAAAACTATGCTTCGTCAATGTCACTAACTGGTGGTCGCAAGGTCATCATTATTGATGAAGCAGATTATCTAAATCCTAATTCAACACAACCTGCTTTGCGTAATGCGATTGAAGAGTTCGCAGGCAACTGTTCGTTCATCTTTACTTGTAATTACAAAACTCGTATCATTGAACCATTGCATAGTCGTTGTGCAGTTATCGATTTCAATCTGAAGAACGGTGAGAAGGCCAAGATGGCATCTGCTTTCTTTAAGAGAGTTCAGATGATTTTGCAGAGTGAAAAAGTTGAGTTTGTTGATTCAGTTATTGCAGAATTAATTAAGAAACACTTTCCAGACAATCGCCGTATTCTAAATGAATTGCAACGATACTCACAGTTTGGTAAGATTGATACTGGTGTTCTTGCACAGATTGGTAATGTTCAACTTACTGAGATTACTAAGCACATCAAAGACAAAGACTTCGGTGCAATTCGTAAATGGGTTGGTGGTACAGATATTGATGCGAATGTTTTGTTCCGTCAGTTGTATGATGCATTGTATGATGTGATGAAACCACAATCTATTCCACAAGCAGTTATTATTATTGCAGACTATCAATACAAACAGGCATTTGTTGCTGACCAAGAAATCAATATGGTCGCATGTCTAACCGAGCTCATGGCAACATGTGAGTTTGTATGATAGATTTATTTCGACCAACCTTTCAATGGATTAAAGATGACTGGACTTCAAATCGTTTTCGTTTCATTCTCGAGCTCCTTGCTTGGGCTATTAGCATTTTTTGCTCTCTTACAATGGCAATCACAGTACCCAATCCTCCGTTACTTGCTCTTTATCCTGTGTGGATTGCTGGTTGTGCAATCTATGCTTGGTGCGCTTATACTAGGAAATCTTTTGGCATGCTCGCTAACTACATCTTGCTCACTACAATAGACACTATCGGTCTATTGAGGATGGTGTTATGAGCAATCCATTCGACTATCTAAACGCAATTCTTCAAAACAAGAAACAGTTAATTGTTGATGAGTTAACAGAAAAAGACTATTCACCATTTATGGTCAATAGAGGTCTTTCTTATCACAAAGACTGTATCATGTATGCAAATGAAATGAACAGAAGCCACTTCTTAGACAAAAAGTTACAAAATGACTTTTTACTAAATACCGTGCGGTCACAAAAACGGCCGTTTACGAAGTGGGTAAAGTCTGCAAAAAGTGAAGATTTATCATGTATAAAACAAGTCTTTGGCTTTTCTGATTCGAAAGCATCAGAAGCTGCACGCCTACTCAGTAAAGAACAAATCCAACAACTAAAAGAACAAACCGATATCGGTGGATTGAAGAGGTAATAAAATGGTAGACTTGAATAAGTTCGTTGAGGTAACACTCAATGAACAAGATGACTTTTTAAAAGTTAGGGAGACTCTCACCCGAATTGGTGTATCTTCTCGCAAAGAGAAAGTTCTTTACCAATCATGCCACATTCTACACAAACAAGGCCAATATTACATTGTCCACTTTAAAGAATTATTTGCGTTAGATGGAAAACCATCAAACATTTCAGAGAACGATATTCAGCGAAGAAATGCAATTGCAAACTTGTTAGAAGAATGGGGTCTAGTAAAGATTATTAACCGCAAATTGTTAGAAGACAATATTGCACCGTTACATCAGATTAAGATAATCTCCTTCAAAGAGAAAGATGATTGGGAATTAATTGCTAAATATAACATTGGCAAGAAACTACACGAACATTAAAATGAGATTAAATTATGAAACTTGTGAAATTGAAAAACCGCTACAATGGAGAGATTGTCTATTGTAAAGATATTAATGATGTGAGTGTTGAAGGCAATTACACTTTCATCAAAGTATATAAAGAAGAATTACCTGGTAGAATTTACTTGGTCAACAAAGACGCTTATGTTTTGGTGACTAAATAATATTGTGATGCCTTAGGGGTCACATTTAATTAACTCGCTTAATAGGAGAAAACTATGACATTAGGACACATTTCATTTGGTCCATTGCACCACTCTACACTCGGCTTTGACCGATTCTTTGATGATGTTGAAAAACTTATGAATGTAGATGTGCAGAAAACTGTATCAAACTTTCCACCACACAACATCGTAAAACTGGACGATACTCATTACATCGTAGAACTTGCCGTTGCAGGATTTTCTAAAGATGAAATTGAAATCTCAGTTGAAGATGGTAAACTAACCGTCAAGGGTGAAAAGGAAGATAAAGAAAGCAAAGTGCAATATCTACACAAAGGTATCGGCACAAGGTCTTTCACAAAGACACTCACCATTGCAGATACAATCGAAGTAAAAGGTGCTGAGTTCAAGGATGGTATTCTAAGTATTGGCTTAGAGAATATTATTCCTGAACATAAGAAACCTCGCAAGATTGAAATTGGTGAAGGTTTGAAGTCATTCAAACCACAACTGCTTCAAGAAGCAGTCTAAACGGTAGGGGTCGCAATGACCCCTATTATTGCCACACCTCTATAGAATTATTTGATATAATATGATTATGAAACCTGATAAAAACTTTAAACTCCCCAAGCAAGTAAAACGAACAATGGCAACTTTTGTTAATGCCGTTGAACGAAATGAATACAAGAATCTTATGATTCAAGCACATCTACATTCCAGAAAATTGGAAAGACAGTCTGATAAAAAAGACAAGTCTAAACCGAATGTTGCCGAGTAAATTCGCTAATGCTCATATGAAGGCATCTGAGGTTTATTCTCAGTTGTCTTCTGCAAAGCGATTAAAAGTTGGATGTGTTGTTGTAAAAGACAACACCATCATCGGTATTGGCTACAATGGAATGCCTAGTGGTTGGACTAATGATTGTGAAAACAAAGTTTTTGCAAATGCATGGAGTGTTGACAACGAAGTTTGGGAATACCAAGAAGAGGATAGTGGGCATCCTTACAATCTAAAAACTAAGCCAGAAGTTCTTCATGCTGAAACTAATGCACTCGCCAAGATTGCAAGGTCAACCAATTCAAGTGATGGTGCAAGTATGTTTATCACACATGCACCTTGTTTAGATTGTGCAAAGTTAGTTTATCAATCTGGTATTAAGTCTGTATATTATCGTAACAGTTATAAGAATACAGATGGTATAGATTTCTTAAATAAATGTAATGTTGAAGTGACAATGATATGATATACACAGCTAAAGTGACAGAAATTTGTGAGAATGGTGATGCGATTGTTGAATTGCCTGATGAGTTGGTTAAAGAACTTAATTGGCAAATCGGTGACACGCTTGACTATCAGATGAAAGATGGAGCTGTTTTTATAAAGAACCTTAGTAAGGAAAAAAGAGATGCTAGTGCTACCTGATAATATGATAGGTAAACCTGTAGGTTTTACCTGTTCAACTTTTGATTTACTTCATGCTGGGCATATTCTAATGCTTGCTGAGTGTAAAAATATCTGTGACTATTTGATTGTTGGTGTTCAAAGTGACCCAACAATTGATAGACCAGAAACTAAAAACAAACCTGTTCAATCTGTTGTTGAGAGGTATGTTCAATTGTCTGCTGTTAAGTTTATTGACCAGATTATTGTTTATGACACAGAGAAAGACCTTGAAGACTTGTTGATGTTTCTTCCAATTGGTGTTCGCATCATTGGTGAAGAATACAAAGACAAAGAATTTACAGGTAAACAAATCTGTGAAGAGCGTGGTATCAAAATTTGGTTTAACTCTCGTAATCATAGATTCAGTTCTTCTGAATTGAGAACTAGAACCTATCAGTCTGAATTGAAAAAGAAAGGCTAATCATGTCTAACATGGCACTTGATGTTAAAGTTTTTATTGATGCATGTGACCAAAAACCATCACCAGATAATGTTCATTTATATCGAAGTTTAATTGCTGAAGAGTATGAAGAATTTTGTCAAGCATTAATTATGAGAGATGATGTTGAGCAACTTGATGCTTGCATGGATATGATTTGGGTAATTCTTGGTTACTGTTACATGAAAAACTTTCAAGTATATGGTGCATGGGAAGAAGTTGCCAGATCCAATTTATCAAAGATTGATAAAGTAACAGGCAAGGTAATCAAAAGAGAAGACGGTAAGGTAATGAAACCTGAGGGATGGAAACCACCTGACTTAGGCAGTTATGCTAACAAAAAGCTTGCACTCTAACATAATCTATGTTATAATGTAAAAGTAAGTTAATTTAAATAAAGAGGTATAGTAATGAACATTCGTGAATTGGCAAAAAAACTCGCAGTAGAATACAAGTTGCCTAGAGCAGATAGGTATGATTTGTATTTGCGGGACTTTGACAACATGGTTGAGGTTCTTGGATGGGTGCAAGATCCATCCGCAGACATGAACGACTATCGTGGAAGGGAAATGCTTTTCCCTAAACGATGGGTAACTATTGGCGTATTGCCTGCTAGGACACCTGTCAATGTATAGAGTGTGTTACTATATGAACGGCACATCAGCTGTATCATTCAAAGAGTTTGATACACTTGCTGAGGCTGTAGATTTTTCAAATAAACAACCCATTAATTCAGTATTGGAAATTAAATTATATGACAACGAAGCTCGTAACCTTCAAAACGAATCATACGATTCTCGCAGGAGTGGACTGCACAAGTGATAATGAAGTTATCATTACCAAACCAGTTCAAGTAGTAGTACAACCAACTAAAGATGGTCCGATGATGGGCTTTGCCCCATTCTTAGATTTTGCAGAAGAGTTTACTACAGGCATTAAATTTTCGATGGACAATGTATTGTGTATTACTACACCAAGCAAAGACCTTGAAAATCAATACAGTAAAATGTTTGGTAGCGGCATCGAAATTGCCTCTGCTATTCCAAAAATCTGATATAATATATGAATGAGTAAATACTACACAAATGTTGCCTGTATTGGCAACAACATATTATATCGTGGTGTTAAAGAAGGCAGGCGTGTAAAGTTAAAAGTAGCTTACACGCCTACTTTGTTTTTGCCAAGTAAAAAAGAAACCACCTTCAAAACACTTGATGGCGAATTTCTTGAGCCGATGAAATTTGAATCCGTCAGAGAAGCAAAAGACTTCATTAAAAGATATGATGAAGTAACTAACTTTAAAATCTTTGGCAATTCTTCTTATCAATATGCCTTCATTGCAGATGAACAAAAAGGCATGGTCGATTGGAAGATGGAAGACTTGTCTGTTGCGATACTTGATATCGAAGTCGGTTCAGAGAATGGATTTCCTGATCCATATCTCGCAAATGAACCAATCACAGCAATTGCCATTAAGTATCTCAATGGTCAAACAGTTGTGTTTGCTTGTGGTGATTATGATAAGACGCTTGACAAGGTGAATGATACTACCGGTATAACCTATGTTAAGTGTGATGATGAATACAATCTTTGCAAGAAGTTCCTAAGATTTTGGGAAGAGAATTGTCCTGATGCAATATCAGGCTGGAATATTAAGTTCTTTGATATTCCGTATATCGTAAATCGCTTCAATAAAGTTCTCGGTGAAGATGAAACAAAGAAACTATCACCATGGGGTTACATCAACAGTCGCAAAACTGTAATGAACAACCGTGAGTTGGTTGCATATGATTTTGTCGGTGTCTCTACACTAGATTACATTGAGTTATACAGATGGTATGCGCCAGGTGGTAAATCACAAGAATCATATTCACTAAACAATATTTGTAATGTTGAACTCGGTGAGAGTAAAATCTCTTATGAAGAGTTTGATAACCTTCATGCATTGTATCGATTGAATCATCAAAAGTTTATTGAATACAACATTAAAGATGTGGAGTTGGTTCTTAAACTTGAACAGAAATTAAAACTGATTGAGTTGGGTCTTACTCTTGCGTATGATACTAAAACAAACTATGAAGATATCTTTGCACAAACAAGAATGTGGGATTCTCTAATCAACAATTATTTGTTTGAGAGAAACATTATTGTTCCACCAAAGAGTAACAATAGTAAATCATCTGCATTTGAAGGTGCATATGTTAAAGAAGTACAAGTTGGCAAACACGATTGGGTTGCTTCATTTGACTTGAACAGTTTGTATCCACACTTGATGATGCAGTATAATATTTCACCAGAAACTCTGATTGAAGTTAATGATTACACCAAAGAAATGCGAGATGTTATTTCTAATGGCGTTTCTGTTGATAAGATGATTGAGCAGAAAGTTGATACATCAAAACTATCTGGTGTTACAATCACACCGAACGGCCAATTCTTTCGTACTGACAAACAAGGCTTCTTGCCTAAGATGTTGGAAGAAATGTATATCGACAGAAGTAAATTCAAAAAACTAATGTTGAAAGCAAAACAAGAGTATGAGAATGAAAAAGATGAGTCTAAGAAAAATGAGATTAATAACCGAATTGCAAGATATGATAATCTACAACTTGCAAAGAAAGTTTCTCTAAACTCTGCATATGGCGCTTTAGGTTCACAGTATTTCCGTTTCTATGATTTGAGAATGGCACTTGCAGTTACACTTGCAGGTCAATTGTCTATTCGTTGGATTGAAAAACATCTCAATTCTTATATGAATAACCTATTGAAAACGGAAGAAGATTATGTTATCGCCTCAGATACAGATTCGATTTATCTTAAACTTGGTCCACTTGTTGATAAAGTGCATAAAGACAAGACAGATACTAATAAAATTATCGCCTTCATGGACCGTGTCTGTGAAGATAAGATTCAACCATCTATTGATGAGAGTTACGAGAATCTTGCTAACTATGTTCATGCGTTTGCCCAAAAAATGCAAATGAAGAGAGAAGCATTGGCAGATAAAGGTATCTGGACTGCCAAGAAGAGATACATTCTTAATGTGTATAACAACGAAGGTGTTGCATACAATGAACCGCATATGAAAGTTATGGGTCTTGAAATGGTGAAGTCATCTACTCCATCTGCTATCCGTGAGAAGATGAAAAAGTCTATTAAGATTATGATGCAAGGAACAGAGAATGATATCCATGAATTCATTGCAGATTTCAAAGTGAATTTCAAACAACTTCCCGTTGAAGATATTTCTTTTCCAAGAGGATTGAATGGTCTCAAAGATTATGCTGATTCTGTTATCATGTATAAGAAAGGCACACCGATTCATGTTAAGGGTGCAATTCTATACAATCACTATCTTGTAAAAATGGGTCTTGATAAAAAGTATCCAAAGATACAAGAAGGTGAAAAAGTAAAGTTTACTTACATCAAACAACCAAATCCTTTTAAAGATATGGTCATTAGTTATCCTGGCAGATTGCCTGTTGAGTTTGGTCTACAAGAGTATATTGATTATGATTTGCAGTTTGAAAAAGCATTTATCGAACCGATTAAAGTTGTACTAGATTGTATGGGTTGGTCTACTGAGAAACGAAACAGTTTGGAGAGTTTCTTTGGCTGATATTAGAATTATCAGAACAGGCATCAATGTGTCTAAGATTAAATCTCAATTAGAAAAGTATAAAGAAGATTGGGGTAATCAAAAACAGATTGATGGTGCTAAACAAATCGATCCTGATTTTCACAAGATTGAAGCTGGCGTATTGCAATTAGTAATGGGTGCAATCACTAAAGTTGGAGAGATGGCATATAATACTGAAATTTGTATTAAAACTCCTGCGTATGATAGACACACCGAGATAGTAAAGTTTATGAAGAGACATTTTCATACACACTCTCGGTGTGGTTTCTTGTCTCTACCAGTTGGTGAAATTGTTGGCACTCATATAGACCAAGGAACTTATTATCAAACTAAAGACCGATATCATTTGTCTATACAAGGAAGATATAAGTATCATTGTGGTGATGATGAAGTGATTGTTGAACCAGGAACTCTATTATGGTTTGATAATAAGAAACCACATGGTGCAGAGAATGTAGGTGATGAAGTACGAATAACATTTGTTTTTGATGTACCACATAACAAGAGGAATCCATGATACAAGTTTTCTTTCCATTCGTTACAGCGATTGGTTTGTCAGCCGTTGCGGCCTATTATTCAGTAATAGGTCTTGCACAAATATTTCCAGGTTCATTTTGGCCTATTATTATTATGGGTTCAATACTTGAAGTTTCGAAATTGGTGACAGTATCATGGTTGTATAACAATTGGAAAGAAACTGCACGGATGATGAAATACTATTTTTTAGTTGCTATCATTTTATTGATGACGATTACTAGTATGGGTATTTTTGGTTATCTTTCAAGAGCGCATATTGAATCAAACATTGTAGTCGGTGCAAACTCAACTGAATTGAAAACAATTGAGACACAAGAGAAGATTGCTAAAGAGAGATTGGATTATTTACTTGCAAGAGCAAAAGACCCATCTACTGCAAGTAACAAACTAGACAAACAAATACAAGAGACACAGGCAGAGATGAAGAAACTATCTACTGAAAAGTTGCCATTACTGAAAGAAGAAAATCAGTTAATGGCAGAAGTAGGTCCAATCAAATACATTGCCGAGATTTTCTATACAAAAGATGACCCAAGCTTCATAGATAAAGCTGTCCGCTTAGTAATATTCACTATTATTATTGTATTTGATCCACTTGCCGTTTTGCTATTGATTGCGGCAAATCAAACCTATAAAAAACTAAAACAGGAAGAAGACTTACCTGAAATTACTCCTAAGAAGGTAAAGAAGAAGAAAGTGCTTGACACCAGCCCTGTTATTAGTGTAGAATCCTTTATGGACAACGAGATTATTCCTAAACACAAGATTACCAAAATGGATGGAGGTTCTTTTTAATGAGCAGTTTACTTGACAAACTAAAGAAAAATTCTTCAATTAAAGATAGTGCGATTTTATCAAAGTCGAAATTCTTTACTGAGAAGGATATGGTACCAACAGATGTACCAATGATTAATGTTGCCCTTAGCGGCAAACTAGATGGGGGCATTATTCCTGGACTCACAATGTGGGCAGGTCCATCTAAACACTTTAAAACGGCATTTAGTCTTCTGATGGCTAAAGCGTATATGGACAAATACAAAGATGCCGTTCTTTTATTCTATGATTCAGAGTTTGGCACACCAGTAAAATACTTTGAGACATTTCAGATTGACATGGACAGAGTATTACACACACCACTAACTGATATTGAACAATTGAAGTTTGATATTATGCAACAATTAGCTGATGTGAATCGTGGTGATAAACTAATCATCATACTAGATTCTATTGGTAACTTGGCATCTAAGAAAGAAGTTGAAGATGCACTAGAAGGTAAATCAGTCGCAGATATGTCCCGTGCCAAACAAGTTAAGAGTTTGTTCCGCATGGTAACACCACACTTGAACATCAAAGACATTTCAATGGTTGTTGTGAATCACACATACAAAGAGATTGGTATGTTCCCGAAAGATATCGTTGGTGGTGGCACAGGTTCTTATTACTCTGCTGACAACATCTATATTCTTGGCAGACAACAAGAGAAGACTGGTACTGAAATTACTGGTTACAATTTTATCATCAATGTGGAGAAGTCTCGCTATGTTAAAGAGAAATCTAAGATTCCTATTTCGGTCTCCTTCGATGGTGGTATTCAAAAGTATTCTGGCCTGGTCGACATTGCGATTGATGGTAATTTTATATCTAAACCATCACCAGGTTGGTATGCAAAGGTTGACCAGAAGACTGGAGAGATTGGTGACAAAGTTCGCTTTGATGCCACACAAACTGATGACTTCTGGAAGCCTTTACTTAAAGATGCGAAATTTAAAGAATTCGTAAATCAAAAATATGGAATTGCATATGGCAACATTATGGGAGAGACTCCTGTTCTGGAAGAAGAAATCTCCGAAGATGCTTGAACAAGGCGTTGATTTTCATTATGTAGATTTAGACCTTGTTGGTGCTGAAGGTCAACTAACTGGCATAGGGTTGTCGATAAAAGGATACGAAGGTGTCCTTTATCACTACCAAAAAGCTAGAGTAGTTGAAGAAGGCGAATTCGCAAGGTTACAATTTGGGTATACAATTATTCATCCAGGTGAACACGACATTGATGTGTTGACAAACGATGAAAATTTGCATACAATTATGGGTGATATCCTCACCTCAATATTAACGGCACAAGCAAATGAACAGATTAGAACAGACTATTCTAAAGAACTTAATCTATAATGAGGAATACTCACGGAAAGTATTACCCTTCATTCGTCCGGATTATTTCTCTGACAACATAGAGAAGACAGTATTCAAAGAAGTATTTGATTTTACCAATCACTACAAGAATCCACCAACACATGAAGCTCTTGTAATTAATTTTACAGAGAAGAAAGATGTATCAGATGAAGTTGTTAAAGGTGCGATTGAACTTCTTAATGAATTAAATCAAGCAAAAGAAGAACCAACCGAGACTCCATGGTTAATTGACCAGACTGAAAAGTTTTGCCAAGATAAGGCAATTTATAATGCAATCATGGAGTCTGTTGGTATTCTCGACAGCAAATCCCACAACAAATCTAAGGGTGAAATCCCACAGTTATTGAGTGATGCACTTGGTGTTTCATTCGACAATACTGTTGGTCACGATTACATCAATGATTCTGATGCTCGATATGAAGCATATCACAAAGTAGAATCTCGCATTAGATTTGACCTTGACCTTTTCAACAAGATTACAAAGGGTGGTCTACCAATCAAAACACTAAACATTGCACTCGCAGGTACTGGTGTTGGTAAATCTTTGTTCATGTGTCATGTGGCATCTAGTTGTCTATCACAAGGTCACAATGTTCTGTACATCACAATGGAAATGGCAGAAGAAAAGATTGCTGAAAGAATCGATGCAAATTTGCTAAATATAGATTTGAATGAGTTGCACACACTTAGTAAAGAAGACTATGAAAGAAAGTTTTCTGCATTGAAGAGTAAGACACACGGCAAACTAATTATCAAAGAATATCCAACTGCAAGTGCTAGTGTTCTACACTTCCGTGCATTGTTGAATGACTTGGCAATTAAGAAGAACTTTAAACCTGATATCATCTTCATTGACTATTTGAATATCTGTTGTTCTGCTAGAATTAAACCTGGTGCGAATGTAAACAGTTATTCATACATCAAGTCTATTGCAGAAGAGTTGCGAGGTCTTGCAGTAGAAAATGCTTTGCCGATTGTAAGTGCGACACAAACAACAAGGTCTGGTTTCTCTTCATCGGATCCTGGCCTTGAAGATACAAGTGAATCATTTGGTTTGCCTGCAACGGCAGACTTTATGTTTGCGTTAGTGAGTAATGAAGAACTTGAAGCATTGGGTCAGATTCTTGTTAAACAGTTGAAGAATCGTTATGGTGATCCAAATGATTACAAGAGATTTGTTTTGGGTATTGACCGTGCAAAGATGAGATTGTATGATGCAGAACCATCCGCACAGGCTGATATTGTAGATGCTGGGCAAGAAGATAAACCACTAAACACTTTCGGTAACAGAGAGAGTAAGTTTAAAAAGAACTTTGAGGGAATGAAAGTATGACAGATAAAAAAGTGCTTAGTTTAATTACTAAAGAACAGGCTGAGAAACAAGATTATAAAAAAGACTTGCTTGAAATCATAGATAATTTTCGTCAAATGATTGTTGATGATGAGATTATAGAATTTGCCATTTCATCTTTAGATGTTGAGGGTGAAGTTGTGATTACAACCTGTTGCAAAGATTTCCTTGGTGGTGTTGGCTTATTTGAAATGGGCAAACACACTTTAATGATGCAATCATCTTACGACTTTGAATGAACTTAAATCAATACTTACTTGACAATCGTAATCAGAATGGCGTTCCAATTCTGAATGAACAACAATGGTCTGATATTAATGCACAATTTGATAAAGAGACCATTGTTGCAGAATTGATTGATATCATTGTCAAAACAAAACCACCTTGCCCATTAAGAGATATTTCTTTTGCAGATATGCAGAAGTCTTTTTGGGATTTATCTTTGTCTGATTTGAAGACAACATTTCAACAGCATGATGAAGTGAAAGATTTAGTGTTGGAGAAGTTTGAAGACTATGGTAGAAAATATGCTACTCATGGCCTTGGTGTCATTCAAATGGGTTCACAATTTAACAATGTGAGTAATTACTTCCATCAAGAGTTGCGATACAATTGCGATGCATGGGGTTACAAGTCTCCTATTTACCGATGGGACAATAACGATAATCTACGAAGTGTATTTCTTGCATTGTGGCGATTGGGTAATAAAGAACTATCAGTTAGTTCCTATATCTCTTCATTTAGATTAAGTGCCTATATTGCAACACAATTCAAACCACAAGTTGCAAAGTTTCTGTATCAGATTACAAATGCAAAAACTGTATTTGATTCATCTTGTGGTTGGGGTGATAGATTGGCTGGTTTCTATTGTTCTGATGCAGAAGAATATTATGGTACAGACCCTAACGACCAAACATTTGAAAAGTATTATGAACAATGTTTAGTCTATGAAAGATTCTTAGGTGGACGCCCAAGAACTGTAAAAGATGATAAACACTTCATTGTTGAAGGTGTCAAACGAGTTGAGATTCATAGATGCCCAGCAGAAGACTTTGACTATTCTATTTTGCCTAAGATTGATTGTGCATTTACTTCACCGCCTTATTTTGCAACAGAGAAGTATAACACAACTGGCAAACATTCAAATGAACAATCATGGGCAAGATATACAACTTATGAAGAATGGCGAGATGGTTTCTATCTGCCTGTAAATCAAAAGACATTTGATTCTTTGAGTGACAATGGTTATCAATTCGTCAACATCATGGATCCAAAGATTAAAACGAAGAGATACTATGCAAGTGATGATTTGATTGATAATCTTACTGAAAGAGGTGCAACCTTCTGTGGTCAGATGGGTATGAGAATTATGCAAAGGCCAAAGAATGTTGAGAACTTAGATGAGTTTATGCATAAGATTTACATTGAACCAATCTGGTGTTTCAGTAAGAAAAAAGATGAATTTAATCTTGTAAATGACTATATGAATACTGGTGCCCTAGACAGTTTCTTCGGATAAATATAAGAATCACATAACGGAGTGTTCATGGGTTCATTTAAAAATTATCTAAACGAAGATGCCACCGAGGGTGCAGTCTTTGAAGAAGTCATTGTAGCGGCTTGGAACGGAAAACCTGAACCAAAAACTGAAACTATTGCACCAGATGCAGGTAAGAAAATTGTTAAGTATTTGAAGTCACAAAGTATCACTGGTAAATCAGCATCAAAATTAGCAACAAAAGGTGTTGAAGTGAGTGGTGAATGGTCTAAGTTTTGGTTGCCTGAGAAAGTTCCACCTGCAACTAAAACACCAAAGACAGACATTCTTATTGGCACAAACAGAATCTCATTAAAGATGGGTGCAGCCCAACTTATGTCTGGTGGTGCAAATGAATCCAAGGCAACATTCTATGCAGCTCTCCGTTCGATGGAAAAAGCAAGTATTGATGTTGAACAAGATTTATTCAAAGAGATTTGGTCTAAGATAGACACACTTACTAGAGGCGCAATCGCTAAAGGTAAAGTGGAAGGCGAGATTCAAAAAGGTAAAGACAAATTTCTGAAAAATGCAAACAAAGTAAACAATGATGTTAAAGCATTAATGCAAAAAGCATTTGCTGAGAATGAAGATTTTCGTAGAGCATTTGTTAGAGAAGCAATGACTGGTGAAGTTAAGTTTGGACCAAAAACACAAGCATATGCTGAATATGTTTTATCAAGTGACCCAAGTGGTGATGCACCACATTTATACAAATCAACAAACAAAGCATTTTTAGATAAAGTTGTTGCGAAGAGTGGTGTCACAGTTAGATTTAAATCAACATCTATCAAAACAAAAGGTGGTAAAACCGGTGAGTATAGATATTGGACAGTTGTTGCATTGGGTGTAAAAAAGTTAGAAGAAGAATTGGAATACTACAATGGTGCGTTACTAACCGAAAACATTATTACAGGTATTGTTGAGAGAGTTAAAAATTATTTAATAAATCTCTTTCAAAAGGCATATGAATATCTGAAGAGTGGTGTTCATAATATTGCTGAATTCTTTGACTTGCAACCTGATGTGCAATTTAATAACAATATAGATTTCACGGAGTTGTAATGGCAAAATCTTATTCAGCCGCAGAGTTAACTAGGATGCAAGAACTTGGTTCTGCATGGATATTCCGTAGAGTATTAAATGACAATCAAACATACAATACTCCAGACGATATCGTAAAAGATAAAAAGTATGGTGAGTTAGTAAAAATTTATCCAGCAATAAATGCTGAATGGTTAAAAGCATTTCATGCTCAACAAAAAACTATGTTTAAAGAATTTGCACCATCTAAGTTTACAGAGTTTACAAGAGATGGTGGGTTCATGGATTATATCACAGAACTAGCCAGAGTAAAGTTTAAAATTGCTAAGAAAGATTCTTGGAATCCTGCTGATATTTGGTGTATTCAGAATGAACAAAAAGTTATTGCCGATATCAAAAAAACAATTGAAGACGGCAAAGCATCCAGTCTTTTAGAATTAAATGCTCTTATGAGAACAATGTATAAACAAAGAAGACTTGTTGGTGTTTCTTTGAAATTGATTTCAGGTAAAGAAGCAAAGTATGAAGAAGTTAATATAAATGAAGCTGATTTTCCTGATAAGAAGAATTATAATTTTAATATTTCATCGATGAAGTGTCCTTTAAATTTGAAAAACGGAACACAGTTTGCTACACAAGATACTAGAATTATTGTAGATGGTGATGGTGTGAAATATGATTTTCAGATTAAAGCAAATAGCACATCTGATTATAATAACTTAAAATTTGAACCAACATCATCAGCAGGAACTAAAGCAAGATTAGGTAAAACACCACTTGACTTGTTAGCAAAACTATTGAAAGATTATAAACTGCCATTTAAAAATAGTCATAAAGAATATCCAATGACTAGTGCAGAGTTTAATGATAAAACTTCTTTAGAATATGCCAAAAAAGTGTACACTTCGATTGCAGCTGCAAAAGTTGATACAGGTGTAAAAAATGAAGGAGAGTTTATTGCAAATATGCAAAAAGTATTTACACTTGAACCCCATACAGCAAATTCTAAATTAATGCAGTTGAACTTTTTATATAATATTTGTGAAATGAAAAAAGAAGAGAGAGATAATCTATTAACTGATATGTGCTTTCTTGCTCAGAAAAAAGGCAGTCAGTTCGGTCCATTTGGAAAATTATACTAAAATGAATTTCACACAATTTTTAACCGAAGCAAAAAAAGAAGGTGCAAATCTTCACCTAGAACACATTGAGGATGAGATTCTCAATCGAGGTATTGCGGGCGCCAGAGATGCAATTAACTTTTTGCAAGCCCTGAGAGATATGCTTGCCGGACATTCACAAACAAAAGTAAATGTAACAACAAAATGGGATGGTTCACCTGCAATCTTTTGTGGTGTTAATCCAGACAATGGCAAGTTCTTTGTTGGTACAAAAGGTGTATTCAATGCAAATGCAAAGTTGAATTACACCGATGATGATATTGATACGAATCATCCTGGTGAAGGTCTTAATGTAAAATTAAAAGTTGCACTAAGATATCTACCAAAACTTGGCATCAAAGGTGTATTGCAAGGTGATATGATGTTTGCAAAAGGTGATATCACAGAGAAGACCCTTGACGGTGAAGACTACATTACATTTCAACCAAACACATTAGTGTACGCAGTACCTGCTGATTCTAAGTTGGCAAAGACTATGCAGGCTGCACAGATGGGTGTTGTGTTTCATACTTCATACACAGGTAAAACATTTGCTGATATGAAGGCATCATTTAATATTGACATTAAGAATTTGACACCAACTAAAGATGTTTGGTTCCGTGATGCATATTTTACTGATGCATCTGGTACTGCATCATTCACAGAAGAAGAAACAAAAAAAATTACCTATATCCTAT